>Ga0126362_10000159_pt1 | contig 61414 bp, 48 predicted proteins | sample ANMtaG_FD_126269 | JGI IMG/M metagenome (GOLD analysis project Ga0126362, IMG submission 126269) | Continental margin sediment microbial communities from North Pacific Ocean - ANME2c_DSS_Sorted | ecosystem: Environmental > Aquatic > Marine > Continental margin > Sediment | place: Pacific Ocean... | reverse complement strand
GTCGCCACGTCAATCACTCCTGTGCTCCTGCCGCTAAAAGCAGCAGGTTAGGGTTACTACGTGGGTCAGTTTTAGATGGAAATCACACCGTCAACTGGGTCACTTCTGGATGGAAATCAACACGCGTAGTCCCCTGCGACAGCTGAGTTCGTGATGGCATCGTCGCCGCTCGCTGTTGGATTCCGCCGATCTCTGACCCTAGATTGGAGTAATGGGATGGTCACCCCCTTCTTTGGCATAGGAGGGGGTGACCATCCCATTACTCCAGCCAACACCTCTCCGCATAGGCAATCAGTTCTTGGTCGGCAGAAGTATTCCTAGCCAGATCGGTCGTCGGCCAACAATGACCCGAGCCCTGCCAGCGCCAGTTGTCTTCGCAGATCGTATCCAGATCCCTTTGAGCGACCCATCCCAGGACAGCGAACGCAAGGGATGAATCCGCCCAGCATGCAGGCACATCTCCAGTCCGGCGTGGGCCGAACTCGCACGCGACTTGCCGCCCACTGGCACGCTCGACGGCTTGAACAACATCCAGCACCGAATGCCCCTTGCCGGTTCCCAAGTTGAACGTCCCTAGCCCCCCCCGCCGTTGCATGTGGTCCAGCGCTAGGACATGGGCCTGTGCAATGTCCATCACGTGAACGTAGTCCCGGATCGTTGTGCCGTCCCGCGTTGGGTAGTCGCTACCTTGCACCATGAACGCCTGGCGCAGACCCGCTGCGACCTGACAGGCGGCAGGCACCAGATGCAGAGGTTTCCCGTGTGGGAATTCCCCGATCCAGCCGCTTTCATGCGCACCGGCAGGATTGAAGTACCGCAGCACCGTCACGCTCCACTCCGGGTCTGTCAGGCAAAGTGCCGTCAGCGCCTGTTCCATCACGCGCTTGGCACGACCGTAGGGACTCGCCGGCCTGCACACGGCAGACTCGAGAATGGGACTGGCATCGGGAGAACCGTACACCGTTGCGGACGATGCAAAGATCAAATTCTTCACGCCCGCCGCACGCATCGCCGCGATGAGCGTGAAAGAGCCCACGACGTTGTTCTCGTGACAGGCGATCGGATCGCTCAACGAGTCGCCGAGGACCTTGAGACCACCCAGATGGATCACCCCCTCGATGCGCTCCTCACGAAACAACCGATCCAGCAGCGCGCGGTCGCGCACATCACCTCGGATGCATCGATGGGCTCTGCCGGTGATCCTGCCTAGCCGCTCGACCACGCCCGGATCGGCATTGGCCAGGTTGTCGAGGATCAGCGGCGCATAGCCGCTGGCGCTCAGCGCGACGCAGGTATGGCTACCGATGAAGCCTGCGCCACCAGTGACGAGGATGCAGGAACGCATACGTATGGTCAGTCGATTCGACAGACCGGTGATCTGGCTCGAGGGCGGGCGCGTGGCCCTTCAAACCAGATCACCGGCTTTCCCGTCGTCAGTGCCAGTTGGCCGCAATCACGGTGTTCAGGCTGCCCTGGTAGTCGGACGGTAAGCTGATCTGCCCGGCCGCCGGAGGTGCGAAGCTCGCCATGGCCTGCACGAGGTTGTGCACCTGGCTGTCCAGCAGCACCAGGCCATCACTGGTCTTGAATTGCTCGATATGGTGCTGATCGCCCAGGTACCAGTCCTTGATCGTCATCTTGTCGTCCGCGCCGATGATGCTGACTTCCAGACTGTCGCCAACACGCTGGAACCAAAGCTGGCTGGTCGAGATATCGGCCCCGAACGCCACGACGTCGGTCTTGTCGACAGTGGCGTCGTCCTCGATCACCACATCCGCGCCGCCGCCCCGAGCGAAGAGGTATGTGTCATCTCCCAGTCCGCCTTCGAGCTGGTCATTGCCTGTGCCGCCGTCGAGCACGTCGCCGTCCTCGCCGCCCCGTAGGGTGTCGTCACCCGCCCCGCCCATCAAGGTGTCATAGCCGGAGCCCCCAAACAGAATATCTGAGCCTGCCCGGCCATCGAGCACGTTGTCAGCAGAATTACCCACGAGCGTATTCGCTAGGCTATTGCCAATCGCGTTGATGGCATCCGTTCCTGTGAGCGTCAGATTTTCGAGATTGGCACCGAGGGTGTAGCTCACACTGCTGCGAACCGTGTCGACCCCACCATTGTTGGCCTCGGTGAGCACGTTGTCGGTTGAGTCGACCACATAGGTGTCGTCACCGCTGCCGCCTTGCTGCGGGATGGTGCTCAGCAGCACATCGAGGCTCAACACCTTGCCGTCGGCAAACCGAAAGAGCTCGACACCGGCTGTGGAAAAGTTCGCTTTCGTGACTCCGGCTTGCTGGAGATCCCACTCACTCAGCTCCCACTTGGGCTGGGCTTCCTGGGTGTGATAGTCGATCGACAGGAAATGGCGTCCGTTCTCGAGCAGCTCGAGCGTCCTGTAGCCGTTGTCGGCCTGCTCCAAGTTCCATTGGTAGCTGAGATTGCCCAGTTGCACGCTGCCATCGAACTCCACGGCGTCCTGGTTCGACCGGCTCAGATCGCCGCCGTAAATGGCAAACATGAATGCGCTCGTGTCGGTGCCAAACTCCGCAAGATCACTGATGTGATCGACCCCATCCTGGCTGGCATCGACGATGTAGGTGTCGGCGCCAGCCTGGCCGTCGAGCCAATCGTTGCCGGCTCCTCCGATCAGGATGTCGTTGCCGTCCGACCCGGTCACAGTGTCGTTGCCGTCGCCAGCATCGATCCAGGCACCCAAGCCATGGTCTCTCATGCTGGCAGTCTGAAAACCGATCGAAGCATCTGGCTTTAGGACTGCCCAGTCCCAATTGCGGCTGCGCGCGTTGCCTTGCGCTTGCCCATCCCAGTCGAGAGCAATATCCACCGACTGGAGTTGGATGAAATCGTCGCCACCGCCTGTTTCGATGACGCCTCGGAATGCCTTGGCACCCTGAAATTCGCCTCGAGTCGCACTCTGCACCACATCGGCCCCCTCGGTGCCGGTGATGAGCTGTTGCGTGGCTGTATCGGCGGTGGTGACTTGCGTCTGCTGCTCGGTGATGGTCTGCCAGCCCACAATTCTTGGGGACGTAGTTGACGTGGCTTGGACATTGGGAATGAGCCAGCCAACCAGCCCCAGGCTGTTACCAGCGGAGCCACCGCCGCTGGTGCTTTGAGACGGCCCATACACCGGCTGCGCATTAGCTGGAAGGTCGACATACCCGTTTCCGCTCGAGACGAGGCCAGATATCCCGATGAATCTGCCAGTCACTGGTTGCTGGGTCGCAGTCGACCTCACTTCGGAATAGACGGGGCGCGTCGTCTGTACGAGCGTCGTTGTCGTGCGATTGGACAATGCGAGGTAGTGCTCGTAGTTCAGCGTGACGCCATCCGTCATCTGCACAGAGGACTGCGAGACGGTTGCGGGAACAGCCAGGCCACTGTCGCCGTTGATACCCCATCCAGACCAGTATTGCGACATGGAGCGCAGTTGCATCTGCTGCTGGTCGATGAAGGCTTGCTTGCGTGCTACTGGGGCTTCCGGCGCCGGAGCCGACACCTGCTGAAGGAAGTCAGACACCACCAATGTGCGATCCCCAGTCTGAACGCTCCACTGCTTGGTCATGGCCGCCGTGAAGCCAGTGACATGCACCTGATCGCCTGCGGTGGTCTGGATCACAAGGTCGCCATCACGCCATGAAGCGCTCAATGCGGCCAATTCGAGACCGTCGAAGCGAAGCACACCTTGCTCACCGGTAGTTGGCAGTATCACGTCCAAACCACTGCCGGCCTCGAACACATAGGTGTTGCGGCCAGTGCCGCCAATCAGCAGGTCGCTGCCACTGCCGCCTCGAAGCTGATCGTCACCGTCCAGGCCTCTGAGCTCGTCATTGCCCGCGCCGCCGTCGAGTGTGTCGGCGCCCATGGCCCCGATCAGCCGGTCGTTGCCGATGGTTCCGATCGGCAGAATGGCCTGAACCAGGCTTTGCATGTTCAGCACGGTGCCGTCGGCAAACGTCAGGTCCTTGATCTGCGCTGCGGCCCCCGCATCGATCTCGATCCGGTCGTTGGTGCCATAGGTCAGCAGCAACGCCACGTTGCCCAGGCTGTCGCCGCTCAGGCGCGTGATCTGCAGGCCTTGTGGCTGGATGCCCGCTGCAAAGCGAATGCCATTGCTGCCGCTCGCCTGGGTGCTGTCGGCCAGGATGCGGTCGTAGCCATCCCCGGCATTGAAGAAGAGCAGGTCGGCATCCGCATCGCCGCCGCCGCTGAGCTGCAGGGTGTCGTCGCCCGTGCCGCCCGTGAGCTGGTCCTGGCCGGCGCCACCGTCCAGGAAGTCGCTGCCGGCGCCTCCGCTGAGCGTGTCGTTCCCGGCCAGTCCGGCAATCCTTTCGTTCCATGTCGTGCCAGTGATGACGTCGTCGCCCGACGTACCCTGGATCCATTCACCCTGGGCCAGGATTTCCGCATAGGTGAAGGAACGGCCGTCCGCGAACTCGAACCGGATGTTGTCGAATGTCTCCGATTCGATGACATCGCCCGCATCGCTGCCGACCTGGATCACCACGGAGGCGCTGCCGGTTCTGAGCCGCAGGCTCTCCGGCGTGATTCCTGCGCCGAATACGATGCGGCTGAACACGTCCGCGCCTTGCGCGTCCTTCCTGGCGCTCGTGTCATGGATGCTGTCGAAGCCATCTCCCAGCCCATAGCGGTAGGTGTTGTTGCCGCCGCTGCCCTCGAGCGTGTCATTGCCCAAGCCGCCGCTGAGGGTGGCGTAGCCAGTGGTCGCGACGATCCGGTCATCGCCCTTGCCGCCGAGCAGGTGCTGGTTGCCCTGTGCATCCGTGGCGGTCGCGATGCCTTCGGAGAACTTGCCCATCAACTGGCTGGTGGAGTAGATGCTGCCGTCCGCGAATTGATAGGTATTGCCGGCGCCCGCGACCCCGTTCACGATTCCTACTCGATCGGTATCCGAAGTGTCGATGCGCAGGTTTCCTGAACTGTCATACCGCACCATGAGCGTGCCAGGCTGTGCGCCCTGCAGGATGATCCTGTTGTTCCCTTGGTTATCGTCGATAGCCTCGCTTTCGCCGGCGGCGTTCACTACACCGTCGCCGCTGGCGATGATGTAGGTGTCATCACCTGCACCACCTTTGAGAAAATCGGTGCCGGCGCCCCCAACCAGTGTGTCGTCGCCTTCATCCCCCCAGAGTTCGTCATCGCCCTCGCCACCGAGCAGGTAATCATTGCCACCGCCGCCCATCAAGGTGTCGTTGCCTGCCTGGCCGCTCAGGATGTCGTCGCCATGTGCCTCCAGCGAAACGTTGCCCACTTCGTCATCGCCGAACAGGACGTCGTTGCCCGCGCCACCATCCAGGGTGTCGCGACCACCACCGCCTACGAGTTGGTCGTTACCGTCGCCCCCGTCCAGGTAGTCGTTACCCTGGACATCCAGCGGCGTGACGGCCTCGCTGTCGTCACCCCATAGCAAGTCGTTGCCGGCTCCACCCAGAACTATGTCGTCGCTTCCGCCACCATGGAGTTGATCATCGCCGTCGCCGCCATCCAGGTAGTCCTTACCTTGGTATGTGCTCGGTAGCGCGGTGAAGATGCTGTTGTCGCCCCACAGTCGATCATTCCCAGCGCCGCCGACAAGAATGTCGTCCCGCCCGCCGCCTTCGAGTCGGTCATCGCCATTGCCGCCGTCCAGGTAGTCATTGCCATGGGTACTCCAGAGCGTTCCGCTCTCGTCCTCGTCGGTGTCATCGCCCCAGAGCCAGTCATCGCCGCTGCCCCCAAGCAGTTGGTCCGAGCCCCCTTGGCCGACCAGGACATCGTTGCCCGCTCCGCCGGACAGCATGTCGTCGCCATAGGCATCGGCGGGGGTGAAGGTGACAGAGGAAGCGCGCTCACGAGGATCTCCGTCGCCCCAGATGAAGTCGCTGCCCGCGTCTCCAAACAGCAGATCGGAACCTCCCAGCCCCCTGATATCGTCATCATCGTCACCGCCATGCACGACATCGTCCGCATCGCCGGCGGCGATGTAATCGTTGCCTGCGCCTCCATCGATGATGTTGCCTGTCGTTTCTCCTGTATATACGCCGAACGCACCGACGCCTCCGACCGGGCGCAGATATGCGACGTCATCAGTCCATCGCGGTAGCACGTCTCGGAAGACAGCCCAGGAAAAACCTCGCGAAACCTCCTCCTTGCCGCTAGGCAATGCAGGAGGTGTGAAGTCCACGCTACGAGGAAGTTCGAAATACCCAGCAGCACTGCCATAGATGACGTCGTTGCCATCCCATCCGAGGACCGTATCGCGTCCGAACCCGGCAAAGATCAGATCATCGCCATCGCCTCCTTCGACACGGTCGTCCCCATCTCCTGCAGAGATTCCGTCGTTACCTCCAAGGCCTTGGATCCGTTCTGAATTGACGGTGCCAACGAGGATATCTGCCGTATCGTCCTGGGCACCATCGCTGGCATAGCCGCTCGGCGTGGTTTGATAGACCCCTCCATCCAGACGCTTGATGAAATCCCCGCGCAGTTCGGTAGTCTCGGCAGATTCAGGCGATGTGGAAGGCAGCGTGATGCCGAGACTCTTGCTTGCGCTCCAGTTGCGCACAATGATGAGATCGGTGCGGTCGGAGAAGGTGATGTACAGGTCGTTGTGATCGCCCTCTGCAGGAACCAGGACGTAGCTGATCTTCTTGTCGTCCGTCTGCCAGATGTTCTCGGCGACTTTCTTGGTGCCGAATCCAGTCACAGTGCCAATGCCTGTGACATCGATCACGCCGTTGCCGTCGCTGTCCTCGATGATGTCTGTGCCCCAACCGGGGGAGAACTTGTAGACATCGAAATCCACTCCTCCGACGAGGGTGTCATTGCCGCTGCCCCCTTCAAGCCAATCGCTGCCAGCGCCGCCTTCAAGGTAGTCGTTGCCGCCTTTGCCATAGAGCTTGTCATTGCCCGCCATGCCATAAAGTGCATCCGATAGCCCGGCGCCTTCGATGACATCGGCGGTCTTGGTGCCAAAGACGATCTGGTGATCACTCAGCGAAATTCCCGTGCCATCAATTGCCAACGTCAAAGGCTGCCCACCAGGGATGTGGGTGGTCAGGTCTACGAAGTCCCAGTTTCCTTGAATGGAGTTGGTGTCCCAATCCTCGTTGTAGGGCTTGGCGCCAACGCGTGCCCCGTCGTCATCGTCGCGCGCGCCATTGACTTCGTATTGGAGCTTCCATGCCAACATGGCAGCCCGGTCCGCCAGATAGCGGTCGGTCATCGTTCCCACACCAGTCTGTGAGTCCAGCAAGTCCAGTGACCCATCGGTGTTGTGACGCGAGTAGTCGACGTCTGTGACAACGAAGCCATTCAGCTCTCTAAGTGCATAGCGCCAAGCGATGTCGGTCTTTGCCTTGGCAACCATCTCGTCACGACTAAGGCTGGCGTCAATAGTGAACTGCGCACCGTCCAGATCCGCAGGCAACGGCGTCGTGATGGTTGAGTTCGCCCCAAAGAACAAGTTGGAGAGGCGATCGACGATGTCGCGACGGCCATTCTTGTCCCGGTCATCCATCAGGTGATACAACTCGGTGGCACCAGTGCCGCCAAAAAGTCCACCAAGCAATGTTGCGCCGAGTATCAAGGCGCCTGAGACCGGGGCAGTCAAGGCCGCGCCGACCGCAGCCAGTGCAGCTACAGCAACCCCGCCAACGGCGGCACCAACGATCGCGCCAATGCCGGAGCCTGTGGCGTCAACCGCCCACTCCTTCATGATCTCGGTAGCCCGCTCTGTGTTGCCTTGAGCTTCCGCCTCCGAAGAGGCTTTGGCAGCCATGACAAAACCCAGAAGACCACCAAGCACACCCAGCTTGTTCAAAGCCTTGGGGACTCCGCTCAGGCTTGCTGCCTTCGCGCCTTCCTCCATGCTTTTGATACCAGCCTGTAGGTTGAGCTTTTGATCGGAGGTAAGCCCATCGATCATCGTGTTGAACGCTGCAAGCTTGACTGGATCTTTAAGGGCTGCTTCTAGGCTATCGGGGTTGAACTTGAGGTAATCAGCCGAGTTCGTCGCGGACAATCCGCTGAAATGAATCTGCTCTAGGGAGTGCGCAGAAATAGCACTCTTGACAGCATCCAGGCCACCAGAAGAATCTCTCAACCGCACCAGATCTATGCGGGACACGCCATCAATGGTCGTGACATTGGAATTCGCAAGCAACGCCGGCAATTCGCTTTTCGCAAAAATACTCATGTCATCTATTTTGCTAGGAGCGATGATGCGAAACTCGCCTTTAGCTTCCGCAACGAACTGGTTCGACGCAAAATCCCAGAGCGAAGACGAGCCGACTCTATTGCCTGCTGGATCTCTCCCACTCTTATATAGATCCGCTTTCTCTTTGATTTGACTCAATTGCTCTGGAGTTGCGTCCTGAAGGACTATTCCCAGTTCGTCTGCCACAGCAGAATTTAATTTGGCATCAAATTCTGGTAGATCCAGCAACTTTCCCACATCGCTGGATAGAAGGTCGTGCACGCCGCTGGGTGCGCTAGTGACGACAGCGTCGGCAATAACTCCAGTTGAAGTCCCATCCGGCATGTTCCCAGTGAACAGAATGTACGTATCGCCCGGATTGGCGTTACTGACAGCGCCAGACGTACGAGCAACCAACTCGAACAACGAGCTAACGGTATGTTTGATCGACGAGTCAGTCAGCTCGAGCTTGGCCGAAAGAAAACTGATGCTCATTGTTGGCTCCCATCAGTCTCGTCGAGATTGAGAGCATAAAGCGGCACGTCGTATTCCGACTGAAGAACCAAGAATGCCGCCTTCAATTCATCAAAAAACTCATCCCGAATAGCTTCTGGCGGCAACTGATCTAGTTTTGCTGTCTCTTTTTGCCCGAACCTCTTAACCCTAAGCTCATAGACAGTTGATTGAAAATGAAAGTAAAAATGTACATAATCTGATCGCGCCCCAACTGTAGGCGCCCTCAGCAAATAACTCCCTCGCCCCCTGTCAATTGCCCAACTAATATCACTGCAATCGAAAAAAAATCCACCGCGCGCGCGCAAACGACTTTGCTTGGTCTCATCTGCATCTGAAAAAATTTTCTCCACGTCATTGCTGGTGATTTTTTCAAGCTTGTACGACATAAATTTCTCCAAGTTACTCAATTCAATCCGGGAAACGCTAGTAAAAATCCATTTTTCTTTTCAAGAGCCCTACACATTGAGCACACCCCCGTCCCTTCGTTTGTTGGCCTGCATGGTCAAGAGGTCACTCTCCTCAGCGTGATACACCGGCGTGGTTCTGGAACGCGCTGAGATTCATCGCGGTTTTTCAACAACCGGTCGTACCCTGCCAGCCCCACCTCAAGGCTGTAGCGCTGCGCATGCTCTCTGGCATTGCGCCCTGTCTGTCGCGAGCGCTCCGTACTTGCCAGACCGTCGAGTACGGTCTGCACGATGCGCCCGGTATCGAAGAAGTCCACCAGTTGGCCAGTCTTGCCATCCTCTATCACCTCGCGCACCGGCGCTGTGTCCGAGGCCACGATCGGCACTCCGCAGGCCATCGCCTCCAGCACCGACCAGCTCAACACGAAGGGATAAGTCAGGTAGACATGGCAGGCTGACACCTGCAGCACGTGCAGGTAGTGCTGGCGGGGCAGGCGGCCAAGAAAATGGGTTCGGCAGGGATCCAGCGTCACTTCCTTCAGCATCCGCTCCCGCCAGTGGGCGGCCCCCTTGGGACGCCGCCCGTAGCTCACCTCGTCGCCGCCGACGATCAGTGCATGACAGCCTGGGTGCGCGCGCTGGATCTTTTCGAGGGCACGCATGAACACGTGGAACCCTCTGTACGGCTCCAGGTTGCGTGCCACGTAGGTGATCACCGGATCCCCCGCCCGGAGCGTCACGCCGCTGGGCGTCGTGAAGGTAGCTCTGAAGTCGGGCCCCAGGGCTTGGGTGTCGATGCCTTCGTGCTGCACCACGATCTTGTCGTGCAGTGCCGCCGGGTAGCGGCTTTTCTGCCAATGCGTGGGGCTAATGGCCGCATCGCATTCGAGAAGATTCAGCGCATGCTGCGCGTTCCACGTGCGCACCCGCGCACGGTCATCCAGGCTGATCGGGAATTCAGGATCGAAACCCACGTCCGCGCCCTCGGCGCTGTAGTACCACTCGCACAGGTGGATCAGGCGAGCATCGGGAAACACATCCCTGGCATAAAGACTCTCGCCCCAGCCCGGATGGGCCAGGATCACGTCGGGCTTGAAGCCACCCTGGCGCATCTCAAGCATGGCCCGCACGGCGCTTTGTCCATGGAGCACGGCGTTCTCGAACTGGTGCAGGTAGGGATGCTGATTCGCACAGCCGGCCCGCGGAAGCGGGTAGCGCACCAATTCCCCGAAACCCTGCAAGCCCGGCGCCCCTTGCCGCCCCAAGGCACGCACCTGCCAACCCGGCCGTGCGGCCCAGGCACGCACGAGGTGGCCGAACTGCCCCGGAAAGTTCTGATGGATGACGAGGATCCGCACTAGGGCACTCCCACGCCTTCGGCATGGGACACACACTGCGTGCCCTGTGCATTGCCCGTCAACTGGTCCAGAAACACGTCCCGCTGGCGATCAAGTTGCTGCTCGTCGTAGCGGCGTGCGATGCACCGGGCCGTGTCAGTCAGCGCCGGGTGGTTCAACACCCAGTCAATGGCCCACCGCAGATTTCCCTTGGCGGCGTGCCATGCGAGGCCGGCCCCTTGCCGCTCGACGCGCCGCGCGAACATCAATTTCTCCATGTCCGTCGGCAGCATGAGTTGAGGCTTCCCTACAAGCAAGGTCGCGTTCAGAAAGCCGGAGGAGCCGTAGTTGATGACCGCATCGGCCCGGCCCAGCACCATCGACAGGTTCTGCGGCTCGCGCGTCACCCGCACCGACGTCCCATCGAATCGGCTGAACTCGCCCTCGGAAGCGTCCGGCCACAGACAAAGAGTTGCCAGTCCCCATGACTGCAGCACCTCCAACACAGCGACCGTCTCCCTGCCTCGCAGGTAGACGAAGACCCGCTTGCCCTTTTCATCTTTCTCTTCGCCTGGCCAGCTCGGCGCACAGGCAGGGGCCGATGACGCAAACGGACCGATGTAGAGGGCATTGGCACGCGCACCGTAAGGATCCGTCTCCGGGATGCCGTCGACCACGACGCTCGGCCAAGCCATGAAGTCGGCCAGACGCAGGCCCGTCGCACCCAAGATCCGCCCCACGCGGGTCACCGTCTGATCCAGTTGCGCGATCTTTTGCGCATTCACCCGCTCCAGATAGGGACCGCGCACGGTCGAATCGAACAACGGGAAGTCGACCGGCGGTGCATCGAAGCCGTTGGTGATCTGCGTTGCGGGAATGCCGGCCACGCAGGCGGCCAGCAGCGCAAGAGGCGCGTAGTCGCACAGGATGGCCGTAGGCTGAACTGCTGCAAACAGCTTCAGCCATCGGGTGACGGCGATTTCAACGGCCAGTGCGTCGTGAAACCCCAGCGCCAGCAACACGTCGGCAAAGGAGGACAGACGCTTCGTTGCTTCCTGGCCGGCTACAGCGACACCAGGGATTGCCGGCTGGGCGAAGGTGGGAGCAACATGAACCGATTCGCCACGGCCGGCAATCATCGGGTGTCCGACGTGCTGCGGAGGAACTGCCCAGGCGACCGTTCCCCCGCGCGTCCTGATCAGGTTGGCGATCTCCGACGAGCGCACCAGATGACCCAGATTCCTGCCGTGCTCCCACGCCACCAGAATGTGTGGGCTGGCGATGCTGTTTGAAGTCATCACCGCTCCCTCAAACTCTCGCTGGTCGCCCGCTGAACCGGGCTGAGCAGGAACTCGATGATTCGCCGCTTGCCCGTCTTGATCTCCGCCGTGAGATTCATCCCCGGGCTGAGCTTGATCGGCCTGCCATCCACATCGATGGTTGTGCTGTTGAGGTTGAGCGTCACCGGGAAGATCGCCCCACGCTTCTCGTCATTGACCGCATCCGCCGTCACCGTCTTCACGGTCGCGTTCACCGTCCCGTAGCGCGTGTACGGAAACGTCTCCAGCTTGATCGCCGCTTCCTGCGTCGGACTCACGAAGCCGATGTCCTTGTTCTCCAGCGTCACCTCGGCCGCCACCTGTGCCCCGTCAGGCACGATCACCATCAGTGGCTGCGCTTCCGTGACCACACCGCCTTCGGTGTGCGTGGCGAGCTGCTGCACCGTGCCCGCCACTGGGGCCTTGAGCGTCGTCAATCGCTCTCGCTGACCCGCCTTGGTCAGGTCCTGCGTGCCTTGCTGCCGCTTGAGCTCAGCCGCGGCTTCCCGTGTCCTCAGGCTGTGCTTGGTCTCGGCGATGTAAGCCACCCTCGTGTTCTCGCTCTCCCTCAGCGCGGCGTTGGCTTCTGCCAATCTCGCTCGCTGCGTCGCCAGATCCCGCTCCATCTCGATGCGCTCGCGCGTGCGATCCTGGTTCGCATGGCTGGACATGAAGCCCTGGTCGGCCAATTGACGGAAGTCGGCCTCCCGCTGCCTGGCGATGGGAAGCGTCGTTTCCAGCTTCGCAACCACCTCGCGCGCGGTCGCGATCTCGGCCTGACGCCGGTTGATCTCCGCTGTCGCCTTGGCCAGCTTGGCCGTGACATCGCTCCATTCGTCGTTCAGTTCCGCGCGGGCTGAACTCAGGTCTTCATCGGTCCAGCCTTGGGGAATCGTCTTGCCCAGATCCGGAGCATGTGGCTCAGCGGCGTTCAACGCCTTCAACAGTGCGCGGGTGCGCATGACCTCGGATTGCACGGACTTCAACAGTTCATTGACGTTGGTCCTGTCGGCCGTGGCCATGGTCGGATCGAGCTCAACCAGCGGTTGACCTGCTTCGACGTGGTCTCCGTCCCTCACCAACACCCGCTTGACCACGCTCACCTCCAGCGGCTGGATGATCTTGGTGCGCTCGCTCACGATGATCTTGCCCGGCGCCACCGCCACGATGTCGACCTGTCCGAAGATGGACCACGCCAGCGCGATGAGGAACAGTGCGATCAACGCATAGGCCAGTCGTCTGGGCGCCGGGTGTACCGGGGTGTCCTGCAGGCTGAGTGCGGCAGGCAGGAAGGCCGCCTCATCGGCCAGGCGCTTCGGACCTGCAAGTTCGTGGCGGTGCTTCCAAGCAGCCTTGAAGATCGCGCCATAGCGGCCCAGCAGCTCGAACACCGGATGGCGCGTGTCTCGCGCGTGTGGTGCGTTGGCCGCAGGAGCAGTGGTGGAGACTTCCGGCGTCATACCGCCACTCCCGATCCAGTCCCTTCGGTCGGATGCCCGCCATCCTGCATGTTCCACAGGTGCGCATAAATGCCCTTAGGCCGACTCAGCAAGCTCTCGTGCGTGCCGCCTTCGACGATCTTGCCCTTGTCCATCACGATGATGCGGTTGGCATGGCGCACTGCAGAGAGGCGGTGGGCGATGATGAAGACCGTGCGCCCCCTGCAGATGTGCGCCATGTTGCGCTGCACGATGGCCTCGCTCTCATAGTCCAGCGCGCTGGTGGCCTCGTCGAAGATCAGGATGCGCGGGTGGGTGAAGAGAGCCCGGGCAATGGCGATGCGCTGGCGCTGCCCGCCCGAGAGGCTTGCCCCCTGCTCGCCGACCATGGTGTCATAGCCCTCGGGCAGCTCGCTGATGAACTCGTGGGCCCCGGCCAGCTGGGCGGCCTGGATCACCGCATCCAGCGGCGCCGCCGGATCGACGATGGCGATGTTCTCGCGCACGCTGCGGTTGAAGAGGGTGTTCTCCTGCAGCACCACGCCCACCTGTCTTCTGAGCTGCGCCGCGTCGATCAGGCTGATGTCGATGCCATCGACCAGCAGGCGTCCTTGTTCTGGGGCGTACAGGCGCTGGATGAGCTTGGTCAGTGTGCTCTTGCCCGAGCCCGAGCGCCCGACGATGCCGATGACTTCGCCGGGGCGCACGTCCAGGCTGACGCCGTTGAGCACGGGCGCCGCTTCGGGACGGTAGCGGAAGGTCAGGTTGTCCAGGGTCACACGGCCCTTGAGGACGGGCAGCTGGGCCGCGGTGCTCGGCGGCACCTCGGTGCGGGTGTTGAGGATGTCGCCAAGCCGGGCCATGGAGATGCCGGTCTGCTGGAAGTCGGTCCACAGTTGAGCCATGCGCATGATGGGTTGCGACACGCGCTGCGCAAACATGTTGAACGCGACGAACTGGCCGACGGTCAGCTCATTGTTCATGACCAGGTGCGCGCCGTACCAGAGGGTGGCGGCGTTGACGAGCTTGCCGATGAGGTTGACGCCTTCATGTGCCCAGCTGGCGAGGTTCTGCGTTCTGAAGCTGGCCGAGATATAAGCCGCGAGCTGGTTGTCCCAACGCCGGCCGAAGGCGGGTTCGAGGGCGGTGGCTTTGACGGTCTGGATGGCGCTGACGGTCTCCACCAGCATGGCCTGGTTCTCCGCGCCGCGTGCGAACTTCTCGTCCAGGCGACGGCGCAGGATGGGCACCACCGCGAGGCTCAGCCCGAAGTACAGCGGCATGCTCGCGAGCACGATCAGGGTGAGCGGCACGCTGTAGAACAGCATGACGGCGATGAAGACAATGGAGAAGACGACGTCCAGCAGCACCGTGAGCGCGTTGCCGGTCAGGAAGCTGCGGATGTTCTCGAGTTCGCGCACGCGGGCGACCGAGTCACCGACGCGCCGGGCCTGGAAGTAGGCCAGGGGCAATTGCACGAGGTGGCGAAACAGGCGTGCGCCAAGCTCGACGTCGATGCGGTTCGTGGTGTGGCTGAAGACGTAGCTGCGCAGGCCATTGAGCAGCGATTCGAAGATGACAACGACCAGCAAGCCGATGACGAGCACATCGAGCGTGGTCATGCCGCGATGCACGAGCACCTTGTCCATGACGACCTGGAAGAAGAGAGGACTGACCAGCGCGAACAGCTGCAGGATGAAGGAGATGAAGAGCACTTCGCCCAGCAGCTTCCTGTGCTTGACGAGGCTGGGGATGAACCAGGAGAAGTCGAATTTGGCGAGTTCGCCTGCGAGGCTCGCGCGGCTGGTGATGAGGATGAGTTCGCCTGTCCAATGCGTGGCGAAGACTTCCAGGGGTTCAATGACGGGACGGCCGTTGGAGGAAGAGGGGTCTTGCAGCAGGACGCGCTGAGTGTCGCACTGGGCCAGGATGACGAAGCGTTCGGCACCATCTTCGCCTCGGAGCACCGCCAATGCGGGCAGTGGCGTCAGGGACAGGCGCTCAAGGGTTGCGCGGGAAGACTTGGCCTTCAGGCCCAGGTGCTTGGCTGCGCGCAGCAACGTGGCAGTGTCGACAGGCTCGGAAGGCGTCAGGCCCAGTTGGTGCGACAGCAGGGATGCGTCGGCTGCGATCTGGTGGAAGCGGGCGATGGTGGACAGCGCCACAAGAGACGGATGCGCAACGGCCCCGGCTTCAGGGGCCTTTTGCGCCGGCGCGCCGACCTCTCCGTGCTGCTGCACGCCCCTCTCCTCCACTCCCATTTGGGAACCCTCGAATGTCGTTATGAAACATCAAGATACCCGAGTAGGAATTGGCTGACAAGCTCGACTTTGCGACGCATTCAACACAGCAAATGAAATGAAAACCAAAGGACTCCAAAAAGAGGGAGAGGTTGGCTGAGTGCAACAAACAGGTGCACATTGATTCGCACCGAATGCGTTCACAAGCACGCTTCAACGTTTGATCGCCCGCATTGATGAAGGCCCAAGGTACCTCGACTATCTTCACTATTCGGGCATCTTGAATCCCACGGAAAGCGCAGCACGCGCTGCGACATGAAGGGTCAATCTACAGGCGCTGGTGCAACGCGATATCGATCAGCAGCGCATGGGCAACTTGCTCGCAGCAGATGCGACGCACGAAACAGCTCCAGCGAAACCTCGATCCGAGCGAAATTGTGGCGTGCTTAGCCGCGCGATAGAGCGCAACAAAAGGTGAGGTGGCAGGGTCTGGACCTGCGCCATCCAAGGTTCCTCAGCGGATTCGCATCTAATGACAGTAGATCTGGGTCCATTCGCATTTATCGACGTTGCTTACACCCACATCGGGCATCCGCATCGCTGACTGACGGCCGTCTCCAGACGGCGTCAATCAACTGGATCACAACGCCTTGAACCGCGAACCTGACTCTGGCACGCAGCCAATCGTTACTTCCTGTTCTAAGCTTGGAACCTCATCGCGCGCTCTCCGATGCCATGTGGCTCGACCGAATGACCGGCGAGGGGCCTAGTTGCAGTTCAGTGCCAGCGTTTTATTGGCGTTGATCTTGTAGTCACAGCGTGCTGTCTTCGCGGGTAGCGCGACGTCCGAGGTCTGGCCGTCGGCATATTTGCAGCGCACCGTGACGGTGCGGCCGGCTTCGTAGATGTAGCCGAGGCTCCAATGCCCGGAGGACTTGCCGGTCTCATCCGGGACCAGGGTCGCCATCTCCTCAGGTTTTCCGTCGAACACGTCAACGAAACGCAACGGTTGGCCGGCGCGTACCGGGCAAACCTCGGCCGACACTGCGGGCACGGCCGAACATGCCACCAGCGAAGTCAGCAACAGTGCGCCGAGGCCCCTAGTCGACAACATAGAAATTGTCTCCATTATTCGAATTGCCGGGCGCTCCCCAGCGTAGCAGTCGAGGACCCACAGCCTTCGGGCTCGGTGGCGTCACATATTGGTCGTAGACGTTGATGCCGGCTGGACTTTGACCGACATAGATGGCGGCATGGCCCTGATAGTGACCTCCGCTGTTGAAGGTCGCGATGACGGTGCCGGGCTGAATGTCCTTGTTGTCCTTGACGGCAGCACCCTTGCGCCAGTTCGTGGTTGCTGGAAGCGCCGGGCAGACCTTCTTCACATAGGAAACACATTGGCCGCAGAGATTGATCCCGGTGGTCTCGCTGGCGCTGGGGACTGTGCCGGATGGTGCAAGGCTTGAGGTCGGGGCACAGGTCCATTTGCCGACCGGCGCACCGGCGTTGTTTTGGTAGTTGCTGGATACGTAAGCCAAGAAAAGACTCCCATGATTGAAGTACCGAGGCGCAATTTAACCGAGGTCATGACGTTCTCTACACGCGACTTCGACAAATGCAAGCTAGCTGGGATTTGCTGTCAGTAAAAGAGCTGCACACCGTGTCGGTCTTGCGATCTCGTGAGGCTGCATGTGAAACCTGCTCACTGTCGATGAGCTGCAAGCAACGTCGAGGAATGCAACTGTCCACTCCCGGCGTGTACGGTAACCCCTTGCGATTCACGAACAGCATTGCTCGGGAAGCGAGGAAGCGGGTCGGCATTCCAAGGGCCTTCGCAAGACGATCTAAAGGTCAGATTTGCGCCACCTTAGTCCCGCGGCGACAACAGGAATTGCCTTCACATCATCTTCTAAACGCATCGCAACGCTCATGTCCCAGTCCCGTCGCATAAAAGTTCTCCATGCTCGGGTTTGAGAGGATGCAGATCCAAATGGCACTTTTCCCGTCGACATACATGCCATCCAGAATGGTCACGAAGGTGAGAGATTTGTCCTTCGGTATCAGCGTCCTCAGGGGATTCTTCTCGATGAACTCTCCAGCATTGCCGACTCGATAGATCTCAGCACCATCCATCTGCGTTGCGAAATGTTTTGAAAGCGCCGGCGGCAGTTTGTGCGAATCGAATTTGTCGTAGGGACTCAGCTCGAGCTTCCCCTTGAATGAAGGGTATTTCAAGTACGACCGGCCGAGACTCGCCTTCATGCCCACAGCCTTGCCATTGTCGGAGCGGGCAATCGCCTTGAGGTCTATCGGCCTGTTCAGGGTCTCAAGGTAAAAGCCCGAAGTAGAGGAGGCCGAAGCAACAGGGAGGATGCAGAAACAAAGAAGAGCAAGCGCTGCGAGACGGCCCGAACCCGGGGAAAAGAAATTTGATCTTCCAATCATGGGGTCACTTTCTCACCTTTGTGCCGTGGTGTGTGGTGATCATCGTGTAGCCGTTGGTGGTATCGCCGGAAAACATACGGGCATCCATGTCCCGGCGGTTCTGGACCCCTCCCATCCAGTTCTTGTTTGCCGTATTGAAATGGGTCTTGAGATAGTCCGGCACAAGGGAATAGCGTCCGCGATTGAGGAGCTCTGACAGGTTTTGCTTGTTCGTATTGGCGGGATTCTGGTTCCCGTTCTCATCGAACAGCGAGGATGCCGATGACGTCAAGGCGCCTGGTCCGCCATTGAAACCAAGATCAAGGATCGCATCGACTTCATACGGGTAAAGCGGAACAAAGACATTGTTTCCGATCTTCTTGCCGCCGTTCTTCTCGATGTCTTCGTCCTGCAAGGCATTCATCTGAGCATCGTCGAGAGGTTGCTTCCAGGCGCCTTGCGTGAATCGGTTGCTCTTGATCTCGGCATCCGTGATCTTGTGGCCGATCCCGATGGTGTCATTGCCGCCTTCGGGCGACGGATACTGGGTTGCGACCCGCCCCTCCGCGGTCTCCAGAATTCCCTTGTACGTCGAGGATGCTTTCCAAGGCTTCCATTTTCTTTGGGTCTTCACGTCGTAGGTGACTTTTTCCGCGACCGGCTTGACCTTGCCGACGCCCTGGCACAACGGCGCCTCGTCCGTGGTATCGGGTGCGGCCGCACGGGTTTCCGGATAGCCATCGGCCGTCTCGCGATGCCCCATGTACAGGTAGACGGTTTCATCCGCATCGTCAGTGAAGTACCGCGAGGTAAAGCCTGCGGTCTCTTCCGACTTCTCGGTTTCCGCGATGGTTCCGAAGATCGTTTCACCCGAATTCTTCAGATGCACCGTGTAGTACATCCCGATGCACAGGCGGTCGTCCACATCCTTCACTCTGAATGCGACGCTGTATGCCTTGGTGGAGTCGCACGCGGCACACACCTTGGGAGGCGCCGCGGGAGCGGCCGCGGCCTTGGCGGCCTTCGCATTGCGGCCGCCTCCGCCTTTCTTCTTCGCGGCGGCGGCGGCCTTCTTCTTTTTCGACATGAGTATCCTGGCGCTGTTGGATGTTGGTTGTTGCGGATCTCGTCGCGAACCTGCATGGCTTTCAAGTCTGCGTGTCTGCGAGTTCGCTCATGAGGTTGTAGATCTTGTCGTCCGGTGTGCCTTGGTCGGGGTCGGAAACGATGTAGTCCAGCACTTCCGGATCCTCGGCAATGCTTCCCCGGCTGTTGAGCAGCATGTAGGCCCAGAACTGCTGGGCGCGCATGGTCGTCAGGCCGAGCGCACGTCCATTCCTTTCTCAGTCGAGAACGAACTTCCCGAGTTGATGGTCATTCATGGCGGCGCAGGCATCGCCCGCCACCTGCCGCAGGTATGACCTGATCTGCACGCGCTGCACATCGGCCATGTTCTCTTTCAGTTCCTGAATCTGTTCCGGCGCGATGCGCAGCTGGCCTCGGGGGACGATGTTGCGGTCTGCAGGTCGGGAAACCGACCGAAGGCCGCCACGGCCGGATGCATGGAACAGGATGTGCTCGCAAGGCCCGAGAATCCGGCTGAGCTGCGGCGTGTCCAGGAGCGGAAGCAGCGAAGCGAGGACTTGCGGATCGCAGTGGCGAAAGAGAACGCTCTCGTACATCAGGCTCTCCCGCCCGGGACTCTCCTGTTCCTCGGGCGGCTCATGGCCTGGGACGGCTTCCTCGGCCGGAATCTGCACCAGGTTCAGGGTTCGCAGGTGTCGGTGCAAGGCGCTCTCGCCGAGTGCGCATGTCCAGATGACGAGAGAGCCGCACGCCGGATCCGAGGCTTCTAGGAGCCGGATCAACTCGGTCTTCCCGGCAATCGATGCCAGCCAGCCGGAGGCGGCCTCGACTTCCTTGTCCGCGTGCTCGAGGAACAGGGACTGGTGATCGATTTCGAGGGTCTTGAGCAGGCCGGGGAGATCTCGGTACCGAGCGCCATCGATCACGGCAAACAGGGGGGTGCGCAGCTGCATCGCGGCATCGACGAGACCCCACGCTGCCGCGGACAGCGCTGGAGGATCGTCGATCTCGCTTTCCACATTCCTAGGCATGGGGTTCCTGCTTCACAAAGGGAACATTGTTGGCGGCCATCTTTCGCAGGCACTGGGCTGGAGGAGGTTTGGATCCTGGAACCAGGACGGGGGTATAGAGCACCGGCCCGGGACCGATCGTGAGCTGGGCTCCGCCGCCCTTGACGATGGTTGTCTGCGGCGCCGTGATGACGACGATGCCGCTCTTGTTCATCTCAAGGCGTGCTTCGCCGACCTGAACCCGAAACGCGTCTTGCGCGTTAATCTCGACGACTTTTCCGGCTGTGATCCCGAATGTCTCGCCGACATCGACCTGCTTGGACTTTCCCACCTGTTCGGTCTGCGAGAGCGCGACGGAGGTGTTCATCGCAGCACCGACGGTGACCTGGTAGCCGAGGCCGACCGTCAGCGCTTTCGCAAGGCCGATGGTTTCGGTCTTGCCCAGTGCCACGTTTTCCGCCTTGACTCCTCCGATACTGACTGTGCGATTTCTGCGGATACGGATGCTTTCGTCATGACCGACTGTCTCGCTGCGGTTGTTGCCTACCTGCACGACCTCATCGTGATCGATGGTCTTGCTGCGATCGTTTCCGACCCAATGGGTTTCGTCGTTCTCAACCTCGATGTCCTGGTCTCGCTCGGCATGCAGCCACACCTGCTCCTGCCCCTTCTTGTCCTCGAAGCGCAGGGCATTGGCATTGGTGTCGTTGCCACCTTCCGAACTGCGCGTGAGCAGACCGCTTTGCGTCGCGTTGGCAGGAAGGCTCCAGGGCGGCATGTTGTCCGCGTTGTAGACGCGGCCCGTCACGATGGGCCGGTCGGGGTCGCCGTTCTCGAAGTCGACGATCACCTCCTGGCCGATGCGCGGAATCTGGATGCCACCGAAGTTGGTGCCGGCCCAAGGCGAGGACACACGCACCCAGCACGAACTGTTCTCGTCCTTCGTGCAGTAGCGGTTCCAGTGGAAGCTCAGCTTCACCCGGCCGTACTCGTCGGTCCAGATCTCTCGCCCGGCCGGACCCGTGACGGTGGCGGTCTGCGGGCCCGTGGTGCGTGGCCTGGGCGCCGGTGGCATCGGTGCGCGAAAGACCTTGCTCGACGGAATCACGTCGAAGTCGACGCGGCACTCGAACTCCTGCTGCGCACTCGCATCGCCGATATCCTGCAACCGCAGATGCGCATCGGTGACAAGGTACTCGCGATTGGATTCGTCTTGCGGATGCCGATCCAGCGTGATCAGGCAGCCCGGCACCACCGCGCGCAGGTTGCCCGAGCCGCTGGCGCGCTCGCCTTGGCCGCCGGTTTCCTCCATGCGCGTGCGCACCAATTGCTCGCCTTCGGACTCGACCACGTAGTCGCCCGGCCAGCCATAGCGTTCCCAACTGTTCTGAGCGGTTTTGCGCGGCATGGCGCTGATCTGCTGCAGCTTGGCCCTGGGGCGTTTGAAATCGAAGTCGTCCGTCACCCAACGGCCGCTTTGCAGCTCCTCGCAGGCGTTGAAGCGGTCGCAGTGCTCCGCGCGCACGGTGTCGTCAGCACCATAGAAGGGAATCTTCTGGTAGCCCGCATCCGCGTACGGCTGATGCGAAGACATGTCGTCGACGATCACCAGCTTGTGGCTGTCTTCGGCGTGCTCGAAGTAATAGTACAGGCCCCATTCGTACATCAGGCGCGCGACGAAGTCGAAGTCGCTCTCGCCGTATTGCACCTGGAACTCGCGCACCGGATAGCTGCGGGTGGCCTTCACTTCATGGGCGAAGTCGTAGCCGGACAGGACCTCGCTGAGGATGTCGAGCACGGTCTTGTGCTGGAAGATGCGGTAGTCGCTCGTGCGCGTTGCCAAGGTGAGCCAGGGCTCGATCACCGCTTCGTAGAGCGCACGGCGGTTTTCCAGGCGCAGGAAGCGCACGCGCGTCACGAGGCCGGAGATGTGACGCTTGCCGTCACCGGATCCGGGGCGCCCGTCGAGCACGATGTGCACCGTGAGCGTCTCGCCCACGAGCTGCTTGATGTTCACGTTGGCGGCCTGCCGCTCGTTGTAGCCAGCCTGCTCGGGCGTGGCGAATGTGAGCGTGTAGCGAAACAGCTTGCTAAGGCCTTCATCGCCTTCAATGGCGATGGGCTCCAGTGCAGGTTGCCCGCCCAGCGTGGGCATGGCGGCACAGGAGGCGGTCAGCACACGGATGGTCCGCGCTGCGCCTGTCGGCATGGCACTCTCCCTGGAATTCGGATCAACACAAGAAAGTCGAGACAACGAACCGGCTTTTGCGGCTCGACGAAACGGAAGCGACTCGCTCCCGTTTCATGCACAAGGAAAGATTAGCTTTCCTTGTTTTCCTTGATGTTCCAGGCCAGAACCGTCTCGGCGCCCTTGCCACCCTTGTCGGTCTGTTCCCAGTACTGCTGCTTCACCTTCGCAGCCTGGAAGGCGTACTGCACGAACACCGCATCCGAACCCTGCTCGGCCGTGTACTGCACCGCGGTGACCAGCACTTCTTCGAGCGTGACTCGCGTGTATTCGATCTGCGAACCGCCAGCCTTGCATACCGACACTTCCACCTTGCTCAGGTGCTTGCCGCTTGCGCAGTTCTTCAGCACGGACGGCGCAGCCTTGTCGATGCGCGCCAGGACCTGCAGGTCGTTGAAGCTGGCCTTGCCGACGCCACCGCCTCCCCCGCTGACCATGTTGCCGGGCTGCGTTGCGCCCCACGCAAACGACTTGATGTCCGTCCACTCTTTGTGGTTCGAGTCCTTCGACTCACCGTTCGCGCCTTCGACGCGCATGAACATATCTACTGCCATGATGATTGACTCACTGTGTGTCCGAAAAAAGAAAGAATGCGGCGATGGCCGCAACATCGGAGTGAGTAGGTCTGACCAACAAACCTCGATTCTGAGATCGAATATTTATCGTTTCCTCCCTACTTTCTTGTAATTGGAAGAACTCTAAAGGCCGGGAGGAAAAGCGGAAAGTGAGCAAACTTACTAACCATCGGTCAACCTCTCTTGGTAATAACCCTCTTGTTTTAGGAGTGAGAGGCAGGTCCGGGCGAATCCGCTCGTGGAGCGTTGGCACGACTCTTTGTTGACGCAATGGATCTGCGCACTCTGTGCCACATGTCCCTGCTCTTCGCCCCCCACGAACCGCGTGTACACGGTATTGGTTCCGGCTGCTCCAGCCCCTGAGTTTTACAAGCGAGCACAACCGGACCTGTCGAATGCGTTAGGACGAACCCTCGTTTGCGCGCTGCGATAGCCTTGATACCCAAAAAATTGGCGCGCCAGGCAGACCAGATTGCGAGCCATGATCGCGGCAGCTATCGGGTTCTGGAACGCCAGTCACGCATGCTCTCGGCGATACCGACAAACCACTCCGGTGCATTGTCAAAATCCTTCAGAAGGTGGTTGTAACGCAAGGCACGCGCATTCCAGGCACGTCGAAAGGTCCCTTCCACATCCGACATCACCCACGCTCCGAGCTGAAGGAGATGAAAACGCTCCAGCGTTGGCCTGACTTCGAAGAGCAGACGCCCCGGCGTCAGGCCAGGGTCATCCACACCCAGCTCGGCCAACAGGTGATCGTGCAGATTCACGTTCGGGTAGGTGCTGCTCAACAGCTTCAGCGTCTGTCGCAGAACCGCAAACTCCGACCAGTCCAGGCCTGGAAGTTCAAGACCTTGCTGTAGGTCGAACAACTCCTGCCGGGACACCAGCCACTCCATGCCCTCGCGACTATAGCCATCGCCCAACACTGGAGGTGCCTCGTCATAACGCGCACCGCAGGCATGGCAACTTCGCATCGGTACTTCGCCGGACGCTTCATCCAGCCCGAAGTCCATCCGGAAGTAGGCCACGGCCTCACCGCACCAGTGACAGCGGTCAGCCGCACCAGCCAGCTGGAAGTCAGCTCATCGGGAAAGGGCTTGTAGCGGACCGGCCAGAGCGATGGCGTCAGTCCGCGCATGGCTTCAGATCGACGGCTGCACGCCTGGTTGAACGCTGCGCCTGCGCTTGGACGGCGGAGTCCAGACCAGGTCGTTGATCAGCGCTTCAGTGATCTGCTCGTCCCCGGTATCGATCGCCTTGACGGCCGCGTTGCGCACGAGCGAGCAGATGTCCCCCAGGGAGTCCTCGGCGCGCTCTTGAATCAGTCGAAGCATGGCTACCGACTTCAGATCGGAAGGCTTTTTCAGCGGGATCCGCTTCTCCATGGTCGCCAGCAACGTGCCCACCTCCTTGGCACTTTTCCATCGAGGCATGTACATCGTCTCGAACCGACTGCCCAGTTGTTCGTCGATCGTCAGTGCGTTCAACGCGTCGTAGGTGCCCGCGGTCACCATGCGCACCTTTGTGTCGTGCGCCAGATTCTTCAGCGCGTTGCGGAACTGCCGCTGTTGCAACTGGTGCCCTTGCAGGGAATTGTTGATCTCGTCGATCAGCAAAACCTTGACGTCGACCTTGCGAAACATGAGCTTGATTTGGGAGTATTTTGCTGGCTCCGGCGCATTCGGCTTGTATGGGACCAGCAATGCATCCAGGATGTTCGTATAGAGCGCGTTGATGTCGGGTTCCGGGGGGCACGTGATCACGACCACGTCGACGATGGAGGTCGGAGCTTCCGGAGAGACGACCGGACTGTGGAGGGACACGAAGCGCTCGAGCACCGTCGACTTCCCACTGTGCGAATCCCCCACAAGCAGAAGGTTTGGCGGGCGCGTGGAAGGCGGGTGAGTGAGCAGGAACTCCATGAATTCCAGCGCCTTCACCGAGGGTGCCAGAGCCATCCACGATCCCATCAAGATCGCATTCCTTCGCTCGACCGCAGACGCATCGATGAGCGTGAGCGCCTCCTTGCCGAGGTGAGGGTACAACGGGTTCGGTGGCGACGGGCTCGGCGTTGACGAGTTCGGCTTCTTGGGCATGCAGTACCTATTCCTCTTCGATCGGGAAGATCTCGTCAGGGTTGTATCCCGCAATCGCGTCCGGCGGCGAAGTAGGCGCCATCTGCGAGGAGCGCGGCAGTTCGACAGACCTGCGTTCACGCGCCTTCTCATGCTCGGCACGCCGTTGCATGTTTTGACGGGCCTTCTTGGTCGTCTCCGCGCTCTCCTGCTCGCGCCTACGCTGCTCCAACACGATGGCCATCACGGCGCGTGTGTCTTCAAGCCTCCCGCCACCATCCTCCTGGATACGCTGTGCAGCGTCATACTCCCATTGGCTGATCCCAGGCGGCAGGCTCGGATCCGCATAGGGAATCCGCACGTACTGCTTCTGGATCGGGTCCCGGAAATAGAGCACGCTGACGTCGCGAGGATCCCGGCCGAAGCGGTGATAGACGCTCGTCTTGGTCTTCGGATCCTTGATATTCACGTACGGCCTCAGGCAGTCGTGGAAATAGACAATGCGATCGATCACCACGCCTTCAGGATGAATGACCCGCTCTTGGAATGGAAGCAGATCGATCCGCAGCTTTTCCGCATCCTGAATTAGGGCCGGTCGTCCTCGCCCTGGTTTGGTCCTCGTGCCCAGGATGCCTTCCTTCCACTTTTGCGCCGGTGGCATGCCCAATGTCGAGTGCTTCTCCAGGTGGTATTTCTCGATGGTCAGATACAGCCATGACTCCAGTTCCGTGAGGGTCATGGTCGCCGTCTTCTCCGAGTCGTATTCACCTCTTTCCTTGGGGTTCGAGAACGTGGCCCCCGGGAGCGCCTTGATCTTGGTGGCTAGCGTACCCATGAAACGCTCGATGATGGCGCCGTACTTGAGATTCTTGACCGGACGGAAATGCGCGTCGATATGGTGCTCCTTGCACCCGAACTCGATCAGCTTGCCTCGGAACTCCTTGGCGTTGTCCATGTGCACGACATCCATGACGCCGTAGTACGGCCAGTCGACCTGGTTCGTCAGACCTAGTTCCTCAAGGCGCTGGCGCTTGGTCAGGATGGCGTTCGTGATGCACAGCCCCGCGGACAAGCTCGACGGCGGATCGAGGGACACATAGAACCCCAGGATGACACGGCTGTAGCAATCGATGAGAACCGTGATCCACGCGCGCCGGATCGCTTTTCGATACTTGTCATCGACAGCGATGATGTCCAGCAGCGTGTGGTCCATCTGCGCGATGGCAAGTGGATAGTCAGCATCCGGCAACTTGTTGCCTCTGCCTGGCGTCTTGTTCGCTTCGAACTTCCTCGCCTCGGCCTCGCCCTTGCGCTTCTTGGCTCGCTTCTTCTCTTCGATTTCGTCGATGCGCGAGCGAATCGTGTTGGGCGCCGGCGGCTTGATGCCTGCGATCGCGCAGTCTGCCTCGATTTTTTCGACCAAGGCCTTCTTGCCGATCCTCTGCCCGGTGAGATAGTGGTTCTTGATGCCGTCCTGGATCACGTGCTCCAGTTCTTCAGAAAGGCGATTCTTTCCTCGCCCGCCGCTCGGCCGGTAAGGAAGCAGGCTCGAGAGCAACTGCGTCTCGTACAGATCGCGCATCAACCGATAGAGGGTCGCCTGCGAAATCTCAAGCTCGGCACAGGCTTGCTCCCGAGCCTCCTTCGAGACCGTCTTCATGACCAGCAGCGGCGTCAGGATCTTGCGGCGATGCTCGGCAATCTCCCAGTCATGCGAGCCCACGTCGTCAAGGCTGACCTGCTCGGCCACCTTGATCTTCTTTCCTCGCCTGAAAACCTCACGAAAACCGAGCTCGTCCAGATCCAGCGTCGCCAGCTCTTCCGTCCCCACTTCTTTCGCCATCACCTTCATCAGGCCGACGAACCGCAGGATGACGAACTCCTTGTCGTCCTCGGTCTTGACGACCATGCCCTCACGCGGCTTTAGCAGGGGAGCGGCTCTATGGCGAGGATCGGTCATGGCTCGGCGCCCGGAACGATCCACGCATCGAGTTCCATGGGAGCGTCCAAATCCAGCAGGATCCTGCGGTGCGCGACACAGCTCCAGAAGTGATGGAGCATTTCTCCGTCCTCGTCTGGATGCGCGTCCAGCAATTCCCCGACGGTGGAGCTTTCTCCTTGCTCGGCCAGCCAGGCAAGGAGCCGACGCGACGCCGCGGCATCCGGTGGATACCTCAGGTAGCCGCGCAGCCATTTAATGTTCTTGAGCCGCTGCTGCGGGAAGTCTTCCTGGCTTTTCGTGATGAAGATCCAACCACGCTCTGCGCAGTACGCTTCGGCAGCCTTGAACTTGGGCGCGTACTTCTCCTTGTTGACCTCCAGGTCCTCTCGGGTCTTGACCTCGGTCAGCTCTGAAGGACGTCCCAGCTCCTTGCGATAGTGGACGAGCACATCGGGCACGTACCCGTTGCGCACACCTTTCACCGGAATTCGCACCGGCTGGACCTCGACACTCAGGATGTCATCGTCAGGGCCCAGCAGGAGAACATAGTCCTTCTCCTGCAGCGACTCGAACTCCTGAAGCTCCTCCGAATGGCGCGTGTGCATGCGCCCCGTCACCACCAGGTAGTTCCTGGGGATCCTTCGTACCGGCATATCTTCTCCCCCGAGAGATGCTCAATATTCTCATATTCTTTTGACGGCGTGAGTTCACGACTCAAGCATCTGGTCGGAACCAAATCTTTCGTGTTAGAAACAAGAACAACGCACTTGACCAGCAGAGCATGTGCCCATTCTTGGAACTCCGGCGCTGAGAGCCATCCTCGCCTCGGAAGACTTAGGGTCCCTGCTCATTCGCCGGAATCACAATGATTGATATCGACCGCTTCTCATTTGATGTCGAGTGTCCCGAATGCCGCTTTGCCACGAAAATCTTTTATCGGGATGCACGACTTAGGGACGTCCTGATTTGCCGTGGCTGCAAGGCGAACATTCAACTGAACGACCATATGAATGAGTGCCGAAAGGTGCGAAGTCAGGTGTCATCTGCTATCGCAGACCTGGAACGTACCGTTGAGAGCTTAGGCAAGACCTTCCGACTCAACTTCTGACTATGGATTCCCACTACCTCCAGCAACACCGGTTCCAACTTCAGAAGCGGGTCCGTCGCCTGAACTCTTGCAACCCCAAGATCTTTCACAGCTCGCTCATCCAGTTCTGGAACTACCTTCAAGCGCAGCCCCTACTCGCTGGGATTCTTGCGCGGCGAAAGGCAGAGGCTCCCGACCATGCTGATGACCTCGCAGCCCTGCAAAACGGGCAAATCCCGATATTCGCTCACGAAAGCGAAGCATCGGCCTTTGTGTTCCGCGTGATCGAACACTGCATTGAGCAACCTCTAGGAGGGGGACTTGGGCCGGAGATCATGATTGGGCGCGGGTTTGTGCGCACCGGGAAGACCGACGAGATGCTGGATGGGTTTCGCGAGCATTTTCTAGAACCGTTTTATGAAAACCTGGATGAATCGCTCGATCAGCAAGCCGCTGTCCTGTCGTTGCTGATCAAATACAAACGCAAAGTGGAGTGGTTCGAGCGAGACATCGCCCATTCACTCGCAGCGGACGGCGAACGAGCACTGGCCAGACACCTCTACGCCTATCTTTTTGATCAAGGTCTGGACTTTCACATCGAGCCGCAGTCAGCCTCCGGCGAAGCAGACCTCGTGTCTCCCGACTTGGTTCTGGACGCGAAGATCTTCGATGGTGATGCCTCTTCGCGTGGTACTCGGTACATCAAACATGGCGTGAATCAACTGATGACCTACACGCGAGATTTCAACCAACTGGTGGGTTATCTCGTGATCTACCGGACCTGTCCCGAAGACTTGCAGTTTCCCTTTGCCGGTAGCGACGTACTGGTCCCGTTCGTCAGCTTCGGAGGCAAGACCCTCTACCTGTTGATCGTGGACATATGCAGTCATGAACGTCCCGCCTCAAAACGCGGTGCACTACGAGCGCACGTGATGGACACACCCGACCTGATTGCAGTTCTAACCGAGGCGACCGTCGAGCAAGCTGATTCCCCAAGGGAGAGCGATGCCCAACCGAGCAACGTATGAGTGTCGCCGCCACCACAAGTAGTCCTGTCACCCAGCAATTTTCGGAGTTCCAGTGATGCAAGAGGCCGCAAACCACCGCAAACGTCACATTTATCTGGAATCTCGACCACAATCGCAAAAATCTCGAAGACACCCAATTTTTCTCATTCACTTCTGAATTTTTCTCATTGACTTCTGAAAATTTCAGATGACGGATGCCGATTTTTCTCACCAACTTCTGGATGCGGTCAGGCGCGCCGGCGCTCGATTGAACAGCGACACAGCGACGACGACACCCGCTGCGGACGACGCACCGCAGCAGGGCAAGCCCCTGCACATCCTCCTGGCGATGTGCTACCTGCTGCATCGCACGGGTGCCGAGATGTTCACCCGTGACCTGGCGATGTGGCTGCGCCGCCGCGGGCACGCCGTCACCATCTTCGCGACGGCATTCGGCGACATGGCGAACGAACTGCGCTTCGCCTCCATCGCCTGCGTCACCGACCTGGCGGACATGGCGGCGCGGCCGGACATCATCGTCGGCAACACACACCACGAGACGGTTCGCGCCCTGCTGCATTTCCACGATGTGCCGGTCATCACGATCTGCCACGACCGCAGCGACGATCACGGGCGCCCCGCGCAGTTCGCGCAGGTCGTGCGCCATGTGGCGGTCGACGAGAACTGCGCGCAACGGCTGGTGCACGAATTCGGCATCGAACGCGAGCGCATCGAGCTGATCCAGAACGGCGTCGACCTGTCGCGCTTTACCCAGCGCGGCGAACTGCCGCAGCGGCCTCGCACCGCACTCCTCTTCAGCAACTACGCCTCGCACAACGCGCAGCTCGAGGAAATCCGTGCCGCCTGCGTGCAGCGCGGACTGTCGCTGGACGTGATCGGCAGCGGCACCGGCAACCACCTGCCCGATCCGGCCGAGGCGCTCGGCCGCTACGACATCGTCTTCGGCAAGGGCCGCTGCGCCACCGAGGCGCTGTGCACCGGCAACGCGGTGGTTGTGCTCGATCCGGTCTGGGGCATGGGCGAGATGGTGACGGCCGCGACCGTGGCCCATACGCGGCGCTGGAATTTCGGCCGGGCGTTGCTGATCCGGCAGATCACGCGGGAGAGCGTGGGCGCCGAGCTCGACCGCTACGATGCCGAAGATGCAGCCCGGGCCGGCGAATGGATGCGCACGCATGGCAGCCTCGACGCCACGCTGGGTGCGCTCGAAAGCTGCGTGCAGCGCACGGTCCGGCAGCATCCGGTGCTCGAGGTTCCAGCGAACCAGCGGGCGGACGAGATGTCCCGCTACATGCAGGACTGGATCCGGCGCGGCAATCCTGCGGCGGCACAGCTGACCATTGCATCGCTGCACCAGCACGTCGCGGGGCTCCAGCAATCCTTCAACGACCACCAGCACATGTACCAGGCCCGCATCGAAGCGCTGCAGGCCGAGGCACAGCGGCAGGCGGAGCATGCGGCACAGTCGAATGCCCACTGCAGCGCACGGCTGACCGAAGCCGAGCAACAGGCCCGGCGGGCTCAGGCCGAACTCGCCCTGCTCCAGGCGCAACTGCGCGAGGTCTACGCCAGCCGTTCGTGGCGCGTGACCAAACCGCTGCGCCGCATCTCGACCCTCGTCCGTCCGGGCGGGCCGCAAGCATGAAGCCGCTGGTGATCGCAGCCCATTCGGGCCACGAACTGCTGCTGTGGAAGTGGCTGCGCAACGAGCGGCCGGACTTCGTGGTGCTGACCAACGGCGCCGGGTCTACCGGCGTACCGCGGCTCGAGCCGACGGTCGACAACCTCGCGCGCGCTGGCGCGCGCTGGATTCCGGAAGTGGTGCAGCCGGTTGCCGATGCCGACATCTACCGCGCGCTGCTCGAAGGCGATTCGCGCCTTTTCACGCAGTGGGTGAGCACATTGACCGCGCACGTCGTCGAGCAGGGAATCGACTGCATCGTCGCCGACGAAGCGGAAGACTACAACCCGTCGCACGACATGTGCCGCCTGATGGCCAATCAGGTCGCCGCGCACGCGGCGGCACGCGGCCACGAGGTCGTCTCGCTCGGATACCCCACCGTGGGCCATCCCAGCCCGCCGGCGCGGCTGGCGTCCGAGCGCCATGTCATGGTCGAGCTCGACGCGAACGAGCTGCAGGCCAAGCTGGACGACATGCACGGCTATGCGCGCCATTTCGGCGGCCAGCTCGAACAAGAGCTGGCGGGCTTCATCGCCGAATTCGGTACCCAGGCCTACGGCCGCGAATGCCTCTTCGCCGCGCAGCCCACGCGCTACGAGCTGGCGCAGCCGCCCGCGAGCAAACCGGCATTCGAGATCTTCGGCGAAGAACGCGTCGCCGCCGGCGTCTACAAGCACGTGATCCGCGGCTCGCACCTGCAGGCCGTGGCAGACCGGCTGCGCGAGGCCATGCGCTGAGCCGGCACAGCCATCGACGCCTCGATGTCATTCACGGCACTCGCCATCGACGACGACAGTACGGCCACCATCGCTGCGCCCGCAGCTTCGCCCCTGCCCGACGCTCCGCTGGCCCATGCGGTCGTGGGCCTCGGCCGCTTCGGCTGCGTCCATGCCCGCAAGCTCCTCGCCCTGAACGGCTTCCATCTGCGTGCCCTGGTCGACTGCTCGCCGTCGGCCCGCGCTGCCGGCGAGCTTGGGGCGCTGCCGCTGCTTGGCAGCCTGGACGACATTCCGTCGGGCATCGCGTCGGCCACCATCGCCACCAGCGACGATGCGCACGCGGAGGTCGCAATGGCATTGATGCGGCGTGGCTGCCACGTGCTGGTCGAGAAGCCGCTTTGCACCGACCGGAATGACGGTGCCCTGATGATCCGCACCGCGCGCCAATGCGGTGTCACCCTGAGCACCGGGCACATCGAACGCTTCAACCCCGCGTTCGACGACGAAGCGTTCCTGGAGCGGGTGAGGAATGCGGCCGCGAACCATCGCGAGGGTTCGCGTCCGTTCATGCGGTTCCGCCGCCATTCGACCCGAATCGCCACGGCCAGGGACAGCGTGCTCGACCTGATGGTGCACGACCTCGACCTCTTCGCCTGGCTGTGCGCGATTCCCGCCGAAGCACCGCTGGATCTGCTCGCACTGCACATCGATGCGCACGGCGTGCGCGCCCGCGTGCGGCTGGATGCGCTGGTCGCCGAATTCGAGAGCGGCTACGGCAGCCTGCCGGCGGCCCGATTGCAGCTGTGCGACGGCCACCGGGAGCAATGGCTGGATCTGCGCGGCGGAACGCAATCGACGATGGCAGCCGGCACCGACGATGCGCTGGCACGGCAGTACCAGGGCTTCAGGCGCGCCATCCTCGGCCAGCCCAGCCGCATTGCGTCGGGCGCAGACGGCCTGGCCGCCGTCACCCGCGCCTGCCAGATACTGCACGCATGAAGATCCCGCTGTTCCGGCCGGCGGCTTCCGCCGAACCGATGGCGGCTCGCCTGGCCCAGTCTTTCGCCGACGTACTGCGCAGCGGCACGTACATCCTCGGTCCGCAGGTCCAGGCACTGGAGGTGCGGCTGTCGGCATTGCTGCAGGGCCGCGAGACAGTGGCCGTGGGATCGGGCTCCGAAGCGCTGCTGCTGGCCTTCAAGAGCCTCGGCATCGGAAGCGCGGGCGGCGGCGACGCGCTGGACGAAGTCCTGGTGCCGGCCTACACCTTCGTCGCGTGCGCCGAAGCGGTGCTCGCCGCCGGCGCACGTCCGGTCTTCGTCGACAGCGCGCCGGACGACTTCCTGCCGGCGCTCGCGGATTTCCGCAACGCCCGCACGCCCCGCACCCGCGCGATCCTCGCGGTCGGCTTGTTCGGCGATGCGAGCGGCCTGCCTGAGCTGGTCGCCTGGTGCCGCGACGAAAAACTGCTGCTGGTCGAGGACGTGGCGCAGTGCCTCGGTGCCCAGGCCGGCGATGACGCTGCAGCGGGCCATGCCGGCACCTGGGGCGACGCTGCCGCGATGAGCTTCTATCCGACCAAGACCCTCGGTGCCGCCGGTGACGCGGGCGCCCTGGCCTTCAGGAATCCGCTCCACGCCGGCAAGGCCCGGCTGCTGCGCAACCACGGCTACCGCGACGGCCGACATCACTGCCTCGGGCACAACAGCCGCATGGACGAACTGCAGGCCTGCCTGCTTCACGCCGCGCTGGACGACTTCCCGGTGCACCTCGCGCGGCGGCGCGCCATTGCCGCGAGCTACCTGGCAGCATGGTCGGACTTGCCGATGCGTCTGCCGCGGGACTCGGCCGGCCACGCATGGAACTACTTCGTCGTCCAGTTGCCCGACACGCGCGAGCGCGAAGACTTCGCAGCCAAGCTGGCCGCATCGGGCATCGCCACCCGCATCTACTACGAGCAGCCGCTGCACCTGCACGAGGCACTGCGGCCCTGGCACGGCGACCGTGGCGCCTTGCCGAACAGCGAAAGGCTGGCCGGCTGTTCGCTTTCATTGCCGCTCTACCCGATGCTCAGCGACGAGGAAATCGGGTACATCATCGACGCCGTACGGCAAGCCGCCCGCGCCCCGGGCAATCAGCATCCGACGACATGCCAGCCACCGTCCTGACCACGCTGTCGACCCGCCCCGTCCCGGGCCTGGTCGAGAACCACGCGGCCTATGCACGCCGGCATGGCTATGCGCACCACGTCGTCGACAGCACCCACGTATGGGGCCCGCGCCAGCCGGTCTTCTTCCGGTACCACGCGATCTACCACCACCTGGCACGGATCGGGGAAGGCAGCCTGCTGCTGGTGCTCGACCAGTTCGCGGTCGTCTACGAACCCCGTGCGCTGGAAGAGACTTTCGATGGCATCGACGCGCTCGTCAGCGCGCAGCCCGACGACGACACGCTCTGCAACACCAGCATGCTCGTGCTGCGCAACACGGCCGAGGTGCGCGAGAAGGTGCGCCAGTTGGTCGACCATGTCTCCCACTGGGCAGTACGCATCCTGGAAGACGACGAGCAGCCTGAGAACGCGCTGGTGGCGCATGTCTTTCCGCCCCGCCCCTGCAGCCTGGCGCTGCCCAGCGGCGTCTACCCCAACGTGCAGGCCAGCTGGCTCGGCGGCGGCTATCACGACTCCATCCGCAACGTGCGGCCGCTGGTGGCCAGCGACGCGCCCACCTGGCGCCGCGCGGGCCCCGGCAACCGGTGGACGCCGACGCTGGACTACGACTTCCGCGGCGTGCAGAACCTGGTCGACGAGGCCGCCGCGCTGGCCGCCGGCGAACGCCCGCCCTGCCTCGCGCTCGCCGAAGCCGCGCAGCCGGATGGCGACGAGCTGCACCTGAACCCTGGCGCGCGCATCGCCTTCGTGAGCATCTACACGCACCACATCGCGAGCTACGGCCGCATCCACGAAGAGAGCTTCGCGCGCTATTGCCTGCGCCACGGCTATGGCTACCACCTCTACCGCAAGGTGCCGGAGTTCGCGAACGGGCTGACTGGATCGTGGGCCAAGCCGCACGTGATGCGGCGCCACCTCGCGGAGCACGAGTTCCTGCTGTGGGTCGACGCGGACATCGTCGCGATGAACCACTCGCTGCGCATGGAACCTCTGGTCGAGGGACGCGATGCCCTGGTGGGCAACGACCACACCGCGTGGAACATGAATTCCAGCGTAGTCGGCGTGCGCAACACGCCCCCGATGCGTGCACTGGTCGAGGACGTCTGCCAGCAGATCGAGAATGCGCCCGACCGCTCGTCGATCCACGCCAACGGCGGCGGCCAGACCTACTTCGCGAACGCGTTCAGGGCGCGCGGCCTCATCACGCAGGCGCAGGTGGTCGATGCGCTGTCGCTCGATGCTCCCGTGATCTACGCGACCAGCGAGAGCCACTTCGTGCATTTCCCCACGCAATACACGCCGCAGCGTGCCGCATCGATGCACGCATGGAACCAGCGCAGCCTCGCGCGCGACGCCGACGGCTAGGGAGTCCGACGCGGCCTATTCACAAGACACCGCGGAACCGGCTTCGCCGGGCCGCAGGTGTCGCCCCCGGCGAGGGGGTTGGCGCAGCGACACGAAGTGCGCGAAGCCTGGGGGAGTTTCATGGTAAATCGAGCCTGTATCCGACCCCGTAGATCGACCGGATCAGCTCCTGCCCACCGCTCGCCGCGTCGAGCTTGCGACGCAGGTTCTTGACGTGGCTGTCGACCACGCGATCGGTCACCGCGCGCTGGTCGGCGTGCACGAAGTCGAGCAGCTTGTCGCGCGACAGCACGCGGCCGCGCGCATCGGCCAGCGCCTTCAGCAGGCGGAACTCGACCGGCGTGAGATCCAGCGGCGCGCCCTGCCACGCGGCCTTGTAGGCCTGCGCATCGATCTGCAGCGGCGACACCTCGCGAGCCGCATAGCCGCTGCGCCGCAGCAGCGCCTTCACGCGCGCGACCACCTCGCGCGGGCTGAACGGGGTCTTGCAGATGTAGTCGTCCGCGCCGATCTCGAGCCCCATGAGCCGGTCGGCCTCCTCGACGCGCGCCGTGAGCATGATCACCGGCACCTCGCTGAACTGCCGCAGTTCGCGGCACACGCTCATGCCGTCCTGCCCGGGCAGCATGACGTCGAGCAGCACCAGGTCGGGCTGCCGGGCCTTCACGGAGGGCACCGCCTCCAGCCCGTTCGCGATCCATTGCGATGTGTAGCCCGATGCTTGCAGGTAGTCGGCGAGCAGCGCGGCCATGCGCGGTTCGTCCTCGACGATCAGGATGTGGGCCGCCGCCGGTGTGTCGTTCGTCGTTGCAGTCGTCATCTTCATGCCCTCGGCAGGCGGATCGCGATCCACATCCCGCCCAGCGGCGAAGCCTTGGCCTCGATGGTTCCGTCGTGCGCCTCCACGATGCTGCGGCAGATGGCCAGCCCGAGCCCCGCGCCGCCGCTGGCGCGGTTGCGCGAAGCCTCGCCGCGGAAGAAGCGCTCGAACAGGCGGGGCAGCAGTGCATCGTCGATGCCCGGGGCGGAGTCCATGAGATCGATCGCGATCATGTCGCCGTCCTCGCGAGCCTCGATACGCAGCGCGCCGCCCGCGTCGGTGTAGCGGCAGGTGTTGAGCACGAGGTTGCTGAAGAGCTGCTGCATGCGGCGCTCGTCGGCGAACACCACGAGCGGCTGCACCGGCAGCACCAGCTCCAGCCGCAGGCCGGCCGAGGCCAGCCGCTCACGGAATGCATCGAGGCTCGGCTCCAGCAGGTCGCGCACGTCGACGTCGGCCTTTCGGTAGGCGAGCGCGCCCACATCCGCCATCGACAGGTCGTAGAGGTCGGTCACCAGCTGGTTGAGCATTCCGACTTCGTGCTGCAGCGAGCGCACGGCCTGCGCGTCGAGGCGGCGCACGCCGTCCTCCATGGCCTCGAGTTCGCCGTGCAGCACGCCCAGCGGCGTGCGAAGTTCGTGCGACACATCGGCCATGAATTCGCGGCGCATCTGCTCGTTGCGCTGCAGCGTGTTGGCGAGCGAATTGAAGTCGCGCGCCAGCTGCCCCACCTCGTCGTGCGAGGCCACGGCCACGCGGCTCGCGTAGTCGCCCGCCGCCAGCCGGTGGGTGGCCGCCGCCACGCGCTTGACGGGCGCCAGCAGCACCCGCGCGATCCACCACGCGATGCCCGCGGCCAGCAGCACGCATAGGCTGCCGATGACCCAGCTCGCGCGCAGCTGGTTCTTCTGGAAGCGCTGGTCGCCGGCCTCGCTCACGCTCTGGAACGGCATCATGACGACCCAACCCACGGTCTTGCCGTCGACCACCACGGCGCGCTCGACGGCGCCCTTGCGCACGTCCCTGAAGCCGATGATCACCCGCCTGTCGACATCGAGCAGCGAGATGCGCAGCACGGCACCGGTCAGGTCGGACACCAGTGCAGGCGAACGTCCCGGCTCGAAGTGTTCGCCCGACGCGGAAGGCGCGGGCCGCATGATCTCGAACCAGGGGCGGGGGTTGTCGCGCAGGAAGTCCCAGCTGCCGTTCAGCCGGTAGGCCGCGGCGGCGTTCGGCACCACGGCGTCGAGCCGCTCCACGCCCTGTTCGTTGAGATAGCCGACGAAGCCGCGCTCGAAGTTCCAGCGCGAGGCAGCGCCCATGGCGACCACGGCCAGCACGGCGGTGGCCAGCACGGCGAGAAAGAGCTTGGTGGTGATGCTGATCTTCATCATGAAGGGCCACAAGATAAGCCAGATGAGGCCCGCGCGGTGCATCGCCGCCCCATGGCCGTGCACGCCGCGGGGACCTCCACATTCGCTCCACATTCCCTGAAGACCATGAGTTCCAACCTGATTGGAACTCCGAACATGATGTCTTCCCGCTTCAACCGCACCGGCCTCGCGTGCGCCCTGGCCATCGGCCTGCTGGGCGCTGTCGCGGGATGCTCCGGCTCTTCTTCCTCTTCTTCCTCTTCTTCCGCACCGCCCCAGGGCCTTCCCGCAGCGCAGGTCGGCGTGGTCACGGTACAGCCCGAGAACCAGCCCGTCACCACCGAACTCTCGGGGCGCACCCGCTCCCGCCTGAGCGCCGAGATCCGCCCGCAGGTGGGCGGCATCGTGCAGCAGCGCCTGTTCGAGGAGGGCGCGCTGGTGAAGGCCGGGCAGGTGCTCTACCAGCTCGACCCCGCCAGCTACAAGGCGGCCTACGCGAGCGCGCAGGCCAGCGTCGCGAAATCGGAAGCGACGGTCAACGCCGCGAAGGTCACGGCGCGCCGCAATGCGGAGCTCGCGAAGATCGAGGCCGTCAGCCAGCAGACCAGCGAAGACAGCCAGGCCACGCTGCAGCAGGCCGAGGCCGAGCTGGGCGTGGCCCGCGCCGCGCTCGACACGGCGCGCATCAACCTCGGCTTCACGCGCATCACGGCGCCCATCGCGGGGCGCATCGAAGCCTCCACGGTCACGCCGGGCGCGCTGGTCACGGCCAGCCAGACCACGGCGCTCACCACGGTGCAGCAGCTCGATCCGGTCTATGTCGACGTGACGCAATCGACCACCGAGCTGCTGCGGCTGCAGCGCGAGCTCGCGGCCGGCACGCTCAAGGGCAGCAGCGACAGGAGCGAAGCCTCGGTGAAGCTGCTGCTGGAGGACGGTACCGCCTACGCCCACGCCGGACGCCTGCAGTTCTCCAGCGTCACCGTGAGCGAAGGCACCGGCGCGGTCACGCTGCGCATCCTGGTGCCGAACCCCGAGCGCACGCTGCTGCCCGGCATGTACGTGCGCGCCGTGCTGGAAGAAGGCGTGGCCGAAGGGGCGCTGCTGGTGCCGCAGCAGGGCGTGACGCGCACGGCCAGCGGCGATGCGTCGGCGCTGGTGGTCACGGCCGACAACAAGGTCGAGAAGCGCTCGCTGAAGGTGTCGCGCGCGGTCGGCAACCGCTGGCAGGTCACCGAGGGCCTGAAGGCCGGCGAGCGCGTGATCGTCGAAGGCTCTCTCAAGGTGAAGGCGGGCGACACGGTGAAGGCCGTGGCGGCTTCCGATGCCACCACGGTGGCCGGCGCCGAAACCGCCGCCACCGCGCGCTGAGGAGCCACCGCACATGGCACGCTTCTTCATAGACCGGCCCATCTTCGCGTGGGTCATCGCCATCGTCATCATGCTGGCCGGCGCGTTGTCGATCAGCACGCTGCCGCTGGAGCAGTACCCCGACATCGCGCCCACCAAGGTGAGCATCAACGCGACCTACACAGGCGCGTCGGCCAAGACCATCGAGGACTCGGTCACGCAGGTGATCGAGCAGAAGATGAAGGGCCTCGACCGGCTGGTCTCGATGTCGTCGAGCAGCACCTCGTCGGGCACCGCGCGCATCGAGCTGACCTTCGAGGCCGGCACCAACGCCGACGTGGCGCAGATGCAGGTGCAGAACAAGCTGCAGCAGGCCGAGTCGCAGCTGCCGCAGTCGGTGCAGAACCAGGGCGTGACGGTCACCAAGTCGGGCACCGACTTCCTGATGATCGTCTCGCTGATCTCGCAGGACGGCAGCGCCTCGGCCACCGACATCGGCGACTACATCTCCAGCAGCCTGCTCGACGTGGTCAGCCGCATCGACGGCGTGGGCGACGTGCAGACGCTGGGCTCGGGCTACGCCATGCGCATCTGGCTCGACCCGGCGAAGCTGCAGAAGTATTCGCTGATGCCCTCGGACGTGACCACCGCGCTCACCAGCCAGAACACCGAGGTCTCGGCCGGCCAGCTCGGCGCATTGCCGGCGGCAACCGGCCAGCGGCTCACCGCGACCATCACCGCGCGCAGCAAGCTGCGCACCGCCGACCAGTTCCGCGAGGTGATCGTGAAGTCCGACAGCAGCAGCGGCGCGATCGTGCGGCTGGGCGACGTCGCGCGCATCGAGCTCGGCAGCGAGAGCTACACCATCAGCTCGCGCTTCGACGGCAAGCCTGCGGCCGCCATGGGCGTGAAGCTGGCCACCGGCGCCAACGCGCTCACGGTGTCGAACGCGGTGAAGGCCAAGCTCGCGGAGCTGTCGCCCTTCTTCCCCAACCAGATGAAGGCGGTGGTCGGCTACGACACCACGCCCTTCGTGCGCATTTCCATCGAGGAAGTGGCCAAGACGCTGGCCGAGGCGATGGTGCTGGTCGTGCTGATCATGTATCTCTTCCTGCAGAACCTGCGCGCCACGCTGGTGCCCGCCATCGCGGTGCCGGTGGTGCTGCTGGGCACCTTCGGCGTGCTGGCGCTGCTGGGCTATTCGATCAACACGCTCACGATGTTCGGCATGGTGCTGGCCATCGGTCTGCTGGTGGACGACGCCATCGTGGTGGTGGAGAACGTCGAGCGACTCATGACCGAGGAAGGGCTCTCGCCCAAGGAGGCCACGCGCAAGTCGATGGGCGAGATCACCGGTGCGCTGGTGGGCATTGCGCTGGTGCTGTCGGCGGTGTTCATTCCGATGGCCTTCTTCGGCGGCTCGACGGGCGTGATCTACCGCCAGTTCTCGGTGACCATCGTCGCGGCCATGCTGCTGTCGGTGCTAGTTGCGCTCACGCTCTCGCCGGCGCTGTGCGCCACGCTGCTCAAGCCCGTGCAGGCCGGCCACCACGAAGAGAAACGCGGCTTCTTCGGCTGGTTCAATCGCAACTTCGAGCGCAACGCCGATCGTTACCGCTCTGGCGTCGGCGGCCTGCTGCGGCGCGGCAAGCGCAGCCTGCTGGTGTACGCGCTGCTGGTGGGCGTGCTGGGCGTGACCTTCATGCGCCTGCCCACGTCGTTCCTGCCCGACGAAGACCAGGGCACGCTGATGGCGCAAGTGAAGCTGCCCGCCAGCGCCACCGACGAGCAGCTGCAGCAGACCATGAAGAGCTTCGAGCAGTACCTCTCCTCGCAGAAGGAGGTCAGCCACTTCATCACGCTGACCGGCCTGAGCGGCGACCAGGCCACGGGCAACGCCTTCATCACGTTGAAGGACTGGAGCGAGCGCGGCGGCAAGGCGCAGGATGCCGCGTCGCTCTCGCGCCGCTTCACCATGGACATGGCCGCGCGCACCAGCAACGCCAACGTGTTCGTGATGCTGCCGCCGGCCGTGCGCGGCCTGGGCTCCAACGCCGGCTTCGACGTGCAGCTGCAGGACCTGGGCGGCATCGGCCACGAGGCGCTGGTGCAGGCGCGCGAGCAATTCCTGGCGCTGGCCCGGAAGGACCCGGCTCTGAGCCAGGTGCGCAGCAACAACCTGGACGACACGCCGCAGTTCGCCATCGACATCGACGACCGCAAGGCCGCGGCGCTGAACCTCTCGACCTCGGACATCAACGACACGCTCTCGCGCGCGATGGGCGGCAGCTACGTGAACGACTTCATCAACAATGGCCGCGTGAAGAAGGTCTACGTGCAGGCCGACGCGCCCTTCCGCATGCAGCCAGACAGCGTCGACAGCTGGCATGTGCGCAACGGCAGCAGCGAGATGGTGCCGTTCTCGGCCTTCGCCAGCAGCCGCTGGACCTACGGCTCGCCGCAGCTGTCGCGCTACAACGGCATGTCGTCCTTCGAGCTGATCGGCGATCCGGCCGCGGGCGTGAGCTCGGGCACGGCGATGGATGCGGTGGAACGCATCATGAAGCAGCTGCCGCAGGGCATCGGCTACGAGTGGGCGGGCAGCTCCTACCAGGAGCGGCTTTCGGGCTCGCAGGCGCCGCTGCTGTACGCAGTGTCGATCCTGTTCGTGTTCCTGTGCCTGGCTGCCCTGTACGAGAGCTGGTCGGTGCCGTTCTCGGTGATGCTGGTGGTGCCGCTGGGCGTGCTGGGCGCGGTGCTGGCGACGAAGCTGGCGGGGCTGTCGAACGACGTGTACTTCCAGGTCGGGCTGCTGGCCACGGTGGGGCTGTCGGCGAAGAACGCGATCCTGATCGTGGAGTTCGCCAAGCAGCTGCAGGACGAAGGCATGGCGCTGGTCGAGGCCACGCTGCAGGCGGTGCGCCTGCGGCTGCGGCCCATCCTGATGACTTCGCTGGCCTTCATGTTCGGCGTGCTGCCACTGGCGCTGAGCACCGGCGCGGGCTCGGGCAGCCGCCGCGCCATCGGCGTGGGCGTGCTGGGCGGCATCGCCACGGCAACCGCGCTGGGCATCTTCTTCGTGCCGCTGTTCTTCGTCGTGATCCGGCGCTTCTTCGCGCAAAGGAAGAAACCCGAAGCGCCCGCTTCCACGCAAACCGCGTTGCCTGAGGCATGAAAGCCATGACATCCGTTCATTTCCGACTCTGTTCCCTTGCCGTCGCCGCGATGCTGGCCGGCTGCGTCAACCTCGCGCCCGTGTACTCGCGGCCCGAGGCGCCGATCCCCTCGAAGTGGACTGCCGCTGCGGACGGCACGGTTCCCGCCACCACCGGCTGGCAGAGCTTCATCACCGACGACCGGCTGCGCCGCACCATCGCACTCGCGCTGGCCAACAACCGCGACTTGCGCGTGGCGGTGCAGAACATCGAGAAGGCGCGCGCGCAGTACGGCGTGCAGCGCGCCGAGCTGTTCCCCAGCGTCTCGGCCACCGCCGGCGGCACGCGCCAGCGCACCTCGGCGGCGACGAGCAGCAGCGGCGAATCGTCCATCGGCAACACCTACACCGCCTCGCTGGGTTTCAGCAGCTACGAGCTCGACCTGTTCGGCCGTGTGCGCAACCTCAACGAGGCCGCGTTGCAAAGCTACCTGTCGACCGAGGCCACGACCCGCAGCACGCAGATCAGCCTGGTGGCGGAGGTCGCATCGGCCTGGCTCACGCTGGCCGCCGACAACGAGCGGCTGAAGCTGGCGCAGGACACGCTCGCGAGCCAGCAGCGCTCCTACGAGCTGACCGGCCGCATGAAGGCGCTGGGTGCCAGCTCGGCGCTGACGCTCGCCCAGGCGCAGACCACGGTGGATTCGGCGCGCGTGGACGTTGCCAGCTACACCGCGCAGGTGGCGCAGGACCGCAACGCGCTCGACCTGCTGGCCGGCGCCACCGTGCCGGACGAGCTGCTGCCGGCCACCGGCATGGCCACCGCCAGTGCGCTGGTCGAGGTGCCCGCCGGCCTGCCATCGACGCTGCTGCAGCAGCGCCCCGACGTGCTGGCAGCGGAACACGCGCTGCAGGGCTCGAACGCCGATATCGGCGCGGCGCGCGCGGCCTTCTTCCCGACCATCTCGCTGACCGCGAGCTCGGGCTCGTCGAGCACGGCACTGTCGGGCCTGTTCAAGGGCGGCAACGGCACATGGAGCTTCGCGCCCTCGATCAGCCTGCCGATCTTCAATGCCGGCAGCAACCGCGCCAGCCTCGATTCGGCCAAGGCGCAGCGCGAGATCGACCTCGCCACCTACGAGAAGACGGTGCAGACGGCGTTCAAGGAAGTGGCCGACGCGCTGGCCGTGCGCGGCTCGCTGGGCGAGCAGCTCGCTGCGCAGCAGTCGCTGGTCGATGCCACGCAGAAGAGCTTCACGCTGTCGGAGGCGCTCTATCGCAACGGCAGCTACAGCTATCTCGAAGTGCTGGACGCGCAGCGCTCGCTGTACACGGCGCAGCAGACGCTGATCACGCTGCGCCTCTCGGAGCAGGGCAACCGCATCACGCTCTACAAGGTGATGGGCGGGGGTGGCACGACGCAGCCGGCCTCGGCCGGCTGAAGCGGCTCAACCGCGCGTGGCGTTCTCTTTCATCTTCGCCAGCGCGATCGCGATGGCCGCGCCGCCCAGCGTCTTGATCAACCCCGAGTGCTGCGCGTAGAACTGGCTGACCTCGTCGATCACGCCCGCGTGCTGCTCTTCTGCATGCGCGGCGATCTCGGTCACCTGCGCGGGCGAGAGCTGCGAAGCCTGGTCGGGCGTGATCTGCGTCTGCCCCGGCTGGAGCATGCGTCCGAGCACGCCGCCGGCCAGCGCGGAAGCGGCGGCCGGGCCCAGCGTGGCCAGGATCTGGTTGAGCACGCCGGCCTGCTGCGCCGGCGAAGACTGGCCGAACAGCTTGCCGACCGTGTCGCCGAAAGCCGGCGTCTGGTCCGAGCGCATGGCCGCGGCAAGCCCCGCGCCCAGCTCGCCGGGAGAGGCGTGCTGCGCGACCTGGTCGAGATGGGCTTCGGCATTGTTGTTGCCGATGGCCTGCTGGAGGATGTCGAGTAAACCCATGATGGCGAGCTCCTTGATGATCTGGTCGGATTGCTTCAGCGGGTCACGAGATGCCAGACCCCGAGCAGCACCGCCGCGCCGACCACCGAGGCGATGAAGCCGGCGCCCGCGCCCGCGGCGTACCAACCCAGGGCCTGCCCGGCATAGGTCGCGACCAGCGAGCCGGCAATGCCGAGCACCGCGGTGAGGATGAACCCCATCGAGTTGTTGCCTGGCAGCACGGCGCGCGCCAGAAGCCCGGCGATGAAGCCGATCAGAATCGTCCAGATGATGTGCACGGAAACCCCCTGTTGTTGAACAAACGCCGCCGCCGCATCGCGACGGCGCGCAGGGATCGTGGACCCGGCTTCCTGAGCGGCAACTGACGCGGCGGCGCACCGTCCTGCACCGGCACGGCGTCACCTAGGCGCTGGCCTTGCGCGGCGGGTCCGCTATCCTGCCGGCTGGCCAAGACGAAGCCAGTACCCCAAGGACCGTCCTCTCATGCACTCCGCTGTTCAAGCCTCCATGGAACGCAGCTTCGGCGCCATTGCCGATCTGGTCCGCCTCCACGCACTGCACACACCCGATCACGCCGCGCTCGCGGATGCCTCCCGCACGCTGGACTACCGCGCGCTCGATGCGCTGATGGACCGCATCGCGGCCAGCCTGCAGCGCGACGGGCTCAAGGCGGGCGACGCCATCGCCATCTGCGCCTCGTCGTCGGTGAACTACGCGGCGGTGTTCCTGGGCGCGCTGCGCGCGGGCGTCGCGGTGGCCCCGCTGGCACCCGGCTCCACGCCCGCCAGCCTGGCCCGCATGATCGAGGATGCCGATGCGCGCATCCTGTTCAGCGATGCATCGGCCGCCGAGGTGATCGGGCCCGCGAAGGAAGGCGGCATCCCGCGCGTGGCGCTCGACGGCTCGCAGGTCGGCCGCGACATCGAAGGCTGGCTGGCGCCGGCCGGCGCGCAGCCCGAGGCCGTCGAGGTACAGCCGGGCTGGGCATTCAACATCATCTATTCGTCGGGCACCACCGGCGAGCCCAAGGGCATCGTGCAGGGCCACGGCATGCGCTGGGCCCATGTGCAGCGCGGCGCCAGGTACGAATACGGCCCCGAGACCGTCACGCTGCTGTCGACGCCGCTGTACTCCAACACCACGCTGGTGGTGTTCTTCCCCACGCTGGCCTTCGGCGGCTGCGTGGTGCTGATGCCCAAGTTCGACGCGCTGGGCTACCTGCAGCTGGCGCAGCAGCGCCGCGTGACCCACACCATGCTCGTGCCGGTGCAGTACCAGCGGCTCATGGCGCATCCGCGCTTCGACGAGCACGACCTGTCTTCGTACAGGCACAAGTTCAGCACCAGCGCGCCCTTCAACGCCGCGCTGAAGGCCGACGTGCTCAAGCGCTGGCCCGGCGGGCTGGTCGAGTTCTACGGCATGACCGAGGGCGGCGGCACCTGCATCCTCGAAGCGCACCTGAACCCGACCAAGCTGCACACGGTGGGCCGGCCCGCCGAGGGCAGCGACATCCGCCTGATCGACGAGGAAGGCAACGAGCTGCCGCGCGACAACACCGAAGCGGCCGGCGAGGTGGTTGGCCACTCGGCCGGCATGATGACCGGCTACCACCGCCAGCCCGCGAAGACGCGCGAGGCCGAATGGTTCGACGCCACCGGCAAGCGCTTCATCCGCACCGGCGACGTGGGCCGCTTCGACGCAGACGGCTTCCTCACGCTGTTCGACCGCAAGAAGGACATGATCATCAGCGGCGGCTTCAACATCTACCCGAGCGACCTCGAGGCCGTGCTGCGTGGCCACGCCGCCGTGGCCGACGTGGCGGTGGTCGGCGTGCCGTCGGAGCAATGGGGCGAGACGCCGGTGGCCTTCGTGGTGCGCCGCGAGGGCGATGCCACCGGCGAAGACGAGCTGCTGCAGTGGGCCAACGCCCAGCTCGGCAAGACGCAGCGCCTGGCGCGGCTCGCCTTCATCGACGAGCTGCCGCGCAGCGCGATCGGCAAGGTACTCAAGCGCGAGTTGCGTGAACTCGTCGGCCGCTGATACCGCCGGGGCGGCGACGGCGCCCGACCACGGCGGCGGCGGCAACGGCCTGCTGTGGGTGTTGGTTGCGGTGGCGGTGCTGTTCGCGTTCCTGCGCCCGCGCGCGCCGATGGACTGGCTGCGGCTGGTCGACTGGCAGACGGTGGGCGCGCTCACGGGGCTGCTGGCCATCACGCAGGGCGTGGAGCGCAGCGGCATGCTGCAGTCCGCCGCGCAGCGCCTGCTAGCGCGCACCCACAACCAGCGCAGCCTGGCGATGCTGCTGACGGCCAGCGCGGCATTTCTCTCGGCGCTGGTCACCAACGACGTGAGCCTCTTCCTGCTGGTGCCACTCACGCGCGTGCTCGCCACGCAGGCGCACCTGCCGCTGGCGCGGCTGGTGGTGCTGCAGGCGCTGGCGGTGAACGCGGGCTCGGCGCTCACGCCCATCGGCAATCCGCAGAACCTGTACCTGTGGCACCGCTCGGGCGAGGGCTTCGTCGCCTTCATGGGGATGATGGGGCCGACGGTGGCGGTGATGCTGTTCTGGCTCTTCGTCGCGGTGTGGCTGCTGGTGCCGCGCACGCCCATCGAGCTGAAGCCCGAGGCCGAGGCGGCGCCGGTGCAGCCGCGCATGCTGGCACTGTCGGGCGTGCTGTTCGTCGGCTTCGTGGTCGCGCTGGACCGGCACTGGCTGCTGGCGGGGCTGGGCGTGGTGTTCGGCGTGTTCCTGGTGACGTACCCGCGCGTGCTGCGGGGCATCGACTGGGCGCTGCTCGCGATCATCGCGCTGATGTTCGTGGACCTGCGGCAGCTGGCGGAGCTGCCCGTGGTCGTCGCCCTGCTCGGCCACTGGCCGATCACCGAAGGCTGGCGCGCCTACCTCGCGGCCATCGTCACCTCGCAGTTCATCAGCAACGTGCCGGCCGCCATCCTGCTGGACGGCCACGTGCGCGACCTGCCGGCGCTGGCGGCCGGGGTGAGCGTGGGCGGCTTCGGCTGCGTGCTGGGCTCGCTGGCCAACCTGATCGCGCTGCGGCTCGCAAAGCTGCCGAACGGGCTGCGGGAGTTCCATCGCATCAGCATTCCGTTCCTGCTCGTGTGCGCGGCCTCGGCGCTGCTGCTGCGGCTGGGGTGACAGCAGCGGGGCTGCGGGCAGACAATCGACCTCTCCCTTCCCAGCCTCTTCCCATGCACACGCCCGTCACGCACACCCTGGCCCTGCGCGACTACGGCCACTCGCACGGCAGCCACGCGCACGACCATTTCCAGGTGCTGATCGGCCTCGACGGCGTGCTCGAGATCGAGGTGGAAGGCCGGGGCGCCGGCATTGCCGCCGGCGAGGCGCAGGTGGTCGCGCCGGGCGACCGGCACGATTTCAGCGCGCGCAGGCATGGCGCCGTGTGCCTGGTGCTCGACACCACGCAGCCTGCATGGGCCCGCTGCGCCGAGCGCGCGCCACCCGATTCGCCGCAGCTGCACACGCTCGCGCGCTACCTGGCGCAATGCATGAAGCAGCCGCAGGCTTCGGCCCTTGCCCTGCAGCACGGTCCCGCGCTGCTGCTGGAGGCCTGGAGCCCCGCGCCGGCGTCGCCATCCGATTCGCGCCGCCGCCGTATCGACTGGCCCCTGCTCGCCGACTGGGCACGGGCCCGCTGGCACGAGCCTTTGAGCGTGGCCGACCTGGCCGATGTCGCCTGCCTGAGCCCGAGCCAGTTCGCGCAGCGCTGCCGCGACGAACAGGGCGTGAGCGCGATGCACTGGCTGCGCTCGCTGCGGCTGGCGCATGCACGCGAACTGCGGCTGGGCGGCATGAGCGTGGCGGAGACGGCCCGGCGCACGGGCTACCGCTCGCCATCGGCGCTCACGGCGGCCCTGCGGCGCTGAGGCTTCTTGCGGTTCGAGGACCGTCGTTCCGCGACGACGGACCGTCATTGCGCGACGGCCGCATCGCGTAGCCTCGCCGTCCATGCCATCGACCGCCTACGCCCTGATCGCCATCGCGCTGTGGACCACGCTCGCCTCGCTGGGCACTGCCCTGTCCCACCTGCCGCCCTTCCTGCTGACCGGACTGGCGCTCATCATCGGCAGCGTGCCGAGCTGGCCGCTGGTGCTGCGAGACCGTGCCGCCTGGAAGGTGCCGCCGCGCACGCTGGCGCTGGGCATCTACGGGCTCTTCGGCTATCACTTCCTGCTGTTCATCGCGCTGCGCTACGCACCACCGGTCGAGGCCAACCTGGTCAACTACCTCTGGCCACTGCTGATGGTGGTGCTGGCGCCGGTGCTGCTGCCGGGCGTGTCGCTGCGGCCGCTGCACCTGGTGGCGGGGCTGCTGGGCTTCGCGGGCGCGGCGGCGGCGATCCTCGGGGCGGGCGGCGGCACGATGTCCTTCGACGGTTATCGAGGCTTCCTGCCGGCGCTGGCCTCGGCTTTCGTGTGGGCGAGCTATTCGCTGTGGACGAAGCGCGTGCCGGCCTTCCCGACCTCGGCGATCGGCCTGTTCGGGCTGGTCTCGGGCGCGCTCTCGCTCGTCTGCCACGCGGTGCTGGAGCCCTCGGTGGCGCTGTCGGGCCGCGACTGGCTGCTGCTGGTGCTCTGCGGCCTCGGCCCGCTGGGCGCGGCCTTCTTCGTGTGGGACATGGCGCTCAAGCGCGGCGACGCGCGGCAGATCGGCATCCTGAGCTACCTCACGCCGCTGGGCTCGACGGCGCTGCTGCTGCTCGTGACCGGGCGGCCGCTGACCTGGACCATCGTGCTCGCGGCCTGGCTCATCATCTCGGCGGCGGTCATGGGCACCCGCGCGCGCTGAATCAGGCTGTATCCGAAGCGGCGGCTTCATTTTTTGTGGCTAGAGTGGAGGCTCAGGAAAAAAGGAGCCAACCCACATGGACGACAAGAACAGGGATTTCGAGATCACGCCCAAGCTGGTGTTCGACCTGAACCTGGCGCTGTACCTCGACCTGGTGGCCGCGCTGGAGGGCGCGGGCGCCGTCACCTACCGCCAGATGGCGGCCCGGGTGCTCAACATCAGCATGGATGCCCGCGGCGACGGCGAAAACGGCCTGTCGACGGTGCTCGAAGGCATCGCCCGGGGCTTCGCGGGCCATGGCGACGGCCTGTCGATCGAGCTGCTGAAGGCCGCGCGCAGCCTGCGCGAGGACGACGCGCTGGGCGACATCCCGCTGCGGCCCGACCTGGGCTGAACGCCGGCTACTTGTTACTTGTAGTCGAGGGTGAAGGTGGCGGTGCCGTCCGCGCGCCCCGGCGTCACCTTGTCGGCGGTCTGGTAGTAGCGCGCGGTGTAGGGCAGCACATAGTCGCCGTCCTTCGACGGCCCGACCAGCGCCTCGTCGCCGAACTTGACCGGCAGGCTCTGGTTGTCCACCACCTGGATGCCCACGCCGGTCGCGGTGCCCGTGCCGCCCTGGGTGATCTTCAGCACCCCTTGCACGTTCGACGGGTCCGGCGTGGCGTCCATGCGCAGGTAGACGGTGTTCTGCGCGTTCTGCCCGGCCTTGCAGTTGAGCTTGATGTTGAACTTGCGATCGCCCGCGGTCGTGTCCTTGCCCTTGAAGCTGCTCTGGGGCACCTTGCCGAAATCCACCGTGATGTTGCGCGAGCCCAGGTCCACCGAGCACGAGGGCGTGATGATGGTGATGCCCTCGCCCAGCAGGTTCGTCGTGAGCACCGACTTGCTGTCCGCCACGCTGTAGTACTGCGTGTAGGTGCCCTGGGCCAGCGGGCCGTTGCCCGTCACGGCCGCGATCTTGAAAAGCTCCACCTGGAAGCGGGAAGCCTCGTTGAAGTCGCCGAAATCCGTAGTGGTCGAGCGATCGTGCGGGTAGTAGTTGACCGCGGTCTGGTCGAAGTAGCGCGACAGCCGGATGCCGACGCCGGGCACGTTGGTGGTGTACACGTGGTCGTAGCCCGCCACGGGGGAGCCCTGCAGCATGACGCCCTTGACGTTGCCGCCGCCCGAGCAGGTCCACGGCTTGTTGGTGGTGCCCGTCAGCGGCAGCGGGAAGAGCTGGCTCTTGAACATGGTGCCGACGGCGGCATCGTTCGGGATGATGACCCGGCCCATCGCCATGTTGACGGTCTTCTCGATGTAGCCCGGCGTCACGTAGCAGGCGGCGCGCGCGGCCTGCGCGCCGAGCAGCAGCGCGAGGGCCCCGAGAGCCGGAAAGGCGAGGCGCGCGAACTTCAGCGCTCCGGATGCATGGCTGCGGCTCATTCCGCTCCCTTCGGTTGCACGGCGTCCGGCCCGATGGCGGCGCACTGGCCGTTCAGCTCGCGGATCGGCGGCGGGTTCTTTTCGTCGGGCAGGCTGTAGGGCACGACGCACTGGTCGGCCGGGCCCTGGCCCCATCGCACGGTCAGCCGCCCGCTGTTGCCCGCACCGGTCACGAAGGCCTGGCCCTCGGGGCCGACGATGCCGACCTCCTGGCCCGCCTCGTTCTCGATCTTCGAGCCCAGCGGCAGCACGCGGCCCTTGCGGTCGGTGAGCACCATCAGCAGGCGGAAGCCCACCGAGGTCTCGAACCTGGCGACCACCACGGCGCCGCGCGTGGGCACCACCTCGGTCGCGGCGTTCTTCACTTCCACCGTGTCGCCGAGGTCCCCGGTGCGGATCGCCACGCGGTTGAGCCGGTACGGCGTCATGTTGGGAATGACCGCGTTGCCGGCCCAGTCGGTCGCCACGCCGGGCCGGGACTCGAAGCCCACGCCCTGCGCCTTCGGCGCCTGCACCAGCACAACGGTTTCGCCCAGCGGCTGCGACGCCGTGACGCCGCCGCCATGGAACAGCAGCCCGCCGGCGACGCCGACGGTGCTCTGGCCGTAGCCGCGGCCCTGCGAGTAGCCGAGGTCCAGCCGGCCGACGGACGACAGGTAGCTCGCGCTCGCGCTGGCGCCGCTGCCTGCGCCCTGGTTCGCATTGCTGGCGGTGACGTTGTAGGTCAGGCGGCTGTCGTCGAAGGCCGAGCCGTAGACGCTGGCCTGCTGGTTGAGGCGGCCGGTGCTGTCGCGGTTGACGGCGTACTGCGCGCTGGCGCGGGTGTCGCCCAGCGGGATGCTCAGCGTGAACATCAGCTGGCGCACCGGTGCCCGGTTCAGGCTGGTGGTGTAGTTGTAGTAGACGCTGTAGCCGAACTGCCTGTAGTTGCCCGAGTAGCCGACCTGCACCAGCCTCTCTTTCGCGCTGGTGCCCCAGTAGCTCTGCTGGCGGGCCGACGCGCACACGCTGCCCCAGTCCTTGATCTGCTGCGAGACCTCGAAGCGGATCTCGTTGCGGCGGCTGTTGAAGGACTCGAAGGGCAGCAGGTCCTGCATCTGCACCGCTTCCTGGAAGGTGCGGAAGCCGCTGGTCGAGTAGCGGTAGCCCGCCACGCGGAAGTTGGTGCCCGACGAGAGGATGGCCTTCGAGTAGAGGAAGCGCAGCGACTGCCCGTTGAAGATCCTCTCGCCATTGACCGGGGTCCGGTCGGTGGTGCGCGCGGCCGAGAGGTCGACCGACACCGCGCCGAAGTCCTTCATGTTCTTGCCCAAGCCCACCAGCACCGACTGGTAGATGTTGGCCGCCAGCAGGCCGCCGTAGAGCGTGAACTCGTTGCCCAGGCCGCGTGCCAGCGTCGCCTGCACGAAGGTGGGCTGCGTCAGCGTGGGACGACTTCCGGCGGTCGTGGTGCCGAAGTAGTTGTTGCGGTACTTGCCCACGGTGGCCGAGTAGCGCCAGGTGCCTTCGCGCAGCAGCGTCGGCACTGCGGAGAAGGCCTGGGTGTACTTGATCTCGCGGCCGTCGGCCTCGGTGATGGTGACCTCGATGTCGCCGCTCGAGACGGTCGGGTAGAGGTCGTCGATCACGAACGGACCCGGCGCCACGAAGGTGCTGTAGATCACGTAGCCGTTCTGCCGGACCGTGACGCGCGCGTTGGTCTGCGCCACGCCGCGCACGGTGGGCGCATAGCCCTGCTGGCTGTCGGGCAGCATCGCGTCGTCGGAGGCCAGCTGCACGCCGCGGAAGGGCACGCTGTCGAAGAAGTTGCCGGGCGTGTTGCCGTCGCCGATCAGCAGGCTGCCCTTGATCGGGGCGATGTCGCGCTGCGCATAGGTGCTGATGCCCTGCCAGCGGCTCTGGCCATCGATGCCCCTGTTGTAGGTGGAGTAGTGGCGAAAGCGCCAGTCCTCGTAGTTGAAGCCGGCGCGCAGGCCCGCGAACAGCGTGTTGCGCTGCAGGGTCTTGTTCGTGTCGGCGAAGGGATTGCCGTCGAAGGCGCTCTGCGGCGTCGCGAACGGATTCACGTCGTTGCGGTACTTGTCGCCGCTGTAGCGCGCGAAGTTGAGCTGGTAGTCCAGCATGCCGGCGGTGATGCCCCTGCTCCATTTCTCGGGGCCGACCGCGCCGCGCGCCGAGCGCTTCAGCGCCGCCTGCGGGATGCTCACGAACAGGCGCTGCCTGCCGGCGTCGTAGCTGTACCTGGCTTCAGGACTGATGGCGGAAAGGTCGATGCAGGCGTCGTCGGGTGCATTCACCAGCGCGGCGAACACCGCCACGTTGACGCCCCAGTCGTCGAGCATGCCGCGCGTGATGCAGGGCTCGGCGTCGTTCCTGCCTTCCCTGTCGACGAAGCGGATCTCGGTCTGGCCGGTGCCGCGTTCGTTGAGCGACACGTCGACCATGTACTTGCCCGCGAGCACGCGGTTGCCGAACGAGAAGAGCGACAGGTCGGCGTGGGGCTGGTCGCCGCCGATGTTCAGGAATTCCTCGTTGAAGCTGGAGCCGGCCAGCTGCTGCGACTGCTGCTGCGCGTGGCCGGCCGCACCCAGCGCGCCCAGCATGGCCGCGCACAGGGTGAGCCGGAACGGGGCAGGCAGGCGGCAGCGCATGGCAATCGGCCCTGGCGTCTTCAGCGCTTGGCGCCGTCGGCGGGCGGCGGGGTGACCGTCTCGACCGTCACCGCCACGGGCTCGGCGCCCGCCGGCACCTGCACGCGCTCCTCGGGCGTCTCGCCGCCGTAGTCGTTGAGCGTGGTGTAGCCGACCTGCACCGCCTGCGGCGCCTTCACCGCGCCCAGCGGGTACGTCACTTCGCCGAACGGCGGCACCATGTCGGCGTTGATGAGCTGCTGGCCATTGTTGACGTTCAGCGCGGTGAAGGTCACGTGGTAGGCCGTGGGGTTGGCGATCTTCAGCACCGCGCCCTGCCCCTGCGCGCCGGCACTCACCGCCCACTTGAGCTGGCCGCGCGACTGGTCGGACTTGCCCTGCAGTCCCGAGGGCCGGTAGAACACCTTGATGCGGCTGCGCACCGCGATCTGGAGGACGTTCTCCTCCTTCGACTTCTCGGGGATCTCCTTGACGTTGAGCCAGAACACCGACTCGCGGTCCGCCGGCAGCTCGCCGGCCGTGCGCATGATGCGCAGGATGTTCTCCATGCCCGGATCGAGCCGCGACAGCGGCGGCGTGACGAGCAGCGGGGTCTTGTTCCTGCCTTCACCCGCATCGATCCAGCTCTGCACCACGTAGGGCGAGACGCCGGTGTTCTTCACCGGAATGGAGGCTTCGCGGTCCTTCTCGCCGAGGATCACGCGGGTGCCGCCGAGCATCACGCCCGCGCCGGCCGGCCACTGCAGGCCCAGCATCAGCAGGATGGCGAAAGCCCATCGGAAGCGGTTGTTGCTGCACATAAGAGAAGAAATCCTCGGTCCGGGTCGAACGCATGAAGGACGTGGAACACGCGAACCCGGCGCGACGGCGCGCATTGCGGCGCCATCGGAAAAATGCGGGAAGAAAGGGAATGCCGGCGCCTGCGGGGACGTGGAGTCCGGAGGCGGCGCCGGGCATTGGCGGCATCACCGGCCGGCCCGAAGCGGCGGGCGCTTCGGCGGGCCGTGGATGCCGCGGGACGGCGGCTGCTTACTTGTAGGCGACGGTGAACTGGGCCGTCGCGTTGGCCGGGCCCACCGTCACGGCGGTCTTGGTCGCGATGTAGGCAGCCTGGAACTTCAGCGAGTTGTCGCCCAGGCCCAGGACGTACTGGCCCGATTCCTGACCCAGGGGGATCTTGGTGCCGGCGGAGTCGCCGAGTTCGATCGCCACGCCCGAGGCGGCGCCCACGCCCACCTGGCCGGCATTGGCCAGGCGCAGCAGGGTGGCGTCGGTGTCGGCCGTGCCGGTGAACGTCACGGTCGCGCCCTTGGCGGTGGCGCCGCAGCCCAGCAGGTCGATGGTGAACTTGGCGGGGGTGGCCTTCTTGCCGACCACCGCGGTGCCGGCAGTGGCGCCGTCGAATGCCGTGCGCGAGACCTTGCCCAGCGGCACGGTCATGTTCTGGCTGTTGGGAGAAATCGAGCAGGGTGCGTCGACGATCTCACCGGTGAAATTGATGGTGCCGTCGGCGGCGAAGGCACCTTGCGACAGCAGGCCGACAGCGGCCAGCGCTGCGAACTTGGCGATTACAAACTTCTTCATTTCTTGCGTTCCCTGAGGATTGATGTGGCAGAACTGCGACCTGCTGATGCAAGGCAGGCGCGCAGTCTATGCAGTCGATGAAGCAAGAAGAAGGTGTGTTGTTGCTAGTTAACCGTGGTTGACATTGTTATCAGAACGTACGTGAAATTTACACGGAAGTTAACAAATCGACACTACATTTCGGCAACTTGCAACACCAGCTTGCCGAAGTTCTCGCCCGCGAAGAGCTTGTTGAGCGACTCGGGAAAGGTGTCCAGCCCCTTCACGATGTCTTCCTTGCTCTTCATGCGCCCTTCTTTCAGGTAACCGGCCATCTCGGCGATGGCGATGTGATAGCGGTCGGCGTAGTCGAACACCACGATGCCTTCCATGCGCGCGCGGTTCACCAGCAGGCTCAGGTAGTTCTTCGGACCGGCGGCCGGCATGCTGTTGGCGTTGTTGTACTGGCTGATGGCACCGCAGATGATGATGCGTGCCTTGCGCGCGAGCCGCGCCAGAACCATGTCGAGGATCTCGCCGCCGACGTTGTCGAAGTAGATGTCCACGCCCTTCGGACAATGGGTCTTCAGGCCCTCGCGCACCGCGGCGGCGCCGGCCTTGTAGTCGATGCAGGCGTCGAAGCCCAGCTCCTTCACCACCCAGTCGCACTTGGCTTGGCCGCCGGCGATGCCGACCACGCGGCAGCCCTTGATCTTGGCGAGCTGGCCCACCGTCTGGCCGACGGCGCCGGCCGCGCCGGAAACCACCACCGTCTCGCCGGGCTTGGGCATGCCCACGTCCATCAGGCCGAAGTAGCCGGTCATGCCGGGCATGCCCAGCACGTTGAGCCACTGGGTGATGGTGCCCACGCGCAGGTCGATCTTCACCAGGCCGTTGCGCTTGATCTGGTCCTCGGGGATCAGGATGTATTCCTGCACGCCCAGCGTGCCGTAGACGGTGTCGCCCACCGCGAACTGCGGATTCTTCGAGGCGATGACGCTGCCGACGCCGCCGGCGCGCATCACTTCGTCGATGCCCACGGGCGGGATGTAGCTCTTGGCGTCGTTGAGCCAGCCGCGCATGGCGGGGTCGAGCGACAGCGACAGCGTCTTGACGAGCACGCCGCCCTCGGCCGGCTCGCCGACGGGTTCGGTGGTGAACTTCCAGTTCTCGCGCGTGGCGGTGCCCTCGGGGCGCTTGGCGAGGCGAACCTGGTGGTTGGTGAGTGGGCTGCTCATGGAGTCTCCTTGACCTTGAATGACGGGCATGGCGGGCTCGGCGGGAGTGCCGGCGCCCGGGCGCATGCATCGTAGTCGCGGCCTCCGGCCGGGCTGGTAGCGCAGGTGACAGGCGCGGCCAGGGCCGGCTCGCGCCGGTGGGTCAGGTCAGCCTGACGACGATCTGCAGCCCCGGCTGCGCATTGCGCAAGGTCAGCTTGCCGCCGTGCGCCTCGGCGATCAGCCGGCACAGGTACATGCCGAGGCCGACGCCGCCGGTGGCACGCGCCCGGGCGCCGTCGGTGCGGTAGAAGGGCTCGGTCAGCCGCTCGAGCTGTTCCTCGTCCACGCCCGGACCGTGGTCGCGCACCTCGATCTCCACACCCTGGCTGCTAACGTCGAGCACCGCGCGCAGCGACACGCACGGCGGCCGGGGCGCGTCGGCGCTGTAGCGCAGCGCGTTGTCCAGCAGGTTGCGCACCAGCAGGCGGATGCGCATGCGGTCGACGGCATGCGCCGGCAGGCCCTCGGCCAGGTCGAGGTGCACATGCTGCGCGCCGGGCATCTCGGCAACGATCTCGCGGACCAGCGCCGCCAGGTCGACCGGCTCGCGCTGCAACGCCACATGCGGGCTCGCGAGGCGTTCGCTTTCGAGCAGGTCGCTGATGAGGTCGCGCATCTCGTTGAGGTCGCGCAGCAGCGCCTCGCGCTCGGCCTGGCCCTCGGGCGTGGCCGGCAGCAGCTCGGCGTTGAGGCGGGCGCGCGTGAGCGGCGAGCGCAGCTCGTGGCTCAGCGCCAGCAGCAGCCCGCGCTTGGCGTCGAGCATGGCCTGGATGTCCTCGGCCATGGTGTTGATGCGCTCCGCGGGGTCGCCGAGGTCGTCGTTACGGCGCACAGGAATGGGCTGCGTGAACTCGCCGCGGCCGAAGCGCTGCGCGCCCTCGCGGATGTCGATCAAGGGCCGCAGCAGGCGGCTCACGTAGGCGTACGCCAGCAGCACGCACGACAGCAGCAGGCCGAGCGTGGCCCAGCCGATCACGCGCGGCGCCAGCTGCCAGAGCTTGGGCGACCAGCCGAAGATCACGCGGTGGCCGTCGGCCGTGGGGCGAATGAACCACTTGTCGCCGCCGAACACGTCTTCGCGGTCGTGCATCCAGCCACCGGGGCTGTTCGCGCCGCCTGGATTGGAGTCCCAGTTGACCTTGGGTCCGACGATGCGGATGGTGATGGGCAGCCGCGCCACCAGCGCCTGCGCGCGCGAGACATCGGGCGGCGTGCCGATCGCGGCCACGAGGCGGTCGGCGTAGTCGGTCAGCATCGGCTTGGCGGCTTCGGCCCAGCCGGTGGAGAACGACTTCTTCATGCCGCCCATGAACACCGCCGCCATCACCAGCGCGAGCATCACGAACATCAGCACCAGCCGCACGCGCAGCGAGCGGCGCCAGCGGCGCTTGCCCTGCACCTTCTCGTTCCAGCGCGCGTGCCACTTGGCGTGCCAGTCGCCGCGCGTCATTTCGTCGCGGCACTCCTCGCCGCGCCACCTCATCCTGCGGGACTCTCTGCGGCCGAACTTCATGCAGTCTCGCTGCGTGCCACAGCCAACGCATAGCCGGCGTTGCGCAGCGTCTTGATGCAGTCCAGCGGCTCCAGCTTCTTGCGCAGCCGGCTCACCACGATGTCGACCGCGCGCGTGTAGAGCTCGGCCTCGTGGCCGCGCAGGCGGTTGAGGATGTCGTCGCGGCTGAAGACCTTGCCGGGCTCGGCCGCCAGCAGCGCCAGCAGCTCGAACTCGGTGCCCGTGAGCTCCACGCGCTCGCCGTGGCGCAGCACCTGGCGCCGGTCGAGGTCGATCGAGAGGCCGTCGAACACGCGGTGCTGCGCGCCGTTGGCGGCGGCCTGCGGCGCGCTGCGCTGGCGGCGCAGGATGGTCTGCACGCGCGCCACCAGCTCGCGCGGCTCGAAGGGCTTGGGCACGTAGTCGTCGGCGCCGAGTTCGAGGCCGACCACGCGGTCCATCACCTCGCCGCGGGCGGTGAGCATCACGATGGGAATGTCGCTTTCCTTGCGGATCTCGCGGCAGAGTTCGAAGCCGTCCATCTCGGGCAGCATGACGTCGAGGATGGCCGCGTCGTAAGTGCCTGCGCGCAGCTTGGCCAGGCCGTCGCTCGGGCGCACGGCGCTCTCGAGCGTGCAGCCGAAGCGTGCGAAGTAAGTGGTCAGCGGCGCGGCGAGGTGTTCGTCGTCGTCGATCAGCAGGATGCGCGGCATGGCGGGATTGTGCCTCCGGACAAGGAATTGGCGGATGACTTCGCTGACCATCAGACCTGCCGGCATCGCACCGCCCAGGTCAGGCCCGTCACGAGAACGGAAAGCAGCAGCGCGTGGTAGACCACGTCGGGCACGGTGCGCGGGCCGATGCCCGCGATGATGGTGCCGAGCCCGACCAGCGTGCCCAGCAGAGCGAAGCCCTGGCCGAAGATGGCGGCGCGCCGCGCATTGTGAGGACGCAGCCAGGTCTCGACCGAGGCCAGCACGAGCACGGTGGCGATCACGGCCTCGGCGGTGCGGGCCGCCGTGTGCGCGTGGCCGGGCACGAGAAAGCCCGCGTGCCCCATCGATGCAAGGCCGAGCGCGAGCGCCTCGGTCAGCATCCATGCCCGCGCGGCGGGCGCATGCACGGCGTGGGAAGCAGTGCTGTCGTGGCTCACCATGGGTCGGCCTTTCCGATGCGGCCCAGGTGCGTGGCGGCGAAACCCGTCGCGTACTTGAGACCGTAGCCGAGCGCATGGTCGACGCCGATGTGGGCCAGCCAGATCAGGCTGCCGGCCACCGCCCACGGCATGGCCGCGAGCACGCCGAGCGCCAGCAGCAGCACCGGGCCGACGTACGAATGCGCCGCGTTGTAGAGCGCCGCGCCCACGCGAGGGCCTGCGAGATAGCCCAGCAGCGAGAGGTCGGGCGCGAGCAGCCACAGCGCGAACACGCCCCAGCCCATGCCGAACTGCGCATAGGCCGCGAGCGCCACGCCGAGCACCACGGCGCCTTCGAGTTGAAGCAGCGCGCGCACCCCGCCGGTGACCGCAGTCGTGGCCTCTGCGGAGGACACCGTGGAGCCCGCCTTGCCGGCCCACGGGTCACGCCCCCGCGAAAGCGGCAGGCGAAACGACGGGAGCTCAACCATGACGGCTCCAGCGGCGGCCACCACGCTCCATGAAGTCGCGCACCTTCTGCTGCTGCGCGGCATTCAGGTTGTCGTAGAAGTCGGCGGCGGCGGCGATGATCTCGGGGCTGCCGTTGCGCACTGCGGTGGTCTTCTCGTCGATCAGGCGTGCGGCGCCGGCCTGGTCGAGCTTGTTGCCCGCGAACAGCGCCTTGAACTGCGAGCGCGGATCGCCCGAGCCGCCGGCACCGCGCATGGCTTCGCGCTGCGCCTGCAGCTTCTCGGCCAGCACCGTGAGCTTCTGCTTCTGGTTGGCGTCGAGTTCGAGCTTGCTGCCCACACGTTCGACCATCTTCGCGCGGAACTCCGCGCTGTCGCCGCCCCAGCCGTGGCGGTAGCTGCTGCAGCCGGCGATGCTGCCGGCGACCATCGCGGCGCCCGCGAAGCCGAAGAGAGTGCGCTTGATCCAGTGTTTCATGACGATGTCCTTGGCTCACCCCCAGGCTTCGCGCACTTCGTGTCGCTACGCCAACCCCCTTCCGGGGGCGACACCTGTGGCCCGGCAAAGCCGGTTCCGCGGCGTCCCTGAAAAAGAACGAGGGCTTGGTTGATGAAAGAGGCTTTAACAGCCCGGCTTACAGCCGGCTGCTCTTGGCGTTGGCAGCCGCGGCGCGCGCGTCGACGGGGTTCTGCATGGTCGAGATGACCTGGCTGTTCACGCGCGAGCTGGCCGACACGTTCTGGTCGGGTGCCGCGGCAGCGCGCACTGCTTCGGCGACGATGCGCCCACGCTCGGTCGACACGGCCATGGTCTCGGGGCCGCGCGAGCCGCGCACCACGTTCTGGTCGGGAGCCGATGCGGTGCGGACGGCTTCGGCGTTGACATCCGCGCGGCTCTTGGCCGACACGGCGGGCTGCACGCCCTCGTAGCTTTCGGCCTTCGCGCCGGCTGCGGCGAGCATGGCGAAGGATGCGACGGCGACGATCTGGGTGAAGGAGACGGACTTCATTTCAGGCCTTTCTTTCAGTGGTTGAAGAGAAGGCCTGATGGTGCTTGCGGGGTCCGGGCAAGTCCTTTCGCCGCAGTTTCGGCGTGTTTCGTTTCTTTTCACTCACCCGCCAGGGTGAGCGAAAAGTACGCTCAGTTCATGGCGTCAGCCCGCCATCGCAGCGGCGGGGTCATCGGAGTCGAGGATGCCCTTGGCCCAGGCTTCGAGCTTGCCGGTGTCGGCACGCAGCACTTCCTGCTTCACCGCGAGGATGCGCGAGGGATGCATCGAGAAGCTGCGCAGGCCCAAGCCCAGCAGCAGGCGCGTGAAGGCCACGTCGCCCGCCATCTCGCCGCACACGGCCACGCCCTTGCCCTGGCGGCGGCACTCCGCGATGGTGTCGGCCACGAGGCGCAGCACCGCGGGGTGCGCGGGGTCGTAGAGATGCGCCACCGATTCGTCGGCACGATCGATGGCCAGCGTGTACTGGATCAGGTCGTTGGTGCCGATCGACAGGAAGTCGAAGTGCTTCAGGAAGATGCGCAGCGTGAGTGCAGCCGCCGGAATCTCGATCATGGCTCCGAGCTTCACGTGGCCGTACACCGCGCCGCGGTTGTCGAGCTCGGTGCGCGCGAAGTCGATCAGCGACAGCGTCTGGCGGATCTCGCTCGCGTGCGCGAGCATGGGGATCAGCAGGTGGATCTCGCCGTGCGCCGCCGCGCGCAGGATGGCGCGCAGCTGCGTGAGGAACATCGCCGGATCGGCCAGGCTCCAGCGGATGGCGCGCAGGCCGAGCGCGGGGTTCAGGTGCTCCTGCTTGTTGGCCGAGATGCTGTCCAGCGGCTTGTCGGCGCCCACGTCGATGGTGCGGATGGTGACCGGCATGCCCTGCATGCCCTCGACCGCGCGCCTGTAGGCCTGGTACTGCTCTTCCTCGTCGGGCAGGCGGGTCTGGCGCGTGCTCGTGTCGCGGCCCATGAAGAGGAATTCACTGCGGAACAGGCCCACGCCCACCGCGCCGGCCTTGACCGCGCCCACGGTGTCTTCGGGCATCTCGATGTTGGCGAGCAGCTCCACGCGCTGGCCATCGAGCGTGACGGCCGGCTTGTGGCGCAGTCGCGCGAGCCGGCCGCGCTCGAGGTCGCCCTGGCGTTGCTTGAAACCGTACTCGGCCAGGATGATGGGCGAAGGATCGACGATCACCACGCCGGCGTCGCCGTCGATGATGACCCAGTCGTCCTGCCGCACCAGCTGGCTCGCGGTGCGCGCGCCGACCACGGCCGGGATGTCCATGCTGCGCGCGACGATGGCCGTGTGCGAGGTGCGCCCACCCACGTCGGTGACGAAGCCGGCGAACACGCTCTTCTTGAACTGCAGCATGTCGGCCGGCGAGAGATCGTGCGCAATGAGCACCAGCGGCACGTCGATGCCGTCGCCCGCGGTGGGGTCGTCACTGTCGTCACCGTCCTCGACCGGCGCGGCTGCGCGCTTGCGGCGCGGCGGGCTCGGCGCCAGCACGGCGGCCGTGCCCTTCATGCGATGCAGCAGGCGCTCGACCACCTGCTCGAGGTCGGCCTTGCGCTCGCGCAGGTACGGGTCCTCCATCTCGTCGAACTGGCGCGCGATGATCTCGAGCTGCGTGGTCAGCGCCCATTCGGCGTTGTAGAGCCGCTCGCTGATCCAGTGCTTGACGCCGCCGCTCAGGGCTTCGTCCTGCAGCAGCATCTGGTGCACCTCGAGCAGCGCAGCGAGTTCGTGCGGCGCATCGTTCGGTCCCATCTGCGCGACGTTGGCCTGCAGCTTCGCCAACTCGTCGGCCACCGCATTGCGCGCGGTGCGCACGCGGTCGATCTCGGTCTCGATCTCTTCGGGCTTGATGAAGTAGTGGGCCACGTCGATGCGGCTCGACACCACCAGCACCGCGCGCCCGATGGCAATGCCACGGGCGACGGGGAGGCCGTGGACTGCGAAGGTCATACCTTCAGGCCCCCGGTTCGCTTTGGGCGCGCTGCACGCGCGAATTCACAGGATGCCGTCGAACCGGCTTTGCCGGGCGACCGGCATCG
>Ga0126362_10000158_pt1 | contig 62374 bp, 55 predicted proteins | sample ANMtaG_FD_126269 | JGI IMG/M metagenome (GOLD analysis project Ga0126362, IMG submission 126269) | Continental margin sediment microbial communities from North Pacific Ocean - ANME2c_DSS_Sorted | ecosystem: Environmental > Aquatic > Marine > Continental margin > Sediment | place: Pacific Ocean... | reverse complement strand
CGCGGCTTCGGCGGGTGTGGATCAGGCGGTGACGCGGCTGCGGGCGACGGCGGCGCGGATGGCGGCCCCGGCCCCGGTGCGTTCGCCGGCCGTGCGGGCGAAGCCGGCCCGTGCGGCGGCGGGTGGGGGCTTTGCCCTCGATCTCGGCGAGGGCGATGCCCGCGACGCCGAGTTCACCCGCGTCGCCTGACGCGATACCGGCCGGCCCGCGCAGGTCCGCTTCGGCCGCGCGGGCCGGCCTCCTCTTCCCCGACCGGGCCTGCCTCAGGGCCGCAAACAGATGGGAAAACCGGAATGTCGAGTGTGTGGCAGTATCTGACCCTCGGCCTTGATCAGGAGACCTTCGGGATCGACATCGAGAACGTCCACGAGATCCTCGACTACAGGAAGCCCGCTGCGCTGCCGCAGGCGCCGAGCTTCCTCGCCGGGATGATCGACGTGCGCGGCCAGAGCTATCCGGTCGTCGACCTGCGCACGAAGCTCGGGCTGCCGCCCGCCGAACCGACCGCCGCGACCCGCATCATCCTCCTGAACATCCCGATGCCCAACCGGCCGATGCGGGTCGGCTTCGTGGCGGACCGGGTCTTCGAGGTCACGGAACTCGATCGGGCCGAGATGGAGGACGCCCCCGATGTCGGGGGGCGCTGGCGCTCGCACTACATCGGGGGCATCGGGCGCAAGGGCGAGGCCTTCGTGGTGGTGTTCGACCTCGTGGCGCTGATGTCGGGCGACGACCCGGCCCTGCTCGCAGCAGCCTGACGCGCACCGGGACGCCCGCCGTGCCACAACTCAGTGACCGCCATTTCCGGTCCGTTGTCGAGCTGATCCAGAGCCGGGTCGGGATCCAGCTTCCGCCAGCCAAGCGCACCATGCTGGAGGGGCGGCTGCGCAAGCGCATGCGCGCCCTCGACTTCGACAGCCTGGACGCGTACGGCCGCCACCTGTTCGAGGAGGGGCATCTCGCGGAGGAATACGTCCACCTCGTCGATTGCGTGACCACGAACAAGACCGACTTCTTCCGTGAGCCGGCGCATTTCGACCTCCTGCGGAACGAGATCGTGCCCCAGCTCGTCGCCGCGCGCGGCCGGCCCCTGCTGAAGATCTGGAGCGCGGCGGCCTCGACCGGCGCGGAGGCCTACACCCTCGCCATGGTGCTCCAGGACATGATCGCGGCGGGTGCCGGCTTCAGCTATGCGATCCTCGGCACCGACATCTCGACGGAGGTGCTGCGCGTCGCCGCGGAGGGGATCTATGCCGACGAGATGCTGGCCGCGGTGCCGGCCCATCTCCGCCGGCGCTATGTCATGCGGGCTCGCGATCCGGCGCGGAAGGAGGGTCGGATCGTGCCGGAGCTGCGCGCCCGCACGCGGTTCCAGCGTCTCAATCTGATGGACGCGCAGTATCCGGTCGATTCCGACGTCGACGTCATCTTCTGCCGCAACGTCCTGATCTATTTCGACAAGCCGACCCAGAAAGCCGTCCTCGAACGCCTCGCCAGCCATCTGCGTCCTGGGGGCTTCCTCGTGGTCGGTCATTCCGAATCCATGGCCGGGACCGGCGTGCAGGGTCTGTCGCAGGTCTCGTCGACCGTCTTCCGCAGGTAGGGAACCGCTCCGTTGAATCAGGCCGCCCCGATCCGCGTCCTCATCGTCGACGATTCCGCCTCCGTCCGGCAGACGCTCGCCGGCATTCTCGCCTCGGCCCCCGACATCGCCGTGCTCGGCACCGCGGCCGATCCCTTCATCGCCGCCCGGCGCATCCAGGAGGAGGTGCCCGATGTCATCATCCTCGACCTCGAGATGCCGCGCATGGATGGGCTGACCTTCCTGCGCAAGATCATGGCGCAGCGGCCGATCCCGGTGATCATCTGCTCGACCCTGACGGAAGCCGGATCGCGGATGCTGTTCGAGGTGCTGGAGGCGGGCGCCGTCGAGGTCCTGCCCAAGCCCCGGATCGACACGCGCCAGTTCCTGACGGAATCGTCGATCCGGTTCTGCGACGCCGTCCGCGCCGCCGCCCGAGCCCGCCTGCGTCCCCGCCGGGCGCCCAGCCGCACGGTCGAGGCCAAGCTCACCGCCGACGCGGTGATGCCACCGCCGCTGCCCGGCCGCGCGGTGGCCGAGACCAGCCGGATCATCTGCCTCGGTGCCTCGACCGGCGGCACCGAGGCCCTTCGCGACGTGCTGGAGGCGCTGCCGGCGCAATGCCCCGGCATCGTCATCGTGCAGCACATGCCGGAGCGCTTCACCGCCGCCTTCGCCAAGCGGCTGGACGGGCTCTGCGCGATCGCCGTGAAGGAGGCCGAAGACGGCGATGCGGTGCGGCCGGGGCAGGCGCTGATCGCGCCCGGCGGACGACACCTGCTGCTCCAGCGCAGCGGCGGCCGCTACACCGTCGCCGTCAAGGACGGGCCGCTCGTCTCGCGCCACCGCCCTTCCGTCGACGTGCTGTTCCGCTCCGCCGCCCAGTGCGCGGGAGGCAACGCCCTCGGCGTCCTGATGACGGGCATGGGCGACGACGGCGCCGCCGGCCTTCTGGAGATGCGCAAGGCCGGCGCGCTGACGCTGGCCCAGAACGAGGAAAGCTGCATCGTCTTCGGCATGCCGAAAGAGGCGATCGACCGCGGCGCCGCGGTTCGGATCGTCCCTCTCGAGCGGATCCACGCGGAGATCCTGCGCTTCGGCGCGGCTCAGGGCCTGCGGGCCGCTCCGAACACGGATCCCGGGTTGGATCGCTGAGGGCGTCTGCCGCCACGAGGCCGGCGACGCAGGCTGAGCGTCCGGATCGCGACGTCGCGGAGGCCGGCGCGCCGCCGGTCTCGGCAGGGCCGCGGGCGAGGCCGATCCGGACCGCCCGGAGCGCTCCGACGGCCCCGGATGACCGGGTGGTGCCGATCGGGCCCAACCCGATCGGAGGCTCTGCCACACCAGGCGAGGTCCGCCCTAGCGCGCCGCCTGGAAGCCGGAGAGGACGGCATTGAGATTCGGGCCGAGATGGTCCGACAGGTAGCCGCCCTCCTGCACGAAGACGGTCGGCAGCCCGAGGCGGGCAAGGGCGGCGCCGATTCGGCGGAAGCCCTCCGTGCTCACGGCGAGGCCCCCGAGCGGATCGTGCTCCGACGCGTCGAGGCCGAGCGCCACCACCAGCGCGCCCGGCACGAAGGCCCGGATCATCCGCGAGGCCGCCCCTTCGAGGACCGCGAGATAACCGTCGTCGCGGGTGCCGAGCGGCAGCGGCAGGTTCAGGTTGGCGCCGAACCCTGCCCCCTCCCCGCGCTCGTGGGCATGGCCCCACAGGAAGGGATAGAAGCTGGCTGGGTCGGCATGGATCGACACCGTCAGCACGTCGGGATCGCCGTAGAAGATGCCCTGCGTGCCGTTGCCGTGATGGACGTCGACGTCGAGGATCGCGACACGGCCATGCCGGGCGCGCAGCTGCGTGGCCGCCACGGCGCTGTTGTTGAAGAAGCAATGGCCGCCGGCCCGGTCGCGATAGGCGTGGTGCCCCGGCGGACGGCAGAGGGCGTAGACCGCGTCCTCGCCGTCGAGGACGAGCTGGGCCGCGGTGGCGGCGACATCGGTCGCCGCGCAGGCCGCCCGATAGGTGCCGGGCCCGATCGGGCAGGAGGTATCGACCGTGTGCCAGCCGAGCCGGCCGATGATGTGGCTCGGATAGGCGGTGGTCACGTCCCGGACCGGATGGATGTTGGCGACGAGTTCCGGCCCCGAATCGGGCATGGCCGACCACAGCTCCCAGGCCTCGGCCAGGAAGGCGAGATAGTCGGGGCTGTGCACCCGGGCGCGCGGCCCGTGGCCGAAGCTCTCGGCCGGCACCACCGCGTGGCCGCCGGCCGCCAGGCCCGCGAGCAGACGCGTGGCGCGTTCCGGCTGCTCGGCAGCCGGCCGAACCGTCCCGCGCAGCAGGTAGAATTTCGGATCGTGATGGCGGGTGTCGTCGGAATGGACGGCCTTCATGAGACATCCGGCTTCGCGGGGGAAAGGCTCTGCACGAGGAGGCCGACCTCGCGCCGGGCGACGCCGAGATGGTGGTCGACCTCCGCCAGGATCGCGTCCGGCCGGCCGGCCTCGATCGCCTCCAGCAGCGGCACATGGGCGCGCGCGAGCTTCATCGGATCGTCGTACAGGCGCCCGATCAGCCCGATGACGATGCGCAGCTCCGAGGCGAGACCGTCGAACAGGCGCAGCAGGCGGCCGTTGCCGGCGGCCTCGCAGATCATGCGGTGGAACTGGTAGTCGGCCTCGACGCTGGTGGCCGGATCGTCCTCGCGGGCGAGCGCGTCCATCAGGTCGAGCTGGCGGCGCAGGGCGGCACGGGTCTCCGGTGTCAGTCGGCGGGAGGCCGCGACCGCGGCGTGGCGCTCGACGCAGATCCGCAGGTCGTAGAGTTCGTCGACATCGGCCGCCGAGAGTTCGCGCACGAAGAAGCCGCGGCGTGGCGAAGAGCGCAGCAGGCCCTGGTTCTCCAGGAGGCGCGCCGCCTCGCGCACCGGCGCGCGGCTGATGCCGAGTTCGCGGGCAACGGCCGCCTCGGACACCTTGGCGCCGGGCGCCAGCCGCCCTTGTACGATCGCTGCGGTGAGGCTGCGCGCGACCTGACGCACGAGATCGCTCTCGACCACCTCCGGCAGGCCCACGGGCTGGGACATCACACGCATCGGGCACCTCCACCCGGACAGTGTGCAACTTTTATGCGTCGATTGTCGACAGTTTTGGCTTGATCCCGGCGCGCTGCCGCGTCACGGTAGGGACATGCCGGAACGAAGCATCGCGTCGTTCTCGATTCACGAGGACTGATCTCGTCCGCCGGAGCGCGCGCTTGACTGAGCATTGCGCCGTGCGTCCGGAATTCTCCTGCGATCTGTGAGGACAGAAGATGGCCGTCAATGCTCCGACAAGCACCGCCGCGACGGAGGAGATCGTGCAGCGCATCCGCGTCGATCTCGCGGCGGCCTACCGCCTGATCCACCGGCTCGGCCTCGACGACAGCATCTACACCCATATCTCGGCCCGCCTGCCCGGCCCGGAGCACCGCTTCCTGATCAACCCTTATGGCCTGCGCTTCGAGGAGGTGAAGGCCGGCAACCTCGTCACGGTGGATCTCGACGGACGCGTCGTGGACGATCCCTGCGGGCTCGGCATCAACCCGGCCGGCTTCACGATCCACAGCGCCATCCACGCCGCCCGCGAGGACGCGCTCTGCGTGCTGCACACCCATACCGTGGCGGGCGTGGCCGTCTCCTGCCAGGAGGAAGGGCTGCTGCCCCTCAATCAATGGTCGATGCAGTTCGCGGGCCGCCTCGCCTACCACCCTTACGAGGGCATCGCCCTCGATCTCGACGAGCGGGCCCGGCTGGTGGCCGATCTCGGCGACAAGTCCGTGATGGTGCTGCAGAACCACGGCATGCTGACCTGCGGCCGCTCCGTCGCGGAGGCGTTCAAGCTGATGCACAATCTGGAGCGCTCCTGCCGCGCCCAGCTCGCCCTGCAATCCGCCGGCGCCCCGATGATCCGCCCGTCCGCCGCCGTGGCCGCCAAGACCGCCGGCCAGTACGCCCGGCTCTACGACAAGATCGAGGCCGCCGGCACCGATGCCGAGTGGGACGCCTTCAAGCGGATGCTGGAGCGCAGCGACCCCGATTACCGCACCTGACGGGGCCTCGGGTCCCCTCCCTTTCCGCCCGCGGCCGGCCGCGGGCCTCGAACCTCAGCCGAACGCCGTCGCGCGCCTGACGGAGACGGCCCCCGCCGCGAGACAGCAGACGAGGACCTTCGATGTTCAAGACGATCCTGACGGGCGTCGCCCTCACCCTCGCCTTCGCCGGCACCGCTCCGGCCCAGACGCCCGGCGGCGTCGCCAACGTGGTGATCCAGCCCGAGCCGCCGGGCCTCATGCTCGGCCTCGTCCAGAACGCGCCGGCGCAGACGGTGGCGGGCAACATCTACGAGGGCCTGCTGCGCTACGACTTCGCCCTCAAGCCGCTGCCCGGTCTCGCCGAGCGCTGGAGCGTGAGCGAGGACGGCCGGACCTACACCTTCAACCTCGCCGCCAACGCCACCTGGCACGACGGCAAGCCGTTCACCGCGGAGGACGTGATCTTCTCGGTGGAGTTCCTGCGCCAGACCCATCCGCGCGCCCGCGGCAATCTCGCGAAGGTGACGGGCGTGACGGCACCCGACGCCCATACCGTGGTCTTCACCCTGTCCGAGCCGTTCGGCCCCTTCCTCGGCATCTTCGAGGTCGGCTCCCTGCCGATGGTGCCGAAGCACATCTATGCCGGCACCGACTACAAGACCAACCCGGCCAACAACACGCCGATCGGCACCGGGCCGTACATGTTCAAGGAGTGGAAGAAGGGCTCCTACATCCGCCTGGTCAAGAATCCGAACTACCACGTCGCCGGAAAGCCCTATCTCGACGAGGTCTACTGGCACGTCATCCCCGATGCGGCCGCCCGCGCGGTCGCCTTCGAGACGGGCAAGGTCGACATCCTGCCGGGCGGCTCGGTCGAGAATTTCGACATCCCGCGCCTGTCACAGGCCAAGGGGGTCTGCTCCACCAAGAAGGGCTGGGAATACTTCGCCCCGATTTCCTGGCTCTGGCTCAACAACCGCAAGGGCCCGACCGCCAACAAGGCCTTCCGTCAGGCGGTCTCCTACGCCCTCGACCGCGACTTCGCGAAGGACGTGATCTGGAACGGCCTCGGCAAGCCGGCGATCGGGCCGATCGCCTCCTCGACGCGCTTCTTCAACCCCAAGCTCGCCAAGTATTCCTACGATCCGGCCAAGGCCAAGGCCCTGCTCAAGGAATCCGGCTACAAGGGTGAGACCGTCCGACTGCTGCCGATGCCCTACGGCGAGACTTGGCAGCGCTGGGCGGAGGCCGTGAAGCAGAACCTGGAGGATGTCGGCATCAAGACCGAGCTCGTCTCCACGGACGTGGCCGGCTGGAACCAGAAGACCTCCGACTGGGACTACGACCTCGCCTTCACCTACGTGTTCCAGTACGGCGACCCGGCGCTCGGCGTCGCGCGCAACTACGTCTCGTCGCAGATCGTCAAGGGCTCGCCGTTCAACAACGTCGAGGGCTACGCGAACCCGGCGGTCGATGCGGGGTTCGCGGAAGGCGCAGCGACGGTCGACGTGGCCAAGCGCCAGGCCGCCTACGACGCCGTCCAGACCACCCTGATCGAGGACGCCCCGCTCGCCTGGCTCCTGGAGCTGGAATTCCCGACCCTGACCCGCTGCAAGGTCCACGATCTCATCACCACCAGCATCGGCGTGAACGACGGGTTCCGCGACGCCTGGATCGAGCGCTGAGGAGGCGGGCATGGCGGGCTTCATCGCGCAACGGCTGGCCAAGGGCGTCCTCGTCCTCGCCGCCATCGTCGTCCTGAACTTCTTCCTGATCCGCCTCGCCCCGGGCGATCCCGCCGTGGTGATGGCGGGCGAGGCCGGGGCGACCGACGAGATCTTCGTGGCACAGCTCCGGACGAAGTTCGCTCTCGACCAGTCGCTGCCGAGCCAGCTCGCCGCCTATCTGGGCAGCATCGCCACCCTCGATCTCGGCTATTCCGTCCGCCAGCAGATGCCGGTGGCGACGCTGATCGGCGAGCGCCTGCCGGCGACGCTCCTGCTCACCGGCTGCGCCTTCCTGATCTCGATCGCGCTCGGCGTCCTGCTCGGCGCGCTCGCCGCCCGCCGGGCCGGCAGCCTCGCCGACACCGCGATCACCGGCCTCGCGCTGCTGTTCTACGCCACGCCGCTGTTCTGGGTGTCCCTGATGGCGATCATCCTGTTCTCCGTGCGGCTCGAATGGCTGCCGAGCTTCGGCTTCGAGACGGTGGGCGCCGGCTATACCGGCCTCGCCCGGGCCGCCGATATCGCACAGCACCTCGTCCTGCCGGCCCTGACCCTCGGCCTGTTCTTCATGGCGGTCTATGTCCGGATGACCCGGGCCTCGATGCTGGAGGTTTCCCGCCTCGACTTCGTGAAGACGGCCCGGGCCAAGGGCCTGACCGAGGGCGTGATCCAGCGCCGCCACATCCTGCGCAACGCCCTCCTGCCGGTGGTCACCCTGGCCGGTCTCCAGGCCGGGACGCTCGTGGGGGGCGCCGTCCTCACCGAGACCGTCTTCGCCTGGCCCGGGATCGGACGGCTCATGTACGACGCCCTGCTCCAGCGCGACTACAACCTGCTGCTCGGCGTCTTCGTCGTCTCCTCCGCCATGGTCCTGATCTTCAACCTCGTCACGGACGTGGTCTACCGCGCGGTCGACCCGCGCATCGAGGTCGCCCGATGAGCCGCGCCATTGCCATGACCGACTCGCCCCCCGCCGCCCCGCCCGCCCCGGCGCGCCGCCGCAGCCCCCTCGCCGCGATCCTGCGCCATCCGGGCGCGGTGCTGGGCCTCGTCATCCTCGCCGGCGCGATCGGCGCGGCCCTGCTTGCGCCCGTGCTCTATCCGGCCTCGCCCTGGCGGATGGTGCAGCGGCCCTTCATCCCGCCCTTCACCCTGGACCGGGTCCCGCTCGGCACCGACGCCCTCGGGCGCGACATCGCCGCCGGCCTGATGCACGGGGCCGGCGTCTCCCTCCTCGTCGGCCTCGTCTCGACGCTCGCCGCCCTGCTGATCGGCGTGCCGCTGGGTGCCCTCGCCGGCTATCTCGGCGGCCGGGTGGACGACGCGCTGATGCGCTTCACCGAGCTGTTCCAGACGGTGCCGAGCTTCGCGCTGGCCATCGTGCTGGTGGCGATCCTGCAGCCCTCGCTCGGCTCGATGATCCTCGCCATCGCCCTGGTGAGCTGGCCTCCGGTGACGCGGCTGGTGCGGGGCGAGGTGCTGTCGCTGCGCTCGCGCGAATACGTGCAGGCGGCGGTCGTCACCGGCCAGACCACCTTCACCATCCTGCGCCGGGAGGTCCTGCCCAACACCCTGTCGCCGATCGTGGTGCTGGCCTCGCTGATGGTGGCGACCGCGATCCTGCTCGAATCCTCCCTCTCCTTCCTCGGCCTCGGCGACCCGAACCGGATGTCCTGGGGCTTCATGGTGGGGGCCGGCCGCACCGTGATCCGGCAGGCCTGGTGGATCACCGCCTTTCCCGGGCTGGCGATCCTCCTCACCGTGCTCGCCCTCAACCTGATCGGCGAAGGCCTCAACGACGCCCTCAACCCGCGCCTGTCCCGGGAGCGCTGACCGTGGATCAAGCCCTCACCCCGCCCGGCGTGGCCGTCGCCGTCCGCGACCTGCGCCTCGCCCTGCCGCACGGCGGCGACCGGCCGAACGCCGTCGACGGCGTGTCCTTCGACCTGCTGGCCGGCGAGATCCTCTGCCTCGTCGGCGAGTCGGGCTCCGGCAAGTCGATGTGCGCCCATGCCCTGATGGGCCTGCTCCCGAAGGCCGTGACGGTCGCGGGCGGCAGCATCCGCCTCGGACAGACCGATCTCCTGGCACAGGACGCGGCCGGCTGGCGCGACACCCGGGGCCGGCGCATCGCCATGGTGTTCCAAGAGCCGATGACCGCGCTCAACCCGCTGATGCGCATCGGCGACCAGATGGCGGAGATGTTCGAGGCGCACGGCCTGCTCACCCCGCGGGAGCGCCGGGCCCGGGCCGTGGCCCTCGCCCGCGAGGTCGGCCTGCCCGATCCCGAGGGCATCGTGCGCGCCTATCCCCACCAGCTCTCGGGCGGCCAGCGCCAGCGCGCGATGATCGCCATGGCGCTGGCGCTGGAGCCCGCGATCCTCGTCGCCGACGAGCCGACCACCGCCCTCGACGTGACCACGCAGGCGCAGATCCTGAAGCTGATCCGCGACCTCCAGCGCCGGCGCAACATGGCGGTCCTGTTCATCACCCACGATTTCGGCGTCGTCACCGACATCGCCGACCGCGTGCTGGTCCTGCGCCAGGGCCGGGTCGTCGAGGAGGGGCCGGCCGCCGCCGTGCTCGGCGCCCCGCGCGAGGCCTACACGCAGGCGCTGCTGGCCGCCGTGCCGGCCATGAACCCGCCGGCCCGGCCCGCTCCCGACGGACCGAAGACCATCGAGGTGGCCGGCCTGAGCAAGACCTACGTCACCGGTGGCGGCTGGTGGCGCGCGCCCCGGACGGTGGCCGCGGCGCGCGACGTCTCCTTCGCGCTCCGCCGCGGCGAGACCCTCGGCCTCGTGGGCGAATCCGGCTCGGGCAAGTCCTCGGTCGCGCGCCTCGTGATGCGGCTGATCGAGCCCGACCTCGGCACCGTGCGCCTCGGCGACACCGATCTCACCCGGCTGAACGGGGAGGGGCTGCGGCAGGCCCGCAGCCGCATCCAGATGGTGTTCCAGGACCCCTTCGCCTCGCTCAATCCCCGTCGCACCGTCGGGCAGATCATCACCGACGGGCCGGTCGCCCACGGCGTCTCGCGCTTCGACGCGATGGAGCGGGCCGTCCGGCTTCTCGCCCTCGTCGGCCTCGACGCGCGTGCCCTCGAACGCTTCCCGCACGAATTTTCGGGCGGACAGCGCCAGCGCATCGGCATCGCCCGGGCGCTCGCCCTCGAGCCCGAGGTGCTGGTGGCCGACGAGGCGGTCTCCGCCCTCGACGTCTCGGTCCAGGCCCAGGTCCTGACATTGCTCGAGGATCTCAAGGCCCGGTTCGGCCTCTCGATGCTGTTCATCACCCACGACCTGCGGGTCGCGGCCCAGATCTGCGACCGGATCGCGGTGATGCGCCGGGGCGAGATCGTCGAGTTGAAGACGGCGGCAGAGCTCTTCGCGAACCCCGAGCACCCCTACACCCGCGATCTGCTCGCCGCGGTGCCCGGCCGCGCCCGCGACGCCGCGTGACCCACCCGATGCCGCCCCTGCGCTGCGTTCTCCTCAGCGCGACCTTCGACCTGCGCGCCCTCTGTCCCGCCGCGCTCGACGCGGTCTCCGACGTGATCGCCTTCGTCGACGATCCGACGGAGTCACCGGAGACGGTGCAGCTCGCCCTGGCCTGGCAGCCCGCGGACGACGCACTGACCCGCTACCCGAACCTCGCCGCCCTCTGCTCGGTCGGCGCGGGCGTCGACAGCCTCGTCACCTGCCCGAGCCTGCGGCCGGACCTTCCGGTGGTGCGCGTGGTCGATCCCGATCAGGCGCGGGCGATGTCGGGCTTCGTGCTCTGGCACGTCATCGGCCACCAGCGCCGCTTCCGCACCTACGCCGCCAACCAGCGTGCCCGGCGCTGGCGCTATCTCGCCCCGCCCGAGCCGGCCGCGGTCCCGGTCGGCCTGCTCGGCTACGGAAAGATCGGGCAGCGGGTGGCAACCGATCTCATGGCGCTGGGCTTTCCCGTATCGGCCTGGAGCCGGACACCGCGGGAGGACGGCCCCGGAGGCGTCACCCATCACCACGGCCCGGACGGCCTCCGTGCCATGCTCGCCGGGACCGAGGTCCTGATCAACCTGCTCCCCCTCACCCGGGAGACGCGCGGCCTCATCGATGCGGCCTTCCTCCGCCAGCTGCCGCGCGGGGCCTATCTGGTCCAGGTCGGGCGTGGCGAGCATCTGGTCGAGGCCGACCTGCTCGGAGCGCTGGACTCCGGGCACCTCTCGGGCGCGGCCCTCGACGTGTTCGCCACCGAGCCCTTGCCGGAGACGCACGCCTTCTGGGAGCACCCGGCGGTCTTCGTCACGCCCCACGAGGCCTGCCACGCGAGCGAGCGGGCCATCGCCCGGACCCTTCGCGCCACAGCCGAGGCCGTCCGCTCCGGCCGCCGGCCGCCCGACACCGTCGACACCGCCCGCGGCTACTGACGAGCGCTCCCCGCCGAAGGAGCCGGCCCCGATCGCGACGCGATCGGGGCCTGACCTCAGTGCGCGAAGACGGCTTCGAGGTCCCTGAAGCCCTTGATCTCGATCGGATTGCCGCTCGGATCGAAGAAGAACATCGTCCGCTGCTCGCCCGGCTCGCCCGCGAAGCGCACGACCGGCGGAATATCGAAGGCGATGCCGGCAGCCTCGATGCGGGCGGCGAGCGCCTCCCAGGCGTCGAGCGGCAGCACGACGCCCAGATGCGGCATCATCACCTTGTGGTCGCCGACCTTGCCGGTCCGGGTGGTCTCGAAGGGCGTGCCGAGATGCAGCGACAGCTGATGGCCGAAGAAATCGAAATCCACCCAGGTGTCCGTGCTGCGCCCCTCGCGGCAGCCGAGGACACCACCGTAGAACCGGCGCGCCTCATCGAGGTCGGTGACGTGGTAGGCGAGATGGAACGGCGTGAGCATCGGTTGACCTCGTAGGGCTTGGGTGGACGCTTAGAGCGCTCTCCGCCGAAGGGGATACCGGTTCGGCGCAAGAGAGCGCGTCAAAACAAAGGCTTGGAGCCGTGCCCCGTCGCAACGCGATCGGGCGCGGCTCTAAGGGGCGGTCTCGTGCGGCTCCGCCGAGACGACACCGCCGATCAGGTTGCAGGCCAGCAGGAACGCGCTGTCGAGGCTGCCCCCGCCCGCCGGGATCATCGCGGCCAATCGCCGTGACACGGCTTGGCGGGCCTCGCGGGCGATCGCCTGCGCCGCCTCGACAGAGACGGCCTCGAAGCGGATGGCCTCGCCCGGCCGGACCTGGGCGAGACGACCGAGATCGGCGGAGATCACCGTAGCGATCTTCGGATAGCCGCCCGTGGTGTGGCGGTCGGCGAGCAGGATCAGCGGACGGCCGTGACCCGGCACCTGGATGCTGCCGTTCACGATCCCGTCCGAGACGATGTTGAACCCGTCCGCGTGGGCGATCGCCGGACCGTCGAGGTGGCACCCCATCCGGTCGGCCCGCGCCGTGAGCGTGTAGGGCTCGGTGAGAAAGGTCCGGAGTCCCGCTTCCGTGAAGCTGTCGGCCTGCGGGCCGAGCACCACTCGGATCGGGCCGCCGAACCGGGGTCTGTGATGCGCGGGCAGCGTCAGCGGTTGGGCTGCGGGCGCCGGATCGAGAAGGGGCAGACGGTCGCCCGCCCTCAGCGCCGTGCCGTCGAGGCCGCCGAGGCGGCTGCGGGTATGGGTCGACAGGCTGCCGAGCATCGGCGCCAGGGCGAAGCCGCCGGAGACCGCGAGATAAGCGCGCATCCCCTCGCGAGGGGCCCCCAGTGTCAGGCGGTCGCCGCGCCGCAGGTCGCAGGCGGTGTAGGCGTCGAGCCTCTGGCCGTTCAGGCCGAGGACGAAGGGCGCCCCCGCGAGGGCGACGCGGCACCGGTCCGCCTCGCAGACGAGGGTCGGCCCCAGCATCGCGATCTCGATGGCCGCCGTGTCGCCGGGATTGCCGACGAGCGCGTTGGCCAGCGCCAGCAGGTCGAGATCCATCGCGCCCGAACCCGAGATGCCGAAGCGCATGTAGCCGCGGCGGCCGGCATCCTGGATGGTCGCCCCCGCACCGGCTGCCACGACGCGCAATGCCTCACGCATTGATGTGCTCCGCCTGGGCCACGGGATCGCCGCCGCGGGCGGCCTCGTCGAGCGTCTCGAAATCCGTGCGGTCGATGGGCTCGAAGCGGATCAGGTCGCCGGCCGAGAACAGGAACGGCTCGGCCCGGGTCGGATCGTAGGAGCGGACCGGGGTGCGGCCGATGAGCTGCCAGCCGCTGGGCAGTTCGAGCGGTGGGGACACGCCGGTCTGGTTGCCGCCGATCGAGACGCTGCCGGGCGGCGTCTTCGGCCGCGGATCGGTCCGGCGGCTCGCGTGAAGCCGCGGGTCGAGTCCGCCGAGATAGGCGAAGCCCGGCGCGAAGCCGATCATGTGGACCCGGTAGTCGCGGCCCGCATGCAGGGCCACCACCGCGTCGGGCGTCAGCCCGGCGCCTGCCGCCAGCGCATCGAGGTCGGCCCCGTGTGCGCCGCCGTAATGGACCGGGACCCGCCAGCGCCGCCGGCCGCCGTCCGCGCCCGCGGGCGGCGGCCAGTGCCCGGCGATCCAGGCCGCGAGCGTCGCCCGCGGCAGGCGCTCGGGGTCGTAGAGGACGAGGAGCGAGCGATAGGTCGGCACCGTCTCCAGGAGGCCGGCCAGGCCCGCCGCGCCCAGCGCCCGATCCAGCGCGACGACCTGCTCGTTGACGGCCGGATCGACCGCGCGGCCGAGCTCGATCGTGAGCGCGCGATCGCCGCAATCGAGGAGCCGGTAGGGGAGCGGCTCCGTCTCAGGCATCGACCACCTCGGCCATCGGCCTCAGCGTGATGCCGCGGGCGGCGAGGTCGTCGCGCAGGCGGCGGCCCATGGCGACGGCGCCCGGCGTGTCGCCGTGCACGCAGACCGTGTCGATCCGCGTCGGGATCCGCCGCCCCGACAGGCTGGTGATCGCGCCGTCCTCCAGCATGCGCAGCACGCGCGCCGACACCGCCTCGGGCTCGTGCAGCACGGCCCCGGGGAGCTTGCGGGAGACGAGGTTGCCGGTATCGGCATAGGCCCGGTCGGCATAGACCTCGCGCGCCATCCGGAGACCGAGGCGCTCCCCGGCCCGCTCGGTTTCCAGGCCGGGCATCACGACGAAGATCAGGTCGCGGTCGAGGGTCCGGATCGCCCGGGCGACCGCGAGGGCGAGGTCGGAATCCTCGTTCGCCAGATTGCCGAGGGCGCCGTGGGTCTTCACGTGGCGCACCGGCGTGCCCGCATCCTGTGCCAGCGCGAGCAGGGCGCCAACTTGGTAGAGCACCGCCTTCTCGACATCCTCCGGACGTTCGCCGTGGATCGGGCGGCGGCCGAAGCCCCAGAGATCGAGAAAGCTCGGATGGGCGCCGGCCTGCACGCCGTTGCGCGCGGCCAGCGTCAGGGTCTGATGCATGACGAGCGGGTCGCCCGCATGGAAGCCGCAGGCGATGTTCGCCGAGGTGGCCACCGTCAGCATCTCGGCATCGTCGCCGAGACGGTAGACGCCGAAGCCCTCACCCATGTCGCAGTTCAGATCGATGATCATCGAAGCATCCTTCGTTCGAGGGGCGCCGGCTCAGGCTTCAGCGACGAGGTGCGCCACGAGGGTCGCGGCCGCGCAGAGATCCTCGATCCGCATGGCCTCGTCCGGGTTGTGGCTGCCGTTCTGGTTGCGGACGAACACCATCGTGCTCGGCACGCCCTGTCCGGCCAGCACGGCGGTGTCGTGCCCGGCCCCGCTGATCATGGTCCGGTAGGCTAGGCCGAGGCGGTCGGCGTGGCGGCCCAGAGCCGCCACCAGGCCGGCGCTCATCCGGGCCGGCGTACTGCCGGTGCGCGCGCCGAGCGCGAAGCGGACGCCGCGCGCCGCCTCGATCCGCGCGACGAGGTCTGCGAGCGCCGACTCGACCGCGTCGAGGACGGCGGGTTCGGTGCTGCGCATGTCGAGGCAGAACCGCACCTCGCCCGGGATCTTGGCGAAGGCGTGCAGGCTCGGATCGGTGGAGACCTCTCCGAACGTCACGGTCGCAGGCCGGTCCGCCGCCTCCAGTTCGCCCCAGACCGCGTCGAGCCCGGCGATCAGGTCGGCCAGCGCGAAGACGGCGTCGCTGCGCTCGGACCGGCGCACCGCCCCGGAATGGCCGTAGCGGCCGAAGCAGGCCGCTTCGCGGTAGCGGACGCTGCCGCTGATCGCGGTGACGAGCCCGACCGGGATTTCGGCCGCGTCCAGGGTCGGACCCTGCTCGATATGCATCTCGAGGAAGCCGTGGATGCGGTCGGCGCTGAGATGGGCGGCGCCGCCGGAGACCGCCTCGGGCCGCAGGCCGAGATCGCGCATATGCGCCGCCAAGCTCCGCCCGCTATCGGCGCGGGGCAGGTCGAGGACCTCCGCCGGAAGCAGGCCGAACGCGGCCCGGCTGCCGATATAGGAGGCGGGAAACCACACGCTCTCCTCGGCGCGGAACACGGCGACCGTCACCGGCCGGGCCGGTACGAGGCCGGACTGCCGCAGCGCCGCCACCGCGGCGAGACCGCCGATCACGCCGGCCGCGCCGTCGAAATTGCCGCCATGCGGGACGGTGTCGACATGCGAGCCGACCATCCAGCACGGCAGATCCGGGTCCCGCCCCGGCAGCGTGAGGAAGAGGTTGCCCGCCGCATCGACCTCGGGCCGCAGCCCCAGCGCGAGGCCGGCGTCGCGCATCACGGCATGCGCCCGCTCCTCGCCCGCGCCATAGGCGGCACGGGTCACGCCGGGCTCGTCCCGGCTGAAGCTCAGGAGGTCCGCGAACAGGCGCTCGCAGAACGCTTGGTCGACCTGAAGTCCTGTCACGGTTGGCACGCTCCGGCCTCTCCTGTCCTCATCCATGGCGCCGCTGCGCCCAGACATCGGGGTTGACGAGGCCCTCCGGGCGGCGGCCCGCGAGCACCGCGACGATCCGGTCGGCCACCGCCTCCGCGGTGCGCGCCAGCGCCGCCTCCGTCGAGCCGGCGATGTGCGGTGTCAGGATCGCGCGCGGCTCGGTGCGCAAGGGATGGTCCGGCGGCAGCGCATCGCCCGCGAAGACGTCGAGGCCCGCACCGGCGAGGCGGCCCTCCGCCAGCGCATCGGCGAGAGCCGCCTCATCCACCAGGGCCCCGCGGGCGGTGTTGATCAGGAAGGCCCCCGCCTTCATCCGCGACAGCTCAGCCTGGCCGATCAGGCCCCGGGTGCCGGCGGTGAGCGGCAGGTGCAGCGACACCACGTCGGCCTGTTCGAGCAGCGCGTGCAGCGACGGCGCGCGCGCGGCGCCCACCGCCGCGAAGTCGGCGGCCGGCCGGGTCGGCCCATAGGCCAGGACCCGCATGCCGAGGGCAGCCCCGAGCCGGGCCGTGGCCTGGCCGATGGCCCCGAAGCCGACGAGGCCGAGGGTCAGGCCGTTCAGCTCGACCAGACGTGCCGCGTATTTGAAGCCGTGATCGTCCGCGCGAACCGCGCGGTCGGCCGACGGCACGGCTTTCGCCAGGGCGAAGGCCAGCGCCAGCGCATGCTCCGCCACCGAGCGCGCATTCGCGCCGGGCGTGTTCACGACGGCGATGCCGGCCTGTGTCGCCGGCCCCAGCGCCACCGGGTCCGTGCCGGTGCCGTGCACGCCGATGACGCGCAGCCGCGGCGCAGCGGCCACCGCCTCTGCTGGGAAGCCGGCGCTCCGGGTGACCGCCGCGACGCAATCGGCGGCCTCGCGCGCCAGGGTCATGGGATCGATGCCGCTCGCGGAGCGCAGCGTCAGCCCGGCCTCACGCAGGCGCGCCAGACCAGCGGCATGGATCGGCTGGATGACGAGGCAGGATCCGGCGAGGGGAGATGTGGCCACGGATTAGGCACCGCCTGCAAAAAAATACCGCTTGAATGCCGGCGGTATACCACCCAACATAGAGACCATGAATTGCGCTTGCAACACCAAAATTCTATGACGCCAGTATAAATTCGATATCTTCCAATCAACTCGTGCATATTTTGCGTATTAATGATTGTTGCCTCAGCAATAAACTGAGAATTACGACACTAAACACGCTCTGAACCCGCAGCGGAGGGCCAGATGATCGATCCCAGCGTCCAGGACGCTTCGAAGCCCCTCATCAAGATCCGCAAGCTGCGCAAGAGCTATGGCGCCAACGAGGTGCTGAAGGGCATCTCCCTCGACGTGCATGAAGGCGAGGTCATCTCGATCATCGGGGCGAGCGGATCTGGGAAGAGCACCTTTCTGCGCTGCCTCAACCTGATGGAGACCCCGACCACCGGCTTCATGGACTTCGAGCGCTTCGCCTTCGATTTCGAGGCGGGCGCCCGGCGGCAGCCGACGCCGCAGCAGCTCTGCGCGCTCCGCGCCCGGATCGGCATGGTCTTCCAGAGCTACAATCTCTGGCCGCACATGACGGTGCTGGAGAACGTCATCGAAGCGCCGATCCAGGTACGGCGGCTGCCGCGCAAGGAGGCGGTAGCCGAGGCCGAGGCCCTGCTCCAGCGCATCGGCCTCTACGAGAAGCGCCACGCCTATCCCTCGAAGCTCTCCGGCGGTCAGCAGCAGCGCGTCGCGATCGTGCGCGCCCTCGCGATGGCGCCGAAGGTGATGCTGTTCGACGAGGTCACGTCGGCGCTGGACCCCGAGCTTGTCGGCGAGGTGCTCGCCCTGATGGGTTCGCTCGCCGCGGACGGGATGACGATGCTGCTCGTCACCCACGAGATGGCGTTCGCCCGCGATGTGGGCACCCGCACCCTGTTCTTCGACGGAGGCGTGATCGCCGAGGACGGTCCTCCCGCGGAGATCATCGGCGCGCCGCGCAGCGACCGGCTGCGGCAGTTCCTCCGGCGGGTCCTGCACGAGCCGGCCTGCCTCGGCCTGCCGGCGTGAGCGGCCGAACCTTCAGCGGAGAGAGCGGGCGGCGATGACGATGATGCAGGATTCCTGGATGGCTTGGCGGGACGAGGTTCTGACCTACGGACCGGGCTTCCTGACGGCTACCCTGGTCGTGCTCGGGGTCACGGTGGCGAGCATCCTGGTGAGCTGGGTCTGCGGGCTCCTCGGCGCGCTCGGCAAGCAGTCGCGCTGGCCCCCGGTCCGGGCGCTGGCGAGCTTCTACGTCTGGTTCATCCGCGGCACGCCGACCCTGGTGCAGGTGTTCATCGTCTATTTCGGCATGCCGCAGATCGGCGTGAAGCTCTCGCCCCTCACGGCAGGCATCATCGCGCTCGGCATCAGCAGCGGCGCCTACGTGGCCGAGACCATCCGCGCGGGCCTCGCGGCGATCCCGCGCGGGCAGCTGGAATCCGCCCAGGCTCTCGGCATGTCGCCCCGGACGATGATGGTGCGGATCGTCCTGCCGCAAGTCTTCCGCATCATCCTGCCCTCGCTGACCAACGAGGCCATCTCCGCGGTCAAGAACACCTCGCTCCTGTCGACCATCACGGTCGTCGAGCTGACGCTCTACGCGCAGCTGATGATCGCCACGACCTTCCGACCGTTCGACTTCTACATCGCGGCGGCGCTGATCTACCTCGGCATCACCTCGATCCTGTCCCAGCTCTCGGCCTATTTCGAGCGGCGCTACGCCCGGCTGTCCTGAGAGTCCCCCCGATCCGCCCGCCGCAGGCCGTGCGGCGGGACCCGGCCAGTCCTGGCCCCTTGCCGGCCCCTTGCCGCCCCCCCTTCCCCCTTCCCTTCCCCGGAGACCCCGAGCCATGAACCGCAGGTACGTCCTCACCCTCGCCGCCCTCGGCGCCGCGCTCCTCGCCGCCCCGCTGGCGGGCCCCCGCGCCCGCGCGGGGGACGCAGGGCCCAAGCTGGAGCTGATCCAGCCCGGCAAGCTCGTGGTGGCCACCGACAGCACCTTCGCGCCCTTCAGCATGCGCACCCCGAGCGGCGAGCTCGACGGGCTCGAGGTGCGGGTGGTCCGGGAGATCTGCCGACGGCTCGGCCTCGACTACGAGCCGGTCAACATCAAGTTCGACGCGCTACTCGTCGGGCTGATGGCGGACCAGTACGACATGACCAGCGAATCGATGGACATCACCCCGACCCGCCAGAAGCAGGTCGCCTTCGCCGACGGCTGGCTCGAATCCGGTGCGCGGATCGTGACGCGCAAGGATACCGGCATCACCGGGCCGGCCGACCTCAAGGGCCGCAATGTCGGTGCGCTCTCGGCCTCGACCTTCGGCCGGCTCGCCGAGGAGCACGGCGCCGTCCTGAAGAGCTACAAGACGGCCGCGGACGCGATGCAGGACCTCGTCGGCGGCAATATCGACGCCGTGATCAACGACGCGGTGGCCGGCAATTACGCCATCAAGGCCCGCAAGCTGCCGCTGGTGATGATCGAGACCCCGCTCAGCACCGTGCAGAAGGGCTTCGCCATCAAGAAGGGCAAGCCGAACCTCCATGCCGCCGTCAACAAGGCCCTGTCCGAGATGATCGCCGACGGCACCTACGCCAAGCTGATCACCCCGCTCATCGGCTACGATCCGGCCCCGAAGGAGCCGATCCGCACGCCGGCCCTATGATCGGGTGAGGGTCCGCGCCGCGGGCCGCGCCTGCGGATCCGGCCCGCACCTCCCTGTGCGGGCCGGCAAGACGACAAGACGACCCGTCGGCAGGCCGCATGGCGGGACGGCGCGGACGGACGCGCCCCGGGAGGAAAGTGGATGAAGGCCCTCGACGCTTCTCAGTACACAAGCGGCCTCAACGCGCGGCGCGAGCAGAGCCTCGGCCAGATGGCCTACGAGCGGCTGCTCGACATGCTGATCCGGCGCGAGATGCCCGCGGGCACGGTGCTGCACGAGCGTCGGCTGGCGGAACTCCTCGACATCTCGCGCACGCCGACCCGGGAGGCGATGTCGCGGCTGGAGACCGAGGGGCTGATCGAGCGCCGGCCGGGCGGCGTGCTCGTGGTCAAGGAGTTCTCGCTGCGCGAGCTCGTCGAGATCCTGCACGTGCGCCGTGTGCTGGAGCGGGAGAGCGTGACGCTCGCCACCGGCCGCATCCCGGAGGCGGAGCTCGACGCGCTGAAGGCGACGATCGAGGGCCTGCTCGCGGCGGGCGATCCGGATTCTCCCGGCAACTGGGAGGTGGACCAGCGCTTCCACGACCTCATCGCCGAGCGCAGCAACAACGCGATCCTCGCCAAGACGATCCGGGATCTCCGGCTGAAGACGCAGATGTTCAACCTGAGCCGGATGCCCGAGCGCTTCGAGCCGGTCCACCGCGAGCATCTGGCCGTCATCGCCGCCCTGCGGGCCAGGGACGCCGCAGCCGCCGCCGCCGCGATCGAGGCGCATCTCGAGAACTTCAAGCAGGGCATCATCCGCCGTCTGAGCGAGATCTGATGGCCATCCCGGCGGCGAGGCCCGGAGGAGGGTCCGATGCATGAATTCGCGGATCTGCGCGGCTGCGAGGCCGCCTTCCCCGCGGCGGAGTTCGAAGCGCGCCAGGCGCGAGCCCGGGCCGCGGTCGCGGCAGGAGGCCACGACGCCCTGGTGGCGACGGGGCCGGAGACGATCTACTGGCTGACCGGCCGGCAGAGCGCGGGCTACTTCGCCTTCCAGGCCCTCGTCCTGCCGGCGGAGGGGCGACCGGTCCTCATCGTCCGGCAGCTCGAACTGGCCGGCGCGGCCGCCAATACCTGGCTCGACGCCATCGTCGCCTATCCGGACGGGGCCGATCCCGTCGAGGCGCTGGCGCGGATCCTGGCGGAAGCCGGCTTGCGCCGCCCCGCCTTCGAGCTCGCCGGCTGGTTCCTGCCGCCGGCCACGGCCGCACGGATCGCCGCGCGGATCGGGCTCGACCCGCTGCCCGACGGGTCCGGGCTCATCCCGCCGCTGCGCCTCGTCAAGTCGCCGGCCGAGCGCGCGGCGATCCGCGCGGCGGCGCGCTACGCGCAGGCCGGCCTCGCCGCCGGCCTCGCCGCCTGCGCGGCGGGCACGGACGAGAACGCGGTGGCCGCCGCCATGCTCGCCGCCGCGACGGCCGCCGGCTCCGAGGCCATGGCCATGGAGCCGCTCGTCGCCTCGGGGCCACGCAGCGGCCTGCCGCACATGACGTGGCGGCGGCGCCGCCTGGAGACGGGCGACGCCGTCTTCCTCGAACTCGCCGGGAGCCATGCCCGCTATCACGCCGCGTTGATGCGCACGGCCTGGATCGGCGCGCCGCCGGCGGAGGCGCGCCGGATGATGGATTGCGCGCTGCGCGCCCTCGACGCCGCGCTCGCGGCGATCCGTCCGGGCGTCCCCTGCGCCATCCCCCACGAGGCGGCGCAGGCCGTCATCGACGCGGCGGGCTACGGACCCGCCTTCCGCAAGCGCATCGGCTACGCGATGGGCGTCGCCTTCGCGCCCGACTGGGGAGAGGGCGGCCTGCTCAGCCTCTTCAGCGGCGTTGAGCGGCCCATCGAGCCGGGCATGGTCTTCCATCTGCCGGCGACGCTGCGCCGCTACGGTGCCTGGACGGTCGGCGCATCCGAGACCGTCATCGTCACGGAAGACGGGGCCGAGCCCCTGTCGGACCTGCCCCGCGGCCTGACGCTGCGGTGACGGATGCGCCCCGATCCCCCGGGCACCGCGCGGGTTCGGCGGCGGGCGGACCGTCGCCCGCGGGACGGGACCCGTCGAACAGCCGCCCCGGCCAGCCGGATTTGGTATGAGGCCGGAGCGCGACCCCTTGCGTCCAACGAACCGGAAGAGGATTCCCATGCCCCTCGATGCATCCGCGCGCGGCGTCTACCCGATCGCCCCGACCCCGTTTCATCCGGACGGCACGATCGACTTCGCCTCGATCGACCGCCTGACCGACTTCTATCGCGGCTGCGGCGCCACCGGGATGACCGTGCTCGGCGTCATGGGCGAGGCCGGCAAGCTCGACCAGGCTGAGGGGCTCGCGGTGGCCACCCGCTACATCCGGCGCGCCGCCGGACTGCCGGTCATCGTCGGCGTCTCGGCGCCGGGCTTCGCCGCCATGGCGGGGCTCGCCCGCGCCAGCATGGAGGCGGGCGCGGCCGGCGTGATGATCGCCCCCCCGAACAGCCTGCGCACCGACGACCAGATCGCGACCTATTACCGGCAGGCGGCGGAGGCGGTGGGCGCCGACGTGCCCTTCGTGATCCAGGACTATCCCCTCAACTTCTCCGTGGTGATGACGCCCGGCGTCATCCGCCGCATCGTGCAGGAGAACGCATCCTGCGTGATGCTCAAGCACGAGGACTGGCCGGGGCTGGAGAAGATCTCCGCGCTCCGCGCCTTCCAGGCGGAGGGCTCGATGCGGCCGATCTCGATCCTGTGCGGCAATGGCGGCCTGTTCCTCGATTTCGAGTGCGAGCGCGGCGCGGACGGCGCCATGACCGGCTACGCCTTCCCCGACATGCTGGTGGACGTGGTGCGGCTGTCCCAGGCGGGCGAGCGGGACGCCGCCCACGACCTGTTCGACGCGCATCTGCCGCTGCTGCGCTACGAGCAGCAGCCGGGCGTGGGGCTTGCCGTGCGCAAGTACCTGATGGCCCGGCGCGGCCTCATCGCCGCCGACGCCCAGCGCAGGCCCGCGGGCAGCCTCAGCACCGCCGCCAGGGCCGAGATCGAGTACCTGCTCGGGCGCCTCGCCCGGCACGATGCCCGGGCGGTCGTCGGCACGGGCCGATAAAGGCTGTCGGGGGCCGCGCTCGAGGATGACGGTCGGGCGCAGCGCGCCCCGACCCGCCGCGCCAGCCCGAGACCGTCGTTCCGCGGGAATAAATCCTGCGGGCGGTCGCCGACGGTCTGCGCGAGGGCGTGTGCGAGGGCGTGGCGCAGGTTCGGGCCCTGCCGCGGAGCCCTCGGGCCCGGTGCGCGACTCCCGAAATGCCTCTAGCCTTGCGCCACTCCCCCCTGTAATGCCGCCCGGGCAAGGACCTACGCGCTTCGCACGGCCGGCCGTGCGGGGCAGACTCGGCGCAGGGCCCGGACTGAAGGAGATTCCTAGGGATGGCAAAGACCGCAGCGGATGTCCTGAGGGAGATCAAGGACAACGACGTCAAGTACGTGGACTTCCGGTTCACGGACCCGCGGGGCAAGTGGCAGCACGTCACCTTCGACGTCTCCCTGGTCGACGAGGAGATCTTTCAGGACGGCACCATGTTCGACGGGTCGTCGATCGCCGGCTGGAAGGCGATCAACGAGTCCGACATGCTGCTGATGCCGGATCCGGTCACCGCCTGCATGGATCCGTTCTTCTCGGCCTCCACCATGTCGATCGTCTGCGACGTGCTGGAGCCCTCGACCGGCCAGCCCTACTCGCGCGACCCGCGCTCGACCGCCAAGCTCGCCGAGGCCTATCTGCGCCAGACCGGCATCGGCGACACGATCTTCGTCGGCCCCGAGGCCGAGTTCTTCGTGTTCGATGACGTGAAGTTCGGCGCCGATCCCTATCACACCGGCTTCCAGCTCGATTCCACCGAGCTGCCGACCAACGGCTTCACCGACTACGAGGGCGGCAATCTCGGCCACCGGGTCCAGACCAAGGGCGGCTACTTCCCGGTGCCGCCGCAGGATTCGGCCCAGGACATGCGCGGCGAGATGCTGGCCGCCATGCAGTCGATGGGCGTGAAGGTCGAGAAGCACCACCACGAGGTGGCGAGCGCCCAGCACGAGCTCGGCATGAAGTTCGACACGCTCACCCTGCTCGCCGACCACATGCAGGTGTACAAGTACTGCATCCACAACGTGGCGCAGAGCTACGGCAAGTCGGCGACCTTCATGCCGAAGCCCGTCTATGGCGACAACGGCTCGGGCATGCACGTGCACCAGTCGATCTGGAAGAACGGCAAGCCGCTCTTCGCGGGCGACAAGTACGCCGACCTCAGCCAGGAATGCCTCTGGTACATCGGCGGCATCATCAAGCACGCCAAGGCGCTCAACGCCTTCACCAACCCGTCGACCAACTCCTACAAGCGCCTGGTGCCCGGCTACGAGGCCCCCGTGCTGCTGGCCTACTCGGCCCGCAACCGCTCGGCCTCCTGCCGCATCCCGTGGACGACGAACCCGAAGGCCAAGCGCGTCGAGGTCCGCTTCCCCGATCCGATGGCGAACCCCTATCTCGCCTTCTCGGCCCTGCTGATGGCCGGCCTCGACGGCATCATCAACAAGATCGATCCCGGCCCGGCCATGGACAAGGATCTCTACGACCTGCCCCCGCGCGAGCTGAAGAAGATCCCGACCGTGTGCGGCTCGCTGCGCGAGGCCCTGCAGAACCTCGACAAGGACCGCGCCTTCCTCAAGGCCGGCGGCGTGTTCTCGGACGACCAGATCGACTCGTTCATCGAGCTGAAGATGACCGAGGTGATGCGCTACGAGATGACGCCGCACCCGATCGAGTTCGTGCAGTACTACTCGCTCTGATCGAGCCGGCCGGGCGGCGACGCCCGGCCTGTCGGACGGATCCGCGACGCCGGGGCCTCGGACGGGGCTCCGGCGTTTCGCGTTCCGGCGGGCACGACCGAGCAGACTTGCGGATCGGCTCAAATTCCTATTCAAGGATCCTCGCGATCGATGGATCCGCCTTGCCGCCATGAGCATCAGGACGAGAAAGCGGAACCGGGCGAGGCGGCGGCTGGGGCGCCTGCCGCCGACACCGGAATTCCTGCGCTTCGGATCCCACTTCCATCAGGACATCGATCTTCTGCATGACAGCATCGAGGAGGTGGTGAGCTCGGCCATCAGCGTCTTCCGAGGCGAAGACCGGCGTCGGCTCCGCGATTTCATCGGACAGGTGCTGGAGAGCGATCTGTCGCCCGACGAGCTGAGCAAGCTCTGGGGCCTGACGAGGTCGGACTGGCGTTTCGATCCGCGCAGCCTTCGGATCATCCTCGCCCTCGCACACGATCGGCTGCGCAAGGGGTTGTGATCCGGGAGACCCGCATGCCCGTCCTTGACCACCTCGCCGTCGTCGCCCCCACCCTCGCGGAAGGGCTCGCCCATATCCGCGAGAGCCTCGGCCTCGACATCCCCGAGGGCGGGCGCCACCGCGAGATGGGCACGCGCAACCACCTGCTGCGCCTCGGCGACGCGCTCTTCCTCGAAGTGATCGCCGTCGATTCCGAAGCGCCTCCTCCCGCCCGGCCGCGCTGGTTCGGTCTCGACGACGCGGCTGCGATCCGCGCCGACTGGGAGTCCGGGCGGCGCCTCAGGGCCTTCGTCGCCCGCACGGGCGACCTCGACGGCCTGCTCGCCCGGCATCCCGGCCTGTTCGGCACGCCCCTGCGCATGAGCCGCGGCAGCCTGGCCTGGCGCTTCGCGCTGCGCGACGACGGCACCCTGCCGCTCGGCGGCCTGCTGCCCTGCCTGATGGATTGGGGGCCCAGCGGCAACCCGGCCCGCACCATGCCCGATCTCGGCGCGCGGCTCACGGCCTTCCGCCTGGAGCATCCCGAGCCGGAACGGGCCGCGGACCTCCATCGCGCCATCGGCCTCGGCGACGGGCCCGAGATCCGCGCGGGCGCCCAGCTCCGCCTCGTCGCGGAGATCGCGACGCCCGGGGGAACGCGCACCCTGTCCTGAGCCCGGCGCGGCGCTATGCTCCCGGCATCGTCCGTGCCCAGGAGAGCCCCATGTCCCTCGTCGTTCCCGTGATCCTCGGCTCCGTGCGCTCCGACCGGCAGGGGATCCGCGCCGCCCGCTTCCTCGTCGGCGCGCTCGAAGCCCGCGGCCACGAGGCGCCCCTGGTCGATCCGGCGGACCTGACGCTTCCGCTCCTCGACCGGATGTACAAGGAATATCCGAAGGGCGAGGCGCCCGAGCCCCTGGAGCGGCTGGCCGCCCTCTACACCCGCGCCGACGCCTTCCTCGTGGTCTCGGCCGAGTACAACCACTCGATCCCGCCGGCCCTGTCGAACACCCTCGACCACTTCCTGGAGGAGTATTTCTGGCGGCCGTCCGCGATCTGCTGCTACTCGGCCGGGCAATATGGCGGCGTGCGTGCGGCGATGCAGCTGCGCGCCATGCTGGGCGAGCTCGGGATGCCGAGCATACCCTCGCTCCTGCCGATCCCGCGCATCGGCAAGGCGCTGAGCGAGGCGGGCGAGCCCGCCGAGGAGTGGCTGCGGAAATCCGCCGCCCGCTTCCTCGACGAGCTGACCTGGTACGCCGAGGCCCTGCGGGAGAAGCGGCGGAGCGGCACGCCCTATTGAGCGGATCCTGGCATCGCCCTTGCCAGTTGGGCCCGCACCGTCTGAGCGAGCACAGCAGGCCATGAACCGGAACGTCGAACGGGTGCGGGACGCGCTCTCGGAGCTGATCAAGGCAGCCCTCGTCTCGGACGACGGCCGGAGCCTCGCCTATCGCGAGGCCGCCCGCGGGCAACTCGCGGCGCTCGCCGCCGAGCCGCCCGACCCCGCCTCCCTCCGGATGGAGGGCGCCTGGACCCTGGCGATCCAGGAGGCGGAGCGACCCGAACGCGCCCCGGAGCAGGGCCGTGTCAACCTGACGCTGCCCCGCCAGCCGCCCTTCGACCTCGACGCGCTCCTGGCGCCCGGCTTCGACGTGGACGCGGCAGTGGAGCAGATCCGCAGGATCGCCTCGACCGGCTGACCTCCATCCTCTGTTGAGGAGCGCGCACGGCAAGTTGCCGGGAGGCGGCCCGGTCCCCATCTTCACCGAATACCGGTTCCGCCGGTCCCGATCTCAAACCGGCGCCGCCTGCAGCGGCGTGAGCGAGCCCCTCTCTTTGGCCAAGCGCGCATCCGCGACCCCCACCCCCCTTCCCACCCGCGAGCAGATCCTCGCCTTCATCGCCGAGTCGAAGGACAAGGTCGGCAAGCGCGAGATCGCCCAGGCCTTCGGGCTGAAGGGCTCCGACAAGATCGGCCTCAAGCGCCTCTTGAAGGAGATCGAGGGCGAGGGACAGATCGGGCGCTCCCGCGGCGGCCTGTCGAAGGCCGGGCGCCTCCCCCCGGTCGTGGTGGCCGATATCCGCTCCCGCGACCGGCAGGGCGAATTCCTGGCGAGCCCCGCCGAGTGGACGGGCGAGGGCAAGGCCCCCACCATCCTGCTGATGCCGACCCGCGGCGGACGCAAGGACAAGCGGCCGCAGCCGGGCATCGGCGACCGCGTGCTGGTCCGCGTCGAGCCGGACGGCGATTCGGACACGCGCTACACCGGCCGCATCATCAAGCTGATCGGCAAGAACCGGGCCGAGATCATCGGCGTCTATCGTGCGGGCGCTCAGGGGGGCCGCATCGAGCCGGTGGAGAAGCGCGGTGCGAGCCGCGAGATCCTGATCCCGCCGGGCGAGGAAGGGGAGGCCCGCGACGGAGACCTCGTCAGCGTCAGCCTGGAGCGGGAGACGCGCTTCGGCCTGCCCAAGGGCCGCGTGCGCGAGCGGCTCGGCTCCCTGGGCTCCGAGAAGGCGGTGAGCCTGATCGCGCTCCACCTCCACAACATCCCCCACGTCTTCCACGAGAACACCCTCGCCGAGGCCGACGCGGCGAAGCCCGCGACCCTGCGGGGCCGCGAGGATTGGCGCGACAAGCCGCTCCTCACCATCGACCCGCCGGACGCCAAGGACCACGACGACGCGGTGATGGCGGAAGCCGATCCCGATCCGGACAATCCGGGCGGCTTCGTCATCACCGTGGCGATCGCGGACGTGGCCGCTTATGTCCGCCCCGGCTCCAGCCTCGACCGCGAGGCCCTGGAGCGCGGCAACTCGGTCTATTTCCCCGACCGGGTCGTTCCGATGCTGCCGGAGCGTATCTCGAACGATCTCTGCTCGCTGCGTGAGGGCGAGAAGCGCCCGGCCATCGCCGTGCGGATGATCGTCTCCGCCGACGGGGTGAAGCGCCGCCACAGCTTCCACCGGGTGATGATGCAGTCGCGGGCCAAGCTCGCCTACGCGCAGGCGCAAGCCGCGATCGACGGTCAGCCCGACGCGGTGACCGCCCCCCTCCTCGACGTGGCACTCCGTCCGCTCTGGGCCGCCTACGAGGCCCTGAAGATCGCCCGCGACCGGCGCGGGCCCCTCGCCCTCGATCTCCCCGAGCGCAAGGTCCTGATCGGCCCCGACGGCAAGGTCGACCGGGTGGTGGTGCCGCAGCGCCTCGACGCCCACCGGCTGATCGAGGAGTTCATGATCCAGGCGAACGTCGCCGCCGCCGAGACCCTGGAGCATGCCCGCCAGCCGCTGATCTACCGCGTCCACGACGAGCCGGCGCTGGAGAAGATGCGGAGCTTGGGCGAGGTGCTGGCCTCGGTCGGCATCAAGCTGCCGAAGGAGGGGGCCCTCCGCCCGGCCCTGTTCAACCGTATCCTGGCCATGGCGGCCGAGACCGAGCACGGCGTCTTCCTCAACGAGGTGATCTTGAGGAGCCAGGCCCAGGCCGTCTACGCAGCGGAGAATCTCGGGCATTTCGGGCTGAACCTGCGCCGCTACGCCCATTTCACCTCGCCGATCCGGCGCTACGCCGACCTCGTCGTGCACCGCGCGCTCATCACCGCGTGCAAGCTCGGCAAGGACGGGCTCGCCGGCGACATCTCGGTCCCGGAGCTCGACCGGATCGGGGAGCAGATCTCGGCGGCGGAGCGGCGGGCCATGGCAGCCGAGCGCGAGACCATCGACCGGCTGATCGCCAACCACCTCGCCGACCGGGTCGGCGCCACCTTCGAGGGCCAGATCTCCGGGGTCACCCGCTCGGGCCTCTTCATCAAGCTCGACGAGACGGGAGCGGACGGCTTCGTGCCGGTCTCCACCATCGGCGCCGACTATTACCGGCACGAGGAGGCCCGGCACGCCCTGGTCGGTGAGCGCACCGGCGAGACCTATCGCCTGGGCGACCGGGTCGAGGTGCGCCTCGTCGAGGCGGCGCCGGTGGCCGGCGCGCTGCGCTTCGAGCTGCTCTCCGAGGGCCGCGCGCGCTCCGGCGCCAAGGGCCCGGGCGCGAAGAAGCCGGCCAAGGCCGGGGGCCGCCCGTTCAAGGCCGCGCCGCCCGGCCGACCGGCCGGTCTCCGCACCAGCGCCAACCGCCACCGCGGCTCGCGGCGGTAGAGCGCTCTTGGAGCCTGTTTGAACGGGATCGACGGATCGTCATGCAGAGACTTGGCCGATCCCACCGAACCACCTCATCCTGAGGTGCGAGGCTTGAGCCGAGCCTCGAAGGAGGCCTCCAGGGATCACCGCGCCATCTGGGGCCTCCTTCGAGGCCTCCGCTTCGCTGCGGCACCTCAGGATGAGGTCGAGGACGGGATAGGCCGGATCAACACCCGCTCGATCGGCTCAAACAGGCTCTTAGGCCAGCGGGGAGCCGGGCTCCGGCAGGGCGAGCGACGAGGTGGCCTCGGCGATCTGCTCGGGGCCGCCCTTCGGCGGCCAGTGCCCGGACGCATAGGCCTGCGCGCGCAGCCTGCCCCGCTCCTCCAGGCTCGCGAAGCCCCAGATGTGCGTGATCCGCGGCGGCCCGTCGAGGGCGTACATGTTCACCACGAGGTGCTCGGTGAGGTCGCGCGCCGGTGCGATGGCCGCCTCCCAGCCGGCGAGCGTCGGCGGCAGGCCGCCGGGCTTCAGCCGGTAGGTCCGGACCTCGTACAGGCCGCCGCGCCGGCCGGTCCGGATCGGCGGCAGGAACGGGAACGGCGCGTAGCTGTCCATCTCGAGCGCCGTGACGACGGAACCGGCATTGAACGGGCTGGCACTCAGCAGGGCGCGGCGGCGCTCCGCGGTCATGTCCTCGGGCGCCTCGAAGGCGCGCAGCACCAGCACGCGGCCGAGGGCGCCGACCTCCGTGCGCCAGAGGCCGAGAAGCTGCCCCGCCGCGTCGCCGTCCTTCACCCAGGCCTCCGCCCCGGCTGTGGCCTGGCCGAGGGCGAGGAGGGGGCAGGTCAGGGTGGCGAGTTCGCAGAGCATCGGAAGCCTCGGACGTCTGGGTCGGGATCGAAGCCGGATGCGGGCGCTTGGCTTCGATGAGGGTTGCACCGGCCGAAGGGTGGCGGGCCCGGCGAAGAGAGTTCTGGCCGGAGGCCCGGCATGCTAGCAAGAGCCCCCTGCTGACATGCGAGGCGACGAGGCCATGACCGCGAGCGATCTGCCGCAAGCCGCACCGGCCCGGACCGGCCTCGTGAAGGCGATGGCCCGGGGCTTCCTCGGACGCTGCCCGCATTGCGGCGAGGGACGGATCTTCGGTCGCTTCCTAAAGGTGAGCCCGGCCTGCGACGCCTGCGGGCTCGAGCTGCATCACCACAGGGCCGACGACCTGCCGCCCTATCTCGTGATCTTCATCGTCGCCCACATCGTCGGCTACCTGATCCTGGAGCTGGAGATGAGCTACGACGTGCCCCTCTGGTTCCAGCTCGGATTCTGGCCGCTCGTCACCCTTGGGCTCGCCCTTGCCCTGCTGCAGCCGGTGAAGGGCGCGGTGGTCGGGCTGCAATACGCCCTTGGCATGCACGGTTTCGGCGGGCTACCGGGAGTGCGCTCCGCAGCGGGGGAGGATGCGCGCCTTGGGAACAGCGGACACGGATCGGCCGGGCTCGGACGCGCCTGAGACGGCGGCGGCGCCTACGGGCAAGGCAGCTCCAGCCAAGGCGCCCCCCGCCCGGAGCCTCCGCCCGCGCGACGCCGCGACCCTGATCCTGATGGAGCGCCGCCGGGGCGTGCTCCGCGTGCTGATGGGCCAGCGCAACCCGCGCCTCGCCTTCATGCCGGGCAAGTTCGTCTTTCCCGGCGGCCGCACGGAGCCCGGCGACCGCCGGATGCCGGTGGCCGGAGCGCTCCCCGACTATGCCGAGGCCGCGCTCGCCCGCCAGGTCTCGCGCCCGCCGCGGGATCTCGGCCGCATGCTGGCGCTCGCCGCCATCCGCGAGACCTATGAGGAGACCGGCCTCCTCGTCGGCACCCGGGATTACGGACCGCCCGAGGCGGCCCCGCCCGACTGGGCGGCTTTCGCCCGCCACGGCGTTCTGCCCGATCTGGAGGGCCTGCATCTCGTCGCCCGCGCGATCACGCCGCCGAAGCGCGTGCGCCGCTTCGACACGCGCTTCTTCGTGGCCGAGCGCAGCCTCATCGCCGCGGAGGAACCCGGCCGGGTCGGGCCCGAGGCGGAATTCGTGGAGCTCGACTGGATGCGCCTCGACGCCGCGCGCAAGCTCAACCTGCCCTTCATCACCCGCGCCGTCCTCGACGAGCTGGAGACCCAGCTCGCGGCCGGCTTCGCCCCCTACCGCGAGATCCCCTTCCACTTCGAGCGCCACGGGCGGCGCGCGCGCGTTGCGCTGTAGAAGCCCTGGCGCTGTCGAAGCCCGCCGCCCTCAGGCGCCGGGCGCCGACCGCGCGGCGTAAGCGTTCAGGATCGCGGCCAGCAGGCCGGGAAAGCGGGCATCGACCTCGGCGCAGCGCGAATGGTTGCGCATCTCGACGCCGTGCCGCTCGCAACGGATCAGCCCGGCCTCGCGCAGCACCTTGATGTGGCTCGACAGCGACGATTTCGGGATGACCCGGTCACCGAGTGCGGACACCGCCGAGCAGGCCTCGACGCAGCCCGCCCGCGTGATCCGGGCGAAGATCGTCGCGCGGCACGGATCGGACAGGGCATGCAGGATCGCCTCCGGCTGCACGTCCTCGATCGCGGGATGGAACAGGGGCCTCATCTTTCATCCATGTAGGGGCTTGATCCGCGCTCCGTTAGTTCCGAAGTTCCGAACTATGGGACGAAGGCGACCATCCCGGAGCCGGCCCATGCGAAGGTTAGCACACATGGCAAAGCTTGACGGCAAGGTCGCGGTCGTGACCGGAGCATCCAAGGGCATCGGCGCCGCGATCGCCAAGGCGCTCGCGAAGGACGGCGCCACGGTGGTGGTCAACTACGCATCGAGCAAGGCGGGCGCGGATGCCGTGGTCGACGCCATCACCGCGGCCGACGGCAAGGCCGTCGCGGTCCAGGGCGACGTCTCCAAGGCCGCGCAAGCGCAGGGCCTGATCGCGGCGGCCGTGCAGCAGTTCGGCCGGCTCGACGTGCTGGTCAACAATTCCGGCGTCTACGAATTCGCCGCGCTCGAGGCGGTGACCGAGGAGCATTACCGCCGCCACTTCGACGTCAACGTGCTGGGCGTCCTGCTGACGACCCAGGCGGCGGCCCAGCACCTCGGCGAAGGGGGCAGCATCATCAACATCTCGTCGGTCGTCACCGATATCCATCCGGCAACCTCGGCGGTCTATACCGGGACCAAGGGGGCCCTCAACGCGATCACCGGCGTCCTCGCCAACGAGCTGGCGCCCCGCAAGATCCGGGTGAACGCGGTGAGCCCCGGCTTCGTGGTGACGGAGGGCACCCATACGGCCGGGATCGCCGGCTCGGAGATGGAGGCCGGCTTCGTCGCGCAGACCCCGCTCGGCCGTGCCGGCCAGCCGGACGACGTCGCCGGCATCGTCGCGTTCCTGGCCTCCGACGATGCCCGCTGGGTGACCGGCGAGACGATCAACGCCAGCGGCGGCGTGCGCTGACGCGCTAGGACCGGGACGCGGGCGAAGGCCGGCCGCCTTCGCCCGCGCCTGGGTCCTGCGAGGCCGGATGGGGCCTACAGGAACTTCGCCGGATCCGTCTCCGGCGGCGGCGTCGCCACGTCCATGCGGTTCCACCAGCCGCCCCCGAGTGCCTGGAACAGGGCCGCGGTGTCGGCGTACTGGGTCGCGCGGGCCCCGGCCGAGGTGACGAGCGCCGAGAGGTAGCCCTGCTGGGCGATCAGCACCTGGGTCGAGTTCACGGCGCCGGCCGAGTACTGCTTGCGGATGAGCTCCAGGCTCTCGCCGGTCGCCTTCTCGGCGGCCGAGGCCGCGGCCACCGCCTTGGCGTCGGCCTGGAGGGCGCGCAGCGTGTCGGCGACGTTCTGGAAGGCCGCGATCACGGTGGCGCGGTACTGGGCCTGGGCCTGGGTCAGCGCCTCCTCCGAGGCGCGCTGGCGCCGGTAGAGGGTGCCGGCATCGAAGATCGGCGCGGTCGCCTGGCCGATGATGGTGAAGAAGCCCGCGGCCGGATTGGTGAGCTGGGCGATCCGCACGGCGCTGGCGCCGCCGGTCGCCGAGATGCTGAACTGCGGCAGGCGGTTGGCCACCGCCACCCCGACATTCGCGGAGGCCTGCTGCACCAGGGCCTCGGCCGCCTTCACGTCCGGCCGCTGCTGCACGAGGCGCGAGGGCAGGCTGACGGGAAGCTTCGTCGGCAGGCGTAGCGACGCGAGGGTGAAGGTCTGGCCGACCTCCTCGCTCGGCAGGCGGCCGGCGAGCGCGGTCAGCAGGTTGCGCTGCTGCGCGAGCTGCTTCTCCAGGGGCGGCAGGAGCTGCTGCGAGAGCGAGAGCTGGGCCTGCTGCTGCACCACGTCGGCACCGGCGATCTGCCCGAGCCGGAGCTGCTTGTTGTAGAGTTCCAGCACCTCGGTCTGGGCCTGGATCACGCGCTTCGTCGCGTCGATCTGGGCGCGGAGCGACGCCTCCTGGATCGCCGCGGCGACGACGTTGGCGGTGAGGCTGAGATAGGCCGCCTCGAGCTGGAAGCGCTGGTTCTCGGTGGTGGCCTCGAGCGACTCGATCTGGCGGCGGTTGCCGCCGAACACGTCCGGGTTGAAGGCGACCAGCACCTGCGGCGTGTAGAGGCTGTAGAGGAACTGGTTCTGGTTCTGCAGGGGGGATTGCAGGTCGAGCCCGGGCGCCTGGGAGCCCTGCGCCTGCGGGTTCGCGGTCACCGTCGGGAACAGGGTGCCCTTCTGGGCCAGCACGTTCTGCTGGGCGATGCGCAGGGCGGCCTGGGCCGCCTCCAGATTCGGGTTGTTGGCGAGCGCCTCCTCCACGAGGCGGTTCAGCGCCTTCGAGCGGAACAGGGTCCACCACTGGCCCGGGATGTCGGCGCCGGACACGAAGCTCTGGTCGGCCGAGCCGCCCTGGCGCGTGGTGATCGCGTCCGCCGCGCTCGGATTGGCCAGGGGCTCCTTGGTGTAGCGCAGCACCGGCGGATCGGCCGGGGGCACGAAGTTCGGGCCCACCGCGCAGGCGCCGAGCTGGGCGGCGAGCGCCGCGGCCAGAACGGGTGCGGCGCGCCGGAGGCCCGCAGGCCGGGCCCGTCCGTTTCCTGCCATCACGCCGCCGGCCCCCGCCCCATCACGCTCCCCGTAGAGGGACGCCGGGGGGCGCCCTGTCAACGCCGCGCCGCGCTGCGGCACGGCCGCGGCGCGCCCCTGTTGCGCCCGCATCACGCGGCGGCCCGGTGGCCGGCCGGCGCCGCGGCGCGTTTCGGCCGGCGCCGCGAGAACAGCGAGATCAGGACCGGCAGCACCACGAGGATCAGGTTCGGCGCGAGCAGGATGCCGCCCACCACGACGAGCGCCAGCGGCTTCTGCACCTGCGAGCCGATTCCGGTGGAGACGGCCGCCGGCAGCAGGCCGACGCAGGCCGCGACGCAGGTCATCATCACCGGGCGCATGCGCACGATCGAGGCGTGCCAGACCGCCCTGCCCCGCTCCCAGCCCTCGTCGATGAGCTGGTTGTAGTAGGAGAGCAGGATCACGCCTTCCATGGTCGAGATGCCGAACAGCGCGATGAAGCCGATCGCCGCAGAGATCGAGAAGGGCGTGCCCGTCAGGAACAGGGCCAGGATGCCGCCGATCATCGCCATCGGGATCACCGAGAGCGTGAGCAGCATGTCGGCGACCGAGGAGAAGTTGATGTAGAGCAGCAGCGCGATCAGCACGAGGGTGAGCGGCACGACGAGGCTGAGCCGCGCCACCGCCTCCTTGAGGTTGGTGAACTGCCCGACCCATTCGAGGTGGTAGCCCGCCGGCATCTCCACCTCCTGCGCCACGCGCGCCTGCGCCTCCAGCACCGCGCCGCCGAGGTCGCGCCCGCGCACCGAGAACTTCACGGGGATGTAGCGCTCCTGATCCTCGCGGTAGATGAAGGCCGCCCCCGAGACGAGATCGACGCTCGCGATCTCGGAGAGGGGCACCTGCACCACGCCGCCGCTCGGGTTCTGCGCGCCGATCGTGATGTTGCGGATGGTCTCCAGCGAGGAGCGGTATTCCCGCGCGAGGCGCACCCGCATCGGGAAGTGCCGGTCCGAGCCGAATTCGTAGAGGTCGCCCGCGATCTGGCCGCCGATCGCCGCGGCGACCGTGGTGTTCACGTCGCCGATGGACAGGCCGAAGCGGGCGGCCTTGCGGCGGTCCACGTCGATGCGCACGGTCGGCTGGCCCAGCGAGGCGAAGACGGCGAGGTCGGTGATGCCCGGCACCTTGGCGAGCACCGCCTTCACCGATTCGGCGGTCTTGGTGATCTGCTCCAAGTCGCTGCCGTAGATCTTGACCGAGTTCTCGCCCTTCACGCCCGAGGCCGCCTCCTGGACGTTGTCCTCGATATACTGCGAGAAGTTGAACTCGATGCCGGGAAAGTCCTGCTCCAGGCGCTTCGAGAGGTCGCGGATCAGGGTTTCCTTGTCGAGCCCCTTGCGCCACTGGTCGAGGGGCTTCAGGGGCGCCAGGATCTCGACGTTGAAGAAGCCGGTGGCGTCGGTGCCGTCCGAAGGCCGGCCCTGGTGCGAGATGACGGTGACCACCTCCGGCACCTCGGTGAAGATCTTGCGCAGGCGCTCGACATAGGCGTTGCCGGCCTCCAGCGAGATCGAGGCCGGCATGGTGCCGCGCACGTAGAGATTGCCCTCCTCCAGCTTCGGCAGGAATTCGAGGCCGAGATTGCGCGCGGCGACGCCTGAAACCAGCAGGATCGCGATCGTCACCGCGATGGTGAGGATCCGGTTGCGCAGGCCGAAGGTCAGGATGATCTCGTGGCCGAAGCGGAGCAGCTTCACGATCAGCGTGTCGCGCTCCTCCACGTGCTTGGGCAGGATGATCGCCGACAGGGCCGGCGAGACCGTGAAGGTGGCGATCAGGCCGCCGACGAGGGCGTAGGCGTAGGTCTTGGCCATCGGCCCGAAGATGTGGCCCTCGACGCCGCTCATCGTGAAGAGCGGCAGGAAGCCGACGATGATGATCGTCGCCGAGAAGAAGATCGCCCGGTTCACCTCGGCGCCGGCGATGGCGATGGTGCCGAGCCGTCCGGTGAGCCCGCCCGGCGCCTTCTGCCCCTCCGAATGCTCGGGCTCGGCGAGGTGCCGGAACACGTTCTCGACCATGATCACGGTGGCATCGACGATCAGGCCAAAATCGATCGCGCCGAGCGACAGGAGGTTCGCCGAATCGCCGCGCACCACGAGGATCAGGATCGCGAAGCCCAGCGCGAAGGGGATGGTGGCCGCGACGATGATGGCGCTGCGCAAGCTGCCGAGGAACAGCCACTGCACCACGAAGACCAGGACCACGCCGAAGACGAGATTGTGCATCACCGTGTGCGTGGTGGTGTGGATCAGGCCCGAGCGGTCGTAGATGCGCTGGATCTTCACCTCGGGCGGCAGGATCGTGGAGTTGTTGATCCGGTCGATCTCGGCCTCGACGCGCTTCAGGGTCGGCAGGCTCTGGCCGCCGCGGCTCATCAGCACGATGCCCTCGACCACGTCGCTCTGCCCGTCATGGCCGACGATGCCGAGCCGCGGCGCGTTCGAGACCCGCACGTCGGCGACGTCGCGCACGAGGACGGGCACACCGTTGACCTGGGTCAGCATGGTGTCGCGGATGTCGTCCATGTCGCGGATCAGGCCGACGCCGCGCACCACGGCCGATTGCTCGCCGACATTGAGCGTCTGGCCGCCGACATTGATCGAGGAGTTGTTGAGCGCGTTGACGAGCTGGACCAGGGTCATGCCCTGGGCCTGAAGCCGGTTCAGATCGACGGCGATCTCGTATTCCTTGGCCTTGCCGCCGAAGGCGGTGACGTCGACGACGCCCGGGATCGCCTTGAAGCGGCGCTGCAGCACCCAGTCCTGCAAGGTCTTCATGTCGGCGGAGGAATAGCCCGCCGGGCCGACGAGCTTGTAGCGCATGATCTCGCCCACGGGGCTCGTCGGCGAGATCTGCGGCTGCGCCCCGTTCGGCAGGGGCGGCAATTGCGACAGGCGGTTGAGGACGCGCTGGAGCGCCTGCTCGTATGTGTAGGCGTAATTGAACTGCACCTTCACGTCGGAGAGGCCGAACAGCGAGATGGTGCGCACCACCGTGGCGTTCGGGATGCCCGCGAGCGCCACCTCCAGGGGAATCGTGATGTAGCGCTCGATCTCCTCGGCCGACTGGCCGGGATTCTGGGTGATCACGTCGACGAGCGGCGGGACGGGATCGGGATAGGCCTCGATGTTGAGCTGCGTGTAGCTGGCATAGCCGAGCCCCAGCATCACCACGAACATCAGGAAGACCAGCACGCGCTGGCGCAGCGAGAAGACGATCAGGCTATTCATGGTCTGCCCTCGGGCCGGCCCGCTCCTGGAGCCGGGACCCGATCGCGTCGCGGTCGGCCCCAGGCTCCGAACCCTTGTTTGATGCGCGCCCGTCTCGCCGAAACGGCGCCCCGTCCGGCGCGCGCTACGACGCCTTGTCGCCGCTCGCCGCCCGGTCGATGAACAGGGCGCCGCGGGTGACGACCTCCTCGCCAGCGGAGAGCCCGTCGACCACCTGCGCGTTGTCGCCGTTGATGAGGCCGAGCTTCACCGCCCGCGCCACGATCGCGCCGTCGGGCCGGGCGACCCAGACATGCGCGTTGGCGCCCTCATAGACGACGGCGGCGAGCGGCACGGCGGGCGAGGGCTGGGCCTTGCCGGTGATGATCGTGAAGGTCGCGAACATCTCGGGCTTGAGCACCCGGTCCGGATTGTCGACCTCGCTGCGCACGGCGAGCCGGCGCGTGGCCGGGTCGAGGCTCGCGGCCATGTAGTTGACCCGCGCCTTGAAGATGCGCGCACCGAAGCCCGCCACCCGGGCCTCGACCTCCTGGCCGATGCGGATCTTCGGGATCTCGCTCTCGCGGATATTCGCGATCAGCCAGACGGTGGAGAGATCGCCGATCACGAAGACGGGATCGCTCGAGGACGAGATGAACTGCCCGACGCCGACCTTGCGCTGGACGATGGTGCCGGCGATCGGCGCCCGGATCTGAACCTCGGAGCTGAGCCGGCCGCTCTTCTCGAAGCTCGCGATCTCCTCGTCGGTCTTGCCGAGGAGCCGCAGCTTGTTGCGCGCGGCGTCGAGGGTCGCTTCCGCGGTCTTGAGGTCGCTCTGTGCGGCGATCACGTCGTTCTGGGCGGACTGGTAGTCCTTCAGCGCCACGGCCCGGGCCGCGAACAGCTCCTGCTGACGGGCGGCGATGGTCTGGTCGAGCTTCAGCAGGGCCTGCTGCTTCTGCACGGTGTTGAGCGCGGTCTGATAGTCGTTCTGGGCCTGGACCATGTCGGTGGCGTCGAGGGTCAGCAGCACGTCGCCCTGCTTCACCTCGTCGCCCGCCCGTCCCATCACCTTCACCACGCGGCCCGAATAGGGTGAGGCGACCGGCACGTTGTCGTCCTCGTTGAGCGCGATGCGTCCCTCCGCCGTGCCCTCGGGCCGGAACGTCATGGTGGCGACGGGATGGATCTCGAAGGCCGCGCGCTGCTCCTTGGTCGGGCGGAAGATGCGCTCGCCGGAATAGGCCGTGTCCTCCTCGCCCTCGTCCCGCTCCTCAGGCCCTTCCGATTTCAGGAGATGCTCTACATAGGCGATCACCGGCTGGGCGGCGTCGCGTACCGGCTGCGGGAACACCGCCACCGCGCCGACGAGCACGATCAGCGCCAGCAGGACGGCGACGATCATGACGGGGCCGGTGCGGCGCCGGCCGCGATCGGGCGCGTCGCTCGCGCCGACATCGTGGTCGAGGGGATTGCGGGCGTCCATCTCAGTCTCGATTCGAAGGTCCAGACGGCACGCAAGGCCAGTGATCGTGCGATTCGCGACGGCGGCGGCCCGCAGAGCCACCGACCCGATCGGTGGCGCTTTTCTATGGCGAAACGCTGCGAAGCAAGACCGCTTCTAGGACTCTCGGCAATATCCAGTCCACCGAAATTCGCGAAGCCGGCAAATGTCTTAGCCTGTGCGACGCGAATGCTGCTGGAAAGGCTCGCGCAGCCGTGATCGCCGGCCCCGACATCGCCCGATGCGCCGGTCGCCGGCCGGCTCCCGCGTGACGCCGCAGGGCCGATGTCACGCAGGGTACCGCGGCGGGTTGCCGCGCATGTTGCGCCGCACGCGCTCCCGTGCTTAGGTCCCGCTCGTCCATTCAAGACGGTACGGGAGAGCCCAACTCAAGGCCCTTCAGGACCTGGTATGGCGCCGACGGAGCAACCACCCCCGGAAACTCTCAGGCACAATCACCGTATCGTTGGACAATCTGGAGAGAGGCGCCTCGAGGCGTCCACCGAAGGAGAAACCTCGCGTTCGACACGCGGGGGAAGCTCTCAGGTAACCGCGACAGATGGGGGCAGCCGGAAACGCTCGTGAGGGGCATTCCGGACGCACTCTGTCGTGGAGAGATCCCAGATGCCGGCCCCGGCCGTCGAATCCATTTCCCTTCTCCGCACGCCGCTCCATGATCTGCATCTCCGCCTCGGCGCGCGGATGGTGCCGTTCGCGGGCTATGCCATGCCGGTCCAGTACCCGGCGGGCCTGCTCAAAGAGCACCTGCACACCCGCAGCGCCGCCGGCCTGTTCGACGTCTCGCATATGGGCCAGATCGTCCTGCGCGCCGCGGACGTGGCCGAGGCGGCCCGCGCCCTGGAGGCGCTGGTGCCGGTCGACATCCTCGGGCTGAAGCCCGGGCGCCAGCGCTACGCCCTGTTCACCGACGCGGCCGGGGGCATCCGCGACGACCTGATGGTGGCCCATCTCGGCAACCGGCTCGTCCTGGTGGTCAACGCCGCCAACAAGCAGGCCGACGCGGCGCATCTGCGCGCCCACCTGCCGGGCTCCGTCACGGTCGAGACGCTGTCCCGCGCCCTCATCGCCCTCCAGGGTCCCGGCGCCGAGGCGGCGCTCGCCCGCCTCGCGCCCGAGACCGCGGCGATGCGCTTCATGGATGCGCGGGCGCTGCCGATCCTCGGGGCGGACTGCCTGGTGACCCGCTCCGGCTACACGGGCGAGGACGGCTACGAGATCTCGATCCCGGAGGCGGATGCGGAGCGGATCGCCGAGGCGCTGCTCACCGATCCCTCCGTGCTGCCGGTCGGCCTCGGCGCCCGCGATTCCCTGCGGCTCGAGGCGGGCCTGTGCCTGCACGGCTCCGACATCGATGAGACGACCACACCGGTCGAGGCCTCGCTGGCCTGGGCGATCTCGCCGGCCCGCAGGCCGACCGGCGCCCGGCCCGGCGGCTTTCCCGGCGCCGCGCGCATCCTGGCGGAACTCGAGGCGGGCCCCGCCCGCCGCCGCGTCGGCCTGCTGCCCGAGGGCCGCGCCCCCGTGCGGGCCGGCGCGCCCCTCTTCGCCGAGGGCGGGGCGAGCGCCATCGGCCGGGTCACCTCGGGCGGCTTCGGCCCGAGCCTCGGGGCGCCGCTCGCCATGGGCTACCTGCCGGCGGACCTCGCCGAGCCCGGCACCCGCGTGCTGGCCGAGCTGCGCGGCCAGCACCTGCCGCTGACCGTCACCCCCCTCCCCTTCCGTCCCGCCGGCTTCAAGCGCGGCTGATCCCCCCTGCCTTCAACTCTGCCTTCAAGGAACGACCCCATGCTGAGATTCACGCAAGAGCACGAGTGGCTGAAGCTCGAGGGCGACGTGGCGACCGTGGGCATCACGGCGCACGCGGCCGAGCAGCTCGGCGACCTCGTCTTCGTCGAGCTGCCGAAGGTCGGCACGGCGCTCACCCAGGGCGCCGCGGCGGCCGTGGTCGAGTCGGTCAAGGCGGCCTCCGACGTCTACGCGCCCCTCGACGGCGAGGTCACCGAGGTCAACGACGCGGTGGTGGACGCCCCCGAGACGGTGGGCGCCGACCCGCAGGGCGCCGGCTGGCTCTACCGCATGCGGCTCAAGGACCCGGCCGACATGGAGGCCCTGATGGACGAGGCGGCCTACGCCGCACTCCCGAAGTGAGGAGGGTCCGATGACCGCCTACGATCCCTACGACTTCGCCAACCGGCGCCATATCGGCCCCACCGTGGCCGAGATCGGCGAGATGCTGAAGCTCTGCGGCGCCGAGAGCCTCGACGCGCTGATGGACGAGACCCTGCCGGCGGATATCCGGCAGGAGACGCCGCTCGCCTTCGGCAAGCCGCTCACCGAGCGCCGCGCGATCGAGACCATGCGCGCGGTCGCCGACAGGAACCGGCTGCTCGTCTCGCTGATCGGCCAGGGCTACCACGGCACCACCATGCCGCCGGCGATCCAGCGCAACATCTTCGAGAACCCGGCCTGGTACACCGCCTACTCGCCCTATCAGCCCGAGATCAGCCAGGGCCGGCTCGAGGCGCTCCTGAACTTCCAGACCCTGGTCTGCGACCTGACGGCGCTGGACGTGGCCAACGCCTCGCTCCTCGACGAGGCCACCGCGGCGGCCGAGGCCATGGGCATGGCCCGGCGCGCGGCGAGCACGAAGGCGGACGCCTTCTTCGTGGACAGGGACTGCCTGCCCCAGACCCTCGCCGTCCTGAGGACCCGTGCCGCGCCGCTCGGCTGGCGCATCGTGGTGGGCGATCCCTTCACCGACCTCGACCCCGCGCAGGTCTTCGGCGCGCTGTTCCAGTATCCCGGCGTGAACGGGGCGATCCACGACTTCACGGGCCCGATCGCGGCCCTTCACGCGGCCGGCGCGATCGCGGCGGTCGCCGCCGATCCCCTGGCGCTGACGCTGCTCAAGGCGCCGGGCGAGATGGGGGCCGACATCGCGATCGGCTCCATGCAGCGCTACGGCGTGCCGATGGGCTTCGGCGGCCCGCACGCGGCCTACATGGCGACTCGCGACGCCCACAAGCGCGCGCTGCCGGGGCGCATCGTCGGCGTCTCGGTCGATGCCAAGGGCAACCGCGCCTACCGCCTCGCCCTGCAGACCCGCGAGCAGCATATCCGCCGCGAGAAGGCGACCTCGAACATCTGCACCAGCCAGGTGCTGCTCGCCGTCATCGCCTCGATGTACGCGGTCTATCACGGGCCGGCCGGCCTCAAGGCCATCGCCCAGCGGGTGCACCGGGACGCGGTGCGGCTCGCCGGGGGCCTCACGAATCTCGGCTTCCAGATCGAGCCGCAGCACTTCTTCGACACGATCACCGTCGCGGTCGGGCCCTTCCAGGGCGTGATCCTGAAGAGCGCCGTCGAGAACGGCGTGAATCTGCGGAAGGTCGGCGAGGACCGCATCGGCATCACGGTGGACGAGCGCACCCGGCCCGACATCCTGCAGGCGGTCTGGCGCGCCTTCGGCGGGCACGACGTACCCTACGACGAGGCCTGGCCGGATTCGCGCCTGCCGGAGGCGCTGCTGCGCCGCTCGTCCTACCTGACGCACCCGATCTTCCACATGAACCGGGCCGAGAGCGAGATGACGCGCTACATGCGCCGCCTCGCCGACCGCGACCTGGCGCTGGACCGGGCGATGATCCCGCTCGGCTCCTGCACGATGAAGCTCAACGCCACGGCGGAGATGCTGCCGATCTCCTGGCCGGAATTCTCGGAGATCCACCCGCACGTGCCGGACGATCAGGCGGCGGGCTATCATCAGCTGATCGGCGACCTCTCCGAGAAGCTGTGCGCGGTCACGGGCTACGACGCGATCTCGATGCAGCCGAATTCGGGCGCGCAGGGCGAGTATGCGGGGCTTCTCGCCATCCGCCGCTACCACCTGTCGCGCGGCGAGGCGCACCGCACGGTCTGCCTGATCCCCTCCTCGGCGCACGGCACCAACCCGGCCTCCGCGCAGATGTGCGGGATGAGCGTGGTCGTGGTCGGGGCCGATGCGGACGGCAACGTGGACGTGGAGGATTTCCGCAGGAAGGCCGAGTTGCATGCCACGAACCTCGCGGCCTGCATGATCACCTATCCCTCGACGCACGGCGTGTTCGAGGCGCGGGTGCGCGAGATCTGCGCCATCACCCACGCCCATGGGGGCCAGGTCTATCTCGACGGGGCGAACCTCAACGCGCTCGTCGGCCTCGCCCGGCCCGGCGACATCGGGGCCGATGTCAGCCACCTCAACCTGCACAAGACCTTCTGCATCCCGCATGGCGGCGGCGGTCCGGGCATGGGGCCGATCGGGGTGAAGGCGCACCTGATCCCGTTCCTGCCCTCCGACCCGCGCAGCGGCGAGGAAGGGGCGGTCTCCGCCTCGGCCTACGGCTCGGCCTCGATCCTGCCGATCTCGTGGAGCTACTGCCTGATGATGGGCGGGCGCGGGCTGACCCAGGCGACGCGGGTGGCGATCCTCAACGCCAACTACATCGCGAGCCGGCTGAAGGGCGCCTACCCGATCCTCTACGCCGGGGAGAACGGCCGCGTCGCGCATGAATGCATCGTGGACGTGCGCCCCTTCCAGAAGAGCGCCGGGATCAGCGTGGACGACATCGCCAAGCGGCTGATCGATTGCGGCTTCCACCCGCCGACCATGAGCTGGCCGGTGGCCGGCACGCTGATGATCGAGCCGACGGAATCCGAGACCAAGGGCGAGATCGACCGCTTCTGCGACGCCATGCTGGCGATCCGCGAGGAGATTCGGGCGATCGAGGAGGGCCGCTCCGACACGGCGAACAACCCCCTCAAGAACGCGCCCCACACGGTGCAGGACCTCGTCGGCACCTGGGAGCGGCCCTATTCGCGGGAGGCCGGCTGCTTCCCGGTGGGCAGCTTCCGCACCGACAAGTACTGGCCGCCGGTCAACCGCGTCGACAACGCCTACGGCGACCGCAATCTCGTCTGCTCCTGCCCGCCGCCGGAGAGCTACGAGGCGGCGGCCGAGTAGGGCCGCCTCACGGCGGAACCCGGTACGCCCCGGTTCCGCCAGCGCCGGTTCCGCCAGCGAGAGCCGCTCCCGATCGCGTTGCAATCGGGAGCGGCTCCAAACTCTTGTTTTGACGCGCTCTCTTGCGCCGAACCGGTGTCCATTTCGGCTTAAGAGCGCTCTCGTCAGCCCTTCGTGGCGGCGACCGTCAGCTCGGGCCGGTGGTTCAGGGTCTGGAACACCACGCAGTAGCGCTCGGTCAGCTTGAGGAGCTGGTCGAGCTTCTCCTGCGGCGCGTCGGTGTCGAGGGCGAAGGACAGGCGGATGGCGCGGAAGCCCACCGGCGCCTCCTTGTCGACGCCGAGCGTGCCGCGGAAGTCGAGATCGCCCTCGGCGCTCACCGTGCCGGCGCGGAGGGGGATCTCGAGCGCCGTCGCGACCGCCTTCAGCGTCACGCCCGCGCAGGCGACCAGGGCCTCGAGCAACATGTCGCCCGAGCAGAGCTCGGCACCCGAGCCGCCGGTGGCGGGGTGCAGGCCGGCCACCGCGAGCGCCCGGCCCGTCTCGACCTTGCAGGCAATGGCGGTGTCGTCGAGCGAGCCCTTGGCCGTCAGGGTGATGACGGCCGCATCGGGGCTCTGCCGATACTGGTCCTTGAGCGGGGCCTGAAGCGCGCGCAGGGCGGTGGCGTCCATCGTGGGGCTTCCTCTGTTCTTGTGGGATCCGGTTAGCGGCAAGCGCAGGGGACCTCAACCGGGCGAGCCCTCAGGGCGCACCGCTGACGGGGATACCGGTCCGGTGCAAGAGCGCGCGTCAGGACAAGGATTTCGCGCGGTGGCCCGGAGATCAGGCGGCCCGGTCGCGGCCCGCGGCCTTGGCGGCGTAGAGGGCGGCATCCGCCCGGGCCAGAGCGCCGGCGAGGTCGGCGCCCTCCGCCATGGCGACGCCCAGGCTGACCGTCCAGGCCGGCGTCTCGGCCGCCCGCCGCGCCGCGAGCCGGATCTCGCCCGCGAGCCGGTGGGCGGCGGGCCGGGTCGTACCGTGCAGCACCACCGCGAACTCGTCGCCGCCGAGGCGCGCGACCGTGTCGGCCGGTCCGGGCAGCAGCGCGCCGATGCGCGCGACGAGGGCGACCAGCACCGCGTCGCCCGCCGCATGGCCGTGGCGGTCGTTGATGGCCTTGAAGTGATCGACGTCGATCAGGATCACCGCCGCGTCCGGCGCGGGCAGGCGCGCCCGCGCCGCGAGACCAGCCCGGTTCCAGGCGCCGGTCAGCGCGTCGCGCAGGGCGGCATCGCGGAGCGCGCCCTGCGCCCGCTCGCCCGGCATGGCGAGCAGCCCGAGGCTCATGATGCCGAGCAGGACCTGATCCGACAGCATCGGCAGGAGCGCGGCCATGTTCGGCTCCGACCAGCCCGAGACCTCCGCCACGATGGCCAGGGCGTAGGAGGGCTGGTAGCCGAGGATCGCGAACCCGGCGATGCGGCGCCCGCGCGACGGTTGCGCCTGCGGCTCGAAGGCGAGGGTCGCGCCCGCCAGGGCGGAGCTGGAGGCGAGCAGGGCGGTGCCGCCGATCCGGCTCACCGTTCCCGCGAGCGCCGGCTCCGGCACCAGCCAGGCGGGCAGCCCGAAGCCGAGGCCGGTCGCAAGGATCGGCATGAGCATCCAGGCCCGGAAGGCGGGCCGGCCGTCGAAGGCGCGCACGCCCGAGATGATCAGGATGTTGGTGCCCGCGAGCAGCGCATAGAGGAGCGCGACCGCGGCCGCGTGCTCGACGCGCGAGAAGCCGACCATCAGCCCGGCATAGAGGAGCGAGCTTCCGGCCCAGTGCAGCCAGAACAGCTCGGCGCGCCGCGCCTGCCAGAAGGCCAGGAACACCATGGCGAAGGCCGTGCTGGCGAGCAGGCTACAGAGGCGCAGCGTCTGCAGGTCGGGGAGGACGTCCATGAACTCGATCCGGCGCTGGCTCGGCGAATCCTGTGGCGCAGATCCGCTCAAGGATCGGTTAAGCTTGACCCGAATCGGCCCGCAACCTTCGCATCGTCCCTTCGACTGCGACCGGTGATCGCGCGGAAGCGGACTGGACCGGCAGCGCCGGATGCTCGTGCCCCCTCGAGCCGAGGGGGAGCCGGTTCGGCGACGGCGAGCGCGTCAAGACAGAGACTTGGAGCCGGTCCCGATTGCAAGGCGATCGGAAACCGCTCTAGGGAGACAGGGGCGGCCCCGCGAGGCCCCGCGCGAACCCTCGGACAGCCGTGCTGCGCTCCGGCCTCTTTCTTCTCGGCCTCCTGTCGGCGGTGCCGGTCCAGGCCGCGGATCTCCGCGAGCCGGCGCTGCCGGCCACGGGCCGGTTCCTGGCGACCTGCGAGAATCTCGGACGGTTCTGTCAGGCGGAAGGCTGCGGCCGGGACCAGATCGATGCGGGCCTCGCCTGCCGCTCCGCCTGCCCGGGCTCGGTCCTGATGACCGTGCAGCCGGCCGCCTGCCCGCTGCCGCGCGCGCCCGTGCGGGTCGTGCTGCGCCGAGGCGGCTGACGCGCCCCGCGCGGGCTCAGGATGTCCTGCATCGCCAAGACAGATTCGGGACGCCTGCCGCCCCGTATCGGGACAGGCCCGGGCGGCAAGCATTCCCGCACGGGGCCGGAAACCAAGTAATCCCGCGCGCATTATCGTCTGCCGACCCACGAGACGTGCCGAGGGGCACGCGACATCTCCGCTCCCGGCGGACCGCGATGCACATGTTGAAGACCGACCTGCAACCGCCCCGCTCGGGGCCGAACCGCAATCCGATCCTGTACGGCGTGGCGGCCGGGCTCGCGAAGCTGTTCCCGCCCGTGGAGCCGCCGCATGCGCCGCGGGACGACCGGCGGGAGGCGCCCCGCTCCGGACGCGACTGAGCCGGCCGGTCCCGAGGCCGCACGCCCTCCGGCCCGGGCGAGGGCCGACACCTTCTCGGAACCGGCCCGATACGGACGCGCGGCTGGCACGAGCCGTCCCCGTGCCTTATGTCGCGTCCCCTTCGGCGACGCTGGCAGCCCGGTGCGATCGTGCTAGAGCTTGGCTCCGGCCCGGCCGGGCCGCGGCGTCGCCCCTGAGGTTTCGTTCCGACATGCGTGCCGCGTGACCCGCTCCCCGCCGGAGCGGCCCGGCCGCCGACGCCGGAATGCTTGAACGGGTATCCATGTTCGACGCCGCCGCCGCCCTCGCCAAGGTTCTGGACGATCTCGACCGGGAGGTGCGCGAGCCGACCGCCTTGCGGGCCATCCTGGTGCCCGAGCTGAAGGCGGTGATCGAGCGCGGCCATCAGGCCGCCGAGGCGCAGCTCCTCAGGGACCGCGACGGCTTCGCCTGCGCCCAGGCGATCTCGGCGCTCACCGACGCGGTGGTGCGGGCGATCTACGACGCGGTGGTCTGGCGCCTCTACCCGAACGACAATCCGACCACGGGCGAGCAGTTCACGGTGGTCGCCACCGGCGGCTACGGCCGGGGCACCATGGCACCGGGCTCGGACATCGATCTCCTGTTCCTGCTGCCCTACAAGCAGACCGCGTGGTCGGAGAGCGTCGTCGAGGCGATGCTCTACGTGCTCTGGGACCTCAAGGTGAAGGTCGGCCACGCCACGCGCTCGGTGGAGGAGTGCCTGCGCGAGTCGCGGAGCGACATCACCATCCGCACGGCGATCCTCGAGGCCCGCTACCTGTTCGGCTCGCGGCAGCTCTTCGAGGAGCTCGTCACCCGCTTCGACAGCGAGCTGGTCCTGGGCACCGCCCACGAATTCGTGGAGGCGAAGCTGCGCGAGCGCGACGCGCGGGTCGCGAAGGCCGGCTCCTCGCGCTACCTCGTCGAGCCGAACGTGAAGGACGGCAAGGGAGGGCTCCGCGACCTCAACACCCTGTTCTGGATCGCCAAATACACCTACCGCGTGCGCGATCAGGCGGAGCTCGTCCATGCCGGCCTGTTCACGCCCGACGAGTACAAGCTGTTCGAGCGCTGCGAGGAGTTCCTGTGGCGGGTGCGCTGCCACATGCACTTCGTCACCAAGCGCGCCGAGGAGCGGCTCTCCTTCGGGCTGCAGCCGCGCATCGCCGAGCGCCTGGGCTACGGTCCCCGCGGCGGCCTCTCCGGCGTCGAGCGCTTCATGAAGGCCTATTTCCGGGTCGCCAAGGATGTCGGCGACCTCACCGCCATCGTCTGCGCCGAGCTGGAGGCGCGCCATGCCAAGCGCACGCCGGTGCTCGACCGCTGGATCGGCCGCTTCCGCGACCGCTTCCGCGCCACCGCCATTGAGGCGGAGGATTTCTGGATCGACCACGGCCGGGTGAACCTGCGCGCCGAGGACGCCTTCGAGCGCGATCCCGTCAACCTGATCCGGCTGTTCTGGCTCGCCGACCGGCACAACCTCCCGATCCACCCCGACGCCAAGCGCGTCGCCAGCCGGTCGCTCCGCCTGATCGGGCAGACGCTCCGCTCGGACGAGGAGGCGAACCGCCTCTTCCTCGACATCCTGACCTCGCGGAACTCGCCGGAATCGGTGCTGCGCCAGATGAACGAGGCCGGCGTGCTCGGCCGCTTCATCCCGGATTTCGGGCGCATCGTGGCGATGATGCAGTTCAACATGTACCACCACTTCACGGTGGACGAGCACCTGCTGCGCTCGATCGGGGCGCTCGCCGCGATCGAATCCGGCCGCGTCGAGGAGACCTATCCCCTGGTCTCCCGGCTGATCCACTCGATCGCCAACCGCCGGGCGCTCTACGTCACCATCCTCCTCCACGACATCGCCAAAGGCCGGCCGGAGGACCACTCGATCGCCGGCGCGGCCATCGCCGAGAAGCTCTGCCCGCGCTTCGGCCTGACCCAGGCCGAGACCGAGACGGTGGCCTGGCTGGTGGAGCACCACCTGCTGATGTCGATGACGGCCCAGAGCCGCGACCTCTCGGACCCGAAGACCATCGAGCGCTTCGCCGCGGTGGTGCAGAGCCTGGAGCGCCTGAGGCTGCTCACCATCCTGACGGTGGCCGACATCACCGCGGTCGGGCCCGGCGTCTGGACGGCCTGGAAGGCCACGCTGATCCGCACCCTCTACGACGAGACCGAGGTGCGCCTCTCCGGCGGCCATTCCGAGATCGCCCGCACCGACCGCGTCCGCCTGATCCAGATCGCCCTGCGCGAGAAGCTGCCGGACTGGTCGGCGGAGGCGTTCGACGCCTACGCCGCCCGCCACAACCAGGCCTACTGGCTGAAGGTGGAGGGCGTGCGCCAGTTCAAGGACGCGAACTTCATCCGCGGCGTCGAGGAGTCCGGGCGGACCAGCGCCACCGATGTCGAGACGGATCCGGTGCGCGGCGTCACCGAGATCACGGTTTACTCGCCCGACCATCCGCGGCTGCTCGCCATCATCACCGGCGCCTGCGCGGCGGCGGGCGGCAACATCGTCGATGCGCAGATCTTCACCACCTCGGACGGCTTCGCCCTCGATTCGATCTACCTCTCGCGCGCCTTCGACCGGGACGAGGACGAGCTGCGCCGGGGCAAGCGCATCACCGCGGCGATCGAGCGGGCGCTGAAGGGCGAGATCCGCATCGCCGACCTCGTCGCCGACAAGCACCCGCCGGTGGCGAGCGCCCGGGCCAAGACCTTCCTGGTGCCGCCCGACATGGCGATCGACAACGCCCTGTCGAGCCGCGAGACGGTGATCGAGGTCACCGGCCTCGACCGGCCGGGCCTGCTCTACGAGCTGACCACCGCCTTCAGCCGGCTCTCGCTCAACATCACCTCGGCCCATATCGCCACCTTCGGCGAGCGGGCGGTGGACGTGTTCTACGTGACCGACCTGATCGGCACCCGCGTCACCCAGCCCGACCGCCTCGCCGCGATCCGGGCCGCCGTGATGGAGATCTTCGCCGGCGACGTGGCCGCCCTGAAGGCGGAAGGCCTGGAGGCGCTCGTCGCGGCCCCTCCCCCGCGGGAGGCCTGATCCGGGTTTCCAAAGGGATCATCCCTCTAGGTGGGGTATCGGGGCGAAGCCCTGATGGATCCCGGGCTCCGCCCGGACCCGCGCGCGGGATGATCCCTCTCGACACCCGGGCTTTTCGTGCCGGGTGGCCTACATCAGGAGGCGCATGGCGCTGACCCGTGATCTCCTCGACATCCAACGGATCTACCACGAGCCGGCCGTCGGGGACTTTCCCCACGGCCGAACGATCCTGGCGCGCTTTCCGGACGCCGAGCGCATCGCGGTCCCGTCGCACTGGAACATCCCGGAGCTGCACGGCAATGCCGGCTCGGTCGAGGACTGGGTGCGGATCAAGCGCTCCACCCTGGTGCTCGGGGTGAAGAAGGGGCTGACCCTGCGCCCGAACGGGCGCAGCGCCCATTTCATCGCGCCCTCCACCTCGAACGGCTGCGCCATGGCCTGCGCCTATTGCTACGTGCCGCGGCGCAAGGGCTTCGCGAACCCGATCAGCCTGTTCGTGAACACCGAGGCCGCCGGCGCGGCCATCGCCCGCCACGCGCGGAAGCAGGGGCCGCTGCCCGAGCCCGACCTGATCGATCCGGAGCATTGGGTCTACGATATCGGCGAGAACGGCGACCTCTCGGTCGATGCGGCCCTGACGGATGGGGTGCGCGACCTCGTCGCCCTGTTCCGGGACCTGCCGAACGCCAAGGCCTCCTTCGCCACCAAGGCGGTGAACCGCGATCTCCTCGGCTACGACCCGCGGGGCAAGACCCGCATCCGCTTCTCGCTGATGCCGGAGCGGATCGCCCGCGTGGTCGACGTGCGCACCGCGCCGATCCCCGAGCGCATCGCCGCGATCGACGACTTCGTGGAGGCCGGCTACGAGGTCCACGCCAATTTCTCGCCCGTCATCCTCTACGAGGGCTGGGAGGCGGACTGGCGTGACCTGTTCCGGCAGATCGAGGCCGGGATCTCGGCCCGGGCCAAGGCCCAGCTCCGGTGCGAGGTGATCATGCTGACCCACAATGCGGGTCTGCACGCGGTCAATCTCGGCTGGCACCCCAAGGCGGAGGGCCTCCTCTGGCGGCCCGACATCCAGGAAGCGAAGGTCTCGGAGGGCGGCGGCGTCAACGTGCGCTACCGCGCCGGCTGGAAGGGCCGCTGGCTCGCCCGATTCAAGGCCCTGCTCGCCGAGACGCTGCCGGACTGCACGGTGCGCTACGCATTCTGATCGAGGATGTCGGGAGGAGAGACGCGATGACGACCCACGAGGCCCATCTCGCCGAAGCCGTGGCCATCGCCCGGCGCAATGTCGAGGACGGCGGCTCGCCCTACGGCGCGGTGATCGTGAAGGACGGCGCCGTCGTCGCGCGGGCGGCCAACACCGTCCATCTGACCGACGACCCGAGCGACCATGCCGAGATGGTGGCGCTGCGCGCGGCGAGCCGCACGCTCGGCCGCGACTTCTCGGGGGCCGTGATGTACGCGAGCGGCCAGCCCTGCCCGATGTGCCACGCGGCCATGCGGCTGGCGGGCTTTCGCGAGGGCTATTTCGCCTACGCGGCGGAGGAGGCCGAGACCCACGGCGTCGGCTCGGCCGCGATCTACGGCGAGCTGTGCCGGCCGCTCGCCGAGCAGCCGATGCGGCTCAGGCAGATGCGGCCGGAGGGCGCCTCGCCCTACCCGGCCTGGGCGGCGCGGACGAAGGCCTGACTGCGGCTCAGTGGGTCCAGGGCGCGGTGCGGCTGAACTTGAAATTGTCCGAGTAGGACAGGCCCTTGCGCGGGATCGGCTTGTGCGGCTCCTCGACCCGGTAGCTGATGCCGGCGCGCGTCGCGTAGGCCACCGCCTCCTCGCGGGTCTCGAATTCCAGCCTGACCTGCTGCAGCATGTCGCCGGAGCTGGTCCAGCCCATCAGCGGTTCGGTCTCGCGCGGGGCGGTCTGGTCGAATTCCAGGATCCAGAGCTTGGTGCGGGCGAGGCCCGACTGCGAGGCGTCCTTCGACGGCTGGTAGATGCGGGCGCTCGGCATGGCGACGGGAACGGCTCCGGACAAACACGAAGATGGTCGGGGCGATAGGATTCGAACCTACGACCCCCTGGTCCCAAACCAGGTGCGCTACCAGACTGCGCTACACCCCGCCACGCCCGCGTTTTACGGTTTCCGCAGCGCAGCGGCAAGGCGCATCCGCGCCGCTTGACCCCGCTCTCCCCGCGTCCCACCTCCGGCTGCGCGAGGGGGATGCACGAGGACCGCGATGATCGATCTCCATTACTGGCCGACGCCGAACGGCCACAAGGTCACGATGTTCCTGGAGGAGACCGGCCTGCCCTACCGGATCGTTCCGGTGAATATCGGAGCGGGCGACCAGTTCAAGCCGGACTTCCTGGCGATCGCCCCGAACAACCGCATGCCGGCGATCGTCGACCACGCGCCCGCGGGCGGCGGCGCGCCGGTCTCGCTGTTCGAGTCGGGCGCGATCCTGCTCTATCTCGCCGAGAAGACCGGGCGCTTCATCCCGTCGGACCTGCGCGGCCGGGCCGAGGTGCTGCAATGGCTGTTCTGGCAGATGGGCGGCCTCGGGCCGATGCTCGGCCAGAACCACCACTTCACGCAATACGCGCCGGAGAAGGTGCCCTACGCGATCAACCGCTACCTCAACGAGACCAACCGCCTCTACGGCGTGCTCGATCGGCGGCTTGCCGACCGTGCCTATGTGGCCGGCGCCGACTACAGCATCGCCGACATGGCCTGCTATCCCTGGATCGTGCCCTACGAGAAGCAGGGCCAGAGCCTCGACGACCACCCGAACCTGAAGCGCTGGTTCGAGGCCGTGCGCGACCGCGCCGGCACGGTGGCCGCCTACGCCAAGGGGCCCGAGGTCAACCCGAATCTCGGCCAGACCATGAGCGAGGACGCCAAGAAGGTGATGTTCGGGCAGACGGCGGCGAACACCAAGCGCTGACACCCCCGCCCCTCCCCCAACCCAAGTCGGGCCTGCCCGACTTGGGCAGAGCGATGCGGATCTTGGGCAAGCCCGAGATCCGTGGGGGGCAGCGGCGGCTATTGTCGCAAGGACTCCAGCGGCACCGGCGCCGCGTGCGGCCGGCTGCCGAGCATCTGGTCGATCAGGGCCAGCACCTCGGCCCGGCCGCAATTGGCGGCCGGCTCGAAGGGCGTCCAGGTCTGGGTGAAGTCGAGGCGCTCGAACACGTCGCGGTAGCGGCGCAGCTCGTTGACGGTCAGCGGCACGCCGCGCACGAAGGCCTTGTGGGCCGAGATGGTGAGCGCCCGGCGGGCATCGTTCGGGTCGAGTTCGAACTTCAGGGCGTCGCCGCAGAAGCAGATCTTCCGCTTGCGGTCGAACAGCACCGCGTGGCCGTCGAAATGGCCGGCGGTGCGGTGCAGTTCGAGGCCGGGCAGCGGCTCCAGGAAGTCGTCGTAGGGCCAGGAGACCTGCAGGGCCGCGCTCCAGGTGAAGTCGGCCGCCGGCAGGCAGAGCTCGGGATCGAAGCGGTCCTGCAACTGCACCAGCGCGCCGTAGGAATGCGGGTGCGAGGCGGAGAGCACCTGCATCCCCCCGAGCCGTTCGATCTGGTCGAGGGCCGCCTCGCTGAAGACCGGGCAGCCCTCGAAGCCCATATTCCCGGTCTCGGTCCGGATCAGGTAGGCGGACGGCCCGATGCCGGAGACCGGCTCGTTCCAGAAGCGCCAGATGCCCGGCTCCAGCTCCTGCCAGTGGCAGGGGAAGGCGGCCTGCGCCTCCGCCGCCGTGCGGAAGCGCCAGCCGTCCTGCGGCACCACGTGGCGGGCATCCAGGCACATCGGGCAGGCGGGCGGCGCCTCGAAATGGCGCTGCCAGAAGCCGCAATTGTCGCAGGTATAGGCGGGCAGCTTCAGGGCGCCCGCGAAGGGCAGGTAACCGGGCACGGGGCTCGCTCGCGGCTCGAGGATCGGTCGAAGAGCGGTATCAGGCCGCGCGCCTGAACGCAGCCCGAGCAAGCCACAAGAAAAAACCCGCCGGCCTCGCGGCCGGCGGGTTCAACCCCGGATCAGTGGGCCGGGCTCGGATGGCCGTGGCCGGGCTCCTCGGCATGCGGATCCTTGCCGCGCTTCCTGGCGATCCAGATCACGAAGCGGCGGATCACCACGTAGAAGACCGGCGTCAGGAACAGGCCGAAGAAGGTCGCGCCGATCATCCCGAAGAACACCGCCGTGCCGAGCGCCTGGCGCATCTCGGCGCCCGGGCCCGTCGCGATGACGAGGGGCAGGGTGCCGAGGATGAAGGCGAAGGCCGTCATCAGGATCGGGCGCAGGCGGAGCTTGCAGGCCTGCACCGCCGCCTCGACGGGCCCCTTGCGTTCGTTCTCCTCGATGTCGTGGGCGAACTCGACGATCAGGATCGCGTTCTTGGCGGCGAGGCCGATCAGCACGATCAGGCCGATCTGGGTGAGGATGTTGTTGTCCTGTCCCCGGAGCTGCACCCCGAACAGGGCCGCCAGCACGCCTGTCGGCACCACCAGCAGGATCGCGAGCGGCAGCGCCCAGGATTCGTACTGCGCGGCGAGCACGAGGAAGACCAGCAGCACGCCGAGCGCGAAGACGTAGATCGCCGTGCCGCCGGCCGCCTTCTGCTGGTAGGCGATCTCGGTCCAGTCGTAGGAATAGCCGTCGGGCAGGTTCTTCTTGGCGATCTCTTCCATGGCGTCGAGCGCCTGGCCGGTGGAGATGCCGGGCTGGGCCACGCCCTGGACCGGCACCGAGTAGTAGAGGTTGAACCGCTGCACGATCTGCGGGCCGGTGATCTCGCGGATCGTGGCGAGCGTGCCCATCGGCACCAGCGCGCCGGTGGAGGAGCGGACCTTCAGCTGCTCGATATCCTGCTTGGAGACGCGGAACTGCGCGTCGCCCTGCACGCGCACCTGATAGATGCGCCCCAGCGTGTTGAAGTCGTTCACGTAGGCCCCGCCGAGCGCCGCCTGCACCGTCGAGAAGACGTTGCCGAGCGGCACGTTCAGCATCCGCGCCACCGTGCGGTCGATGTCGAGGTAGAGCTGCGGCGTGTCGTTGCCGAAGGTGGTGAACACCCGCGTCACGTCCTTGCTCTGGTTGGCCTGGCCGAGGAGCTCGCCGACATTGGCGAGCAGCGGGCCGATGGCCGAGGATTGCCGGCTCTCCACCTGCATCTTGAAGCCGCCGCCCTGGCCGAGGCCGCGCACGGGCGGGGGCGGGATCACGATGATGCGGGCTTCCTGGATGTTGGCGGTCGCCTTCAGCACGTCGCCGGTGATGACGGCGGCCGAGCGGCCCTTGGTCGCCCGCTCCTTGGCCCCCGCGAGCGTGATGAACATCACGCCCGAATTGGTGGTGTTGGTGAAGGTGGCGCCGTCGAAGCCCGCGATGATCACGGTGTTCGTCACGCCCTCGATCTTGCGGGCCTCCGCGGCGGCGCGGTTCACCACCTCGGTGGTGCGGTCGAGCGAGGCACCCGAGGGAAGCTGCACCACGCCGATCAGGTAGCCCTGGTCCTGATCGGGGATGAAGCCCGTCGGCGTGGTGTGGGCGAGGTGGAGCGTGCCCGCGATCACCGCCGCGTAGACGAGCAGCATCGCGATCAGGCCGATCGTGTAGGTGGTCAGCCCGTGGATCGTGCGCGAATAGCCGTGCGACAGCCAGTCGAAGCCGCGGTTGAACAGGCTCGCCAGCCAGTTGACGAAGCGGGTGAGGAAGAACTTCGGCTTGGCCTGCGCGTGGTGCGGCTTCAGCAGCAGCTTGCAGAGCGCTGGCGACAGGGTCAGCGAGTTGAAGGCCGAGATCAGGGTCGAGGCCGCGATGGTGAGGGCGAACTGCTTGTAGAACTGTCCCGAGATGCCGGGGATGAAGGCGGTCGGGATGAACACCGCCGCCAGCACCAGCGCGATGGCGACGACCGCCGAGCCGACCTCGTCCATGGTCTTGTGCGCGGCCTCGCCGGGCGAGAGCCCCTCGGCCATGTTGCGCTCGACGTTCTCGACCACGACGATGGCGTCGTCGACCACGATGCCGATGGCGAGCACCAGCCCGAACAGGGTCAGGTTGTTGAGCGAGAAGCCGAAGGCCGCCATCGCCGCGAAGGTGCCGACCAGCGAGACGGGGATGGCGAGCACGGGGATCAGGGCCGTGCGCCAGCTCTGGAGGAAGACCAGCACCACGATCACGACGAGGCCGACCGCCTCGAACAGGGTCTTGTAGACCTCGTGGATCGATTCCTCGATGAACTCGGTCGGGTTGTAGGCGATGCGGTACTCGACGTCCGGCGGGAAGTTCTTCTTCAGGTTCTCCATCACGTTGCGGACGGAGGCCGCCGCGTCGAGGGCGTTGGTGCCGGGGCGCTGGAAGGCGCCGATGCCCACGGCCGGCGTCGCGTTGAGGAAGGAGTTCGTCGTGTAGTCCTTCTGGCCCATCTCGACGCGGGCCACGTCCTTCACCCGCACGAGGCGCCCGTCGGAGGCTTTGACGATCACCTCGGCGAACTCTTCCGGCGTCTGGAAGCGCCCTTGCGACTGCACCACGAGCTGGAAGGCCTGGCCCGTCGCCGCGGGCGGCGAGTTCAGGGCGCCGGCCGCCACCTGCACGTTCTGCTCCTGCAGCGCGGTGGTGATGTCGTTGGTGGTCAGGCCGTAGGCGGCGAGCTTCTGGGGATCGAGCCAGATGCGCTCGGCATACTCGTTGCCGCCGAAGATCGTGATGTCGCCGACGCCGTCGAGGCGCAGGAGCTCGTCGCGGATGTTCAGGTAGATGTAGTTGGCCAGGTAGTTCTGGTCGTAGGTCTTCTTCGGCGACAGGAGGTGCACGACCAGCATCAGGTCGGGCGAGGCCTTGCGCACGGTGACGCCGAGGTTGCGCACGTCCGGCGGCAGGCGGGGCTGGGCGACCGAGAGCCGGTTCTGGACGAGGACGTTCGCGATATCGAGGTTGGTGCCGACCTTGAAGGTCACGGTCAGCAGCATGTTGCCGTCGTTGGTCGACAACGACGTCATGTAGAGCATGTTGTCGACGCCGTTGACCTCCTGCTCGATCGGCGTCGCGATGGTCGCGGCCACCGTCTCGGCGTTGGCGCCGGGGAAGGAGGCGCGCACCGTCACGGTCGGCGGCACGATCTCGGGATACTGCGAGACCGGCAGCGACAGGTAGGCCACGTAGCCGAGGATCAGGAAGACGATCGAGGTGACCGAGGCGAAGATCGGCCGGTCCACGAAGAAATGGGCAAAGCGCATCGGTCAAACCTCTCGGCCGGCGCCCGGATCGGGCCCGCGCCTCGCGTCACCTGCGGTATCGCGGGCCGCCCCCGGCATCCGGAGGCGGCCCGTCTGGTCTCTGGCGCGCCAGCGCCCGGCGGTCCCGGTCAGGTCCGGCTCGGAGGCAGCGTCTGCGAGTCCGGCGTCACCTTCGCCCCGGGGCGGACGCGGGCGAGGCCGTTGATGACCACGGTCTCGTCGCCCTTCAGCCCCTCGCGGATCACCCGATAGCCGTCGACCTTGGGCCCGAGCTTGACCTCGCGGGCCGAGGCGGTGCCGTCCTCGGAGACGAGGTAGACGATGCGCTTGTCCTGGTTGGCGGAGATCGCCTCGTCGGGCAGCAGCACGCCCTGGAAGGGCTTGGTCGCCGGCATCGAGACGATGCCGAACAGGCCCGGCTTGATGAACCCGTCCGGGTTCTCGACGGTGGCGCGCAGGAGCACCGTGCCGGTGGCGTTGTCGACGCGGTTGTCCACGAAGTCGAGGGTGCCCTTGCGGGTCGGCTTCTCGTCCCCGGTGAGCGCGATCATGATCGGCACGCCCTTGCCGCGCTGGGTCTGGCCCATGCCGATGTCGAGGCTGCGCTGGTACTTGAGGAAGGATTTCTCGTCGACGGTGAAGCCGAAATAGATCGGATCGAGCGAGACGATCGTGGTCAGCATCGTCTGGTCGGTGATGACGATGTTGCCTTCCGTGACGCGGCGCTGGCTGATGCGTCCGTTGATCGGCGACTTCACCTCGGTGAAGTCGTAGTTGAGCTGGGCGTTGCGCAAGGCCGCCTCGGCGCTGTCCACGTCCGCCTGCGCCGTCTGCGAGGCCTGCCGGCGCTGGTCGGTGACCTGCTCGGAGATGTTGCCGCCCCGCGACAGGGTCTGGGCGCGCTCCAGATCCGTCTGCGTGAAGGACAGGCGCGCCTTGGCCGAGGTCAGCGCGGCCTGGGCCTGCTCCAGGGCCGCCTTGTACGGCCGGCGGTCGATCACGAAGAGCACGTCGCCCTTCTTCACGGTGGCGCCGTCCGTGAACTGGATCTTGTCGAGGTAGCCGGTGACGCGGGCGCGCACCTCGACGAACTCGATCGGGTCGAACCGGCCCGTATACTGGTCCTGCTCCACGATCTCGCGGACCACGGGCTTGGCCACCGTCACCTTGGGCGGCGGACCGCCCGGAGCCTGGGCGAGGGCCGCGCCGCCGGGATATGCGGCGAGCGCGGCGAGGAGCGGGAGGAGGCGGACGAGCCGGCTGCGCATGGTGTGGTCCCTGAGCATCGGCCCGCCGGAAGCGGCGGAGCCTGCGGGCGGGGATGCATGGTCTGAGGGTTCCGAAACGGAGTCCCGCACGCTGGCGGGCGCGGGCCGGATCCGGCTCCTGCGCCCTAGTCCTTCGCGCGAAACCGGGTTGTGCGTCACCGCACACGGCGTCGCCGGTCCGCCGGTTCGTCCCGGCGAAAACGGACCGGTCTGCGGATTACTCAACCGCCTCACCGGCGGCGTACCAGTCCTTGAAGCCGCCGCGGTAATGCTCCTCGGTGGCGTGCCCGGCGCTCTGCATGGCCTGGAGCGCGTGGAGCGAGCGCACGCCCGCGGCGCAGGCGAAGACCGGGCGGCGCCCGTCCTGCCGGATCAGCTCGGAGAGGGCCGCCGGATCGAAGACGGAGAGCGGGTGGGTGACGGCGCCGGGGATGTGGCCGCCCGCATATTCGTGGGGCTCGCGCACGTCGATCACCAGCATCGTCCCGTCGGCGAGCCCCTTCTTGACCGTATCCCGGTCGAGATCGACCACACGCATCGGCAGACTTCCTCCCGCAGGCGGGCCCCGGCCGGGACACCGCTGCCATCCTCGGTTCCGCGGGTCCCGCGGGCGCCATGCGCCTCCGCATCCGGGTGGGACCGCGGCGGTCCGGCCCGATCCGCCGGAGGCCGCGCGGCGGCGAAAAGCGCCGCGCTTTCGGTAGGCTGACGCTTTTCCTTATTCATCAGCCTCGCCCGGCGCAACACAGCGTCGTGATCGCGGCCGGCGCCGCGGCACCGAGCCGCTCTCCGGCGAGGCGGTCCCCTTTCCCGCCGGGACGCGCTATCGTGCCGCCATGCTCGGCCCGCTCACGCTCCGCCCGGCCCAGGCCGCGCTCGCCGTCCTCACCCTGCTCGCCGCGGCGCCCGCCGCTCCGCCCGCGGCCGCGCAAGGCCCCGCGGTGCTGGAGCGGGCGCCCGCGGCAGCGGAGAAACAGCCCGCGGCCCGGGACCCCGTCCCGATCCCCTCCCAGGAGGCGCGGATCCTGCCCGCGCTCGCCGCCCGCGGCATGGTCGCCTCGCAGGAGGCCCGGGCCACGCGGATCGGCGTCGCGGTGCTGAAGCAGGGCGGCAACGCGGTGGACGCCGCGGTGGCGGTGGGCTTCGCCCTCGCCGTGACCCTGCCGCAGGCGGGCAATCTCGGCGGCGGCGGCTTCATGCTCGTGCATCTCGCCGACCGCAACGAGACGGTGGCGATCGACTATCGCGAGACCGCGCCGCAGGCCGCCACCGCCGACATGTTCCTGAAGGCCGACGGCGAGCCCGACCGCGACGCCTCGACCAAGGGCGGCAAGGCCGTCGGCGTGCCCGGCACCGTGCGGGGCCTGGCCGAGGCGCATCGCCTCTATGGCTCGGGCAAGCTCAGCCTCGCCGAGCTGATCGCCCCGGCCGAGCGCCTCGCCCGCGAGGGGATCGGCGTCGAGGGGGGCCTGGCCGATTCGCTGCCGCAGGTGGCGGGCCTCCTCGGACGCTGGCCCTCGACCCGGGCGGTGTTCTTCAACGGCGACCGCGTGCGCGGCCGGGGCGAGACCCTGGTCCAGACCGACCTCGCCGACACCCTGAGGACGATCGCCGAGCAGGGGCCGGACGCCTTCTACCGGGGCCCGATCGCGGAGCGGATCGCCGCCGCAGTGACGGCGGCCGGCGGCGTCATGACGCCGGAGGATCTCGCCGGCTACGCGGTCGAGCTGCGCAAGCCCGTGCGCGGCTCCTATCGCGGCTACGACATCGTCTCGATGCCGCCGCCCTCCTCGGGCGGCATCCATCTGATCCAGATCCTCAACATCCTGGAGGGGTTCGACCTCGCCGGGATGGGCGCGGGCTCGGCCGCCTCCCTGCACGTCCTCGCCGAGGCGATGAAGCCGGCCTATGCCGACCGCGCGACCTATCTCGGCGACCCGGACCGGGTGAAGGTGCCGGTCACGGGCCTGCTGTCCAAGGCCTACGCCGCCACCCTGCGCGCCGCCATCGACCCGCAGCGGGCGCGCCCCGCCGACGCGATCCGGGCCGGCGATCCGCTCCCTTACGAATCCGATCAGACCACGCATTTCTCGGTGGTGGACGCGGCCGGCAACGCGGTGGCCAACACCTACACCCTCAACTTCTCCTACGGGATCGGCCTGATCGCCGAGGGTACCGGCGTCCTCCTCAACAACGAGATGGACGACTTCTCGGCCAAGACCGGCGCACAGAACGCCTACGGGCTCGTCGGCAGCGACGCGAACGCGGTGGCGCCGGGCAAGCGCCCGCTCTCCTCGATGACGCCGACCTTCGTGTTCCGGGACGGGCGCCTGTTCCTCGTCACCGGCAGCCCCGGCGGCAGCCGCATCATCACCACGGTGCTGCAGGTCATCGTGAACCTGATCGACTTCCGCATGAACCTCGCCGAGGCGGTGACCGCCCCGCGCATCCACCATCAATGGCGTCCGGACGCGCTGCGCGTCGAGGAAGGCCTCTCGCCGGACACCCTGGCCCTGCTCCGGGCAAAGGGGCACCCGGTGACGGTCGGCGCGACCTCGGGCTCGGCCAATTCCGTGATGCGCCTCGACGGCCTGCTCGCCGGCGCCTCCGACCCGCGCCAGCGCAGCACGCTGGCGGACGGGTATTGAGGGCGGGCTTGGTCCGGGGGGCGAAGGCGAGCTAAAGGGGCTCGGAATCCGCACGGGTCCCCATGCTCTTCCTCCGCTCCCTCGCCTTCAACCTCGGCTTCTACGCGCTGACCACACTCGTCGCGCTCGGCTGCCTGCCGGCCCTCGTGGCCCGGCGCCCGGTGCTCGGCGTGGCGCGGCTCTGGGCCCGCGGCACGATCTGGCTGCTGCGGGTCGCGGCCGGCATCCGGGTCGAGTTCCGCGGGCTGGAGAACATCCCCAAGGGGCCGCTCCTCGTCGCGGCCAAGCACCAGTCGGCCCTGGAGACCCTGGCGCTCTGCGCGATCTTCCCGGAATTCGCCTATGTCCTGAAGCGGGAGCTGCTCTTCATCCCGGTGGTCGGCTGGTACCTGTCGCGCGGCGGCATGGTCGCGATCGACCGCTCCAAGGGCAACCGCGCCATGGCCCTGATGAACGCGGCCGCCGCCGAGGCGATCGCGCATGGGCGCCAGCTCATCGTCTTCCCCGAGGGCACGCGCCGGCCGACCAACGCACCGCCGGTCTACAAGCAGGGCCTGTCGCATCTCTACGCGGCGCTCCGCGTGCCCTGCCTGCCGGTGGCGCTCAATACCGGCCTGTTCTGGCCGCGCCGCGGCTTCCTGCGCCTGCCGGGGACGGCGGTGATCGAGGTCCTGCCGCCGATCCAGCCGGGGATGGAGCGCGCCGCCTTCCACGCCACGGTGCTGGAGCGCATCGAGACCGCCTCGAACGCCCTGCTTGATGCCGGACGGGCGGAACTCGCCGCGAACGGCCATTCCGTGCCCGGCCCGCAGGCCGAGACCGCGGCTCGCAGCCCGGCCGCCCGGTAAGGTCGCCGCCCCCCAGTGGTGACGGATCTCGGCGCCGTCCCCTTGACAATGTTCCTGTTTTGTGCTCATTTGCTTGCACCTGCCGCCCGGTAGCTCAGGCGCGAGTCTGAGCTGTCTCACGGGGGCCCGTCCCGGGGACCGACCGGGAGGGGCGCGGACGGCGG
>Ga0126362_10000157_pt1 | contig 62692 bp, 57 predicted proteins | sample ANMtaG_FD_126269 | JGI IMG/M metagenome (GOLD analysis project Ga0126362, IMG submission 126269) | Continental margin sediment microbial communities from North Pacific Ocean - ANME2c_DSS_Sorted | ecosystem: Environmental > Aquatic > Marine > Continental margin > Sediment | place: Pacific Ocean... | reverse complement strand
CTTGTAGAACTCCAGCGGCCGCGCCAGGATGCGCTCGATGGTCTGCGACGGGTTCAATGCCGTGTCGGCCATCTGGAACACGATCTGGATGCGGCGCAGCTCGTCGCGCTCGCGCTGCTGCAGCGTGGGCTTCAGTTCCCGCCCGTGGAACAGCACGTTGCCGTGGCTGGGCTTCAGCAGGCCCGCCACCGCGCGCGCCAGCGTGGTCTTGCCCGAGCCCGACTCGCCGATCACGCCGATCGCCTGGCCCCGGTAGAGCTTCAGGTCGATGTCCTGCAGGATCGGCTTGGCCGGGCGTCCTTGTGCATCCACCGGGCCGTAGCCTGCCGAGAGCTGGCGCACTTCGAGCAGCAGTTCACGGCCGTCGTCCGCGGCACCGGCCGAAGCGCGCGTCTGCGGCCGCGCGGCGGCCAGCAGGCTCTTCGTGTAGTCGTCGGCCGGCGCGGCGAGGATCCGGCCGGTCGCGTTCAGCTCGCGCATGGTGCCGTTGCGCAGCACCAGGATGTGGTCGGCCATCTGCGCCACCACGGCCAGGTCGTGGCTCACGTACACCGCGGTGGCACGGCGCTCGCGCACCACGCGGCGGAAGGCGCGCAGCACCTCGATCTGCGTGGTCACGTCGAGCGCGGTGGTCGGCTCGTCGAGGATCACGAGGTCGGGGTCGCCGATCAGCGCCATCGCCGCCATCAGCCGCTGCAGCTGGCCGCCCGACACCTGGTGCGGATAACGCGCGCCGATGCCTTCCGGATCGGGCAGCGCCAGCTCGCGGAAGAGCTGCACCGCCTTGGCCTCCGCCTCGGCCCGCTTGCACAGGCCGTGGATCACGGTGGGCTCGACCACCTGGTCCATGATCGTGCGCGAAGGGTTGAAGGATGCCGCCGCGCTCTGCGCGATGTAGGCGACGGTACGCCCGCGCAGCGCGCGCTGCGCACGGGCATCGAGCGCCAGCACGTCGGTGTCGCCGATGAGCACCCTGCCCGCCGAGATGTTGCAGCCGTGGCGCGCATGGCCCATCAGCGCCAGCGCGGTGGTGGTCTTGCCCGAGCCCGACTCGCCGATCAGCGCCAGCACCTCGCCGGGCTGCACCGAGAAGCTCAGGTTGTCGACCAGCGTGGCGGCGCCGGCGCAGATGCTCAGGCCTTCGACGGTAAGTGGTGCGCCCATCAGCGTGTCCCCCGTTCGCGCGCGGCACGGCCGGGCAGGTTGTCGATGACGAGATTGACCGCGATGGTCAGGCTCGCGATGGCCAGCGCCGGCACGATGACCGAGGCGCCGCCCATGGCCAGTGCGCCGATGTTCTCGCGCACCAGCGAACCCCAGTCGGCGGCGGGCGGCTGTATGCCCAGGCCCAGGAAGCTCAGGCTCGCCAGCAGCAGCACGATGTAGACGAAGCGCAGGCCCAGGTCGGCCAGCATCGGGCCGACGATGTTGGGCAGGATCTCGCGCAGCATGATGTAGAGCGTGCCTTCGCCGCGCGTGCGCGCCACCGTCACGTAGTCGAGCGCGTTGATGTTCACGGCCAGCGAGCGCGCGATGCGGAAGGCGCCCGGCACGTAGATGATGGCCGCCGTGGCCACCAGCATCGGCACCGAGGAGCCGAAGCCCGCCACCATGATGAGCGCGAACATCTTGCTCGGAATGGCAGTGAGGGTGTCGAGCCCGCGGCTGAGCGTTGCGTCGATCCAGCGGCCGCTGGCTGCCGCCAGCAGCGCCAGCGTGGTGCCGACGCCGCTGGCCACGACGGTGGCGAGCAGCGCGACACCGACCGTGTAGCGCGCGCCCTCGATCACGCGCGCCAGCATGTCGCGGCCGAGGTAGTCGGTGCCGAGCCAGTGCGCCGCGCTGATCGGCGAGAACACGTTCGAGGTGCCCGTGGCCACTGTGCTGTACGAGAGCAGCCAGGGGCCGAAAGCCGCCGCGAGCAACCAGAAGAGCAGCACCGCGAGCCCGAGCAGGCCCGAGGGCCCGAAGCCCGCGAGCCAGCGCAGCGGCGATGCCCGGGAGGCAGGAGCCGCGGCGCTCATGGCCGGAGAAGACGGCGAAGGCGCAGAGGAGGTGGACGATTCCATGTCGGTGGCCTCTGCGTCAGCGGTGCCGCAGCCGCGGGTTGGCGACGATGCCGCAGATGTCGGCGGCGGTCACCAGGATCAGGTAGGCGCCGCAGAAGATCATGGCGCAGGTCTGCACCAGCGGCATGTCGCGCTGCGAGACACCGTCGACCATCAGCTTGGCGATGCCCGGGTAGTTGAAGATCGTCTCCACGATGATCACGCCGCCCAGCAGGTACGACAGGCTCAGCGCCACCGCATTGGCGATCGGCCCCACCGCGTTGGGCAGCGCGTGCGCCAACACCGTGCGCAGCGGCGATGCGCCCTTGAGCCGCACCATCTCGATGTAGGGCGCCTCCAGCTGGTCGATGACCGCGGCGCGCGTCATGCGCATCATCTGCGCGACGATCACGCAGCAAAGCACCAGCACCGGCATTGCGAAGGCCTGCAGCATCTGGCCCAGCGAATCGATGTCGTTGACGAAGGAAAGCGCCGGCAGCCAGCGAAGCTTCACCGCGAACACCAGCACCGCCAGCGTCGCCACCAGGAACTCCGGCACCGACACCACCGCCACCGCCGAGGTGGAGGCCGCGCGGTCGAACCACGAGCCGCGCCACACCGCCGAGGCGATGCCCAGCGCCAGCGCGATCGGCACCGAGAACAGGGCGGTGACGGCAGCCAGCAGCAGCGAGTTGGGCAGCCGGCTGGCCACCAGCTCCGACACCGGCATCTGCGTCGTGGCCGAGCGGCCGAGGTCGCCCTTCGTCATGCCGAGCAACCACTGCGCATAGCGCTTGGGCGCCGGCACATCCAGCCCCATCTGCGCGCGCAGCGCGGCCAGCGCTTCGGGCGTGGCGTCCTGCCCGAGCTGTTCCTCGGCCGCGTCGCCGGGCAGCACGGCGGTGATCGAGAACACGATCACCGACACCGCCAGCAGCGACAGCAGCGCGAGCGCGATGCGCTGTGCAAGGAGCTTGAGGATCACCTGGTTCATGGGAAACACCCAGCGAGGACCGACCCATGCGCGTCATGCGTCTAGCCACACGTTCTCGGCGAAGTTGTAGCCCATCAGGCCGCCCAGCGGAATCGGCGACAGCCCCTTGAGTTTCGAGCTGTGGCCGTCGATGCTCGCGAGGAACAGCGGAATGCCGATGCCCGCGTCCTGGTGGATCATGGTCTGCATGTCGGCGTACATCTGCTTGCGCTTGGCCAGGTCGGTCTCGGCGCGCGAGGCCAGCAGCAGCTGGTCGAACTTCTCGCTCTTCCAGCGCGACTCGTTCCAGGCCGCACCCGACTGGAAGAACTGCGTGAGCAGCACGTCGGCGCTCGGGCGCGGGTTGACGTTGCCGAAGCCCACCTGGCTGTTGAGCCAGTGGTTCGACCAGTAGCCGTCTGCCGGCATGCGCTTGATGTCGAGTTCCAGGCCGACGCGCTGCGCGGTCTGCTGCAGCATCAGCGCGATCTCCACCGAGTAGAGCGCCGCCGGCGATGCAACCACCGGCACCTTGCCGGTGATGCCGGCCTTCTGCAGATGGAACTTCGCCTTCTCCGGATCGAAGGGGCGCTGCGGCAGGCCGGCGAAGTGGAAGCGGTTGGTCGGGTCGATCGGCTGGTCGTTGGCGACCACCGCGTAGTCGAGCGCGATGGTCTTCTTCATCTGCTCGCGGTCGAACAGGTGCTTCATGCCGAGCACGAAGTCGGGGTTGGCGCCGGGGCCCGCGTCCTTGCGCATCACCAGGTCGGAGTATTGGCCCGACTGCGTGACGAAGATGCCGAAGCCCGGCGTGCCCTTCACGCGCTCCACCGAGCGCGGATTGACCGAGCCCACCAGGTCCATGCCGCCCGACAGCAGCGCGTTGACGCGTGCGCTCTCGTCGCCGATGCCGACGAACTCGATCTCGTCGAGGTAGGGCTTGCCGGGCTTCCAGTAGGCCTCGTTGCGCACCACCAGCGAGCGGATGCCGGGCTTGAACTCCTTGAGCTTGTAGGGGCCGGTGCCGATGCCGGCGTTGAAGTCGGTGGTGCCGTCCTTGACGATGTGGAAGTGGAAGGTGCCCAGGATCACCGGCAGGTCGGCGTTCGGTGCGCTCAGCAGCACCGTCACTTCGTTGGGGCCGGTGGCCTTCACGCTCTCGATCTGGTCGGCGAGCACCTTGGCCTTGGAGGCCGTGGCCGGGTCCTTGTGGCGCATCACCGAGAAGACCACGTCGGCCGGCGAGAGCGCCTTGCCGTCGTGGAACACCACGCCCTTGCGCAGCGTGAACACCCAGGTCTTCGCGTCCTGCGTGGTGAACGACTCGGCCAGCGCGGGTTGCGGCGTGAGGCTGCCGTCCAGCGAGGTGAGGCAGTTGTAGAGCATGTTGCCGCGCGAGTAGTCGGTCTGGTTCGACTGCTTGGCGGGGTCGAGCGTGTCGGTCGCAGCGGCGGTGGCCCCCGCCACCCGGATGCGGCCGCCGCGCCGCGGCGTCTGCGCGTGGGCCGACACCGCCATGCCCGCCAGGCTGCCGGCCAGCGTGGCCTGCATGCCGCCGGCCATCAGCATCGACAGGATGTCGCGCCGCGTGGCGCCGCGTCGCAGCGATGCCATCACGCGAAGGCTTTCATCGGGGCCGACGAGTTTGTCGAAGCTCTTGTTGTCGCTGCTGCTGTCGCTCATGGTGAGTGCTCCTGGGGGCCGTGGGGTGGAAGAAATCGGGAACGAACGAAAGAAAGAGATGACCGCGGGCCCTCAGGCCAGCCTGTCCTTGAGCCGGTAATAGAGGCCCACCGCCGGCAGGAACCACGGCGGGCCGAAGTGGCCGGGAATCGCGGGCCAGTCGCGCCCCTGCCAGGGGTTGGCGCCAGCGTCGCCGCCCATCACGGCGGCCATGCGCTGGCCCATGTGCACCGACATCTGCGTGCCGTGGCCGCTGTAGCCCATGGCGTAGTAGAGGCCGTCGCGCTCGCCGGCGTGGGGCAGGCGGTCCTGCGTCATGTCGACGAGTCCGCCCCAGCAATAGTCGAGCCGCACCTTGCCGAGCTGCGGGAACGTTTCGGCCAGCCCCGCGCGCAGGATCTCGCCGCTGGCCGCATCCGACTGCGGGCTCGATATGGCGAAGCGCGCGCGCCCGCCGAACACCAGCCGGTGGTCGGCCGTGAGCCTGAAGTAGTGGTGGATGTTCGCGATGGTCGTGTAGGTGCGCCGGCCCGCGAGCAGCGCCTGCGCGCGCTCCGCGCCCAGCGGCTCGGTCACGACGATGAAGCTGCCGATGGGAACGATGCGCCGGCGCAGCCAGCCGAAGCTGCCGTAGCCGCCATGGCGCGTCGCGCCCGTGGCCAGCAGCACCTGCTGCGCGGCGACCGTGCCGCGCGCGGTGTGCAGCCGGTGGGCATGGCCCTGGCCCACGCGCTCGATGCGACTCACCTCGGTGCCGGTGTGGATCTGCGCGCCGCTGCGCTGCGCCGCCGTTGCCAGCCCGTGCGCGAAGCGGCCCATGTGCATCTGGCCGCTGCGCCTGTAGAGCAGGCCGCCGTGGAAGCGGTCGCTCTGCACCTCGGCGCGCACGCTTGCCGCGTCGAGGATCTCCACGTCGCTGTCCACGCCGTCGTCGACCAGGCGCCGCGCGCTGTGCGCCAGCGCGCTCATCTGGTTCGCCCGCGTGGCGAGCTTGAGCTTGCCGTGGCGCATGAAGTCGCAGTCGATGGCTTCCTCGCGCACGAGCCGCGCCACCGTGTCGACCGCATCGTCATACGCGTGGTACCAGCCGCGCGCGCGCTCCACGCCGACCTTGGCCGCCACATCGGCGTAGTCGACCGCAAGCCCGTTGTTGACGTGACCGCCGTTGCGTCCCGAGGCCTCGGCCGCCACGCGCGAGCCGGCTTCCAGCACCGCGACGCTCGCGCCGCGCCGGGCCAGCGCAAGCGCCGCCGACAGGCCGGTGAAGCCGCCGCCGACGATGGCCACGTCGACCTGCGCCGGAAGCTCGCGGGCTTCGGGCTCGAAGGCGGGCGCCGAGTCGGTCCAGTAGGAGTCGAGCTTCATGGCTTGTCGAGGCTGTTTCCGGAAAGAAGAAAGATCAAAGGCCCACGACGCCCGGCAGGCCGCCGATGTCCTTGATTTCCGTGTAGCGGTAGGCCGGGTTGCCGGGGCCATGGCCGCGATTGACGAACACCTTGTTGACGATGCCCAGGTCGTCCGCCGACATCAGGTCGTAGCGCAGGCTGGACGACACGTGCAGCACGTCCTCGGGGTTGCAGCCCAGTGAATCGAGCATGTACTCGAAGGCCGTCAGGCGCGGCTTGTAGGCCTGGGCCTGCTGCGCGGTGTAGACGCGATGGAAGGGCGCACCCAGCATCGCGACGTTCTTCTGGATCTGGTCGTCCGAGGCGTTCGACAGGATCACCAGCGGGATTTCCTTCGCCACCTTGGCCAGCCCGGCGGCGACGTCTTCATGCGGGCCCCAGGTGGGCACGGCGTCGTAGATCTTCTGGGCGTCGAGGTCGAAGTACTGGACCTTCCACTTGCGGCACAGGCGCCGCACCGCGTTCTTCAGCACCACCTCGTAGGGCTGCCAGGCGCCCAGCACCTCGTCGAAGCGGTAGGCGGCGAAGTCGGCGATGAACTGCTCCATGCGATCGGCGGGGATGCGGTCTGCGAAAAGATCGCGCGTCATCTCCTTCATGCGGAAGCGGGTCAGCGTTCCATAGCAGTCGAAGGTCACGTACTTGGGCTTGAAGGTCATGGTCTCGATTCCTGTGTTGGGTCGGTTCGTACCGGTCGCCGGCCACTTCTTCAGACGGCAATTGCGACAAGCAAATTACGGATTGATTGCAGCACGCAGCAGCGCGGAGGTTGTAGGGAAATACGTTGCCTGCCACGACGAAGCTGCGGTTTGGAGGGCCGGCGACGGCATGCCATGCGGTCTGCCCTCCATGCGTGCGGCGTGCACCTCGGCGCGTCGCGGCAAAGTCGATGAGCACGCTTTTGAAGCGCAGGCTCCCGGCGGTGAAAGAAGGGAATGGCCCATGCGACGGCGTCGCGCACCGCTGCGCCCGACGGTGAAATCGCCCGAAGGCAGGTGAGTCCGTCGCGGGTCGAAGGCTTGCATGGGCTCGTGATCGATGAGGCTCCGCGGAAGCGGCGATCGATCCTGGGCAGGCCGGCGCAGCATTTGTATGCGTACGCAGGCGCTTCACCGCAGCGAATTGCAAAACCCGGGCGCGTCGCAGCCGAAGCTTGCAAGTTGCGGCGAAGGCCGATTTCGGTCTGGCACCGCGGCCCGATGTCGTCCAAGATGGAAGGGACATACCTTCGCCAAGAGATCCTTCAATGCCCGACCAGACCCCGAATGCACCCGCCGACGACGGCGTGGCGCTGAGACCGATGACGCCCGCCGACCTGCCGTTCACTCACGCGATGACGGACCTGCTGCGCTGGCCGCACCGGCTGGCGGACTGGGAGCAGGTGTTCGCGCATGCCGAAGGCGTCGTGGCCGAGCGCGATGGCGAGATCGTCGGCTGCGCCCTGCGCTGGCTCTGGGGCGAGCGCCACGCCACCGTCGGCCTCGTGATCGTCACGCCGGCCTGCCAGGGGCGCCGCATCGGGCATCGCCTGATGAGCGCGGTGCTCGAGGGCCTGGAAGACCGCACGGTGCTGCTGCATGCCACCGCCGAAGGGCGCGGCCTCTACGAGCGGCTGGGCTTCGTGCGCACCGGCGAGCTGCGCCAGCACCAGGGCATCGCGCAGCCGGCGCCGCTGGTGGCCCTGCAGCCGGGCTGGCGACTGCGGCCCGCGGGCATTCACGAAGCCGCGGCGCTGCAGGCCCTGGACACCGCCGCGCGCGGCATGCCGCGCGATGCACTGATCTCCGACCTGCTTGCCGGTGCCGATGCCTGCGTGGTGCTGGACCACGACAACGAGCCGCGCGGCTTCGCGATGCTGCGCCGGTTCGGGCGCGGTCATTCGATCGGCCCCGTGGTCGCTCCCGACCTGGATGGCGCGAAGGCGCTGATCGCTCATCTCGCCAGCGTGAATGCGGGGCACTTCACCCGCATCGACATCGACTTCGACAGCGGGCTGGCCGAGTGCCTGGAAAGCATCGGGCTGCTGCGCGTGGATGCGCCAACGACGATGGTGCGAGGGGCGCCGCTTCTCACGCCGGCGGGCGGGCCTTCGCTCTTTGCCATCGTGACCCAGGCTGTCGGGTGAACGATGAGAGCGACTTTCCTCTACAAATCCGACCCGGCAAGAGGCCGCCTCTGGGCCGAGGTGTTTCGCCGCCGCGCTCCCGACATCGACTTTCGCATCTGGCCCGACATCGGCGATCCGGCGCAGGTGCGATTTCTCGCGGCGTGGGAGCCGCCGGACGACCTGGCGACGCGCTTTCCGAATCTGAAGGTGCTGTTCTCCTCCGGCGCAGGCGTCGACCAGTTCGACTTCGCGGCGCTGCCTGCCGAACTGCCGGTCGTGCGCATGGTGGAGCCCGGCATCGTGCGCGGCATGGTCGAGTACGTGACGCATGCGGTGCTCGGCCTGCATCGCGACATCCCGCAGTACCGGCGCCAGCAGCAGCAGGGCCTGTGGAGGCCGCTGACGGTGCGTCCTGCCGGCGAGCGACGCGTCGGTGTGCTCGGACTGGGCTCGCTCGGGCAGGCCGTGCTGGCGCAACTCGTCGCATTGGGCTTCGACTGCGCGGGATGGAGCCGCTCGTGGCATGAAGTCGACGGCGTCCAATGTCACGCCGGCGCCGACGAGCTGCCGGCATTCCTGGCCCGCACCGACATCCTCGTGTGCCTGCTGCCGCTGACCGATTCGACGCGCGGCTTTCTTGATGCCCGACTGTTCTCGCTGCTGCCGGAGGGCGCAGGCCTGGTGCATGTGGGGCGCGGACCGCAGCTCGTGGACGCCGACCTCCTCGCCGCACTCGCAGGCGGACAGATCGGCGATGCGGTGCTCGACGTGACCGACCCCGAGCCGCTGCCGCCGGAGCATGCCTTCTGGCGGCATCCGCACATACAGCTCACGCCGCACATCGCGAGCATGACGCAGCCATTGAGCGCGGCGGAAGTGGTGCTCGACAACCTCGAGAGGTTCGAGACGGGCGAGCCGATGCTCGGCCTGGTCGATCGCTCGCGCGGGTACTGATCGGGGACGAAGAGCACCGCACGATCTGCTGCGCACCGCACGCACAACCGCAGCCTGCTTCGTGCGACACCCCCAAAGAAGCACCACCTCATGCGGTGCGCCGCCTAAGCTGAAGGCATCGAAAGCTCCCTTCGCTCTCGCTCCTTCACACCCCATGACGCACCCCTCCGCACTACCTCAAAACGCCGCGCTCGACGCCATCGACCGCGCGCACCTCATCCACCCCGTCTCGCCCTGGCGCACGCACGAACGGCGCGGCCCCACCGTGCTGGCATCGGGCCGTGGTGCATGGCTGACCGACAGCAACGGCCACGAACTGCTCGACGCCTTCGCGGGCCTGTGGTGCGTGAACGTGGGCTACGGGCAGGAGAGCGTGGTGCAGGCCGCCGCCGAGCAGATGCGCCAGCTGCCGTACGCCACCGGCTACTTCCACTTCAGCAGCGAGCCGGCCATCCGCCTCGCGCAGAAGCTGGTGCAGATCACGCCCGCTTCGCTGACGCGCGTGTACCTCACGCTGGGCGGCTCCGAGGCAGTCGACGCCGCCGTGCGCTTCATCGTGCAGTACTACAACGCGACCGGCCGTCCGTCGAAGAAGCAGTTCATCTCGCTGGAGCGCGGCTATCACGGCTCGTCGTCCACCGGCGCGGGCCTCACTGCGCTGCCGGCCTTCCACCGCGGCTTCGACCTGCCGCTGCCCACGCAGCACTACATCGCCTCGCCTTACGCGTACCGTCATGCCGACGGTGCCGACCCGCAGGCGCTGATCGCCTCGTCGGTCGCTGCGCTGCGCGCCAAGGTGGCCGAGCTGGGCGCGGACAACGTGGCCGCCTTCTTCTGCGAACCGATCCAGGGCTCGGGCGGCGTCATCGTGCCGCCCAAGGGCTGGCTGACGGCCATGCGCGAGGCCGCGCGCGAGCTCGACATCCTCTTCGTGGTCGACGAGGTCATCACCGGCTTCGGCCGCACCGGCCCCATGTTCGCCTGCGAGGCCGAAGGCGTGGAGCCCGACCTGATGACCATGGCCAAGGGCCTGACGGCGGGCTACGTGCCGATGGGCGCGACCATGATGTCGGAGAAGGTCTACGCCGGCATCGCCGACGGCGCGCCGGCGGGCGCCGCCATCGGCCACGGCGCGACCTATTCGGCGCACCCGGTCGGCGCCGCGGTCGCGCTCGAGGTGCTGCGGCTCTACGAGGAAGGCGGCATCCTCGCCAACGGCCAGCGCGGCGCGGCGCATTTCGCGGCCGGGCTCGACGCGCTGCTCGAGCACCCGCTGGTGGGCGACTCGCGCCATCGCGGCCTGCTCGGCGCGCTGGAGCTGGTGAGCGACAAGGCCAGCAAGCGCGGATTCGACGCCGCGCTCGGGCTGTCCGACCGCATCTTCGCGGCCGGCTACCGCAACGGCCTGGTGTTCCGCTCCTTCGGCGACCACATCCTCGGCTTCGCGCCCGCGCTCACTTTCACGGAGGACGAGTTCGCGCAGATGTTCGCGCGGCTGAAGAAGACGCTCGACGAGGTGCTGGCCGCGCCCGACGTCCGCGCCGCGATGGCCGCCTGAAACGGCGTCCCGCAATACCCGCAAGAGCCGGCCGCCGACGCAGAATCGGGATCTCTCGTTTCGTTATCAGGCCCCGCCATGTCAGAAGCTTTCAAGATCGACCGACTCGACCTGCGTATCCTGGCCCAGTTGCAGAAGAACGGGCGCATGACCAACGTCGACCTGGCGGATGCGGTGGGGCTGTCGCCCAGCCCCTGCCTGATCCGCGTGAAGCGGCTGGAGCAGGCGGGCTACATCGCCGGCTACGGCGCGCACCTGCGGCTCGAAAAGCTCGGCGACACGCTCACCGTGTTCACCGAGGTCACGCTGCAGGACCACCATCGCGAAGACTTCGTGCGCTTCGAGGCCGCCATCCGCGAGGTCGACGAGGTGCTCGAATGCCACCTGGTCAGCGGCGGCTACGACTACCTGCTGCGCTTCCTCACGCGCGGCGTGAACCACTACCAGGAAGTGATCGAGGGGCTGCTCGAACGCAACATCGGCATCTCGAAGTACTTCAGCTACATCGTCATCAAGTCGCCGTTCATCAAGACGCACTGTCCGATCGAACGGCTTTTTCCCCACGAGCGCTGACCGGCGCTCCCGACGCTTCTCCATGCCCGAACCCACGCCTCGCCTCCCACCGTCGGCCCGCTTCGTGCGGCTCGCGGAAACCGACCGGCCCGCGCTGACCCTGCAGATCGACGGCGAGGCCCGCACGGCGCTGGCCGGCGACACGCTGCTGGTGGCGCTGCTGAGCAACGGGCGACGGGTGCGCGACAGCGAGTTCGGCGACGGGCCGCGCGCCGGCTTCTGCCTGATGGGCGCCTGCCAGGACTGCTGGGTGTGGACGCCGGCCGGCGAGCGCCTTCGTGCCTGTTCGACGGCTGTCGAGGAAGGCATGTCGGTGCTCACGCATCCGCCCGTGAACCAATGGACGGCGACGCCGGACCTGCAGCAGTCGCTGGCCCGCCATGCGCCGGAGGCCGGGGCATGAGCGGGGTTTCTTCTTCTTCTTCTTCTTCACCGCGCATCGTCGTCGTCGGCACGGGGCCCGCCGGCGTGCGCGCCGCGCAGGCGCTGGTGCGCGCCGGCGTGCGGCCCATCGTCATCGACGAAAGCCGGCGCGACGGCGGCCAGATCTACCGCCGGCAGCCCGAGGGTTTCAAGCGCTCCTACGCCAAGCTCTACGGCACCGAGGCCGCGAAGGCGCAGGCGCTGCACGGCGACTTCGACGCGCTGCGCGAACACATCGACTACCGCGGCGACACGCTGGCCTGGAACGTCAGCGAAGGTGCGCTGCACGTCGTGCATGCCGGCGAGCCGCAGACGCTGCCATTCGATGCGCTGCTGGTGTGCAGCGGCGCGACCGATCGGCTGATGCCTGTTGCCGGCTGGCATCGCGCAGGTTGCTACAGCCTGGGTGCATCGCAGATCGCGCTGAAGGCGCAGGCTTGCGCGATCGGCTCGCGTGTCGTCTTCATGGGCAGCGGTCCGCTGCTGTACCTCGTGGCCTCGCAGTATGTGCAGGCCGGCGCGCAGGTGGCGGCGGTGCTCGACACCGCGCCGGCCGCCAAGTCCTGGAGCGCGGTAGCCGGATTGCTCGCGCGGCCGCGGCTGGCATTGCGCGGGCTCGCGCTGATCCGCAGCCTGCGCGGTGCGGGCGTGCCGGTGCTGCAGGGCGTGACGCCGCTGCGCATCGACGGCGACGACAGCCTGGGCGTGCAGGCGGTGGTCGTGCGCGACGCCCGGGGGCGCGAGCAACGCTTCGAATGCGATGCCGTGGGCCTCGGCTGGCATCTGCGCGCCGAAACGCAACTGGCCGATCTGGCGCGCTGCGACTTCGAATTCGAGCCGCTGAGCCGGCAGTGGCTGCCGCGCATCGATGCCGATGGCCGCAGCAGCACGAAGGGCGTGTACCTGGCCGGCGATGGCGCCCGCATCCTCGGGGCCGACGGTGCCGAGGCGGCAGGCAGGCTGGCGGCGCTCGCCGCGCTGGCCGACCTGGGCCACGCGCAGGGCCGTGCTCTTCACGACGCCGAGTCCGTCGCGCTGCGCCGCACCCTGGCGCAGATGAACCGCTTTCGCGAAGGGCTGGCGCGTGCCTTTCCATGGCCGCATGCGCAGGCGGCGGCACTTCCAGACGACGCGGTCGTGTGCCGTTGCGAGGCCGTGACGGCCGGCGAGCTGCGCCGCTGCGTCAACGAGATGGACAGCCACGAAGTCAATCGCGCCAAGGCCTTCAGCCGCGTCGGCATGGGGCGTTGCCAGGGCCGCTTCTGCGGCCATGCGTCGGCCGAGATCGTGGCGCAGGCCAGCGGCGTGCCGGTGGAGCTGGTGGGGCGGCTGCGCTCGCAGGCGCCCGTCAAACCGATGATGATGAACATGCGCGAGGTGGAACAGGCATGAGCGATACGACGACCACCACCGACGTGCTGGTGCTCGGCGGCGGCCTCATGGGCACCACCGCCGCTTTCTTCCTGCGTCGCCAGCATGGGCTGTCGGTCACGCTGCTCGAACGCGAGCTCGTGGGTCGCCAGGCCAGCGGCACCAACTTCGGCAACGTGCGGCGGCAGGGCCGCGCGCTGGCGCAGATGCCGCTGGCCAACCGCGCACGCGCCGTCTGGGGCCGCGTGAAGGAACTGCTCGGCGAAGACCTGGAGTTCGTGCCCTACGGCCACCTGCGTGTCTGCTCCACCGAGAAGCAGGCGGCGGTGCTGGAGCAGTACGCAAGGGACGTGAAGCCGCTGGGCCTCGATCTCGAACTGTTCGACGCCGAGCAATTGCGCAGGCGCTGGGGCATCTTCGCGCCAGGCATCGTGGCCGGCTCGCTGTCGCCGAACGACGGCCATGCCAACCCGCGGCTGGCCGGCCCTGCCTTCGCGCGGGCCGCGCGGCGCGCGGGCGCGAACATCGTCGAGCATGCCGAGGTAGTGCAGGTCGAGCGCGACGGCGCGGGCTTCGTCGCCCATACGGCGGACGGCCGGCGCTTTCGCGCGGCGCAGCTTTTCGTGGCCTGCGGCGCGTGGTCGAACCGCATGGCCGAACAGTTCGGCGAGGCCGTGCCGATGGAGGCGCGTGGCCCGCAGATGGGCGTGACGGAGCCGCTGCCTTATGCCATCGGGCCGTCGATCGGCATCTCTTCGCCCATCGAGCACGAGGGCCTGTACTTCAGGCAGATCGCGCGCGGCAACATCGTCTTCGGCGGCGGGCTCAAGGGGCCGGCGCATGCGCAGCACATCCGCGCCTACGTGAAACCCGACAACGTGCTGCGCCAGATGCGCGAGCTGCGCCGCTTCGTGCCGGCCTTCGAGCACGTGCAGCTGATCCGAGTGTGGAGCGGCATCGAGGGCTATACGGCGGACTGGCAGCCCGTGATGGGCCCGAGCGCCCGCGTGCCGGGCCTGCACTACGCCTTCGGCTTCAACGGCGAGGGCTTCGCGATCAGCCCCGGCGTGGGCGAGACGATGGCCGAGCTGATCGCCACCGGCCGGGCCTCGACGCCGATCGAGAGCTTCTCCATCGGCAGGTTCGCGAGCGAACTGACGAAGCAAGCGGCCTGAGTTCAAGGGTTGCCCTTCCAGCCATACCGTGGGACCGGCTTTGCCGGGCCACCGGTATGGCCCCCTGCAAGGGGGTGGCGGCTACACGAAGTGAGCAAGCCGGGGGTGAGCCCTATGCCATCACGACGAAGACCTTGCGCAGGGTCTCGTGCACATGCCACTCGCCAGTGGTGTGTGCCGGAAAGAACAGCGTGTCGCCCGCGCGGATCTGCAGAGCCTCGCCGCCGGTGGGCGTGAAGGTGCAGGCGCCGGCCAGGATGTGCATGACCTCGGCGTTGGCCAGCTGGCGCTCGAAGCGGCCGGGCTCGCATTGCCAGATGCCGCTCTTGTTCTCGCCCGCGCCGGCGAGCTCGACGTCGATGCCGCTGAGCCGGCAGGGCGGCTGGCTCAGGGGACGCGCGGGCGTGCCCTGGTCTTGCAGGCCGCCGATGGTGGCCGACTGGCGCAGGATGGTGATGCCCGTCATGCTCAACGTCCCGCCTCTACCGCGTCGGCCAGCTCGGCCAGCGTGTGGAAGTGGTAGTCGGGTACCGTGTGCTTCGACTCGATGGTGCCGCCCGAACCCTTCTGCGCATGGCGCCGCTCGATCCAGCAGGTGGTGATGCCCAGCTGCTTCGAGATGCCGATGTCGTGGTACTGGCTCTGCGCCACATGCAGGTTGTCGGCCTGCCTGTAGCCCCAGGCGCCTTCGAAGCGGCCGCGTGCATAGGCGAAGTAGCGCGCGTCGGGCTTCTCGCACAGCGCGTCGTCGCAGCTCAGCAGCATGTCGAAGGGCGAGCCCAGGGTCTTGTCGAAATGCGCGAGCGCCCAGGCCTGCGCGTTGGTCATCGTCACCAGCTTGAAGCGCTTGCCAAGGCGCTTGAGCGCCTCCACCGAGTCGGGAAATGCCGGCCATTGCGAGACGGAGTCGCGCAGGCCTTTCGCGATGGCATCGGTGTCGGGCAGGCCCAGCGCGGGGGCTACGGCGTGCCAGCAGCGCTCGAGGTCGTCGGGATACCAGCCGGCGTTGCCGTCGGCGCGTGCGCGCCGGTAGGCGGCGAGGAAGTCGTCGTCGCTCACCTTGGAATCGGGCGCCACGCTGCGCAGGTAGGCGAGCATGCCGCCCTCGAAATCGATCAGCGTGCCGACGACGTCGAAGGTGAGGACCTTGAAATCTTGCAGGGACATGGAAACGCTCCAGGGATGAAGTGGGGATGGCTCCATCGAGCATAGATGTGGCGCTTCGGCGCGCGTCCCGAACTGGGGCCGCGTGGCGGCACAGGATGTCGTTGTCGGCGCTGCCGCGGCATCTTCTTGCACGGCGTCGAATGGTGAAACTCCGGGCGGGATGCCGGCTCCATAAGGTCTACGATCAGACCGGCGATGCCCTGGGTGCCTTCGGCACTCGCGACGATGCGGCAAGCCCATTCACATCCGGAATCTTTCGATGACCCAGGCCGATCCGACAAACAAGGAAGAAGACGAAGAGCTTCGCGCGACCGCCACGGCGCGCCTGGAAGATGCCGGAATCGGCGTCACCGCGGAGCGCGTACGGGTCCTGGGGCTGCTCATCAGGTTCAATGACCGCGCGTGGACTGCACAGGAACTCGCGCAGTCGGGCCTGGGCGCGGCGTCCGACCCGGCGGCGATCACGCGCCTTTATCGCACCCTCCATTTGCTGGAGCAGCGGGGCGTGGTGACGAGGGAGATCGAGGCGTCTTCGGGACGGCCGAGTCTGGGCTATAGGCTCGCCGGGGCGAAGTCGCCCTTGCGGTTTCGATGCCGCAGCTGCAACCGCCTGGTGGAGGCCAACGACGAGCGGCTGCGCGAGCAGCTGGAGAGCGCGGGCGCGCTGCAGGGCCTTCCGGTATCGGAGGGAGAAACGCTGGTGCTGGTTACCTGCAGCCGGTGCGCAGCCGGCGCGTCGGGCTGACAGCCGTTGCTTCATCGGTGCCGGGCGAGGCGGCCTGCGGCAGCTGCCCGCAACGCCGGCACAGCATGCGGATCTCGATCGGGTCGCTGGAAACGGGCATGCCCTGCGCGTTGCATGCCTGCGCGATGAGCTGCGAGAGCAGGCCTGCCGCGGGCATGTCGACCGCGCTCGCGCAGGCGCTGCACATGAGCCTTACCGGAGCGGCGGGCGGGCTCACGGCGGCTATCCGGTAGACCGACGAGACATGGCCGTTGCGCGTCGTCCATTCGTGGTTCAGGCGACCGGCCTCGACCAGGCGCTTCAGGTCCCGGTAGAGCGCGGACATCGCGAGCAATGCCCCGTCCTGTCCGAGCCTCTTGTTGATTTCGATCGCGTTGAGGCTGGCGCCGCGCGCCTCTTCCATGACCCGCATCACCCGCTCGTGCCGTAGCACGGAGCGGGTGCCTGCGCGTCTTTGCACCGTGTTCACGATGTTCGGGAGGAAGGACGCTCGCGCCGCATGCCTAGAACTTCGCGTTCAGCGAGACGCGGAAGGCTCGCGGCGAACCCGGCGTGATGTTCGAGTTGCTGTTCGCGTTGAGGAAGTACTTCCGGTTGAACAGGTTCTCGACGTTGACCTGCATCTGGACGTTCTTGTTCAGCGTGAAGAACAGCGCGGCGTCGACGCGGGTGTATGCGGGCAGCACGACGTTGGGGAAGGGCGTGCCGGCGGTCACGATCTGCTCGCTCGAGGCGAACATCTTCGTGCGGTGGATCACACCGAGGCCGGCGCCCCACATCGGCGAGAAGTCGTAGCGGTTCCACAGCGCGAAGGTGTGCTTCGGCACCAGGCCCACGGTGGCGCCGGCGCGGATGGTGGCGGAGGTGTCGGCCTTGAACTTCGCATCGGTGTACGAGTAGCCGCCCGCGACGCTCCATGCCGGCGTGATGTTGCCGCTCAGGCCCAGCTCGAGGCCCTGCGTGCGCTGGCCGTCGCTGAGGATGGTGCGCGTGTTGGTCGGGTCGGTCGGGTCCAGCACGATGACGTTCGAGCGATCGAGGCGGTACAGCGCCGCCGTGGCCGCGAGGTTGGGCAGCACGTCCCACTTGGCGCCGATCTCGTAGTTCTTGAACTTCTCGGGCGTGAGCGCCGCGTTGCTCAGGGTCAACGAGGAGAGCTGGTCGCCGGCGCGCGGCTGGTAGGCGATGCTGTAGTTGGCGTACAGCGAAACCTGCTCGACCGGCTTGTAGACCACGCCCAGGCGCGGCGAGACGAGGTCGTCGGTGGTCTTGAAACGGTCGAAGTTGCGGTTGTTGCGGAAGTCGACCTTGAACTGGTCGTAGCGCAGGCCGGCAATCACCTGGAACTGCGGGCTCAGCTCGATCTGGTCCTGCACGTACAGCGCCGAGACGGTCGCCTTGCCGCTGTTGTTGGCGTCGGTCGCCGACTGGCGGTACACCACGGGCGCAAAGGTGGTCGGGAACGCCAGCGGCACCGTCACGCTCGTGGCGGTGTTGTTGAAGAAGCCGGTGTTGCGGAAGTTGTCGGTGTCCTGCTGGCCGAGCTCGGCGCCCACCAGCAGCTTGTGCTTCACCGCGCCGGTGTTCAGCGAGAACGTCAGGTCGGTCTGGTTGAAGATGCTCTTGCGCGAGGTGGCGTTGTTGTAGGCGCTGAGGGCCACGCCGGTGCCTGCGTTGTTCACCGCGCCGGGGAACACGTTCTGATAGAACTTGTCCTGCTGCGACCAGCGGGTGCGGTTGCGCAGCAGCACGCCGTTGTCGAACTCGTGCTCGACCAGCGCATTGAATGCATCGAGCTTCGAGCCCGTGGGGCTGCCGGCCGCGTTGCCGTAGAAGGTCGACGGATCGGTGACGACCGGCACGCCGCGGAACGACGGGATGCCGCGGTCGGCGATGCGGTCGTCCTTGAAGTGCTCGTAGCCCAGGGTGACCAGCGTCTTCGCGCTGGGCCGCCAGCTGATCGTCGGGTTGATGCCCGAGCGCTCCAGCCACACGCCGTCGCGGTAGCTCTTCGAGTTCTCGTAGAGGCCGTTGAGGCGGAACGACAGCTGGTCGTTGATGGGCTGGTTCAGGTCGACGGTGACGCGGCGGTTGCTCTGCGAGCCCAGCGTCAGGGAGGCGCCGTAGGAGGGCGTCCACTCGGGTTGCTTGCTCACGCGGTTGATCAGGCCGCCGGTCGCGCCGCGTCCGAAGACCATGGCGTTCGGGCCCTTGAAGATCTCGACGCGCTCGATGTTGTACAGGTCGCGGTAGTACTGCACGTCGTCGCGGATGCCGTCGATGAAGAAGTCGCCGGTGGTGCTGATGCCGCGGAAGATCGGCGTCTCGCGGTTGCCTTCGCCCTGCGCGAAGCCCACGCCGGGGACGTAGCGCGCGGCTTCGGCGATGCTCTGCACGGCGCGGTCGCGCATCTCGTCGGCGGTGATGACGCTGATCGACTGCGGCGTGTCGCGCAGCGGCGTGTCGGTCTTGGTCGCGGTGGTGCTGCGCTTGGCCGAGTAGCCCTGATCGCCTTCACCCGTCACCGTGACGGGCGGCAGCGCGCCGCTGGCGGTCTGCGACCAGGCGGGTGTCGTGCAGATGGCGAGCGTGGCGCCGGCGGCCAGCAGGTGGACGGCCTTGACGATCGACGGCTGGGCGAAGCGGGGCGCCGCGACGGCGCGTCGCGGACTGGATTTCATGTTCATGGCGAAACGGATGGAGGAAAAGGGCTGGCGCCTGCGCGCCGTCTGCAAAAGGCGAGCGCCGGCCTTCCGGGCTTTCTCCGCGCGGCCGCGCCGGGAAGCAGTAAATACGAACGATTCGCAATTTCGGAGAAATGTAGAAGCGAGAAGTAGTACTGTCAAGTGCTACTGCTTTCGGGCGAAGCCGAGTGAGGGTGTCATGCAACAGCCTGCGAAGGCGTGCAAGCGGCCGATCCGAGTGGTTGTTCGGATGACTACTTCAGCGATCGGGAGATGGCCCGCCGAGGGCCGGTCGTGCGCAGCCCGCTCAGGACGGCTCGCGGGGCGCCTTCTCGACGCGGGGCGATCGCACGCCGCTGATCTGCCCGCGCACGACCTTCCAGAAGTTCTTGGTGCCGTCGAGCAGGCGCCATGCGTTCGAGCGGTGCGCCAGCACGCCGACCTCGGGCAGCACGTCGCGCAGGTTCTTCAGGCCGAGGATCTTCAGGTACTTGCGCACCGTGGTCGGGCTGTGGATCAGCAGGATCACCCGCCACCCGTAGTGGCGCCCGAGCATCAGCATGCCGATGGCGCTCTCGAGGTCGTCGAGGTCGCCGTTGAAGTCGTCCACGGCGCGGTCCACGATGCCGAGGATTTCCTGGTCGCTCATCGGGGCAGGCATGTCTGGGAGGGTGGGTTGGAGGGGGCGCGAAGTGGGAGAGGAGTGTCGCACGCCGGATGGGAATGCCGGTCATGCGATACTTCTGGGAATGCGAATGATTGTCATCTTCCCTGATTCCGGCTCCCTGCCGCACCCCCATGTTTGATGCTTTCGCGGTCACGTTGCGCGAGTTGGCGGAGCTGATGCTGATCGTCGGCGCACTCGGCGCATGCCTGTTCCAGACGCGCCGGCTGCGGCTGATGCCGTACATCGCCTGGGGCCTCGTGCTCGGCCTGGTGCCGGCCGCGGCGCTGGCCGTGGTGCTGATGGATGCCGCGTTCGACGGCGTCGTCGAGGCGGCCCTGTCGACCGTGATGGGCTTCGGCGTGCTGCTGGTGGCGATGAGCATGGCCGCCTCCGCGGGCAGCATCAAGAGCCGGGTGCAGATCCTGATCGAAGGCTGGCTCGAGCGGCGGGGCGCGCCGGCAATCATCGTCGGATTCATCGCGCTGGCGGCCTTTCGCGAGTCGCTCGAAGTCGCGGTGTTCATGCGTTCCATCAGCGCCCGCTCCGGCGTGGCGGAAGCGCTTGCCGGGATGCTGCTGGGCATGGTCGCCGCAGGCCTGCTGGTGCCGATCTGGAAATGGCTGCGCATCCGCTCCGGGTTGCTCGTGCTCTTCCGGGCGTCGGCGCTGCTGTTGTCGTTGCTGTCGATCCAGATGATGCTGCACGGCATCAGCGACCTGCTGCGCCTGCAGGCCACCGCCCGCGGCGGCGATGCATGGCCCGCTGCCATCGATCCGTTCCTGGAAGGCGGCGCGCTGCACTTCTGGCTCTGCGCCGCCCTGATGCTGGTCCCGCTGCTGCACATGGTCCGCGGCTGGTGGGGCGGTACCCGGCAAGCCGGCTGAGCGCGGCTGCCATCTCTTCCCCGACATCGAAGCGACGCACTCATCCATGGCTGCCGGCGAGCCGTCACTCCAGCGCGAAGTCCACCATCTCTACCGCGAGCACCACGGCTGGCTTTTCAACTGGCTGCGCGGGCGATTGGGCAACAGCTTCGACGCCGCGGACATTGCCCACGACACGTTCATGCGCATCTGGATCGGGCTGCGCGCCGGCGCGATCCCGACGCTGCGCGAGCCGCGCGCCTACCTGACCACCGTGGCGCGGCGCCTGGTGATCAACCACCACGAGCGGCAATCGCTGGAGCGCGCCTACCAGGCGTCGCTCGCGCTGCTGCCCGAGGCGCTTGTGCCTTCCGTCGAGGAGCGCGCGATCCTGCTGGAGACGCTGCACGAGCTCGACGCGCTGCTCGACGAACTGCCCGACAGGGTGCGCACCGCCTTCCTGCTGTCGCAGCTCGAAGGCCTCGCGTACGAGGACATCGCCGTGCAGCTCGGCGTCAGCGTTCGCACCGTCACCCGCTACATGGCACAGGGATTCGCGCAGTGTCTGCGTCTCATGCTGACGCCGCAGCCGTGAGCGCGGCGCAGGGCTCCGGCGCCGTCGATCCGCGCCTGGTGAACGAGGCCGCGCAGTGGCTCGCGCGCATGCATGCGGGCCGCTTCACCGAGGCCGATGCGCTGCGCTGGACGCAGTGGCGCGACCAGAGCCCCGAGCACCAGCGCGTGTGGCAGAGCGCGGAGCAATTGAGCGCCAGGTTCGGCGCGGTGCCGCCCGGCGTGGGCATGCCGGTTCTGGGCCGGCGCCGCATGCTCGCGAACCGGCGCGCATTGCTCAGGACGGTGGCGCTGCTGCTGGGCGCGCCGTCCGCCGCCTGGATCGGCTATCGCGCCGTGCCGTGGCAATCGCTGGGCGCCGAGTACCGCACGGCGACCGGCGAGCGCCGCACCATCGAGCTGGCCGACCGAAGCCGCGTCATCCTCAACACGTCGACCGCCATCGACGTTCTGTTCGACGCCTCTCAGCGCCTGGTGCGGCAGCGCAACGGCGAGATCCTGGTCGACACGGCGCCGGACCCGAACGCCGGCTTCCAGCGGCCCTTTCTTGTCGATACGCCGCAAGGCCGGCTGCGCGCGCTGGGCACGCGCTTCATCGTGCGCGTTGACGAGGAAGCGCAGCGCAGCCGCCTGGTCGTGCTCGCCGGTGCGGTCGAGGTGAACCCCGCGCGTGCGTCCGGCGCACCGGTCGTCGTACCGGCCGGGCGGCAGATCGCATTCACCGCCGATGCGACGAGCCCCCTGGCGCCGGTTGCAGCCGGTGCGGAGTCATGGACCCAGGGCGTGCTCTATGCCGAAGAGATGCGCCTGGCCGACCTGCTTTCGGAAGTCGGCCGCTACCGCAGCGGCGTGCTGCGCTGCGACCCCGTGGTGGCAGGGCTGCGCGTGTCGGGTGCCTTCCAGCTCGACGACACCGATCGCATCCTTTCCGTTCTCGCGCAGACGCTGCCGGTGCGCGTCGACGCGCGCACCCGCTACTGGGTGACGGTGACCGCCCGGTGATTTCCATTTCCTCGTGAGGCTCGCATCGGCGGGCGATTTTTCTTGCCGATGCGTGTCCGGTTTCTGCGTCTCGCCTGTCATGTCGATTGAAACCAATCCACATCCCGACATGCGACAAGGACGCTCCCAATGACCGACAGGCCCTCCGCTCCCCAGAATCCCCACGGCCCGAGGCGCAGACAGCGCCGGACCGTGCGCGCCGTGCAGGGCGCGCTGTACGCCCTCGGCGTGGCCACGCTGGGGCTCGCCTCGCTGCCGGCCCATGCGGCCGATGCCGTGGCGGCCCCGGCGCGCAAGGCCTACAGCATTCCGGCCGGTCCTCTGGGGCCGGCCCTGCTGGCCTTCGCGGGGCAGGCGGGCTTCAACCTCAGCTTCGACCTCGCCCGCACGCGCGGCCTGACCACGCCGGGCCTGACCGGGGAGCTTTCCGCCGAGGAGGGCCTCGGCCGGCTGCTGGCCGGCAGCGGCCTGCGCGCGCGCCGGCTCGCCAGTGGCGACTTCACGCTCGACGCCGCACCGGCGCCCACCGCCTCCGCCCCGCCCGTGGAGCCCGCCGCATCGGCCGATGCCCTGCCGGCCGTCACCGTGACCGCGCGCACGCAGAGCAGCCTCATGGCGCCCACCCGCCAGGTCACCGTGCTCGAGCGCGATGAACTGGACAACCTGCGCCAGGGTTCCGACAGCGTTGCCACGCTGCTGAGCAAGGTCGTGCCCGGCATGGCCGATTCGAGCCACACCATCACCGACTTCGGCCAGACCCTGCGCGGGCGCAACATGCTCGTGCTGGTCGACGGCATCCCGCTCAACACCACCCGCCACTCCTCGCGCAACCTCGCCAACATCAACCCGGCGGACGTCGACCAGATCGAGGTGCTGCGCGGCAGCAGCGCGATCTACGGCAGCGGCGCGGCGGGTGGCATCGTGTCGATCCGCACGCGGCAGCCCAGCGGCGAGACGCGCGCCGAGACCACCATCACCGGCGTGTCGCCGCTCTCGCGCATCGGTTCGGCCGGACTGGGCGGCGAAGTGCAGCACTACATCTCGGGCAGTGGCCAAGTCTTCGACTACGCGGTGAGCCTTGGTACGCGGCACGTGGGCGGCTCCTACGACGCGCGCGGCGACCGCATCGCGCCCGAGCCCAGCCAGGGCGACCTGTTCGACTCGAACATCTACAACGCCTCCGCCAAGATCGGCTACCGCATCGACGCGAACCAGCGGCTGCAGTTCTCGGCGAGCCACTACGACGCGAAGCAGGACACCGACTACGCCTCCGACCAGTCCGTGGCCAGGCTGCCGGCGGGCAGCGTCGCGGCGCGGCCCCTGAAGGGACTGCAGCTCGACAAGCAGAACCGCGTGACCAACAGCCTGCTCGGCCTCGACTACACGAACCGCGACATCGCTGGCAGCACGCTGGCCGCGCAGCTCTACTACCGCGACTTCTTCACCCGCTTCGCGCCCTTCGACGCGCGCGGCGTCGTGGCCCGTGGATCGAGCGTCGACCAGGTGATGCAGAACTCGCGCGTGTTCGGCGGCCGCCTGACGGTCAAGACGCCGTTCGGCGCCGACCGGAAGACGCAGCTCACCTGGGGCGCGGACTTCAACCAGGAACGCACCGACATGCCGCTCGACGTGTTCGACCCGAAGCTCTACGACGCCAGCCGCGGCCTGAGTTTCAGTCGGACCGGCACGCTGATCTTCATGCCGCCCATCACCACGCGCACCATGGGCGGCTTCGCCCAGCTGCAGCATCGCTTCAACGACAACTGGTCGGTCGAGGGCGGCGCGCGCTACGACAAGGCCAGCGCGAGGTTCGACAGCTTCACGCCGCTGTCGCAGCTGCGTGCACGCAACCCTGCGCAGGTGAAGGGCGGCACGGTCGACTACGGCGCGTGGACCTACAACGCCGGCGTGGTCTACAACCCGACGTCGCGCCACGACATCTACGCTTCGTACAGCCAGGGATTCGAGTTGCCCGACATCGGCCTGCAGGTTCGCAACGCGACGCCGAGCTTCAACATCCGCGGCTCCGACCTGCAGCCGGTGAAGACCGACACCGTGGAGCTCGGCTGGCGCGGCCGCTTCGACAACGCGGTGGCCAACCTGAGCGTGTTCCAGTCGCAGTCCGCGCTGGGCGCGGTGCAGAGCTCGTTCAACGGACTGATCATGACCCGCACCAAGGAGCGCATCCACGGCATCGAAGGCGCCATCGACTACGTCGACAGCGGCGACCGCTGGGGCGCGGGCGGCTCCTTCACGTGGATGAAGGGGCGCGAGCTGCCGCAGGGCGGCACGCGCTACCAGGACATGTGGGGCTACCGCATTCCGCCGCTCAAGCTGACGGCATACGTCGAATACAGGCCGAGTGCGCGCTGGAGCCACCGGCTGCAGGCCGTGTCCTATGGCTCGAAGGACTACCGGCTCGACGGCGTGAACAGCTTCGGCCGCCGCGACGTCAGCGGCTACACCACATTCGACCTCGTCAGCCGGTTCAAGATCGACGAGAAGAACACCGTCGTCGTGGGTGTCGAGAACCTGTTCAACCGACGCTACTTCCCGCTCTACAGCCAGCTGCTACGCAACAGCAACAACACCAGTCGGTTGCCGGCCGCGGGGGCGGTGCTGAAGGTGAGCTACACCCACCGCTGGTGAGCAATGAACGCCGCGCGGCGCCTGCCCGAAGGCTCCTCAGGCTTTCGGCGTCGGCCCCGCGTGCGCCTCGTGCTGCGGCAGGTCATCCGTGATCGTGAACCACGGCGCCTTCGAGCCCACGAAGATGTGCGCGGTCGGGCGGATGGACGGCGCATCGACCAGCGTGCCCATCGCGACGTGCACGAATTGCCCGTCGCGCACCACCGAGCACAGCAGCGAGCCGCATTTCGCGCAATGCAGGTCGCCCGCATCGGGCTTGCCGTGGATCATCAACGCGTCTTCACCAAGCGTGATGGCGAACTTGCCGCGCTCGATGCCCGCGAAAGGCTTGAAGGCCGAGCCCGTCGCGCGCCGGCAGTCCGGGCAGTGGCAGTTCAGCGAGTAGGCGAACTCATCCGCCACCTCGTAGTGAACGGCACCGCACAGGCACCTGCCGGCAAGGATGCTCAACCCGCCAGCCCCACGAACACGTTCTGCACGTCGTCGTTCGCGTCGATGGCCGCCAGGAAGGTCTCGACTTCTTCCAGGTCTTCAGCGCTCAGGCTCGCCGGATCGACCGGGTTCTTCGGCTTGTAGCCCAGCTTGGCCGACAGCACCGTGAAGCCCTGCGCCGGAAGGGCGCGGCTCACGAGATCGAGGTCGGTGGGGTCGGTGAGGAAGACCGCGGGGTGGTCTTCGCCGGCAGGCTCGAAGTCTTGCGCGCCGGCCTCGATGGCGGCCACTTCGGGATCGGCGTCGGGCTTCGCGGGTTCGGCCTCGATCATGCCGACGTGGTCGAAGTCCCACGACACCGAGCCAGAGGTGCCGAGCTGACCCTTGCGGAACAGCACGCGCATTTCAGGCGCGGTGCGGTTCACGTTGTCGGTCAGGCATTCGACCATCACCGGCACGCGGTGCGGTGCGAAGCCTTCGTAGATCACGTGCTCGTAGTTGACCGCCTCGCCCGTGAGGCCCGCGCCTTTCTTGATGGCGCGGTCGAGCGTGTCCTTGGGCATCGAGACCTTGCGGGCCTGCTCCACCACCAGCCGCAGGCGTGCGTTGGAGGCAGGATCGGCGCCGTTGCGCGCGGCCACCACGATTTCCTTGACCAGCTTGCCGAACAGCCGGCCCTTGGCATTGGCCGCGATGTCCTTGTGTTTGGCTTTCCATTGGGCGCCCATGTCCGTGTCCTTGAATGAATATGTATTGCTTGCGGCCTTGTCTGGCTCTTTTGAAGAAAGAAGGGCTGGATGACCGAGAGGGGCGACTACTGTAGCCTTCTTCCCATGACCGCTCCACAAGACGCCCTGTACCCCCCGCCGTTCGAATCGGGCAACGGCAACCAGACCACCACCTGGGCCGAATGCATCGCCTTCTACGAGCGGCTGGCCAGGGAGTTTCCCGGCGTGCTGCGCTGGGGCGAGATCGGAAGGTCGGACACCGGCGTTCCCATTCACGCCGGCGTGGTCACCGCCGACGGCGTGTTCGACCGCGAGACGCTCAAGCAGCAGCAGCGCCCGGTGTTCTTCAACAACAACGGCATCCACCCCGGCGAGCCCGAGGGCATCGACACCTGCATGGCGCTGGTGCGCGACTTCTGCACCCAGCCGGAACGGCTCGCGGCGCTGGGCAGCACGGTGTTCCTCTTCATTCCGGTCTACAACGTGGACGGCTGCATCAACCGGCAGGACAGGTCCCGCGTGAACCAGCTCGGGCCCGAATCGTTCGGCTTCCGCGGCAACGGCCGGCACCTGGACCTGAACCGCGACTTCATCAAGTGCGACAGCCTCGCGGCGCAGGTCTTCATCCGCTTCTTCACCGCGTGGGACCCGGACGTGATGGTCGACACCCACACCTCCAACGGCGCCGACTACAGCTACACCATGACGCTGATCCCGACCCAGCCCGACAAGCTGGGCGGCGGGCTTGGCGCCTTCCTGCGCGAAAGCATGCTGCCCGCGATCTACGGCGGCATGGAGCGCCGCGGCTGGCCCACCTGCCCGTACATGAACCTGCTGGCCGAGACGCCCGGCGACGGCATCGAGGACTTTCTCGACACTCCGCGCTTTTCCACCGGCTATGCGGCGCTGCACCACACCATCGGCTTCATGCCCGAGACCCACATGCTCAAGCCCTTCGCCGACCGCGTGGCTTCGATGCGGGCGCTGGTCGAGACGGTGCTGGACTTCAGCATCGCGAATGCGGCGCGCATCCAGGAACTGCGGCGCGAAGCGAAGGCCGCGGCCGCGCGGCAGGCGCGCTGGCCGCTGGCATGGCGCAACGACCGCAGCCGGCCGGCGAGCCTGCGCTTCAAGGGCTATCGCGCGGTCCGCAAGCCCAGCCTGCTGGGCAGCTACGAGCGCCTGGCCTACGACCGCAGCCAGCCGTGGGAGAAGGACATCGTCCATTTCGACCGCTGCATCGAGGAGGCGACGGTCGCGGCGCCCAGGGCTTACCTCGTGCCGCAGGCGTGGCGAGAGGCGATCGAGCGGCTGGAGTGGAACGGCGTGGAGCTGAGCCGGCTCGACGAAGACAGGCTCTTCGACGCGGCGCGCGTGTACCGCATCCGCAGCGTGACTTCCCGCGCGAACGCCTACGAAGGCCACATGTTCCACGACGAGGTGGAGCTCGCCGAAGGCATCGAGCCGTTCCAGGCGAGGGCGGGCGACGTGCTGGTGTCGCTGGACCAGCCCAATGCCCGCTACGCGGTCGAGACGCTGGAGCCGCAGGCCCATGACAGCTTCTTCCGCTGGGGCTTCTTCAACAGCGTGCTGGAGAAGAAGGAGAACTTCTCGCCCTATGTCTTCGAGGACACCGCGCTGCGCATGCTGGAAGAAGAGCCCGAGCTGAGACGCCTGTTCGAGCAATGGAAGGCCGGGAACCCGGAGAAGCTGGGCGACCAGAAGGCGGTGCTGGGCTTCATCTTCGCGCACGGCAGGCGCCACGCGGAGCCCGAGTGGCGCTGCTACCCGGTGGTCGCGCTGATGTAGTCGCGGCTCACCCCGCCGGCCTGAACCCCGGCAGCGCATGCATGCGCTGCCGCAGGGCCTCCACGAAAGCCGTGACCCGCGCCGGCCGGTACAGCCCCGGCGGCAGCGCGACGTGCACGCCGATCGGCTCCAGCCACCAGTTCGGCAGCACGCGCTTCAGGCGGCCGGCCTGCATGTCCTCGTGGCACATCCATGGCGCGGCCGCGCCGATGCCTGCGCCGTTGAGGATCGCGCGGTAGCTCGCGAGCAGGCTGTCGGTGCGGATGGGCGTGTCGAGCGGCACGATGCGCGAGCGGCCCGCGCGGTTGATGAGCCGCACGTTGCCCGTCACGTACGGGATCAGGCCCACGCACGGCAACTGAGGCAGCCGGGCCAGCGTGACGGGGCCGGTGCGCTTCAGCAGTTCGGGCGTGGCGATCAGCACGCGCTCCATGCGGCCCACCGTGCGGCAGACGAGGCCGGGGTCGCGCACCTCGCCCACGCACACCCAGCACTCTGCGCCGGAGGCCGCGAGGTCGACCACGCGGTCGGTCAGCGTGAGCTCCACGCGCAGCTGCGGATGCGCGGCGCGCAGGTCAGTCACCGCGTCGGTGAGGAAGCCGGTGCCATAGCCGGATGGGCCGATCACGCGCAGCGTGCCCTCGGGCCGGCTCTGTCCGCCCTGCAGCCGCTGCGACAGGCCCGACCAGCGGTCGGTGAGGTCGTGCGCCTCGGCCAGAAGCGAGCGGCCTTCGTCGGTGAGCGAGAAGTTCGCGGTGTTGCGAATGGCCAGCTTGCAGCCCAGCAGTCGTTCCAGCTCCAGCAGGCGGCGGCTCACGGTGGGCTGCGTGGTGTCGAGCAGGCGCGCCGCCTTGCTGAGCGATCCGCTCTCGCCGATGCGGATGAATGTCTGCAGCAGGTCGAGCCGGTCGTGGGTGTTCTTCATGCGCCAGACGTATAGCACTTCATCGGACCATACGTCTACCCACGGCAGCGGGTGCTGCCTATCGTCTGGGCCGTTCAAGACAAGCGAATGAATGGATATTTCCCGATGAGCGCCTCGATCGAAGACACCCCACGCACCGTGGGCGACACGCCCAAGGGCGGTTCCGTGCTCGGCTTCTACGCCGCCAGGGGCACGCCACGGCCACCGCGCATCGCGCACGGCGAGGGCATCTACCTGTGGGACACGGGCTGCCGCCGCTTCCTCGACGCGACGGCCGGCGCGGTGGTCGCCAACATCGGCCACGGCAATCCGCGCGTGCTGGCGGCGATGCAGGAGCAGGCAGCGCGCGTGACCTTCGCCTACCCGCGCTTCTTCGAGAGCGAGCACAGCATCGAGCTGGCCGACCGCGTCTGCGCGCTGGCGGGCGATGGCTTCGACCGCGCCTTCTTCGTCTCGGGCGGCTCGGAGGCCAACGAGTCGGCGATCAAGCTGGCGCGGCAGTACGCGGTGGTCACGGGCCAGCCGCGCCGCGCCAAGGTCATCTCGCGCAACCCCAGCTACCACGGCTCCACGCTCGGCGCGCTGGCGGTGACGGGCGACGCGCACACGCAGTCGATCTACGGGCCGATGGTGCGCGAGATGCCGAAAGTGAGCGCGCCGCTGTCGTACCGCGTGCCCGAGGGCCACACCGCCCTGAGCCATGCGATGGCCTGCGCCGACGAGCTCGAGGCCGCCATCGTGCGCGAAGGGCCCGACACGGTGTTGTCTTTCATCATGGAGCCCATCGGCGGGCTGTCGACCGGCGCGGCGGTCTCGCCCGCCGCCTACTTCGAGCGCGTGCGCCAGATCTGCGACCGCCACGGCGTGCTGCTGATCTACGACGAGATCATGAGCGGCGCGGGCCGCACCGGGGCTTTTCTCGCGGCGCACCATTGGGCCGGCGCGCGGCCAGACCTCGTCACGCTGGCCAAGGGGCTGGCCGCGGGGTACACGCCGCTGGGCGCGCTGCTGGCGCCCGACCGCATCGTCGACGCGATCGCGGGCAGCGGCGGCTTCGTGCATGGCCACACCTACTTCACCAACCCGCTGTCGTGCGCGGTGGCGAACGCGGTGCTCGGCGAAGTCATCCGGCAGGACCTGGTGAACCGCGCGCGCGACATGGGCGAGCTGCTGATGGCGCGCCTGCGCGAGGTGGCGGAGCGCTCGCCCATCGTGGGCGACGTGCGCGGCAAGGGGCTCTTCACCGCCATCGAGATCGTGGCCGACAAGGCGACGAAGCGGCAGCTGCCGGCGAGCTTCAATGCGCCGGCGCGACTCACCGAGCACGGGCTGAAGCACGGCATCGCGCTGTACAACCGGCGTGCCAACCTGGGCGCCTTCGGTGATTTCCAGATGATCACGCCGCCGCTGACCATCACGCCCGCCGAGATCGACGAACTGGCGGACCTGCTCGAACGCTCGCTGCGCGACCTGGCCGATGAGATCGCGGCCAAGGGCTTCGCCAGCCCGGCGCGATGAAGGCCATGCCGATGCCGCCCCATCGCAGCCTGCACGTTCCCGGCGTGCACGGCTACACCGACCGCAAGAGCGTGGCCGCCGGCGAGGTGGTGCGCTTCCACATCAGCAGCGACGTGCCCTATGCGCTCTCGGTGGGCCGGCTCGGCCCCGACACCGAGGGCCGTTCGGCAGACACGGTGCTGCATGCCTTCGAGCCATCGCCTGCGCGCGTGCATCCGATCCACCCCGGCTCCTATGTGCGCGTCGAGCGCGGGCTCGACCAGCCGCTGCGTGCGCTCACGCTGGAGTGCTGGGTGCAGGTGTGGAGCGTGGGCACGCGCCAGAGCGTGATCGGGCAGTTCGACCTGCCCGCCGTCTGCGGCTACGGGCTCTTCGTCGACGAGGCAGGTCGCGCGGTGTTCTACCTGGGCGATGGCGGTGCCTTCCGCCCGGAAGGCGAGCTTGCGGGCGGCGCGCTGAAGCCGAAGCGCTGGCATCACATCGTCGCCACCTGGGACGGCAGCGAGACGGTGCTGTGGGTCGATGGCGAGGCGGTCGCGCGTGGTCGATGGACCGGCTCCCTGCATCCGGGGCGCGCACCGCTGCGCCTGGGCGCCAGCGGCATCGATGGCTTTGCGGACGCATTTCTCGAGGGCGACGTCGTCATGCCGGCGATCTATTCGCACGCGCTGCAGGCCGACGAGGTGCGCGCCCGTTTCGCGGACCGCGGCTTGCACACGCCGCGCGGCCGCACCGTGCTCGCCTGCTGGCCGCTGCGCGAGGAGCGCGGCGATGTGGTGGCCGATGCCAGCGGCCACCAGCGCACCGGCCGCATCGTCAACCATGGCACCTGGATGATCGTCGGACCGGCCTTCGAGCCGGCGCGCGTGAACGAGTTTTCCGACGACGGCTACGACCCGCTGGCCGATCCGACGCGCGGCCACGGCCTGCGGCTGGCCAGCGACGACCTCTACGACTGCCGCTGGCCAGAGGGCCACACCTTCCGCGTTCCGGCGAACGCGAAGTCTGGCGTGTACGTGGGCCGAGTGCACTTCCTGCTCGACGGCCGGCCCGTCGAGCACGACATCACCTTCATCGTGCGCCGTGCCGCGCACCAGGCGCCCGCGCCGGTGCTGGTGCTGTGCGCCACCAACAGCTGGCTGGCCTACGCGGCAACGCCCTTCGCGAAGAACGCCGCGAGCGACCCGGTGTGGCCGCGCCGCTCGGCGGGCCTGGAGAACAGCCACCCCGAGGCGCCGGCCTTCTGCAGCTACACCTACCACCGCGGCGGCCAGCCCACCTACCAGGTCGGCCTGCGCATGCCCTGGCCCAACGCCAGCCCCAACGCGCTGTACGACCCGGCCGACGCCGGCTTCAGCCAGTGGACCCGGCTGGAGCGCCGGCTGCATGTGTGGCTCGACCGGGCCGGCTACGACTACGACGTGGTCAGCGACCTCGACCTGCACCGCGACCCGGGCCTGCTGAAGGCCTACAGGACGGTGGTCATCAACGGCCACAGCGAGTACTGGTCGCTGCCGGCCTGCGACGGGCTCGACGACTACCTGTCGGGCGGCGGCACCGCCATCGTGCTGTCGGGCAACACCATGTACCTGCGCGTGAGCTACGACGAAGACTGCACGGTGATGGAGCAGCGCAAGGTGCTCGGCCCGAACGACGAAGACAGCGAGGAAGCCGCCAAGGTGCGCCCGCCCGCCGGCCCCTACGGCGAGCAGTACCACTCGCAGGACTGGGCGCGCGGCGGCCAGTTCAGGCAGGCCGGGCGCTCCTGCGCCGAGCTCATCGGGCTGGAGTCGGCGGGCTGGGCCTTTGCCGACGGCAGCGACTTCGGCGTGTACCACGCCACGCAGCCCGGGCACTTCCTGTTCACGCGGCCGCACGCGCTAGGCCTGGCCGAGGGCGCGACCTTCGGGCATGCGCCGGGCGGCGGCCTGCCGCGCGCCATCGGGCACGAGTGGGACCTGAGCGTGGCGACGCTGCGCCGCATGACGCACGTGTTGCCCGCGGGCGAGAGCCTGCCCGAGCCGCAGCGCGGCATCCAGGTGATCGCGCAGGGTCGCCGGCACCGGCCAGGGCGCCTCGATGCGTACCTCGACTACTTCTCGAACGTGACCGAATCGCTCGACGGGCTCTCGGCCGAGATGATCTATTGGGAGCGCCCGCAGGGCGGCCGCGTGTTCAACGCCGGTGCCGTCGGTGCGAGCTGGGTGCTCGGCGTCGATCCATGTTTCGAAGGGGTGCTGCGCAACGTACTGCATCACTTCGGCGTCCGCCCCGAGACGGGCGCGGACCTTGCAGTTCAACCATCCCTGGAGCACGAAGCACCATGAGCACACTCGCCCCACGCGCCGCCGAGCTTTCCGAACCCGCCGGGCCAGCCACCCGGCAGAGCACGCTGCGGGTCATTACCGCCATCTCCATCGGCAACGCGCTGGAGTGGTTCGAGATCGTGATCTACGGCTTTCTCGCCGTGACCATCTCCAAGCTGTTCTTCCCCGCCGAGAACGACACTGTGTCGCTGCTCATCACGCTGGGCACCTTCGGCGTGACCTTCGTGATGCGCCCGGTCGGCTCGCTGGTGCTGGGCGCGTATGCCGATGCGCGCGGACGCAAGAACGCACTGACGCTGTCGATGGCGATCATGCTGTGCGGCACGCTGCTGATCGCGGTGTCGCCGACCTTCGCGCAGATCGGGCTGTGGGCGCCTGGGCTCGTGATCCTCGCGCGGCTGCTGCAGGGCTTCGCGGCGGGCGGCGAGTTCGGCAGCGCCACTGCGCTGCTGGCCGAGCAGGACCCGCGCCGGCGCGGCTTCTTCTCGAGCTGGCAGTTCGCGAGCCAGGGCATCACCACCTTCCTGGCGGCGGGCTTCGGCATGGGGCTCAACGCGCTGCTCACGCCCGAGCAGCTGCTGTCGTGGGGCTGGCGCATTCCGTTCTTCTTCGGGCTGCTGATCGGGCCGGCCGGCCTGTACATCCGCCGTCACCTCGACGAAGGCGTGGAGTTCAAGCGCGCGGCGCAGGAGGCCACGCCGGTGCGCACCACGCTGGTGGATCAGCGCGGGCGCACGCTGGCGGCGATGGGGCTCATCATCCTCGCGACCATCGTCGCGTACACGGGGCTCTTCATGCCCACCTTCGCGGTGCGCCAGCTGGGCCTGCCGCCGTCGATGGCCTTCGCCGGCACCTTCTGGTTCGGCGTGCTGCAGTTCGCGCTGGTGCCGCTGTTCGGCAGCATGTCGGACCGCGTGGGGCGTATCCCGGTGATGCGCGCTGCGGCGCTGGTCATGCTGGTGATGATCGTGCCGCTTTTTTACCTGCTGGTGAACCATCCCTCGGTGCCGGCGCTGATGCTGGCGCTCACGGCCATGGGCGTGGTGGCCTCGGCCTACTGGGGGCCGATCTCGGCGGCGATGTCGGAGCTGTTCCCCGCGGCCACGCGCGGCACCGGGCTGTCGGTGAGCTACAGCTTCGGCGTGGCGATCTTCGGCGGCTTCGCGCCCTTCATCAGCGCCTGGCTCATCACGGCCACGGGCAGCAAGATCGCGCCGGCGTTCTACGTGGGCTTCGGCGTGCTGGTGAGCCTGGCGGCGCTGCGGGCTGCGCGGCGGTACGGCGTGAAATAGCAGTTTTTTCCAAGTCGCGGAGGTGCGCCGCGCCTAGGCTGTGGCCAATCCTCAACTGCCTCGGAACGAATGGCCATGCGATCCAGCGACGCGCAACAGAAGACTGACATCTTTCATCGGCTGCATGCCGGCCCTGAACCGCTGGTTCTGGTGAATGCGTGGGACGCCGCCAGCGCCCGGATCGTCGAGCGCGCCGGGGCCACGGCCATCGGTACCACCAGCGCGGGCATGGCCTGGTCGCTCGGCTACGCGGATGGCGAGCGCCTGCCCGTCGGCGAACTGCTGGCGGCCTGCGCGCGCATCAGCCGCGTGGCGGGCGTGCCGGTGAGCGTCGACGTCGAAAGCGGCTACGGCGACAGCACGCAGGCGGTGTGCGATGTGGCGGGGGCGTTGATCGACATGGGCGTAGCCGGCATCAACATCGAGGACGGCACGCGGCCGGGCACGCGCGAGCTGGCGCCGCCCGAGGTGCAGTGCGAACGCATCGCCGCCATCCGGAAGCTCGATGCGCGCTTCTTCATCAACGCGCGTACCGATGTGTACTTCGTGCCCTGGGACGACCCGGCGGCCCGCTTCGAGGAGGCGCTGCGCCGCGCGAAGCTCTACGCGGCGGCGGGTGCGGACGGCATCTTCGTGCCGGGCATGTCCAGCCCCGAAGAGATCGGGCGACTGTCCGGCGTGCTGGGCCTGCCTTTGAACGTGTACGCGGGCTATGCCGGCGCTCCTCCGGCCGAAAGCCTTGTGCGGGCCGGCGCGAGGCGCATCAGCCTGGGCTGCGGCCCGCTGCAGTCGGCGCTGGGGCTCGTGGCCCGCATCGCCACCGAAGCCTTCGAGCACGGCCGCTTCGGCACGATGGGCGAGGGCATGCTGTCGGTCGGCGAACTCAATGGGCTCTTTCCGGCCACGCCCTGAGCCCCATGCCGCGGGAGCGGCTTCGGGTACAGTGGGCGCCCCTTGCCGCAGCCGACCCCGTCCGAAACAGCTTCCCCGCACAGCATCCGCCTGGAGGCGGTGACGCTGGTGCGCGGCAGCCAGCATGTCTTCGAGGGGCTGACGCTCGGCCTGCAGGAGATGCGCATCGGCCTGATCGGCGACAACGGCGCCGGCAAGAGCAGCCTGTTCCGCCTCATCAGTGGGCTCGACCAGCCGCAGGAAGGGCGCGTGGTCGTGCATGGCTGCGACACGCAGGCCGACCGCAGGCAGCTGTCGAGGCACGTGGGGCTGATGTTCCAGAACCCCGACGACCAGATCATCTTCCCGACCGTGGCCGAGGAGCTGGCCTTCAGCCTCACCGCGCGCGGCGAAACGCGACAGGCGGCACGGCAGCAGGCGCGCGATTTTCTTGCGCAGCGCGGGCTTGAAGCCTGGGCCGGGCGCGCGGTGAGCGAGCTGAGCCAGGGCCAGCGCCAGCAGGTATGCCTGCTGGCCCTGCAGATCAGCGAGCCCGCCACGCTGCTGCTCGACGAGCCATTCGCCAGCCTCGACCTCCTGAGCCAGGCCCGGCTGGCCGCGCAACTGGAGGCGAGCGATCACCAGATCCTCGTGTCCACGCATTTGCTCGAACACGTCTACGACTTCGAGCGCGTGCTGTGGCTCGAACGGGGCAAGGTGCGCGGCGATGGACCGGGCCGCGAGGTGTGCGAGGCCTATGCCGAGAACGTGCGGGAGCGCGCCGAGGCGGAACGGGCGCGCCGTCATGCGTAGCCTTTATTCGGAGCAGCCGACGTGGATGCATGCGATCGCGGCATGGATCAAGCTCGCGGTGTTGTCGGTGTGCGGCACGCTGCTGGTGCTGGTCGAGCGGCCTGTGCATCTGGCCATCGCCTGCGCGGCGGTGATGCTGATCTTCGTCTCGCTCGGGGCGCCTGCGTGGCGCCGCGTGCGCATGCTGGTTGGCGTGGCCGTTGCCGGTGGGCTGATCGTCGGCTTCCATTGGGCGATGGGCACGACACCGCTCGGCGTGGCCAGTGCGCTGCGCCTCGCCAGCGCAGCCACGCTCGCGCTGATGCTCACGCTGACCACCCGCTTCGAAGACCTGCTGGCGGTGCTCGAGGCGGTGCTGCATCCGCTGCAGCGCTTCGGCGTCCCGACCGAGCGGATCGCGCTGGGCCTTGGCCTGATGCTGCGCTTCGCCGAAAATTTCTATGTGCAGTGGCAGCGCCTCGACGATGCCTACCGCGCGCGCTCCGGCCACGGTGGCGGCCTGCGGCTGCTGGCGCCGCTGACCATCCGCACGCTGCAGACGGCGGAGCGCGTGGCGGACGCGCTGGCCGCGCGGCTCGGGCGCTGATCCTTCTTTCCGTCTTTTCTCGATTGCGACTGCCATGACCACCACTTCAGGCTCCCTCACTTCCTCCCGTTCGCTCTCGTACATCGCGCTGTTCGCGGCGCTGATGGCGGTGTTCGGCCTGATCCCGAAGATCGACCTGCCGTTCGGCGTGCCGATCACGCTGCAGTCGCTGGGCGTGATGCTCGCGGGCTGCCTGCTGGGGCCGCGCCGCGGCTTCCTGGCCATCGCGCTGTTCCTGCTCGCGGTGGCGCTGGGCCTGCCGCTGCTGCCGGGCGGCCGTGGCGGCTTGAGCGTGTTCGTGGCACCGGCCGGGGGCTTCCTGTTCGGCTGGATGTTCGGTGCCTTCGCCTGCGGCTTGCTGATGCGCCTCGCTGTGCGCCGCATGGGCGAGGCCACGGGCACGGGGCTGCTGGTGGCGGCCTTCCTGTCGTCGGGGGTGGGCGGGATCGGCGTGGTCTACGCCTTCGGCATCGTCGGGCTCTCGCTGATCGCGCACATGTCGCTGTCGCAGGCCGCGCTGGCCATGCTGGTATTCATTCCCGGCGACCTCATCAAGTGCGGCATCTGCGCGATGCTGGTGCAGACCGTGATGCGCGGCATGCCCGGTTGGCGGCTCGACCGCGACTGAGCTTTCCGGCTACCCGGCGCGCCGGCTGAAGACGGTGGCCGAGAGGTAGTCCTTGCGCGGGCCGTGCACCGTGTGGCGGATCGTGAATGACCCGTCGGGCAGGAAGCGGTAGCTGCTGTCGTAGGTGTCGGGCGTGCACAGGTGCGTGGCCGAGCCGGCGAGCGCGTCGCCATCGCGAACGATGGCGATGGCGTGGAACAGGCGCGGCGGCGTCTCGGCGAAATGCACCAGGAAGCCGCCGGGCGCACGCTCGAAGAGGTATTCGCGGTGCCCGTCGAATTCCTTGCCGTCGGTCAGGCGGATCCGGCCCTCCTCGCGGTACTTGAGCATTCCGGTTTCCAGCGGCGTGAACGTGGCGACGCCGCTCATGCTGGCCTGGCCCTCGATGTTCCGCTGCAGGGTCCATTCGCCCGCCAGCCTGTCGAACACGGCGTCGGGGCTGCCCCAAGGGGCCAAGGGGGGTGAAGGGGCAGGGGCCGGTTCGCTCATGCGGGGGACTCTACGGCAGGCGGTGATCTGCTTTCTTGGCGGTTGATTGTTTCCATGGTGTGAACACCGCGGTTCCATTGTCTAAGGGTTTTTACTTAGATAACGGCGCACAATTCTTCCCATGGACCAGCCCTTCAGCTGATCCAGACCAAGAAACAAGAACCGAACCAATTGAAGGACACATCCAAATGACCGCCTCGAAGCTCCTCTCCGCCGTTTCCCTCGCCCTGCTGGCCGTTGCCGGCGGTGCCCACGCCGAAACCTATGAAGGCGTGCACCAGCTGACCTCGGCCGCCAGCCGCGCCGACGTCGCCGGCCAGGCCGTGGTTGCCGCCCATAGCGCCAACCCCTACGCCACCGGTGCCAATGCCGGCCCGGCCAAGGTGATCGTCTCGACCGCCAGCCGCTCCGCCGTTCGCGCCGAAGCCGTGGCCGCCGCCCGCAGCGGTGACCCGTATGCCGAAGGTGCTTCCTCGGGCGTGGCCCCCATCGTGGCCAGCTCGGTGGACCGCGCCGCAGCCCGCGCTGCCGCTCATGGCGACGCACTGCCGCTGTAATTCCCTGCGGGGTTGAAAGAAAGCCGGGCCATGGCCCGGCTTTTTTGCCGGCATCAGCGCGGGGGCAGCAGCCGCAGCGCGGCGACGAGCAGGGGCTCGCCGCTGCCGCCGGCCGCTTCGCGCAGCTCGACGGACCATTGCGCGGTTTGATCACCGCGCCCGGATTGCGCGCGAAGTTCGCAGGCATAGACGACTCTTCCGGCACGCGCATCCTCGCGCGACGCGATCGTTTCATCGCAGCACTCCCCGGCCAGCGAGCGCGTACCGTCAGCCGCATCGAGGACGCAGCGCCGCACCAGCCGCACTGCGATGCGCTCAGGCGCCACGGTGCGTTCGCTTTCTTGCGCAGCCGGCACCGTCGCGTGCAGGCGCAGCTCGAAGGGCTCGCCGATGCGAAAGCCTTCCCCGCGCTCCAGCGACATGTTCTCCAGCGCGACCCGCACCCGGCGGCGTTCGCGCAGCCTCGTGACGACGGCCAGCACCGACAGCACCGAGAAGACGCCGAAGAAAGGCACCCCCACCAGCATCCAGAGCCATTGCCAGCCGCCGGCCAGCGACCAGCGCATTGCCTGGAAGCCGAAGACCGCCATGAACACCAGCACCGCCAGCGCGACCAGCCAGGCGATGCGGTCGGCGGCCGACCTCGACACCCGTTCCGTGGCCTGCGGCATGGCCGAAGTCCACGAGGTGGGCAGGCGTTCGCCGGCCGACGAAGGGGCGATGTCTGGATGGTGTCGATGCGGCATGAAGAGCCGCCGAGCATAGCCAGCAGCCCGGCGGCCCCGGGTGGTGCAGCCCCGGCCAAGTGGCAGAGCCGGCTTCGCCATAAGGCGCATTGCCTTGCCATTGCGCATCCTTCATGATGGTGCGGTACGGAAGGGATGCCGCTGGACATCATGCTTTCGCACTACTGCGCCATCGTGGTGCGCTCGGGTAAAAATACGAACACGCTTCCGCCAGGAAAAAAGAAAGCATGACCCGTTGCCGCCGAAGCGGCAGCCCAACACGCATGGCCCTTACTCTCGACCCAGAAGACACGCGCGGACGCATCCACGACCTGGTATGGAGCGGCTTTTATCCCGACGCCGATGTCGAGTGGATGATCACCGACGAGTACCTCGACCCTGACGAAATCACCAGCGAAGACCGCGCCTGGGTCAAGGCCGAGGCGGCGAGCGCCTGCGCCGCCAGGCGCGCGGCCGAGGCCGGCTGGCCTGCGCAGACTGAATACGACCGGCTCGAAGCCGTGTTCGCGCAACTGCGCAGCGAGAAGATCATTGCGCTGCACCGTGCGGGCAACACCCTCGCCGATGGCCACGACGACGTGCGCGAGCAGTGGCGCGCCGCCGGCCGGGCCGAGTCGGGCATCCGCGGCTGCTGCTTCTATCACGCGCAGGACCTCGACACGGCGGTGCGCACCGGCCGCCTGCACCTTGCCTTCAGCGGCGGCATGATCCCCGAGATCGAGCAGCGCGAGGCCAACACCGCGGCGGTGGGCCATCGCATCGTCGAACTGCTGCGCGCGGCCGGCTTCGGCGCGCACTGGAGCGGCAACATCAACGAGCGCATCGAAGCCGACCTCGGCCAATGGCGCAAGCGAGGCCCCTCCGCGTGAGCGTGCAGGCCTGGCAGCCGCCGCGCCGCATCGACGCGATCGACTTCTGGCTGCGTTCGCGGCTGCTGGCCGCGGCCCATGCGCTGCGCGAGACCCTGCGGCCTTCGGCCCGCCGATGGCCTGCTGCCAGCGACGCACTGGCCGACGCGCCGGTGCTCGCGCAATACCGCGCACCCTTGTGGACCGACGGCCGCGCGGACGAATTCCCGCTCGTGGCCGGCAAGGTGCACAACCTTCGCGTGGCACGCCGTGCCTTCGACGCCGTCGAGGTACCGGCCGGCGAGGTACTGAGCTTCTGGCGCCAGCTGGGCAGGCCGGCCTCGTGGCGCGGCTTCGTGCAGGGCCGCGAACTGCGCGGCGGCTGCGTGGTGCCGACGCTGGCCGGCGGGCTGTGCCAGCTGTCGAATGCGCTCGCCACCGCGGCGGTGCGCGCGGGCTTCGAACTGGTGGAGCGGCACGGGCACACGGCGCGCATCGAGCAGGCGGGCGAGCTGGTTGGCGATGCCGTCGACGCGACGGTGTTCTGGAACTACGTCGATCTCAAGGTGCGCGCCAGGCAGGCATGGCGGCTCGAAGTGGAGCTGACCGGCACGGAGCTGGTGTTGCGCATCCGGGGGCGGGACGCGCCGGTTGCGCCTTTCGTGCCCGTCACGATGCACCGCGCAAGCGAGGACGCGGGCGCTGCATTGCCCGTGGCGCGCGGCTGCCTCAGCTGCGACCAGACCGCGTGCTTCCGCCATCGTCCGCAGGTCGACGTCGGACCCGAGGGGCTCACCGCTGCATTGCTCGATGGCTGGACGCCGGAGTTCGCGCGCTTCCTGCGCGAGGAACATCCGGGCGCGCAGCGCATGCAGCCGGTGCCGTTGCGGCTGGCGTTCTGGCGCCGCCCCGCGACGGGCTGGCATCGCGAACCGGTGGCAGAGGGTGTCGCGCCCGCGCGGGAGCCATGGGCCGCGAGCCTGCGCCGCGCGCTGTGGCAGCGGCTGTGGGCGCGGCAGCCGGGACGGCGTCAGGCCAGCCTGATCGACGGCCAGCGCTGGCTCGCGCAGGCCTTCGCTGCGAGGCTGAAACCGGAGCACACGCAGCTGGTGGTCGAGCAGTCGTTGCTGCCGCACCTGCAGCGCATCGGCGCGCTCGACGGCCGCCGCATCATCGTGCTGGCCGGCGCGCTGCCGATGACCGACATCGAAAAGCGGCTCGACGAAGCTTCACAGCGCTGGCCCGGCGACGCCACCTTGCGCGACTTCCGGGCCGAACCGTCGCTGGTGCGGGCCGAGTCGCAGGCGCTTGCGCGCGCGTCGGTCGTGGTCACGCCGCATGCCGAAGTCGTCCGGCAACTCGCGGCACTGGCGCCGCAAGCGGCGTCGAGGCGACTTGACTGGGCGCTGCCGGATGCGAGAGCCATTCATCGTGCCAACGTCGAACGCCAGGAGCTTCCACTCGTCGTGTTCGCCGCCAGCGCATTGGCGCGCAAGGGCGCACGCGAACTCGCAGCCGCGCTGCAGGGTTGGCCGTGCAGGCTGCGCGTGCTGGGATCGGCTTCGGACGATGCGCGGCTCTGGCAGGGCATCGGGCACGTCGAACACATGAACTGGCAGGGCGACTGGCTGGCCGGCGCCGACGTCGTGGCGCTGCCCGCGCACATCGAGCATTCGCCGCGTGCGGTGCTGCGCGCAGTGGCGGCCGGCGTGCCGGTGGTAGCGTCGGCGGCATGCGGCCTCGGTGGGCTGCACGGCGTACGCGAAATCGCGCCCGGTGACGTGGCTGCGCTTCGCGCCGCGTTGCTCGCGGCCTGCCGCTCTTCCTGAACGGAGACGACACGTGGCATCGATAGCATGGGCTCGCGCGGGCCTCGCGGTGCCGATCATCGCGCGAACACTTTCGGCCTTCAGCGGGCCGCGGCAAAAGAAGAACACGGGAGCAGCATTTCAGACATGACCATCGATCTCCAGACACTCAAGTGCGGCGAATGCGGCAGCAGCGTGCTCAAGCGCACCGGCCTCAACGAATACACCTGCGAGCACTGCGGCTCCGTCACGCTGGTGGAAGACAACGTATCCGACCGGCTGGAGCGCGTGCTCGACCAGGTGAAGAACGAAGCCGGCCGCCGGCTCGCGGCCGAGGAGGCGCGCAAGCAGGCGCTCATGATGCGCAAGGTCGGCATCGGGGTGGCCGTCGCGGTGGTGCTCTTCAGCGTGGTGGGCGTATTCCTCGGCAGCCGCAATGCCGACACGCGCGGTGCGTCCGGCTCGCAGCGTGTCGTGGCCGCGGTCGACCGCACGATTCCCGTCGACGGCCTCAAGCTCGACGAGCCGCGCCAGGTGCTCGTGGGCAGCGGCAGTTCGGCCAGCCCCAAGCTGCTGGTGGTGGCGCGCAATGAAACCGGCAAGCCGCTGTCGCGCGCGGGCATCCGCGCCGTGTACTTCGATGGCGAGAACAAGCTCGCCGAGCGCAGCGAGATGCTGCCGGTGTCCGTGCTGGAGCCCGGCGAGAGCGCGCCCGCGCTGATCGACATGCCCAGCGGCAAGAACGTCACGCGGCAGGAGCTGCGCGTGCAGAAGCTGGCCGAGCCCTACAGCGCGGTGAAAGGGCTGCGCATGGCCTTGTCGCGCGTGCGGCTCGTGCAGCAGGGCGACCGTGTGCGGCTGGTGGGCCGCATCGTCAACGACCGCAAGGACGCCGCCGTGCTCGGCGGCTTCGAGGTGCTGGCGACGCTGTACGACGACGCGGGGCAGGTGATCGGCTTCGGCCACGGCTACGGGCAGGCCAACGAGATCAAGCCGGGCGCGCGCACGTCGGTGGACGTGAGCATCTCGCGCTTCGGCCGCGCCGCGGCCATCGCGGCGTGGGACTACCGCGTCGGCTACAGCACGGTCGACGCATCGGGCGCGCGCACGCCGGTGTTGACCGGCGGCGATCGCGTGATCCGCACGGCGGGCGGCCCGGAGACCTTCAACCCCGAGCTGCGCCTGGGCACCGACGACCTGCTGGCCGACGACAGCGAGCGCTTCGACGACAAGCTGCTCGAGCTGCTGCCGCTGGTGGACGGGCGCAACAACATCCAGCAGCGGCTGTTCCTGGGCGAGCTCGTCAACCGCAGCACCGACGCCGTTGTGCTCGCGCCGGGCGGCGTGATCTCGCGCTTCAGCGGCAGCAAGGCGCATGGCACGACCACCATCGCGGGGCTGGCGTATCTCTATCCCGGCGAGCGCTTCCCGATCTTCCTGGAGCCGCAGGACATGGAGCGCTTCACCGACACCCGCATCGAGTGGAAGCCGATGCGCCGTGCGGCGCTGCCCGGCCCGCGCAAGCCGCTGGAGGTGAAGGTGACGGGCACCAAGGCCGCGACGGGCAGCGTGCTGCTCAACTTCAGCCAGCGCTTCGCCTACAAGTACGTCGAGGTCAGCGGCAGCGTGAAGAACCCCGGCACGGGCATCGTCGGCAAGGTGCGGCTGTGGGTGAGCCTGCGCGACCGCAACGGGCAGCTCACGGGCTTCAAGCTGGTGGAGAACCTGCCGGCCATCGCGCCGGGCGAGAGCGTGCCCTTCCAGGTGAGCGTGGAGCAGAACGGCCGCGACTTCGCGAGCGTGACGACGCTATACCAAACCGAATAGCCCCTGGGGCAGCGGCGTTGGGCGGTTCGCGCCATGATCGCGGCCATGATTCCGTTATCGATCCTCGACCTTTCCCCGATCACCGAGGGCAGCGACGCCGCGCAGTCGTTCCGCAACTCGCTCTCGCTGGCGCAGCACGGAGAGAAGCTGGGCTACACGCGCTACTGGCTGGCCGAGCACCACGGCATGCCGGGCATCGCGAGCGCGGCCACCGCCGTGCTGCTGTCGTACGTGGGGGCGGGTACGTCCACCATCCGAATCGGCGCCGGCGGCGTGATGCTGCCGAACCATTCGCCGCTGGTGATCGCCGAGCAGTTCGGCACGCTCGAATCGCTGTACCCGGGGCGCATCGACCTGGGTCTCGGGCGTGCGCCGGGCTCCGACCAGCGCACCGCGCGTGCCCTGCGGCGCAACCTCGAATCGGACGCCGACCAGTTTCCGCAGGACGTGGTCGAGCTGATGGACTTCATGTCGAAGACACCGCAGCAGCCCGTGCGGGCCGTGCCGGGCGCGGGGCTCGAGGTGCCGGTGTGGATCCTCGGATCGAGCACCTTCGGCGCGCAGCTCGCGGCGCACCTGGGCCTGCCCTATGCCTTTGCCTCGCACTTCGCGCCGCAGCAGATCATGCAGGCCATCCAGATCTATCGCGAGACCTTCAAGCCCTCGGCGCAGCTGCAGAAGCCGTACGTGATGCTGGGATTCAACGTGTTCGCGGCCGACACCGATGAGGAGGCCGAGTTCCGCGCCACCTCGTGGCAGCAGGCCTTCGTGAACCTGCGCAGCGGACGGCCCGGACGCCTGCCGCCGCCGGTGGAGAACTATCGGCAGAAGGTCGGGCCGGCGGAGAACGCGCTGCTCGACTCGGTGCTGTCGTGCTCCGCGGTGGGTTCGGTCGAGACGGTGAAGAAGGGCGTGGAGGCCTTCGTCGCGCGCACGGGCGCGGACGAACTCATGATCACCTCGCAGGTGTTCGACCACGTCGCCCGGCTGCGCTCGTACGAGCTGCTCGCCGAGGCCTTCGGGCAGAAGAGGCGCTAGCAGGCCTCAGGCCCGCTTGCGGGCTTCCTCGTCGACGAGATCTTTCTTCGAGAGCTTGCCCACCGGCGTCTTGGGCAGCTCGGCGCGGATCTCCAACGCGCCGATCATCTCGTGCTTGCCGAGCCGGTTCTTCAGGAACGACTTGAGCTCGTCGAGCGTCAGTTCGGGGGCGCCGTCCTTCAGCTTCACGAAGGCCTTGGGCGACTGGCCGCGGTACTCGTCGGGGATGCCGATCACGCAGACCTCGGCCACCGAGGGGTGCTCGTACACCGCCTCTTCCAGCACGCGCGGATAGACGTTGTAGCCGCCGCACAGCAGCATGTCCTTGGTGCGGTCGACGATGTAGAGGTAGCCGTCGGCATCCATCTTCGCGACGTCGCCGCTGCGGAAGTAGCCGTCCGCCGTCATCGATTCGGCCGTGGCCTTGGGGTTGTTCCAGTAGCCCTTCATCACGTTCGGGCCCTTGATGCAGAGCTCGCCGGCTTCGCCGAAGGTGGCGATGTCCTTCGACGGGTCGTCGAGGCTCACGAGCTTGATGTGCACCCGGGGCAGCGGCATGCCGCACGAGCCCGCCTTGCGCAGGCCGCGCGCGGGGGTGAAGGTGCCCACGGGCGATGTCTCGGTCATGCCCCAGCCTTCGTTGAGGTGGCAGCCCGGGAGTTCGAAGAAGCGCTGCTCCACTTCCACCGGCAGAGGGGCGCCGCCCGAGCCGCAGAACTTGAGCGAGCGCAGGTCCATCTCCTTCGCCTTGGGGTGCGAGAGGATCGCGGTGTACATCGTCGGCACGCCAGGGAACACGCTGATCCGGCTGGCGGCGAGCTCGTTCATCACCGCGTCGACGTCGAAGCGCGTGTGCAGCACCAGCGCGGCGCCCAGGCGCACGCCGAGCAGCATCGCGGCGCTGAGCGCGAAGATGTGGAAGAGCGGCAGCACGACGAGGAAGCGTTCGGTGCCCTCGGCCAGGATGGGCGGGTCGCCCTTGGTCGACTCGTAGTCCTGCGCGGAGGCCGACGTGAGGTTTGCGTGCGTGAGCATCGCGCCCTTGGGCAGGCCGGTGGTGCCGCCGGTGTACTGCAGCACGACGATCTCTTCGGCGAGGTCGCCCAGCGGATAGGTCGCGTGCGTGCCTTCGCTCGTCAGCAGATCGGTGAAGCGCACGTGCCGGTCGTCCACGGGCACCGGGGCGATCTGGCCGGCGCCCTGCAACTGGGCCTGCACCTTGTCGCCCATGGCGCCGTAGTCGCCGAGGCTGCCGACCACCAGCGTCTTCAGGCGCGAGTTGTCGAGCAGGCGCGCCATCTGCGGGTAGAGGTTGACGAGGTCGAGCGTGACGAGGATGTCGGTGCGGCTGTCCTCGATCTTGTGGGCCAGTACGCGCTCGGCGTCGAGCGGCGAGTAGTTCACCACCGTGCCGCCGGCCTTGAGCACGGCGAAGAAGGCGATCGGGTAGTGCGGCGTGTTCGGCAGATAGAGGCCGACGTGTACGCCTGGCTTCACGCCCAGGTCCTGCAGGCCCTTGGCGGCGCGCTCGACTGCTGCGCCGAGCTCGTGGTAGGTGATGACCTTGCCCATGAATTCGACGGCCGACCGGTCGGGCCAGCGCTCGACGGCCTCGTCGAGCATCTGCTGCACCGGCTTGACGGGCAGGTCGGCGTCCCAGCGCATGCCGGGCGGGTAGGCGCGTGTCCAGGGAGTGATGTCGCCGGAGAGGGCGGCGGGGGAGGGGGTGGCCATGCGTCTTGTCTCCGCTTTGCTGTTGTCTGTTGCAAATTGCGTGGCGGATCTGTGCCGCCTTCATCCAGCGGCACTGTAGCGCCGGGCCTTCGAGCCGGGGAGCCGTGCCTGACAAGCCGGCGACACGGGTTTTCCCGATTTCCCACACGCCGGAAGCCTCTTGCGGGAGGCTGGGACAATAGGGGGCTTATGGCAAAGCATCGGATCGTTGTGGGACTGAGCGGCGGAGTGGACTCCGCGGTGACGGCGCACCTGCTCAAGCAGCAGGGGCACGAGGTGGTCGGCATCTTCATGAAGAACTGGGAAGACGACGACGACAGCGAGTACTGCTCGTCGAACATCGACTTCGTGGACGCCGCCAGCGTGGCCGACGTGCTGGGCATCGAGATCGAGCACGTCAACTTCGCAGCCGATTACAAAGACCGCGTGTTCGCCGAATTCCTGCGCGAGTACAAGGCCGGCCGCACGCCGAATCCCGACGTGCTGTGCAACGCCGAGATCAAGTTCAAGGCCTTTCTCGACCATGCGATGCGGCTGGGCGCAGAGAAGATCGCCACCGGGCACTACGCCCGGGTGCGGCTGAACGAAGCTACCGGCAGGCACGAGCTGCTCAAGGGGCTCGATCCGTCGAAGGACCAGAGCTACTTCCTGCACCGCCTGAACCAGGCGCAGCTGTCGAAGACGATGTTCCCGGTCGGCGAGCTGCACAAGACCGAGGTGCGCCGCATCGCCGAGGAAATCGGCCTGCCCAATGCGAAGAAGAAGGACTCGACCGGTATCTGCTTCATCGGCGAGCGGCCGTTCCGCGAATTCCTGAACCGCTACATCTCCAAGGAGCCGGGCCCGATCAAGGACGACCGCGGCCGCAAGCTGGGCGAGCACCAGGGGCTGAGCTTCTACACGCTGGGGCAGCGGCAGGGGCTGGGCATCGGCGGCGTGAAGGAAAAGGGCGCGCAGCGCGGCTCGGGCGACCACTCGCCGTGGTTCGTGGCGCGCAAGGACGTCGAGAAGAACACGCTGTGGGTGGTGCAGGGGCACGATCATCCGTGGCTGCTGTCTTCGGAGCTGGAGGCAGGCGACGCAAGCTGGGTTTCGGGCGAGGCGCCGGCGCCGGGCGGCTACGGTTCGAAGGCGCGCTACCGGCAGGCGGATGCGGCCTGTGAGCTGGATGCGGGCGATGCCTCCACCTTCGGCCTGCGCTTCGGGGATGCGCAATGGGCGGTGACGCCGGGGCAGTCGGCCGTGCTGTACGACGGTGAGCGCTGCCTTGGCGGCGGCGTCATCGTCTGAGCCTGATTTCTCGTCAGGGCGCCGACCGCACCGACCCGTCGACGTGGACGAGGTCCAGCGGATGGCGCTTGCCAGCCAGGTAGTCCTCGATGCACTGGAGCAGCAGCGGGCTGCGATGCCGCGCGACGCTCGCGCGGATTTCGTCCACCGTCATCCACACGGTGCGCACGATGCCTTCGTCGAGCGGGCGATCTTTTTCGAACGCGCCCAGCGTGCCTGAGAAGGCGAAACGCATGTAGGTGGTGTCTTCACCGCGCTCGGCCAGCGGCCGGGAACGCGCCATGTAGATGCCGATGAGCGCAGTTGGCGTGAAATGATGAGCCGTTTCTTCCAGCGTTTCACGCGCACAGCCTTCGGCGGGCGACTCGCCGGGGTCCAGATGGCCGGCCGGCGTGTTGAGCCGCAGGCCGTTGCCGGTCTGCTCTTCGACCAGCAGGAAGCGCCCGTCGCGCTCGATCACCGAGGCCACGGTGACGTTGGGTTTCCAGCGTGGACTTGCCATGTCTTGGCCCCTTATTTCAGAACATAGCCGCTGAAGCGCCAGACGCGGTCGGTGTCGAGGTGGAAGCTCACGAGTTCGCGCAGCGTGGTGTCGGGCCTGTTGGCGAAGCGGGTTTCGTATTCGACGCTGACGTACTGGCCGGCGGCGTCGCCATCGGAAGCAGTAACGACCTGGCGATTGACCGATACCCAGGTGCGCATTTGCGGCACGCCGATCTGTGCGCGGTTCCGGGCGACCTGGCCGATGAAGTCGGCGCGCGTCACCCGTTTGCGCGTGGCCGGCGTGGCGCCGTCCCACAGCTCACCGGCCTTGCCCTGGTCGATCATCTCGATCACCTGCATGCCGCCACGCACCATGTCGCTGGGCTCGACCTCCTGTGCGGCGGCGGGGTGGAGCCAGCTCAGGATCAATGTGACGGCGAGCAGCAGCCGGATCATCGGATTCATTCGTCTCGTTCCTCGTGACGGCGGGGCATGCGGCCCGTTCTTGCGGCGCAGTTTCTGTCGCCGCGCAAGCCGTGTGAGACTACTTTAGCTCGCCGGGAGATTCAGGCTCCGCGCGCGCTGGCGACACGTGGCAGCGAGTCGGCCTCGATGGTTTCCAGCCGATAGCCCAGGCCGTAGATGGCGAGCAGCAGGAATCCGTTGGCGGGGCGCAGGTCGAGCTTCGTTCGCAGGCGCGAGATGTGGGTGTCGAGCGATCGCGACAGCGCCTCGATGCCGAGGCCCCAGACGGCCTCGTGCAGATGCTCCCGAGAAAGCAGCCGGCCAAGGTTCTGGAAGAGGAACAGGGCGAGTTCGTACTCGCGATTCTTGAGCTCGACCTGGACGCCGCGAACCTTCAGGACGCGCGAGGGTGGATAGAAGTGATAGGGGCCGAAGACCAGTTCGATCTCGTGCTGGGCCGGATAGGAGCGGCGCAGCAGCGCGTTCACCCGGGCTTCGAGCTCGCCGGCGCGGGCGGGCTTGGTCATGAAGTCGTCCGCGCCCGCGTTCAGGCCCTCGACCATGTTCGCCTCGCCTGGCCGGTCGGACACGAAAAGAATGGGAAGCCGGCTGTTGAGATCCCGACGGATGGTCGCCACCACGTCGGGCCCCTTCATGTCAGGGAGACTCCAGCCGAGTATCAGCAGATCGAAGGTCTGGCGGCGCATTGCCTGCAGCAGCGCCTTTCCTTCCGTGTAGGGATGGCACTCGTGCTCGAGCGCCGCCATTGTCTGATTGATCCGCTTGAAGTGCTCTGCACCTTCATCGAGTACCGCGATTCGCATTCCTGCCCCTTCTTCCTCCCTTCGTCAGCTTCCGTGAACTGGCGATTGTTAGTAGAAGTGTATCTATCTGCGACTAAGGTAAAGTTTTTGGATTTGCAAATAATGCACGCAAATCGATGATTTCTGATGGCTTGTTAACGAAGATGGGCGCAATTGGATACAAATAGAGATTTCGAATGACGAGCTTCCGTCAGCCGTTGGCGGTACTTTGCCGGGCAATCCGGCAGGAATTCGTCCGGCACGCTGAAGAAACATGCCCGACTTCTTCTCGCGGGCCGCTATCGAATACCCGAATTCGCTATCAATTGAATAGCTGAAGTTATAGTATCCATAAGCTCCTCGACGCTTTGGGATGAAAACGACAGAGCACTCCGGCGACAGCGATCGGCTGTAATCTTGCTGTAAGCTGCCGGCATTCCCCCTGTGCCCCTTGCTCTGAGGAGATCTCTATGCTGATAGGCGTGCCCGCCGAGACACTGGCAGGCGAAACCCGCGTGGCTGTTACACCTGAGACGGTGAAGAAACTTGTCGCCTCAGGGCACACCGTACGGGTGCAGTCGGGGGCGGGCATCGCGGCCAGCGCCACCGACGGTGCCTATCAGGCCGCAGGTGCCGAGATCACCGATCAAACGGGTGCCTTCTCCGCCGACATGGTGCTCAAGGTGCGCACGCCCACCGAGTCCGAAGCCGCGCTGCTGAAGTCCGGCGCCGTCGTCATCGGCATGCTCAATCCCTTCGACGCAGCCGGCCTGCAGCGCCTGGCGGCCGCCGGCGTCACCGGCTTCGCGCTCGAAGCCGCGCCGCGCACAACACGTGCACAGAGCATGGACGTGCTCAGCTCCCAGGCCAACATCGCCGGCTACAAGGCCGTGATGATCGCGGCCGACAAGTACCAGCGCTTCTTCCCGATGCTCATGACCGCTGCCGGCACGGTGAAGGCCGCGCGCGTCGTCATCCTGGGCGTCGGCGTGGCGGGCCTGCAGGCCATCGCCACCGCCAAGCGCCTGGGCGCAGTCATCGAGGCGTCCGACGTGCGCCCGAGCGTCAAGGAGCAGATCGAGTCGCTGGGCGGCAAGTTCATCGACGTGCCCTACGAGACGCAGGAAGAAAAAGACGCGGCCGAAGGCGTCGGCGGCTACGCGCGGCCCATGCCCGCGAGCTGGCTCACCCGCCAGCAAGCCGAGGTCGCCAAGCGCGTGGCGCTGGCCGACGTGGTCATCAGCACCGCGCTCATTCCGGGCCGTGCCGCGCCGACGCTCATCACCGAGGACATGGTCAAGTCGATGAAGCCGGGCTCCGTCATCGTCGACATCGCGGCCGGCAAGGGTGCGGACGGCATCGGCGGCAACTGCCCGCTGTCGGAAGCCGACAAGACTGTGGTGAAGCACGGCGTGACCATCGTCGGCGAGACCAACCTCGCCGCGCTCGTGGCGGCCGATGCCTCGGCGCTCTACGCGCGCAACGTGCTCGACTTCCTCAAGCTCATCGTCACCAAGGAGGGCGCGCTGAAGATCGACCTCGAGGACGACATCGTCGCCGCCTGCCGCGTCACGCAGGACGGCCAGGTCACGAAGAAATAACGCCCGCCGAGGAGAAGAACAAGGACATCGTCTCTCACACAGTCATCAACCTGATCATCTTCGTGCTGGCCATCTACGTCGGCTACCACGTCGTGTGGACCGTCACGCCAGCGCTGCACACGCCGCTGATGGCCGTGACCAACGCCATCTCGGCCATCGTGATCGTGGGCGCCATGCTGGCGGCCGCGCTCACCGACACGCCGCTGGGCAAGACCATGGGCGTGCTCGCCGTGGCGCTGGCCGCGGTGAACGTCTTCGGCGGCTTCCTCGTCACGCGGAGGATGCTGGAGATGTTCAAGAAGAAAGAGAAGAAGGCCGCACCGAAGGCCGAAGAGGGAGCCGCCAAGTGAGCATGAACCTCGTCACGCTGCTGTACCTCGTCGCCAGCATCTGCTTCATCCAGGCCCTGAAGGGCCTGAGCCATCCCACCACCTCGATCCGCGGCAACATCTTCGGCATGACCGGCATGGCGATCGCCGTGCTGACCACCGGCGCGCTGATCTACAAGCTCGCCAGCGGCAACCTCAACGGACTGGCCTACGTGCTGGTCGCGCTGGTCGTCGGCGGCGGCCTGGGCGCCTACATGGCCAACAAGGTCGAGATGACCAAGATGCCCGAACTGGTCGCCTTCATGCACAGCATGATCGGCCTGGCTGCGGTGTTCATCGGGGTGGCCGCCGTGGCCGAGCCGCACGCCTTCGGCATCGCGCTCAAGGGCGATCCGATCCCGAGCGGCAACCGGCTCGAACTGTTCCTGGGGGCTGCCATCGGCGCCATCACCTTCAGCGGCTCGGTCATCGCCTTCGGCAAGCTCTCGGGCAAGTACAAGTTCCGCCTGTTCCAGGGCGCGCCGGTGCAGTTCGCAGGCCAGCACATGCTCAACCTCGTGCTGGGCCTGGCGACCATCGGCCTGGGCCTCGTGTTCGTCTTCACCGAAAGCTGGCCGGCCTTCTTCGCGATGCTGGCGCTGGCCTTCGTGATGGGCGTGCTCATCATCATCCCGATCGGCGGCGCCGACATGCCGGTGGTGGTGTCGATGCTCAACAGCTACTCGGGCTGGGCGGCCGCGGGCATCGGCTTCAGCCTGAACAACGCGATGCTGATCGTGGCCGGCTCGCTGGTGGGCTCCTCGGGTGCGATCCTGAGCTACATCATGTGCAAGGCCATGAACCGCTCGTTCTTCAACGTGATCCTGGGCGGCTTCGGCGGCGACGCGACCGCTGCCACCGGTGGCGCGAAGGAGCAGCGCCCCGTGAAGAGCGGCAGCGCCGACGACGCGGCCTTCGTGCTCGGCAACGCCGAGACGGTGGTGATCGTGCCCGGCTACGGCCTCGCCGTGGCCCGTGCCCAGCACGCGGTGAAGGAGCTCGCGCAGAAGCTCGTCGAGAAGGGCGTGACCGTGAAGTACGCGATCCACCCGGTGGCGGGCCGCATGCCCGGCCACATGAACGTGCTGCTGGCCGAGGCCGAGGTGCCCTACGACCAGGTGTTCGAGATGGAGGACATCAACGGCGAGTTCGGCCAGGCCGACGTGGCGATCATCCTGGGCGCCAACGACGTGGTGAACCCCGCTGCCCACACCAAGGGCAGCCCGATCTACGGCATGCCGATCCTGGAGGCCTACAAGGCCAAGACCGTCATCGTGAACAAGCGCTCCATGGCCGCGGGCTACGCCGGCCTGGACAACGAACTCTTCTACATGGACAAGACCATGATGGTTTTTGGCGATGCCAAAAAAGTAGTGGAAGATATGGGCAAGGCCATCGAATAGGCCGAAGGTCCCTGCCCGCGTGGCGGGCGAGTTCTTCGCGGCGCCACTTCGTGCGCCGTTTTCGTTTTCAACAGTCCGACTCCCGGAGGAGACAAATCCAATGACCGATCGTCCCTGGCTCAGCAGCTACCCGCAAGGTGTGCCCGCCGATATCGATGCCTCGCAGTACCCTTCGCTGGTCGCGCTCATGGAGGAGAGCTTCACGAAGTACGCCGACCGCACGGCCTACAGCTTCATGGGCAAGGACATCAGCTACGGGGAGACCGACAGGCAGAGCAAGTCCTTTGCGGGCTACCTGCAGGGCCTGGGCCTCGCCAAGGGCGACCGCGTGGCGGTCATGATGCCCAACTGCCCGCAGTACCCGGTCGCGGTCGCGGGCATCCTGCGCGCCGGCCTGATCCTGGTCAACGTGAACCCGCTGTACACGCCGCGCGAACTCGAGCACCAGCTCAAGGACTCGGGCGCGAAGGCGATCGTCATCATGGAGAACTTCGGCACCACGCTGCAGCAATGCATCGCGGCCACGCCGGTCAAGCACATCGTGCTGGCTTCCATGGGCGACCGCCTCGGCTTCCTGAAGGGCGCACTCGTCAACTACGTGGTGCGCAACGTCAAGAAAATGGTGCCGCAGTTCAGCCTGCCGGGCGCGGTGCGTTTCAACGACGCGCTCGACAAGGGGGCGAGCGCTTCGCTGAAGCCGGTGGCCATCGGCCCCGACGACGTGGCTGTGCTGCAGTAAACCGGCGGCACCACCGGCGTGTCGAAGGGCGCGGTGCTGCTGCATCGCAACGTGATCGCCAACGTGCTGCAGTCCGAGGCCTGGAACGAGCCGGTCATGAACAAGGTGCCGGCCAACGAGCAGCCCACCGGTGTGTGCGCGCTGCCGCTGTATCACATCTTCGCGTTCACGGTCGGCATGATGCTGAGCATGCGCACGGGCGGCAAGCTGATCCTGATCCCGAATCCGCGCGACATCCCCGGCGTGCTGAAGGAGCTGTCGAAGCACACCATCCACAGCTTCCCGGCCGTCAACACGCTGTTCAACGGGCTGGCGAACCATCCCGACTTCAACACCGTCAACTGGAAGAACCTCAAGGTCTCGGTTGGCGGCGGCATGGCGGTGCAGGCCGCTGTCGCAAAGCTCTGGCTCGAGAAGACCGGCTGCCCGATCTGCGAAGGCTACGGCCTGTCCGAAACTTCGCCTTCGGCCACCTGCAACCCGACCAACAGCACCGCCTACACCGGCACCATCGGCCTGCCGCTGCCGAGCACCTGGCTCAAGCTGCTCGACGACGACGGCAACGAAGTGCCCGTCGGCGAGCGCGGCGAGATCGCCATCAAGGGTCCGCAGGTGATGGCCGGCTACTGGCAGCGTCCCGACGAGACCGCCAAGGTCATGACGGCCGACGGCTACTTCAAGAGCGGCGACATCGGCGTGGTCGACGAGCGCGGCTACTTCAAGGTGGTCGACCGCAAGAAGGACATGATCCTGGTGTCGGGCTTCAACGTGTACCCGAACGAAATCGAGGATGTGGTCGCACTGATTCCGGGCGTGCTCGAATGCGCCGCGGTCGGCGTGCCCGACGACAAGACCGGCGAGGCCGTGAAGCTCGTGATCGTCAAGAAAGACCCTTCGCTCACGGAGGCTCAGGTGCGCGAATACTGCAGAGCAAACCTTACGGGTTACAAGCAACCGCGCATCGTAGAGTTTCGTACCGACATGCCGAAGACACCGGTCGGAAAGATCCTTCGCCGCGAGCTGCGCGACGCCAAGAAGTAAGTGCCGAAATAAGGGTTCGGCCCGGGTGGGGCCGAGGCATCGATCTTGCATATTCGCGGGTCGATGATCAGGTTTGTCTTTACCCGTTTGAGTTTGTTGGTGCCGACCTTCTTCGGCATGACATTGCTCGCCTTCTTCCTCATCCGGCTTGTGCCGGGTGATCCCATTGAAACCATGGCCGGCGAGCGCGGAATAGACCCCGCGCGCCATGCCGAACTGCGCACCGCCTACGGCTTCGACAAGCCGGTGATCGTGCAGTACGGCATCTACATCGGCCGCGTGCTGCACGGCGACCTCGGCAAGTCGCTCATCACTCAGGACACGGTGATGAGCGAGTTCCTCTCGCTCTTCCCGGCCACGGTCGAACTCGCTGTGTGCGCCATTCTTTTCGCGCTGCTGCTCGGGTTGCCGGCCGGCATCCTCGCGGCGGTGCGGCGCAATTCCATCTTCGACCACGGCGTGATGGCCACCTCGCTCACTGGCTACTCGATGCCGATCTTCTGGTGGGGGCTGCTGCTGATCCTGTTCTTCTCGGTGCAGCTCGGATGGACGCCCGTGTCGGGCCGCATCGCGGTGCAGTACTACGTCGAGCCCGACACAGGCTTCCTGCTGATCGACGCGCTGCGCGCCGGCGACACCGGCGCCTTCTGGTCGGCACTGCATCACCTCGTGTTGCCGGCCGTCGTGCTCGGTACCGTGCCGCTCGCCGTCATCGCGCGCATGACACGCTCCGCCATGCTCGAGGTGCTGGGCGAGGACTACATCCGCACCGCGCGTGCCAAGGGCCTGTCGCGCTTTCGCGTGGTGGGGCTGCATGCGCTGCGCAACGCGCTCATCCCGGTCGTGACGGTCATCGGCCTGCAGGTGGGCGTGCTGTTCACCGGCGCGATCCTCACCGAGACCATCTTCTCCTGGCCCGGCGTCGGCAAGTGGCTCATCGAGGCCATCGGCCGGCGCGACTACCCGGTGCTGCAGGGCGGCATGCTGCTGCTCGGCGGCATCGTGATGCTCGTGAATCTTCTCGTCGACGTGGCATACGGCGTCATCAACCCTCGGATCCGGCGCTGAGCTCATGGCCTCGACACAGATCATTTCGAACGGCGTGAAAAGCGCCGCACCTCCCGGCCCCTGGCGCGAGTTCTGGACGGCCTTCTCGGCCAACCGCGGCGCGGTCATCGGGCTCGCCACCATCGTCCTGCTGCTGCTGGTCGCGCTGTTCGCGCCGTGGATCGCGCCGCACGCGCCCAACGAAACCAACAGTGCCGTCTTCCTGCAGCCGCCAGCGTGGCAGAAGGGCGGCTCCATGAGCTACCTGCTGGGCACCGACGCGATCGGGCGCGACATTCTTTCGCGGCTCATGTACGGCGCGCGGCTGTCGCTGTCGATCGGCGTCGCAGTGGTTGCGCTGTCGGTGGTTGCTGGCGTGGTGCTCGGGCTGATCGCGGGATTCTTCCGCGGCGTGCTGGAGATCGCGATCATGCGGCTGATGGACATCGTGCTCACGCTGCCCAGCCTGCTGCTGGCCATCGTGATCGTTGCCATCCTCGGGCCGGGGCTGGTCAACGCGATGCTTGCGGTGGCCATCGTGGTGCTGCCGCACTACGTGCGCATCACGCGCGCCGCCGTCATCGCCGAGGTCTCGCGCGACTACGTGACCGCCGCGCGTGTGAGCGGCGCCGGCACGCTGCGGCTGATGTTCCGCGAGGTGCTGCCCAACTGCGCCGCGCCGCTGATCGTGCAGGCCTCGCTCGGCATCTCGACCGCGATCCTCGATGCTGCGGCGCTCGGCTTCCTCGGCCTCGGCGCGCAGCCACCGACTCCGGAGTGGGGAACCATGCTGGCCGACGCGCGCGAGTTCGTGCTGCGCGCATGGTGGGTCGTCACCTTCCCCGGCATGGCGATCCTCGCGGCCGTGCTGGCTTTCAATCTTCTGGGCGACGGCCTGCGCGACGCGCTGGACCCGAAGCTCAAGCGCTAGCATGAAGTACACCCCCAGGCTTGCCCACTTCGTGTGGCCTCCTACCCCCTTGCAGGGGGCAACACCAGCGGCCCGGCAAAGCCGGTTCCGCGGTGTTCCTGGAACAGGCCTTTCGGGCCGGAGTCACTGATATGCCTTTGCTTGAAATAAAGGACCTGCACGTCGAGTTCCCCACGCAAGGCGGCGTGCTGCATGCAGTCGACGGCGTGAGCCTCACGCTCGAGGAAGGCGAGGTGCTCGGCATCGTCGGCGAATCGGGCTCGGGAAAGAGCGTCACGATGATGGCGCTGATGGGCCTCGTCGGCTTCCCGGGCCGCGTGCGCGCGGAGCACATGCGCTTCGCCGGCAACGACCTGCTCGGCATTTCCGACAAGGCGCGCCGCGCGTTGGTAGGCAAGGAGGTCGCGATGATCTTCCAGGAGCCGACCACCAGCCTCAACCCCTGCTTCACCATCGGCTTCCAGCTGATGGAGACGCTGCGTCTGCACCTGAAGCTCGACAAGCGCGAGGCGAAGAAGCGCGCCACCGAGCTGCTCGAGCAGGTGGGCATTCCGGCCGCCTCGTCGCGCCTGGGCAGCTATCCGCACCAGCTCTCGGGCGGCATGAACCAGCGCGTGATGATCGCCATGGCCATCGCCTGCAACCCGCGCCTGCTGATTGCCGACGAGCCGACCACCGCGCTCGACGTGACCATCCAGGCGCAGATCCTCGACCTGCTGCGCGAGCTGCAGAAGGAGCGCGGCATGGCGCTGGTGCTCATCACGCACAACATGGGCGTGGTCAGCGAGATGGCGCAGCGCATCGCCGTGATGTACGCGGGGCAGGTGATGGAGCACCAGCGCGTCGACCGGCTCTTCGCGTCGCCGCAGCATCCCTACACCGAGGCGCTGCTCTCGGCGTTGCCCGAGCGTGCCGCGCCGGAGGGGCGCCTGGCCACCATCAGCGGCATGGTGCCCGGCGTGCACGACCGGCCGGCAGGCTGCCTGTTCGCGCCGCGCTGCGGCTATGTCACAGAGCGCGCCTGCCAGGTGCGGCCCGCGCTGCGGGAATCGCATGGCGCCGAGGTGCGCTGCCATTTCCCGCTCGGCGATCCGGGGCGCGGGGAGGCCATCGCGAGCGATCCGCCGAAGCGGCAGGCCGCGGAGGTGGCGGCGTGAGCGAAGCCTCCACCCGCGCGTGGACCGAATTGGTCGTCGAAGCGAAGAACCTCCAGCGCACCTACGACATCCGCCGTGGATTGTTCCGCGCGCCCTCGCACCTGCGCGCGGTGGGCGACATCTCGTTCCGCATCGAGCGTGGCCGCACGCTGGCCGTGGTGGGCGAGTCGGGCTGTGGCAAGTCGACCCTGGCGCGCATGGTCGCGCTGATCGAGAAGCCTACGGCGGGACAGCTCACGCTGGTCGGCACCGACGCGGTCGACACGCCGGCCGAGCGCAAGCGCGAGCTGCGCCAGGCCGTGCAGCTGGTGTTCCAGAACCCGTACGGCTCGCTCAATCCGCGCAAGAAGATCTCGGCGGTGCTTGAGGATCCGCTCGCCATCAACACGACCATGAGCAAGCCCGAGCGCGCCGCGAAGGCCCGCGACATGCTCGCGCGCGTGGGCCTTCGGCCCGAGTACGCCAACCGCTATCCGCACATGTTCTCGGGCGGCCAGCGCCAGCGCATCGCCATCGCGCGAGCGCTGATGCTGAACCCGCGCCTGCTGGTGGCCGACGAGCCGGTGTCCGCGCTCGACGTGTCGATCCAGGCGCAGGTGCTGAACCTGCTGGCCGACCTGCAGGCCGAGCTGGGCCTCGCGTATCTCTTCATCTCGCACGACCTCGGCGTGGTTCGGCACATCGCGCACGACGTGCTCGTGATGTACCTCGGCCATGCGGTGGAGCAGGGCCCCAAGTCGCGCATCTTCTCGCGGCCGCTGCATCCGTACACGCAGGCGCTGCTGGCGTCGACGCCGGGGCTCAGCAGCCAGCGCATCGTGCTCAAGGGCGAGCTGCCGTCGCCGCTGAATCCGCCATCGGGCTGCGTGTTCAGCACGCGCTGCCCGCATGTCGAGCCGCGCTGCCGCGAAGAGAGGCCGCTGCCGCGCATGCTCGACGAGCGGCTGGTGGCCTGCCACTTCTCCGAGAAGTTCCTCGAAGGCGCGCCGCTCGTGCGCGCGGATGTTCCCTCCGCCGCCATTGCGATGGCGACGAATCCTTAACGTTCGTTTTTTCAACCGTGTATCAAGGAGTCCAAATGAAGACCCAGCCCACCGTTTCGCGCCGCTCAAAAAGCCTGGCGCTCCTGGCACCGACTGCGCTTGCGGCCCTTACCCTGGCCTGCGGCGCCGTGTCAGCCAAGACGCTGGTGTATTGCTCGGAAGGCAGCCCGGAGAATTTCTATCCGGGCATGAACACCACCGGCACCTCGTTCGACGTGACCACGCAGGTCTACAACACCATCGTCGAATTCGAGCGCGGCGGCACCAAGGTCGTGCCGGGCCTCGCCGAGAAATGGGACATCTCGGCCGACGGCACTGTCTACACCTTCCACCTGCGCAAGGGCGTGAAGTGGCACTCCACCAGCAAGAGCTTCAAGCCCACGCGCGACTTCAACGCCGACGACTTCATCTTCATGCTCGAGCGGCAGTGGAAGGAGAGCGATCCCTTCTTCAAGGTGACGAGCCAGAACCACTCGTACTTCAACGACATGGGCATGCCCAAGCTGCTGAAGACGGTGGACCGCATCGACGACTACACGGTGAAGATCGTGCTCAACCAGCCCGAGGCGCCGTTCCTGGCGAACCTGGCGATGCAGTACGCGGGCATCCAGTCGAAGGAGTACGCCATCGCGATGCTGAAGGCCGGCACGCCCGAGAAGGTCGACCAGGACCCGATCGGCACCGGCCCCTTCTACCTCGTGCAGTACCAGAAGGACGCGATCATCCGCTTCAAGGCCTTCCCGCAGTACTGGGGCGGCAAGGCGAAGATCGACGACCTCGTGTTCGCGATCACGCCCGACGCGTCGGTGCGCTGGGCCAAGCTGCAGAAGGGCGAGTGCCACGTCATGCCGTACCCGAACCCGGCCGACCTCGACGCGATCCGCAAGGACCCGAACGTGCAACTGCTGGAGCAGCCCGGCCTGAACGTGGGCTACCTCTCGTACAACACGACGAAGAAGCCCTTCGACGACGTGCGCGTGCGCAAGGCCATCAACATGGCGATCAACAAGAAGGCCATCATCGACGGCGTGTACCTGTCGACCGGCGTGGCGGCGAAGAACCCGATCCCGCCGACCATGTGGTCCTACAACGACGCGGTGAAGGACGACCCGTACGATCCCGAAGCCGCGAAGAAGCTGCTGGCGCAGGCCGGCTTCCCTGACGGCTTCTCGACCGACCTGTGGGCCATGCCGGTGCAGCGCCCGTACAACCCGAACGCCAAGCGCATCGCCGAGCTGATGCAGGCCGACCTTGCCAAGATCAACGTCAAGGCCGAGATCAAGAGCTTCGAGTGGGGCGAGTACCGCAAGCGCCTGCAGGCCGGCGAGCACCAGATGGGCATGCTGGGCTGGACCGGCGACAACGGCGACCCGGACAACTTCATGTACACGCTGCTGGGCTGCTCCTCGGCCAAGTCGGCCAGCGGCAGCAACATCTCGAAGTTCTGCTACCAGCCGTACGAAGACCTCGTGGTGAAGGCCAAGAGCACCGTGAAGCAGGCCGACCGCGACGCGCTCTACAAGAAGGCGCAGGTGATCTTCAAGGAGCAGGCACCGTGGTTCACCATCGCGCACGCGGTGCAGCTGAAGCCGGTGCGCAAGGAGGTCGTCGACTTCAAGCTGAGCCCCTTCGGCCGCCACACCTTCTACGGTGTGGATATCAAGTAAACCCCCAGGCTTCGCGCACTTCGTGTCGCTACGCCAACCCCCTTGCAGGGGGCAACACCTGCGGCCTGGCAAAGCCGGTTCCACGGTGTTCCTGGAAAGAGAAGTAGCTTGAGCTCTCTGTCACGCGCGCCCATTGCCATCGTCGCGGCGATGCACGAGGAGCTGGGCGCGCTCCTCGCGCTGATGCCCGACGAGCAGCGCGTGCGCGTCGCGGGCCGCGACTTCTGGGTGGGCCATCTGCATGGCCAGCCGGTGGTCGCGGTGCTGTCGCGCATTGGCAAGGTCGCGGCGGCAATCACGGCCACGGTGCTGCTGGAGCGCTTCGGCGTGCGGGCCATCGTGTTCACCGGCGTCGCGGGCGGGCTTGCGCCGGGCGTGAATGTGGGAGACGTGGTCGTCGCGACGCAGCTGCTGCAGCATGACCTCGATGCCTCGCCGATCTTCCCGAAATACGAAGTGCCGTTGATGGGCCTGTCGCGCTTCGCGGCCGACACCGCCATCGGCGATGCGCTGGCGAACGTTGCCGAAGCGACGCTGCGCGATCCGGTGGCATTGCTGGGCCAGGAGGCTGTCGACGAGTTCGGCCTTCGTTCGCCGAAGGTGCACCGCGGGCTGCTGGTGAGCGGCGACCGGTTCGTCTCGACCACCGCCGAGAGCGAGGCATTGCAGCGCGCCTTGCCCGATGCGCTCGCGGTCGAGATGGAGGGTGCGTCGGTGGCGCAGGTGTGCCACGACTACGGCGTGCCCTTCGCGGCGATGCGGACGATCTCCGATCGCGCAGACGATGCTGCGCACGGCGACTTCTCGCGCTTCGTCGTTGCGGTCGCGAGCCGCTACAGCCTTGCGCTCGTCGGCGCGTGGCTGGTGGCGTCGTTGCCGCAGGAGCTCAGCTGAGCGAGGGCGTGCGGCGGCGCGGAATGTCGCGCAGCAGCGGCGGGATCGACAACGCGAGCAGCAGCGCAGCCAGCGGCACCACGCAGACGAAACCCACGTACTTGAAGCCCAGCGCCCCCACCGCGCCGCCGAGCACGAACATGCCGAACAGTCCGCCCGAGCGGCGCATGCGGCTGCGGTCGTGGCGCACGACCAGGGCCGGCGCCGGTGCCGACTTCGAGCGGCGGTTCCAGTAGAGCATCTTGCCGATCTCGATGCCCAGGTCGGTGATGTTGCCGGTCATGTGGGTGGTGCGGATGCTGCCGCCCGAGGTCTTGGACGCCACCGCGTTCTGCAGGCCCATGATGAAGGACAGCAGCAGCACGGTGAGCGGCACCGCGAACGGCGGCGCCCAGGTCAGCGTGATGGCGCCCATGAGCCCGAACGGGAACATCAGCGCGGCCTCGAGCATCAGCGGCAGGGCGTACACGCCGTGCATGCGGTGCTGCCGGCCCCAGTTCACGAGCACGGCGCAGACGGCGGCGCCGCTCAGGAAGGCCAGGATCGCGCCCAGCGCGTTCAGCAGCAGCGTGACGTTGCCCAGCACCATGCCGTCGGCCAGCTGCGAGGCGAAGCCGGTCATGTGCGAGGTGTACATGTGGAGCACGAGGAAGCCGCCCGCGTTGACGGCGCCGGCGTTGAAGGCCAGCAGCAGGCCGAGCGCGGCATTGGTCGACGGCGCGCGATGGCGGTTGGTGAGGAAACGAAGTCTGCGCACGGTGGCTCTCCGGTCAGCGCCTGGCTGCCGGCCACTCTAGCACCGTGCCCCCGGACCGGGACTACGTCAGCCAGCCGCGCCGGCGGAAGTACCACATGGGCACCAGCGCGCTGGCCGCCATCAGCACGATGGCATAGGGGTAGCCCATGGCCCAGTCGAGCTCGGGCATGAACTTGAAGTTCATGCCGTAGATGCTGGCGATCAGCGTGGGCGGCAGCAGCGCGACGCTGGCCACCGAGAAGATCTTGATGGTCTTGTTCTGGTTGATGTTGATGAAACCGACGGTCGCATCCATCAGGAAGTTGATCTTGTCGAAGAGAAAAGCCGTGTGGTTGTCCAGCGACTCGATGTCGCGCAGGATCTGCCGCGCTTCCTCGAACTGCTCGGCATTGAGCATCTTGCTGCGCATCATGAAGCTGACCGCGCGGCGTGTGTCCATCACGTTGCGGCGGATGCGCCCGTTCAGGTCTTCCTGCCGTGCGATGGCGCCGAGGACCTCTCCGGCCAGTTCGTCGCTGACGTTGCCCGAGAGCACCTTCTTGCTGGCCGCCTCCAGCTCGTCGTAGATGTTCTCCAGCGAGTCGGCCGAGTATTCGGCGTCGGCGTCGAAGAGCTTGAGCATGACTTCCTTGGCGTCCTCGATGAGCCCCGGTGCGCGGCGTGCGCGCATGCGCAGCAGGCGGAACACGGGCACGTCCTCGTCGTGGATCGAGAACAGCACGCCGCGGCTGCGCAGGTCGGTGTTGTGCTGGTTGAGGATGAAGGCCACGCGCACCGCGCGCGGGGCCTCGTCGTCGTCGATCAGGAAGTCGGAGCGGATGTGCAGCTCGCCGTTGTCTTCCTCGTAGAAGCGCGCCGATTCCTCGATGTCCTCGTCCATCGCGTCTTCGGGGATGGACAGGCCGTAGTACTGCTTGATCCAGCGCTTCTCTTCGAGCGTGGGCGACTCGAGGTCGACCCAGATCGGCTGGAACCTGGAGAGCTCTTCGAGGGCCTCGATCTCTTCCTGGACGAGGCGGCCGTTGGCGAGCGTGAAGATGTTGAGCATTGGGCTCACCCCCGGGGGTGACTGACTGGACGATGGGCGGGGGAGGGGGCGCTTTCAATTCCCGGCCCGACGTGCGCGAACAACGAAAAGCGCGTCAGTGGAAGGGAGTTGAAAGCTGCCGAGACGGGGCGGTTTCCATTGGAAAAATCTCCGGTTGCAGCGAGGCGCGATTATGTCACCGGCCATATGTCGGCACGGCGGCCGGACTGGACGGACATAAGGGGTATCTATTTAGCTCCAGCAGCCCCATTGATACTGTGATTTCATCCAGCAATGGTATCCGATTGGCTCTCCCCGGTGTTCTTGCTCACGACATCCCCATACGTCACTGGCGGCGT
>Ga0126362_10000154_pt1 | contig 64015 bp, 57 predicted proteins | sample ANMtaG_FD_126269 | JGI IMG/M metagenome (GOLD analysis project Ga0126362, IMG submission 126269) | Continental margin sediment microbial communities from North Pacific Ocean - ANME2c_DSS_Sorted | ecosystem: Environmental > Aquatic > Marine > Continental margin > Sediment | place: Pacific Ocean... | reverse complement strand
GTCGACCAGCACCACCTCGTCGGCCTCGTCGAGCACGGTGTCGGGCACGGTCTCGTGCACGCGCACGCCGGTGATGGCGCCGACCGTGCCGTTGAGGCTTTCCAGATGCTGCACGTTGAGCGCGGACCACACCTCGATGCCCGCGGCCAGCAGCTCCTGCACGTCCTGCCAGCGCTTGGCGTGGCGCGAGCCGGGGGCGTTGGTGTGGGCCAGTTCGTCGACCAGCAGCACGGCGGGCTTGCGGGTCAATGCGGCGTCGAGGTCGAACTCGGCGAGGGTGCGGCCGCGGTAGTCCAGCTCGCGCAGCGGCAGTGCCTCCAGCCCCGCGAGCAGCGCGGCGGTTTCGCTGCGGCCGTGGGTCTCGACCACGCCGATCAGCACGTCGCGCCCCGCCGCGCGTTCGCGCTGCGCGGCGCTGAGCATCGCCCAGGTCTTGCCGACGCCCGCGCTGGCGCCGAAGTAGATGCGCAGCTTGCCGCGCTGGGCGCGCGCCTCGTCGCTGCGCAGTTGCGCAAGCAGGGCATCGGGGTCGGGACGCATGAAGTCTTGCATGGGCAACGCCGGCCGGGACTAGCGTTGCGCCGGATCCTTGCGCGGGGCGGCGTCATCCCTCTTCGGCTCCCGGCGCCTGGTGTCGTGCGAATGCCGGCGCGCGGTGCGGGACACGGCGAACCATGCAAAGCCCAGGGGAATGAACAGAACCGCCAACGCGCAGAGAACGTGGAACAGATCGATGGCCATGGCGCAGCCCTCACTCAGGAATCGCGCGCCTGCCAGCACCGGCTGGCATGGTCGCAGGGAACGGCAACGCCGGGGCCGTGGGAGGCCGGTGGCGCGTGGGCCGGTGCGGAGCAAGCCACCCCGATGCCCCTTACTTCGCCTTGTCGAGATCGATGTTCAGCGCGAGCACGTTGACGCGCGACTCGCCCAGGAAGCCCAGCAGCGGCTTCTGCGTGTTCCTGTCGATCAGCGACTGGACCTGGGTCAGGGTCAGGCCGCGCACGCGCGCCACGCGCGCCGCCTGGTACTGGGCGGCGGCCGGGCTGATGTCCGGATCGAGCCCGCTGGCCGAGGCCGTGACGAGGTCGACCGGCACCGGCGCCGTGTTGCCCGGATCGGCCGCGCGCAGCGCTTCCACGCGCGCCTTCACCGCATCGGTGAGCGCGGGGTTCAGCGGCCCCTGGTTCGAGCCGCCGGAGGCGCTCGCGTTGTAGGGCTGCGGCGCGGTGGCCGACGGGCGACCCCAGAAGTGCTTCGGATCGCTGAAGTTCTGGCCGATGAGCCTCGAGCCCACGGTCGTGCCGTCGAGCACGATCAGGCTGCCGTCCGCCTTCGCGGGGAACGCGGCCTTCGCCGCGCCGGTGACGGCCATGGGATAGATCAGGCCGGTGAGCGCGCTCAGCAGCACGAAGAGCACGAGCGCGGGACGAATGACGTTTTTCATGATGAAGTGCTCCTCAGATCAGATGGACGGCTACCAGCAGCCAGTCGATCAGCTTGATGCCGATGAAGGGGACGACCAGGCCGCCCAGGCCGTAGACGGCAAGGTTGCGGCGCAGCAGCGAGGCGGCGCCCACCGGCCGGTAGCGCACGCCCTTGAGCGCCAGCGGAATCAGGAACACGATCACCAGCGCGTTGAAGATCACCGCGCTCAGGATCGCCGACGACGGGCTCGCGAGCTGCATCACGTTGAGCGCGCCCAGCTGCGGATAGGTCGAGACGAAGATCGCCGGAATGATGGCGAAGTACTTCGCCACGTCGTTCGCGATCGAGAAGGTGGTGAGCGAGCCGCGCGTCATCAGCAGCGCCTTGCCGGTCTCCACCACCTCGAGCAGCTTGGTCGGGTTGGAGTCGAGGTCGACCATGTTGCCGGCCTCCTTCGCTGCCTGCGTGCCGCTGCCCATGGCCACGGCCACGTCGGCCTGCGCGAGCGCGGGGGCGTCGTTGGTGCCGTCGCCGGTCATGGCCACGAGCCGTCCTTCGGACTGGTACTGGCGGATCAGCGCGAGCTTGTCCTCTGGCGTGGCCTCGGCCAGGAAGTCGTCCACGCCGGCCTCGGCGGCGATGGCGGCGGCCGTGAGCTTGTTGTCGCCGGTGATCATCACCGTCTTGATGCCCATGCGGCGCAGCTCGGCGAAGCGCTCCTTGATGCCGGTCTTGACGATGTCCTTGAGCTCCACCATGCCGAGCACGCGGTTGCCCTCGGCCACGGCCAGCGGCGTGCTGCCGCGGCGTGCCGCTTCCTCGGCCGAGCGCAGCACCTCGGACGCCATCGTGCCGCCGAGCGCCTCGACATGACGGCGCACCGCGTCGACCGCGCCCTTGCGCATCTGGATCGGGTCGGCGTCCAGGCTGTTCGGCGCGGCCGGCAGGTCGGCACCGCTCATGCGGGTCTGCGCGGTGAAGGGCACGAAGTGCGCACCTTCGACGGGCGTGGCGTCCAGGCCGTCGCGGCGCGCGAGTTCGACGATGCTGCGCCCCTCGGGCGTCTCGTCGGCCAGCGATGCAAGCATGGCGGCGCGCGCGAGGCGGGCCTTGGTCACGCCGGGAGCCGGCAGGAAGGACGTGGCCTGGCGGTTGCCGTGCGTGATGGTGCCGGTCTTGTCGAGCAGCAGCACGTCGACGTCGCCGGCGGCTTCCACCGCGCGGCCCGAGGTGGCGATCACGTTGGCCTGCATCATGCGGCTCATGCCGGCCACGCCGATGGCCGACAGCAGGCCGCCGATGGTGGTCGGGATCAGGCACACCAGCAGCGCGACCAGCGCGGTGAGCGACACCACGGTGCCCGCATTGGACGCGCCGACGCTGAAGATCGAGAACGGCAGCAGCGTGGCGGTGACGATCAGGAAGACCAGCGTGAGAGCGACCAGCAGGATGGTGAGCGCGATCTCGTTCGGCGTCTTCTGGCGCTTGGCCGCCTCGACCATGGTGATCATGCGGTCGAGGAAGGATTCGCCCGGGTCCACCGAGACGCGCACCACCAGCCAGTCGGACAGCACGCGGGTGCCGCCGGTGACGGCCGAGAAGTCGCCGCCCGATTCGCGCACCACGGGCGCCGATTCGCCGGTGATGGCGCTTTCGTCGACCGAGGCCACGCCTTCGATGACTTCGCCGTCGAGCGGGATCACGTCGCCAGTCTCGACCAGCACGACGTCGCCCTTGCGCAGGTTGGGCGCCTGCTCCGGCAGCCACTGTGCACCGTGGTGCGGCTCATGCAGTTTCTTGGCCCAGGTGTCCTTGCGCAGGCCGCGCAGCGAGGCGGCCTGCGCCTTGCTGCGGCCTTCGGCCAGCGCTTCGGCGAAGTTCGCGAACAGCACGGTGAACCACAGCCAGATGGCCACGGCCAGCACGAAGGCGGGCTTCATGCCGGTGTCGCCCGGGAAGCTCAGCGCATGCACCCAGAGCACCGTCGTCAGGATGCTGCCGATGTAGACGATGAACATCACCGGGTTGCGCCACTGCACGCGCGGGCTCAGCTTGGTGACGGAGGCCCACAGCGCGGGCCGCAGCAGCGCGGCATCGAACAGCGAAAGGGAAGTATTGGTCTTGGTAGTCATGGTCCGGGCCTCACTTTGCCCACAGCATCAGGTGCTCGACGATCGGTCCGAGCGCGAGCGCCGGCACGTAGTTGAGCAAGCCCACCAGCAGCACGGTGCCGATCAGCAGCGTCACGAAGAGCGGCCCATGCGTGGGCATGGTGCCTGCCGTGACGGGAAGGCGCTTCTTGGCGGCGAGGGCACCGGCAATGGCCAGCACCGGCACGATCACGCCGAAGCGGCCGAACCACATCGCGACGGCCAGCAGCGCGTTGTAGAAGGGCGTGTTGGCCGACAGCCCCGCGAAGGCGCTGCCGTTGTTGTTGCCGGCCGAGGTCAGCGCATACAGGATTTCGGAGAAGCCGTGCGCGCCCGGGTTCGCGATGCCGGCCTTGCCGGCGTCCGCGATCACGGCCACCGCCGTACCGGCCAGCACCAGGATCGGCGTGACCAGGATCGCGATCGACGTCAGCTTCATCTCGTAGACCTCGATCTTCTTGCCGAGGTACTCTGGCGTGCGGCCGATCATCAGGCCCGCGATGAACACCGCCAGGATGGCGAAGATCAGCATGCTGTAGAGACCGGTGCCCACGCCGCCGAAGACCACCTCGCCGAGCTGCATCAGCACCATCGGAACCATGCCGCCGAGCGGGGTGAGCGAGTCGTGCATGGCGTTGACCGCGCCGCACGAGGCGGCCGTGGTGATGACGGTGAAGAGCGACGAGGCATCGATGCCGAAGCGCACCTCCTTGCCTTCCATGTTGCCGCCGCTTTGCAGCACGCCCGACAGCTGGTCCACGCCCAGCGGGGTCAGCAGCGGATTGCCGGCCTGCTCCGCGGGCGTGATGACCACCACGGCGACGACGAACATGACCGTCATCGCTGCGAGCACGGCCCAGCCCTGGCGCATGTCGCCCACCACGCGGCCGAAGGTGAAGCACAGCGCGGCCGGGATCAGGAAGATCGCGATCATCTGCAGCAGGTTGCTGAACGCCGTCGGGTTCTCGTACGGATGCGACGAGTTGGCGTTGAAGAAGCCGCCACCGTTGGTGCCCAGCATCTTGATGGCCTCCTGCGAAGCGACGGGGCCCATGGCGAGCGTCTGCGTCTTGGTGGTGGCGTCTTCCATCACCGGCTGGCCCTTCTCGTCCTTCAGGGGCTGGCCATCGGCGCCGTTCTTCGGCTGCTGGAAGGCGGTGGTCTCGAGCGTGCTCACTTCCTTGTAGCCGTCGAAGTTCTGGATCACGCCCTGGCCCGCGAGCAGCAGCGCGAGCACGAACGAGATCGGCACCAGCACCCACAGCGTGATGCGCGTGACGTCGGCCCAGAAGTTGCCGACGAAGCCCTTGCCGTCGGTGCGGCGCGCCGCGAAGCCACGCACCAGCGCGAACGCGACGGCGATGCCGGTGGCGGCGGAGAAGAAGTTCTGCACCGTGAGCCCGAGCATCTGCGTGAGATAGCTCATGGTGGACTCGCCGGCATAGCCCTGCCAGTTGGTGTTGGAGACGAAGCTCACGGCGGTGTTGAAGGCCGAGTCGGGCGACACGGCCGTCATGCCCGCCGGGTTGAGCGGCAGCCAGCCCTGCAGGCGCTGCAGCGCGTAGACGGCCAGTGCCCCGGTTGCATTGAATGCGAGCAGTGCAAAGGCGTAGCTGCGCCAGTGCATCGACTCCCCGGGCTGCGTGCCCGCGAGCTTGTAGAGCGGCGCCTCGACGCGCTGCATCCAGCGCGGAACGCGCTCGCCGCACAGCGCGGCGAGGAACTTGCCGATGGGCCAGGCCAGCATCAGCAAGACGACGAGATAGAGGGCCAGGAGCCCCCAGGCCGAGCTGTCCATGATCAGAACTCCTCGGCGCAGATGAGCGCGAACACGAGGTAGGCGAAAAGGATCACGGCAACAAGCCCGGCGAACCCATAGAGGACGTCGAGACCGATCATGACCGCTCTCCCTTGGGCGCATCGAGCTTGTACAGCCCGACCACCAGTTCGGCCATCACGACCCACATGGCCGCAATGGCGGCAATCCAAACGAAGTCCATTCATCACTCCTGCAAACGAAACGAGTAAGCAAGTCTCGGCAGGAGCGCGTAAAAACAGGGATAAATGTTGGGAGCGGCCTGTAAAAAAGATATAAAAATCCTGGCCGCGGCCAAGCAGGCGGCGTGGCTCCAGGCCCCTGGAGCTCTTCTTCGTCACGGCCGCGCGATGGCCGTCGCCGGCATCTGACGGCGATGCAGATGCCTGCTTCTTCAGGGCTCCATGCTCATCAATGACGACGAACAGGAAGCCATCGGGGAAGCGTCAGGTGTAGCGCTTTTCCAGCGCGTCCCACTCCGGCTTGCCGACGAGGCGCTGGCGCTCGGCGAAGGGCGTGACCAGTCCGCTGGATTCCTGCACTTCCTTCTCGTCGCGCAGCACCGTCAGCGCCTTCTGCATGCCCGCCACCGCGCCCTGCAGCGCGGCGTTGGCATAGAGGACGATGCCGTAGCCCAGCTCGCCGAGTTCTGTCGCGTTGAAGATCGGCGTCTTGCCGCCGATCACCATGTTCATGAGCTGCGGCCTGTCCAGGCGCTTCGGCAGCGCCCGCACCTCTTCCTCCTTGGTCACGGCTTCGACGAAGAGGATGTCGGCACCGGCCTCGGCGAATTTCTGCGCGCGCTCGACCGCTGCCTCGAAACCGTGGACGGCGGCCGCATCGGTGCGCGCCATGATCAGCAGGTCCTGGTCCTGGCGCGCGTCGACGGCGGCCTTGATCTTGCTCACGGCCTCCTCGGTGGAGATCACTTCCTTGCCCGAGAAATGGCCGCAGCGCTTGGGCGCCACCTGGTCCTCGAACTGGATGCAGTCGGCGCCGGCGCGCTCCAGCGTGCGGACCGTGTGGCGCACGTTCAGCGCATTGCCGAAGCCGGTGTCGGCATCGACGAGCAGCGGCACCGAGACCGCGTCGCGGATGCGCGCCGTGTGGTCCGCGATTTCCGCGAGGCCCATGAAGCCCTGGTCGGGCATGCCGAACCACATGTTGGTGACGCCGGCACCGGTGATGTAGATCGCCTTGAAGCCCAGGTCTTCGATGACCCTGGCGGACAGGGCGTTGAAGGCGCCCGGGACGATCAGCCCCCGGCGGGCCTCCGCGAGGGATTTGAGTTGCTTGCGGGTAGACATTCGGAGAACTTCCAATAGATCAGTCAGAAACTGTCGCCGGGCACGCGCACCCGGCCTTCCATCAGCACACGGGCGCTGCGGCTCATGAGGGCCTTGGTCACCACCCATTCGCCGTCGTCGGCCTTGCGGGCTTCGGCGCCGACGCGCAGCGTGCCCGAGGGATGGCCGAAGCGGACCGCACCGCGTTCGCCGCCGCCGGCCGCGAGGTTCACCAGCGTACCGGGAATGGCCGCGGCGGTGCCGATGGCGACTGCCGCGGTGCCCATCATCGCGTGGTGCAGCTTGCCCATCGACAGCGCGCGCACGAGCAGGTCGACGTCCGCCGCGCGCACTGCCTTGCCGCTGGAGGCGGTGTAGTCCTTCGGCGGTGCGACGAAGGCCACCTTGGGCGTGTGCTGGCGCCGTGCAGCTTCTGCGACGTCCTTGATGAGGCCCATCTTCAGCGCGCCGTGCGCGCGGATCGTCTCGAACATCGCGAGCGCCTTGGCGTCACCGTTGATCGCGTCCTGCAACTCGGTGCCGGTGTAGCCGATGTCGGCCGCGTTGACGAAGATGGTGGGAATGCCCGCGTTGATGAGCGTGGCCTTGAAGGTGCCGACGCCAGGAACCTCGAGGTCGTCGACCACCCTGCCGGTGGGGAACATCGCGCCGCCGCCGTCTCCATCGCCTTCGTCGGCAGGGTCGATGAACTCCAGCGCCACTTCCGCCGCCGGGAAGGTCACGCCGTCGAGCTCGAAGTCGCCGGTCTCCTGCACCTCGCCGCCGACGATCGGCACGTGGGACACGATGGTCTTGCCGATGTTGGCCTGCCAGATGCGCACCGTGCAGATGCCGTTCTCCGGCACGCGCGCCGGGTCGACCAGTCCTTGCGCGATGGCGAAGGGCCCGACGGCGGCCGACAGGTTGCCGCAGTTGCCGGACCAGTCGACGAAGGCGCTATCGATGGACACCTGGCCGAACAGGTAGTCGACGTCGTGGCCGGGCCGCGTGGAGCGCGAGAGGATCACGCTCTTGGAGGTGGACGAGGTCGCGCCGCCCATGCCGTCGATCTGCTTGGCGTAAGGGTCGGGGCTGCCGATCACGCGCAGCAGCAGCGCGTCGCGCACGGCTCCGGGCAAGCGCGCGCGCTCGGGCAGGTCCTGCAGGCGGAAGAACACGCCCTTGCTGGTGCCGCCGCGCATGTAGACGGCAGGAATCTTGATCTGGGAAACGGATGCCATGGCGATGGTGATGTGGGTTGTCTCAGGCCGCCGACTTGCTCTCGGCCAGGAAGTCTTGCGCAAAACGCTGCAGCACGCCGCCCGCCTCGTAGATGGACACTTCCTCGGCCGTGTCCAGCCGGCAGGTCACGGGCACCCGCAGGGCGTCGCCGCCCCTGCGGTGAACCAGCAGCGTCAGCCCGGCGCGCGGGGTGCGCTCGCCGATCACGTCGTAGGTCTCGGTGCCGTCCAGTCCCAGCGTGAGGCGCGTGGTGCCGGGCCTGAACTCCAGCGGCAGCACGCCCATGCCGATGAGGTTGGTGCGGTGGATGCGTTCGAAGCCCTCGGCCACCACCGTCTCCACGCCGGCCAGGCGCACGCCCTTGGCGGCCCAGTCGCGCGAGGAGCCCTGGCCGTAGTCGGCGCCGGCCACGATGATCAGCGGCTGCCGGCGGTCCAGGTAGGTCTCGATCGCCTCCCACATGCGCACCACCCTGCCCTCTGGCTCGATGCGCGCGAGCGATCCCTTCTTCTGCACGCCGTCGACCACCGCCATCTCGTTGACGAGCTGCGGATTCGCGAAGGTGGCGCGCATGGCCGTCAGGTGGTCGCCCCGGTGCGTAGCGTAGGAATTGAAGTCCTCCTCCGGCAAGCCCATCTTCGCGAGGTACTCGCCGGCGGCGCTGTCGGGCAGGATCGCGTTGGAAGGCGACAGGTGGTCGGTCGTGATGTTGTCCGGCAGCAGTGCCAGCGGTCGCATGCCGCGCAGCGTGCGCGGGTTGGCGGCCAGCGCCCCCACGCCTTCGCTGTCCCAGTAGGGCGGGCGGCGGATGTAGGTCGATTGCGGCCGCCAGTCGTATTGCGGGCTCGCCTTCTCGCCGCTGTCCGCATGGATCGCGAACATGGGCTCGTACACCTTGCGGAACATCTCGGGCCGCACGGAGGCTGCGACGATGGCGTCGATCTCCTCGTCGGACGGCCAGAGGTCGGCCAGGCGGATCTCCTTGCCCTCGACCACGCCGAGCATGTCGCGCTCGATGTCGAAGCGCATCGTGCCCGCAATGGCATACGCCACCACCAGCGGCGGCGATGCCAGGAAGGCCTGCTTCGCATAGGGATGGATGCGGCCGTCGAAGTTGCGGTTGCCCGAGAGCACAGCGGTGGCGTAGAGGTCGCGCTCGACGATCTCCTGCTGGATCTTCGGATCGAGCGCGCCCGACATGCCGTTGCAGGTGGTGCAGGCGAAGGCGACGATGCCGAAGCCGAGCTCTTCCAGCTCGGGCAGCAGGCCCGCATCGCGCAGGTAGAGCTCCACGGCCTTCGAGCCCGGCGCCAGCGAGGACTTGACCCAGGGCTTGCGCTGCAGGCCCAGCCGGTTGGCATTGCGCGCCAGCAGGCCGGCCGCGATCACGTTGCGCGGGTTCGATGTGTTGGTGCACGAGGTGATGGCCGCGATGATCACGGCGCCGTCGGGCATCAGGCCGGCGGCCTCCTGCTTGCGTGCCTCTGCCAGGCCGACGGCGATGTCGCGCTCGGCCAGCTGCGAAGTCGGCAGCCGCCGGTGCGGGTTGGAGGGGCCGGCCATGTTGCGCACCACGCTCGAGAGGTCGAAGCGCAGTACGCGTTCGTAGCTGGCGGTCGCGAGCGCGTCGGCCCAGAAGCCGGCAGTCTTCGCATAGGTCTCGACAAGCGCGACCTGCTCTTCCTCTCGGCCGGTGAGCCTCAGGTAGGCCAGCGTCTGCTCGTCCACGTAGAACAGCGCCGCGGTGGCGCCGTACTCGGGGCACATGTTGGAGATGGTGGCGCGGTCGCCGATGGTCAGGCTGCGGGCACCTTCGCCGAAGAACTCCAGGTAGGCGCCCACCACCTTCTCCTTGCGCAGGAACTCGGTGAGCGCCAGCACGATGTCGGTGGCCGTGATGCCGCTCTGGCGGCGGCCGGTGAGCTCCACGCCGACGATGTCGGGCAGCCGCATCCACGAGGCGCGTCCGAGCATCACGTTCTCGGCTTCGAGGCCGCCCACGCCCACCGCGATCACGCCGAGCGCATCGACGTGCGGCGTGTGGCTGTCGGTGCCCACGCAGGTGTCTGGAAAGGCCAGCCCGTCCTGCACGTAGACCACCGGCGACATCTTCTCCAGGTTGATCTGGTGCATGATGCCGTTGCCCGCCGGGATCACGTCGACGTTGGCGAAGGCGCGCTTCGTCCAGTCGATGAAATGGAAGCGGTCTTCGTTGCGGCGATCCTCGATCCGCCGGTTCTTCTCGAAGGCCTGCGGATCGAATCCACCGCACTCCACAGCCAGCGAATGGTCGACGATCAGCTGCACCGGCACCACCGGATTCACCTGCGCGGGGTCGCCGCCCTCGGCCGCTATCGCATCGCGCAGGCCCGCGAGATCGACCAGCGCGGTCTGGCCCAGGATGTCGTGGCAGACCACGCGCACCGGAAACCACGGAAAGTCACGGTCGCGGCGGCGTTCGACCAGCTGCAGAAGGCATTCGTCGAGGATGCCCGGGTCGCAGCGGCGCACCAGGTTCTCGGCATGCACGCGCGCGGTGTAGGGCAGCGTGCTCCAGGCGCCGGGGCGCAGTGCGTCGACGGCGGCCCGGGCATCGATGTAGTCCAGCGCGGTGCCGGGAAGCGGTTTTCGGAATCGTGGGTTCATCGTGACGAATCTGTCTGTGGGGCCGGCGTGCCGGCAAGGGCTCACTCGGAGCGGATGTCGTTGTCCTTCACGACCTTGGCATAGCGCGGAATCTCCGCGCGGATCAGTGCGCCGAACTGCTCCGACGTGCCGCCTGCCGGCGACACGCCGGTGGGGTCCAGCTTGGCGCCGAGCTCGGGTGCCTTCAGGCCAGTGGCCAGCGCGCCGTTGAGTTTTGCGAGCACGGCCGGCGGCACGCCCTTGGGCGCGACCAGCCCGTGCCAGGCCACCACGTCGTAGTCGGGCAGCCCGCCGGCCTCGGCGATCGAGGGAATGTCGGGGTACGCCTGCAGCCGCTGCGCGGTGGTGACAGCGAAGGCGCGCAGCCGGCCCGACTGCACGTGCGGCATCAGCGCCTCGGTGCCCGCGATCAGCATGTCGACGTTGCCCGCCACGAGGTCGGTCACCGCCGGCCCCGTGCCGCGGTACGGGATGTGCGTGGCCTTGACCTTCGCCATGCCGAACAAGTACTCGCTCACGATGTGCAGGTGGCTGCCGTTGCCGGCGGAGGCGAAGGTCAGCTTGCCGGGGTTCTGGCGCGCGAAGGCCAGCAGCTCGCGCAGGTTCTTCGCCTGCACCTTCGCCGGGTTGACGCACAGCACGTAGGCGCCCTTGGAGAGCTGGATCACCGGGCTCATGTCGCCCACCGGGTCGAAGCGAAGCTTGTAGAGCGAGGGATTGACGGTGTAGCTGCCCGCCACCAGCAGCAGCGTGTAGCCGTCGGCCGGTGTGTGCAGCGCGTATTCGGTGCCGATGGTGCCGCCGGCGCCGGGCCGGTTGTCCACCACCACCGACTGGCCCAGCTGTTGGGTCAACACGTTCGCGGCGATGCGGGCGATGAAGTCGGAACCTCCGCCGGGCGCGAAGGGGCACACGATGCGCAGCGGCTTGGACGGAAAGGCTTCCTGGGCCCAGCCCGTGCGGGCGAGAGGCAATGCCAGCCCGGCCAGGGCGGCTGACGAAAAGGCGCGGCGATTCAGGGTCATGCGGTTTGTCTCCAGTGTTGTTGTCATGCGTCCCGCAACGGCGTGCCATCGCGGTGGCAGGCGCTAGTTTGCGCCTGTCCGGCAAACCCGCCTTGAACGCTCGGAGACTGCATGAACCCTGGACCGGCGAACTCCGCGCCTCAGGCGCGCGCCTCGATGGGCACGAAGGCCAGGTCCTCGGGACCGGTGTAGTTGGCGCTCGGCCGGATGATCTTGTTGTCGACGCGCTGCTCGATGATGTGCGCCGCCCAGCCCGAGGTGCGCGCGATGACGAACAGCGGCGTGAACATCGCCGTGGGCACGCCCATCATGTGATAGCTCACGGCGCTGAACCAGTCGAGATTGGGAAACATCTTCTTGGCCTCCCACATCACGCTCTCCAGCCGCTCGGCGATGTCGAACATCTTGGTCGAGCCGGCTTCCTGCGAGAGCGACTTCGCCACGCCCTTGATGACCACGTTGCGCGGGTCGCTCACGGTGTAGACCGGGTGGCCGAAGCCGATCACCACTTCCTTGGCCTCCACACGGCGGCGTATGTCGGCCTCGGCCTCGGCGGGCGAGTCGTAGCGCTTCTGGACCTCGAAGGCCACCTCGTTGGCGCCGCCGTGCTTGGGACCGCGCAGCGCGCCGATGGCGCCGGTGATGGCCGAGTACATGTCTGAGCCGGTGCCGGCCACCACGCGCGCGGTGAAGGTCGAGGCGTTGAACTCGTGCTCGGCGTAGAGGTTGAGCGAGGTGTGCATCGCGCGCTCCCAGATCGCCGGGGGCTTGCGGCCATGCAGCAGGTGCAGGAAGTGCGCGCCTATCGAGTCGTCGTCGGTCTCGACGTCGATGCGCCTGCCCTGCGTCGACCAGTGGTACCAGTACAGCAGCATCGAGCCCAGCGAAGCCATCAGCCGGTCGGCAATGTCGCGCGCGCCCGGCAGGTTGTGGTCTTCCTTCTCGGGAAGCATGCAACCCAGCGACGAGACGCCGGTGCGCATCACATCCATCGGATGCGCGCCGGCGGGCAGCTGTTCGAGCGCCTCCTTCAGGCTCGCGGGCAGGCCGCGCATCGACTTGAGCTTCGCCTTGTAGGCGCGCAGTTCCGCCGCCGTGGGCAGCTTGCCGTGCACCAGCAGATGCGCGACTTCCTCGAACTCGCAAACCTCGGCGATGTCGAGGATGTCGTAGCCGCGGTAGTGCAGGTCGTTGCCGGTGCGCCCGACGGTGCACAGCGCGGTGTTGCCGGCCGTGACGCCGGACAGGGCCACCGATTTCTTGGGCTTGATGCCGGGAGCCGTGGGGGTTGCGGTGTCGCTCATGCTTCTTCCTTTTCTGGATTCGGGTGTGCCTTTGGTATGCGCGTGGGCCGCCCGCCCTTGTCGACGGCGACCATCTCGAAGAAGGAGCGCAGCGCCTCGCGCGGCGCGTGCCCCAACTGCTCGAAGCTGCCGGTGACGCTGACCGTGAGCGAGCTGCGGCCCTGGCGGCTGACCCATGCGCGCAGCCGCAGCACGCTGCCGACCGGCACGGGCGCGAGGAACTGAGCGTCGCCGCAGCCGGCCATCACCACGTCGGCCTGGGCGAAGGCCCGCGCCGCCAGGAAGGCCGCCTTGGACATCAGCATCAGGGCGTTGCCGCCGAACAGCGTGCCGTAGTGGTTCGCATGCTCCGGGAACACGATTTCCGTGAGTTCGAGCGCCGTGTTCCGGTTTGTCATGGTTCGCAATTTACGCAAATGCGTGCCCATAATGAAGGACTGAATAAGCCAATCATTGCGAATGAAGAGCCGCTGTTTTGCAAATCTTGCGAATAGTCGAATTCCGCTTCCGCAGTACGGCGCGCTTTTCCAAGGAGCCACACGATGAGCAAGACCTTCATGGGCGTGCGCCTGCGCAAGCTGCGCGCCGAACGCGGCATGACGCAGGTGGCGCTGGCCCAGGCGCTGGGCCTGTCGCCCAGCTACCTGAACCAGCTGGAGCAGAACCAGCGGCCGCTCACCGTGGCCGTGCTGCTCAAGATCAGCCGCACGCTCGGCGTCGACGTGCAGCAGTTCTCGGAAGACGAGGAGGCCCGCCTCGTCTCGAGCATGCGCGATGCGCTGGCCGACAACCCCGGTGGAGAAGCCGTCGCGCTGCCCGAGTTGCGTGAGGTGGCCTCGCAGATGCCGGCCGTGGCACGTGCGCTGCTCGCGCTGCACCGCCGCCACCAGGAAGCGATGGAGCGCCTGGAGATCATGGCGACCGAACTCGGCGACGGACGCGGCGAGCTCACGAATGCCCGCCCCATGCCCTTCGAGGCCGTGCGCGACTTCTTCTTCGCCCACCAGAACCACTTCGAGGAACTGGACCTGCAGGCGGAAAGGCTTGCGGAAGAAGCGCGCGGCCACGGCGGCCCGCTGTCCGAATGGCTGCAGTCGCGGCTCCTGAAGCAGCACGGCGTGCGCGTGGTACCAACAGACGACGACGCCATCGACAGCCAGCGCCGCTACGACCCCGCCAGCCGCGTGCTGCGCCTGTCGGGCGGCCTGGAGCCCGGCCAGCAGTCGTTCCAGCTGGTGACCCAGCTGGCACTGCTGGAGCAGACGCAGCTGATCGAGTCATTGCTCGAAGGCGCCGGCTTCGACGACGCTCCGACGCACGCACTGGCCCGCATCGGACTGGCGAACTACTTCGCCAGTGCCCTGCTGCTGCCCTACGGCCCGTTCCTGAAAGCCGCGGAAACGCTGCGCTACGACATCGACCTGCTGGCGCGCCGCTTCGGCGTGGGCTTCGAGACGGTGTGCCATCGCCTCAGCTCCATGCAGCGGCCCGGCGCGCCGGGCGTGCCCTTCTTCTTCATTCGCGTGGACCGCGCGGGCAACATTTCGAAGCGGCAGTCGGCCACGCACTTCCACTTCTCGAAGACCGGTGGCACCTGCCCGCTGTGGAACGTGTACGAGGCCTTCGCGCAGCCCGGGCGCGTGCTGCGGCAGCTCGCGCGCATGCCCGACGGACGCACCTACCTGTGGGTGGCGCGCACGGTGTCGCACGGGCAGCGCGGCTTCGACTCGCCCAGCAAGACCTTCGCCATCGGCCTGGGCTGCGACATCCGGCATGCGCCGCGCCTGATCTATTCCAAGGGACTCGACCTGGCCGACCAGGACGTGCCCACGCCCATCGGCATGGGCTGCAAGGTGTGCGAGCGCATGGCCTGCCCTCAGCGGGCGTTCCCGTTCATCGGCCGGGCGCTGGACGTGAACGAGAACGAAAGCCGGTTCACGCCCTACGCGGTGGCGGACGCGTAAGGCGCTGCCTCAGACGGCCGATACGGCGGCGGACGCGGCGAGGCGGCTGTCGCCGAAAACGGGCGGCGTCTTCACGATCGACTTCAGCGCCGGCTCGGCCGCGCGCAACGCGCTCAGGTCGGGAATCGGCCGGCACAGGCGCGGGTCGGACGCGAACGCCGCCTCCATCGCATGCGCCGCACCGAGCAGCTGGTGGTCGGCCCTGAATCCACCCACCACCTGCAGCCCGAAAGGCATGCCCGCGTGGTCGAGGCCGCAAGGCAGCGCAATCGCAGGATGCGTGGTCAGCGTGACCACGTAGGTCAGCGCCAGCCAGCGGTAGTAGTTGGCCTGCGGCTCGCCGTTGATGGCCGCTGCGTACAGCTGCGTCCATGGGAAGGGCGAGACGGGCGTGGTCGGCGACAGCACCAGGTCGTAGTCGGCGAAGGTCGCCTGGAAGCGCTTGAGAAGCCGCGTCTGCTCGGCCTGCGCCCAGGCGCTGTCGAGCAGGCTCATCTTCGCGCCCATCTCGTAGTTGGCGCGCGGGTTGGGGCCCAAGCTGTCCGGGTCTCGCTCGTAGGCCGCCTGCATGCCGGCCACGAAGGCCTCGGCGCGCAGCACGTCGAAGCAGCGGTGCGCCTCGCCCATGTCGAAGCTGACCTCGTCACAGCGGGCGAACAGGTGACGCATGGCTTCGATCTTCCGGCGGAAGGTGGTGCGGATGTCGTTGTCCACTGCGCAGGTGCCGAAGTCCTCGGTCCATGCCACGCGCAGCCTGCCAAGGTCGACGCGCTGCGGCGTGAGGAAGGACAGCGGGTCCAGCGGATAGCTCAGCGGATCGCCGGCGTTCATGCCTGCCGATGCCGCCAGCTGCAGGCAGGCTTCCTCCACGGTGCGGCCCATGGGGCCGACGACCGAGATGGGCGTCCAGCCCAGCGGCTTGCGCACGCTGGGTACGACACCCGGCGAAGGCCGGAAGCCCACCACGCCGCACTTGGCCGCGGGAATGCGCAGCGAGCCGCCGGTGTCGGAGCCGGTGCACACGGGCAGCATGTCGCAAGCCAGCGCGGCGGCCGAGCCGCCGGAAGAGCCGCCGGCATTCAGGTTCGGGTTGAAGGGGTTGCCGGTGGCGCCCCACACGTCGTTGCGCGAGTTGGCGCCGGCGCCCATCTCGGGCACGTTGGTCTTGCCCGCCACGATGGCACCCGCGCGGCGCAGGCGCGCCACGAGCTCGATGTCTTCCGTCGGCACGTGGTCGCGGTAGATCGGCGAGCCCCAGGTCGTGAGCAGCCCCTCGGTGGGCTCCAGGTCCTTCACGCCCATCGGCAGGCCGTGCAGCAGGCCGAGCGCATCGCCGCGCATCACGGCGCTTTCCGCCGCCTTGGCTTCGGCGCGCGCGCGCTCGAAGCAGGTGGCGGTCACCGCGTTGACGAAGGGGTTCACGCGCTCGATCCGAGCGATGCAGGCCTCGAGCAGTTCGACGGGCGAGACCTGTTTGCTGCCGATGAGGCGGCGCAGTTCGACGGCGGATTTCTCGACGAGCTCCGTGGCGGTGTCGTGCGCGGTTTTGGTGAAGCTCATCAGTCGGCGGTGATGTTGGCGCGGGCTGCGACGGCACGCATGATCGGCAGTTCGCGGTTGATCAGCTCGACGCTCGCAGCGGCGTTGCTGTAGCTCGGCTCCAGCCCCGCGGCCAGCAGCCTGGCCTTCGTCTCCGGATCGGCGATCGTCGCGGCCAGTGCCTTCTCCAGCCTTGCCTTCACGTCGGCGGGCACGCCCTTCGGTGCCGCGAGCATGAGCCAGGAATCCATGTCGACCTCGGCATAGCCGCTCTCGGCGAAGGTGGGCACCTCGGGCAGCAGCGCCGAGCGCCGCGCGGTGGTCAGCGCAATGGCCTTGATCTTGCCGCTCTTGAGCTGCGGGACGGCCGCGCTCACCGTGTCGATGCTGAACGGGATCTGCCCGCCCATCAGGTCGGTCATGGCCGGTGCACTGCCCTTGTAGGGCACGTGCGTCATCTTGAGGCCGGTGGCGTGCAGCATGGTTTCGCCCGCGAACTGCGCGGTGGTGCCAGTGCCAAAGGAACCATACGAATACTTGCCAGGCGAGGCCTTCACGTAGTCCACGAACTGCTTGACCGTCTGCACCGGCACCTCGCTGTTCGCCAGCAGGATCAGCGCGACGCGCCCGGCAATGCCGATCGGCTCGAAGCTCTTCACCGGGTCGTAGGGCAGGTTGCTGCGGATCGCGGGATTGACCGTGAAGGTGGAGCCCGAACTCAGCAGGAGCGTGTACCCGTCGGGTGCGGACTTCGCCACATAGCTTGCGCCGACCACGGTGCCGGCGCCGCCGCGGTTCTCGATCACCACCGGCTGCCCGAGCTCCTTGCCCAGGCGTTGCGCGATCACGCGGCCGTTGACGTCGGTGGCGCCGCCCGGCGGGAAGGGAATGACCAGCGTGACCGGGCGCACCGGAAAGCCCGTCTCCGCGGCAAGCGAAGCCAGCGGCACGATGCCAAGACCAAGGCTGCAGCAAAGCAAAGCCATGCGCGCTACGAACGGGAAGCGGTTCATCGGAACTCCTGGAATTTCGACTGGAAGACTGGGATTCGGGGAGAGAACCGCTTCATCCTAGGAGCGTCATGACGGTGTCACAAACGCAATGTTTAGAATTCTTCGTTGCCGAATCGGCAATCGAGACACCCGGAACCCCATCCCTCCGAAGCCACGCAACAGGAGCCATTCATGCAGCTTCGCGCCTTGCAGGAAACCGCCGTGCGCTACTTTCTCGAGGTCGTGAAAACAGGCTCCGTGAAGGAGGCGGCTCTCAAGCTCAACGTGGCGCCCTCGGCGGTGAGCCGGCAGGTGGCAAGACTGGAGCGCGAGCTCGACACGCTGCTGTTCGAGCGCCATGCGCGCGGCATGGTGCCCAACGCCGCGGGTGAACTGCTGGCGGCTCACGCCAAGCGCGCGCAGCAGGACATCGAGCGGGTCGCGAACGACATCGCCGGACTGCGCGGCCTGCGCACCGGCCATGTGCGCGTGGCAAGCACCGAGGGCTTCGCCTTCGACTTCATTCCCAGGCTGATCGCGCAGTTCCGCCTCAAGCACGCGGGCATCCGCTTTCACCTGGAGGTCTGCGCGCCCGCCGACATCTCCAGGCTGGTGCGCGACGGCGAGACCGACGTGGGCATCACCCTCAGCGCCCTGCCCCAGCCAGGCATCGAGGTCGAGCTGCGACATCCCAGCCCCATCCTGGCCGTGATGGCCAAGGACCACCCGCTGGCCAGACAGCGGCAGCTTTCCCTCCGGCAGGTGGTCGCTTATCCGCTGGGGCTGCCGCAGGAAGACAGCTCCATCCGCCGCCTGCTCGATGCCAGCTGCTCGCGGCAGGAGCTGCGCTACGAACTGGCGATGTCCAGCAACCACGCGAATTCACTGCTGAGCTTCGCGGCGGCAGGTGGCGGCACCATCGCCTTCTATGGGCCGCTGTCGATCCGCACGCTGCTGCAGAGCAAGGCGCTGGTCGCCATTCCTTTGAAGGATCGCGAGATGCACGAGCGGCATCTCGCCATCGAGACAATGGCGGGCCGCTCGCTGCCCGCCGCGGGAAAGGCTTTCGTGCGATTCCTCGTCGATGCGGTGAAAGCCTCGGACTGAGCCCTCAGCGCTTCATCAGCGTATTCGACGGCAGCGTCTCGTCCAGCAGCTTGCGCGCCGTCTCCACGCCCGCCACCGGCAGCAGCTTCGCATCGAGCAGCCCCACCTGCACCAGCACGCTGGCCTGGTCCCAGTAGATGTGCTCGTGATAGAGCTTGTCACCTCGGAACTTGATGACGGCCAGCAGCGGAATCTCCACGCGCTTGCCCGTGGGCGCCACGCCCGGCAGCATCCACGGGATCTCGGTGGTGTGGGTGAAGCAGAACAGCATCTCGTCGACCACCTGCGTGGCGCCCACCGTGCGCGAGATCGGCACCAGCGAGGTGTCGGGCGGGTTGCTGTTGACGAAGTGGTTCGTATAGAACGCGTGCAGCGCCTTGTAGCCCACGCCGCCGGTCATCGTCGGGATGTGGTTGACGTAGGGCTCGGCCACCATGGTGGACATGGTGTCGTCGACGTTGCGGGTGCCGAACTCGTATTCGCAGTGCTTGTCCCACAGCGCGGGCAGGTCGTAGTGCGGGCCGATGGCGTCTTTCAGCGTGGCAATGCTGCGCTCGTGGGCCATCAGGGCCGAGGGCTTGTGGAAATGCTCGCCGCCGATGCGGGCGAAGGCGTGGTCCATGCCGGGGTAGACGTGCAGCGACACGCCGGGGCGGCCCTTGAGCGTGGAGACGATGCGCTCGCGTGCCTCCGGCGGGCAGAACTTGTCGAGCTCGGCGATGTGCAGCGTGAGCGGGCGCTTGATGTTGTCGGCCTCGTCGAGAGCGGCATCGATGCCCACGCCGTAGTAGCCGACGGCGACGTCCGCGTCGGTGCGGCAGGCGCTGAGGTAGGCCAGCTTGCCGCCGAGGCAGAAGCCGAGCACGCCGACCTTGGCGTCCTGCACTTCGGGCCGACCGCGCAAGGCGGTGATGGAGGCTTGCATGTCCTCCATGCCCTTGGCCTCGTCGAAGCCCTGGTAGAGGGCGAAGGCACGCTGCCAGTCTTCCGGCGAGTAGCCGAGCTGCACGCCGGGCTCCTGCCGCCAGAACAGGTCGGGCACGAGCACCACGTAGCCCTCCTCGGCGTAGTAGTCGGCCACCTCGCGCATCGTGGCGTTCACGCCGAAGATCTCCTGCGCGAGCACCAGACCGGGGCCGCTGCCCGAGCGTGGCACGGCGAGATAGCCGCTGAAGCTGCCGCTTCCATCGGTGGCCTGGATGCGGATCTGGTGCGCGCCGTCGTGGGCTTTCTGCTGCATGTGAATTGCTCCGTTCATTGAATGGGTGGTGCGGGTCGCGTACTCATTGCACGCATTCCGGATGTCGCGTCGTCACCTGGTAGTAGCCCGAGTGAAAGACCAGCGGCTCGCCGTCGAAGCGCTCGTAGCGCTCGACCTCGCCGATGAAGATGAGGTGGTCGCCGCCGTCGTACTGCTTCACGTTGCGGCACACGAAGCGTGCGATGACGCCGTTGAGCAGCGGCACGCCGGCCGCACCCTCGCAGCAGTCCACCCCGCCGAACTTGTCCGGCTGCGGCGTGGAGAACTGCCGCGACAGGTGATGCTGGTTCGCCGCCAGCACGTTGATCGCGAAGTGGCTGGCGCCAGTGAAGTCGCCCACGCTCGGTGCCTGCCGCGCCAGGCTCCAGAGCACCAGCGGCGGATCGAGCGACACCGACGAGAACGAGTTGGCGGTCATGCCCACGCGGCGGCCATCGATGGCCCGCGTCGTGATGACGGTGACGCCGGTGCTGAACTGCCCGAGCGCCTTGCGGAAGTCGCGCCGGTCGAAGCGGTCGACGGCCGCCTCGCGCGCCCGCTCCTCCAGGAAGCGGTCTGCCTCCGTGGCATCGAACCACCAGGGCGCGAACGCGCGCGGGTCGTCGAAGCCGTTGACGATGGTGCCCGCCACCGCGGGCATGTGGGTGGCGCTCTGCAACAGCTTCTGCAGATGCGGCCGGGGCGGCGCGAGCAGGCTGTTGGTCCAGTCGGTGGCCCAGCGGGCATAGCCTTCCCAGTAGCGGTCGAAGGTCTGCTGCATCCATTCGGCGTCGAAGGGCGCATCGCCGTTCTCGAGGATGCGCTTCAGGTAGATGTCGGCGCACTTGGCGGCGTTGTTGGAGCCTTGCCCCGTGATCGGGTCGTTGAGCACGATCGCATCGGCCAGGCCCAGCACCTTGCGCCCCGAAGGCAGCGTCGCCACCGGCTTGCGCACCACCGGCGTGAAGCGGCCCGAGAGAACGCCGTTGTCGTCGGTCAGTTCGATGTCGGTGCATCGCTCGGCTTCCCACGGCAGGAAGGTTTCCAGGATCCGCTTGCTGCGCGCGAGGTGCTCCCGCGGCGTCTCCACGTCTTCCCAGCAATCCATCGGACCGCCGGGCACGCCTTCGAACACCATGATCTCGCAGGGGCCGGTCGTGGTCAGCGCCGGGAACACGAAGTATTCGCCCACGCCGGGAATGAGGTTGAAGCACACGCGCGCATGCGGCCGGGTGGGCTTCATTCCCTTCACGTAGGTCAGTGCCAGCGCGCGCTGCGGCTGGTCGTATGGAGAACGCGCCTCGTCGCGCTCGAAGAGCTTCGAGATCTCGCCCTTGCCGCTCGCGACGACCACGAGGTCGTTCGATTGCGCGCAGGCTTCCAGTTCGTCGAGCCCCACGTCCTGCAGCACCAGCCTGCCGCCGCGCTTCTCGAACTCGATCATCCAGGCGGGTATCTTGAGTCGCTGGTCCACCGACTGCGCGGGCCCGTCGAGCCTCGCGCTCCATTCGATGGCCTTGCCGCCCTCCGGATTGCGCACCGTCATGCCGATGCCCTCCACCAGCGGACATTCGTCGGCCCACCAGTCCAGCCCCAGCTCGCGTTCGGTCTGCAGCGCGGTCTCGAACATGCACTGGCTGGACATCACCGGCCCATCGAAGATGTCCCGCGCACTGCGGTTCGAATACACCGTCACCTCGTGTCCCGCGCGCAGCAGTCCCAGCGCGAGCTGCATGCCGGACTGCCCGGCGCCGACGATGGCCACGCGTCGCTTCATGCTTTCGCTCCGGCTTATGCGACGGCCGCGCAGGTCTCGATGTAGCGCCCGGCTTCATCCGGATCGGCGAACCACGGGAAGTAGGTGCGCGGATCGTCGAAGCCGTTGGCGAACGCACTGGCCAGCGGCGGCATCGCGCCGGCGGCGCCGAGCAGGTTGAGCACATGGGGCGGCGGCGGTGCCAGCAGCATGTTGGTCCACTGCGTGACCCATTGCGCGTAGCCGAACCAGTAGCGGTCGAAGGTCTGCTGCATCCAGGCCGCATCGGCCGCGCCGTCGCCGCGCGCGAGGATGCTCCTGAGATACGTGTCGGCGCACTTGGCCGCGTTGTTCGAGCCCTGCCCCGTGATCGGGTCGTTGAGCACCACCACGTCGGCCAGGCCCAGCACCTTGCGGCCCGAAGGCAGCGTCGCCACCGGCTTGCGCACGGTCGGCGCGAAGCGGCCCGCGAGGATGCCGTTGTCGTCGGTGAGTTCGATGTCCCTGCAGCGCTCGGCTTCCCAAGGCGTGAAGGCGTCGAGGATCCACTTGCTGCGCGCGAGGTGCTCCTGCGGCGTCTTCACGTCGGCCCAGCAATCCATCGGGCCGCCGGGCACGCCCTCGAACACCATGATCTCGCACGGGCCCGTGGTGGTCAGCGCCGGGAACACGAAATACTCGCCCACGCCGGGAATCAGGTTGAAGCACACGGCCGAGTGCGGCTCGCGCGGCGTCATGCCCTTCACGTAGGTCAGCGCCAGTGCACGCTGGGGCTTGTCGTAGGTGGACTTGTGGGTGTCGCGCTCGAAGAGCTTCGAGATCTCGCCCTTGCCGCTGGCCACCAGCGTGAGATCGTGGCTCTGGGTGCAGGTCTCCAGCTCGTCGATGCCCGCGTCCTTGAAGACCAGCTCGCCGCCCTTCTTCCTGAATTCGTCCATCCAGGCCGGGATCTTCACGCGCTGGTCGACCGACTGCGCGCTCGAATTCAGCCGCGCGACCCAGTCGATGACTTTGGCACCCTTCTGCTCGGGATGCGGCACGGCGAGCCCGATGCCGTCCACCGTGGGACATACGCTCGCCCAGTGGTCCAGGCCCAGGTCGCGCTCGATTTGTAGCGAGGTGTGGAACATGCACTGGCTGGACATGACCTTGCCCTGGCGGATGTCCTCGCCCGTGCGGTTGCTGAACATCGTGACCTCGTAGCCTGCGGCGAGCAGTCCGAGACCCAGTTGCAGGCCCGACTGGCCCGCGCCGACGATGGCGATTCGTTTCATTGCTTGTACTCCTCGATGCTCCGATGAGAGCGGGTCAGTCCATCAACCTGGGAATGGCGGGCACGGCCTGTTCGGGGCCCATGGCGGAGTAGCCGCCGTCCACCGCGTAGTCGGCACCGGTCACGAAGCTCGCGTGGTCGGAGCAAAGGAAAAGCACCACCTGCGCCACCTCGTCGGGATCGCCGACGCGCCCGAGCAGATGGAAGGGAGCGGCCACGCGATCCGTCTTGGCCCGGTCACCGTTTGTGAGCTGGTTCATCACGGCCGACCAGGTCCAGCCCGGCGAGACGCTGTTCACGCGGATGCGGTCGGGTGCCAGGTCCATCGCCATGTTGCGCGTGAGCTGCGCCATCGCGGCCTTGCTCACCGGGTAGAGCCAGCGGCCCGTCTGGGCCACGCTCGACGAGATGCTCGTGAAATTCACCACCGCCCCGCCACCCGCGGCCACCATGTGCGGATGCACGGCCTGCAGCATCGCCACAGCGCTCGCCACGTTCACGTTGAACGAGGTGAGCCAGTCGGCGCGCGGCGACTTGAAGCCGTCGTCCACGTAGGAGCAGGCCAGGTTGACGAGAAAGTGCACGCCGCCGTGGCGCGCGGCCGCTTCCGCCACGCAGGCCTTCACCTGCGCGTCGTCGGTGATGTCGGTGCGCACGAAGCGCGCGCCGGCGCCCAGCGAATCGGCCAGCGGCTGGCCGTTGCCGGCATCGATGTCGGCGATGACGACCTTCACGCCGGCCGCGTGCAGCGCACGCACCACGCCGGCGCCTATCAGCGTGGAACCACCGGTGACGATGGCGCTCCTGCCTTCGAGTCCCTTGAACATGACGCTTGCTCTCCTCGGTTGATCGAACATCGGACAACAGGCCAGGGCGGCCTGTGGAGCGAACGTTAGAGGCAGGGAGGCTCTCGGCGAGTCCCGCAAACGCAGGCCATGTCCCTGGCGCGCAGTTTTCTTGCGAGGGGTGGCCCGAATTGTGGGCGGGGACGGTTTTTGCTAGGGTGCCTTCGCCCCATGGAAACCGCCACGACCCCACTGCCGCTGCAGCGCTATCGGCTTTTCGAGAGCCACGACATGGACGAGGCTCGTGAAAGCGTGGCCCGCGTGTTCTGCCCGCACGGGCTGGTCATGCTGAGGCCCCGCACCGAACTCGACGCCTGCCATCACAGCGCACGGCTGCACCGGGACGTGAGCCTCAACTACGTGCAGTACGGCCCCGGCGTGCAGATCGACCCGGGCTACCTGCAGGATTTCTTCCTGTTGCAGATTCCGTTGCGCGGAGGCGCCGAAATCCGTTGCGGCGCGCAGCATGTGGACGCGACACCCCGCCTGGCCTCGCTGCCCTCGCCCACCGAACTGCTGTCGATGCGCTGGGCCGACGACAGCCCGCACCTGATCGTGCGGCTGGCGCGCCCCGCGCTGCTCTCGCGGCTCGAATCCTTGCTCCAGGCGCCCGTCGGAAAGCCGCTGGTGTTCGATCTCGGCGTGCCGCTCGACAACCCCACGCTCGAGCCGCTGGTGCATTTCATCGACTACCTGCGGCTCACGCTCGATGCCGGCAATGCGCTGCAACCCGGCGGCCCGCTGGCGGAGCACGCCGAGGCGTACCTGATGGCCAGCCTGCTGATGTCGGCGGGGCACAACCATTCCCGCGCCCTTGCCGGAGACAGCCAGCGGCGCAGCCTGCTGCCGCGTGCGGTCCGCAAGGCTCAGGAGTACATGGAGGCGCATGCCGACCAGCCTCTGTCGCTGGCCGACGTATGCCGCGAAGTCGGGTGCAGCGCGCGGGCCTTGCAGCTGGCCTTCCGCCAGCATGCGGGACAGGGACCGATGGAGTTCCTGCGCGAGACCCGGCTCGACAGGGTGCGCGCCGAGTTGCGGGCGTCAGCCGGCGTCAACGGAGCCGGCGTGCGCGAAGTGGCTCAGAAGTACGGTTTTCTTCATCTGGGGCATTTCGCGGCGCAGTACCGTGCGCGCTTCGGCGAACGGCCGTCGGACACCCTGTCGTTGCGCGGCCATTGACGGGCTACTGAAGCCGTTCCGGCAGCGGGCCGGAACTCGCGCGCTACGCAAAATCGGTCTCGACGAAATCCTCAGTCACGTGAATGCCGTCTTCGTCGCGGCGCACGAGGCCGCGGCTCTCCATGGTGCGCATGATCTTGTTGACCATTTCGCGCGAGAGCCCCGAGTAGGAGGCGATCACCGATTGCGTGATGCGCTTGTCGTACCCGCCGGGGCCGACCGGCGCCAGCCGGGTGAGCTGGTACAGCACGCGCATCACCAGGTCTTCGGCGGGCAGCACGGAGATGTGGCGGAACTGGTCGCGCAGCACGTTCATGCGCTTCATCGTGAGCCCCAGCAGGCCCAGCGCGACTTCGGGGTGCCGCACGCAGAGGCTGCGCATCCTCGCGATGGGCATCAGGTACACCGAGGAGGGCAAGGTGGCGATCAGCGTCTGCTTCGACCTGTAGCTGTCTTCCCTGATCGAGAGGTCGAAGAAGAAGTCGTTCTGCCCTATGAGCTCCGTCGTCATCTCGGAGCCTTCGGCATGGCCGGGCGTGACCACGTGCAGCAGACCGCTCGCGACGCAATAGATCTGGTCGGTCGATTCGCCGGCCGTCAGCACGACTTCGTTGCGCTTGTAGGAACGGGGCCGGCTGCATTCGGCGAGTGCCGCGCGTTCCGCTGGCGGAAGGGCCGCCATCAGTGGATGCAGGTACATGACTGCATGATGCGCACCCGTGCCGATCGGCGAAACACATAAACATGGGGGTATCAGTCTCCTCCGGGATCGTGCCCCCTGCGCGTGCGCAGCGAATCGAGGAGTTGCGGCGGCAGCAGCGGCTCGATCTGCTGCGGCACGGCATCGGGAAGACTGTGGCTCGCGGGCAGCAGCTCGCCGAAGTCGGTGGCGGCGAAGTCGGGCGACACGTGCACGCCGCCCTCGTCGCGGCGCACGAGGCCGCGGCTTTCCATGGCGCGCATGGTCTTGTTGACCACCTCGCGTGAAAGGCCCGAGTAGGAGGCGATCACCGATTGCGTGATGCGCTTGTCGTATCCGCCGGTGCTTGCCGGCGCGAGCAGCGTGAGCTGGTGCAGCACTCGGATCACCAGGTCTTCGGCCGACAGCGCTGAAATGCGGCGTAGTTGACTTCTGACGATGGTCATGCGCTTCATCGCCAGCCCGAGCAGGCCCATGGCCACCTCGGGGTGCGCGGCGCACAGGTGCCGCATGGCGGTCACCGGCACGAGATAGACGACCGAGGGCAATGCGGCAACCAGTGTCTGCAGGGCCTGGTAGCTGTCCTGCGCAAGGGAAGGACCCATGAAGAAGTCGTCCTGCCGGATGAAGTCGGTGGTGACGTCGGCGACTTGCGCGCTGGCCTTTCCGTGGACGACCACGCGCAGCAGTCCGCTGGCCACGCAGTAGATGCGGTCGGTCCAGGTGTCGGCGGCGAGCACTGTCTCGTTGCGCCTGAAGGAGCGCAGCTCGCAGCTCTGGACAAGCGCCTCGCGCTCGGCGGGAGGCACATTGGCAATGAGGGGATGCAGGTACATGGCTTGTCCCGGCCATGCAGCCATGCACGCTGCCCTGGCGGAAAAAGCCCCGGCGGGCGCGAAGGCGCTCGCCGGGGCGTGGGTGGCGCGCCGGTCAGCGCGCCGAAGCGATGGTCGACACCGCGGAGTTGCCCACCGCGGTCGCCGTCACCTGGTTGCCGGCCGCGCGCAGCGTGCTGCCCGTGGTGGCGCCGGTGACGCCCACGCCGTAGTTCACGCCGGTCGCGGTCGCGACGATGGTGCCGCTGTTGGTCTGGTAGTTCGCCACCGCCACAGTCGGACGGTTCGCCACCGTGGCCGCGACGGTCACGGCATTGGTGGCCGTGTTGCCGTAGGCCTGCGCAGCGACGGTGTTGTTCGTCAGTGCGGCGGTGCCGTTCGTCAGTCCGGGCGCGGTGCCGGCGGTCACGCCGTTGAGCGCGACCTGGTACGTGCCCGTGGCGCTGGCCGTCACGTTGCCGCTGTTGCCCTGCGTGTTCAGCAGCGCAGCCGTGGCCTGCGTGACGACGCCCGCCGTGCTGCCCGCGACCGGTGCGGCCGCGGCGTAGCCGCTGCCTGCCGACACGTTCAGCGCGTTGGTGGCTGCGTTGCCGCGTGCCAGCGCCGTGGTGCTGTTGCCGTCGATCGTGATGCCGCTGTTCAGCGCCGCCGGCGTGGCCGGGCTGGTGCCTTCGAGCTTGAACGTGGCCGAGGTCGAGGCGCTTGCCGTCACTGCCGCGCTGCTGAGCTGCAGGTTGTTCAGGCCCGCGCTCGCACCCTGCACCGCGGTGCCGTTGAGCGCCACGCTGTTGTCGGCGCGATTGGCCGAGGCTTCGGCGGTCGTGCTGTTGCCGCTGATGGTCGCCGTGCTGTTGACCAGGCCCGTCGTGGCCGCGGCCGTCTGGTCCTGGTTGTACAGGCGCGTGGTCGCGGTGCTGCTCACCGAGGTCGTTGCCACCTGCGTGTTGTTCAGCACGTGGTCGCCGGTGGCAGTGCCCTGCACCAGCACCGCGTTGCCTGGCTCGCCGGCCGGCGTCAGGTTGGAAGCCTTCACGCTCAGGGTGTTGGTCACGTCGTTGATCACGCCGAGCGACGTGTTCTTGTTGCGCGACAGATCCACCGACGACGCAGAGACCGCGCCCGGCGCGTACAGCTCGAGGTCCGAAGCCGCGGAGACGGCTGCGTTGCTCGACTGCGACGACGACAGTGCCGAGGTGCTCGCGACGTTGGTGCCGCTCAGGCTCAGGCTGTTGGCGGCGGTGTTGGCCACGGCGGTGCCGCGCTGGCTGTTGTCGGAAACGCTCAGCGCCGAACCCGAGATGGCCGCGCCGGCTGCGGCGTCGACGGCGAAGGTGCCGTAGACGCTGGTCGACAGCGTGGGCGAACCCGTGACCTGCTGCACGTTCGACACGGTGTGGTCGGCCTGCGCGCCGATGCCGGCACCACCCAGGCTGCCCGCGCTGGCGGTGATCGCGCCGCCCGAGGCGATCGTGTTGCCTGTGATCGCGGCACTGTTGGTGGCGCTGTTGCCGGTGACGGCGGCGCTGCTGCTGTTGCCGTTGACGGAAAGCTGCGAGCCTGTGATGTTGCCGCCGACTGCGACCGTGACGCCGCCCTGGTTCGGAATGGCGGCGACGGCCGGCGTGCCCGGGATCGTGGCGCCGAACCCTACCGGGGAGCCCGTCTGCAGCTGGCTGTAGGTCGCGACCGAGACCGGTCCCAGGATGGACGCGGGTGCCGTCAGCATGCCGGCGGTGGCACCGCTGCCCACGCTCCAGCCGTGGGTGGTCAGGTAGTTGATCTCGGCCTGCGTGAGGCTGGAGACCTGTACGCCCAGCACGCCGCTGGTGATCGTCGTGGTGTTGCCGACGGTGTTGCCGCCGAGCACGTCGGTGTCGATCACGTGGGCGTTGTAGCTGAACGGCACCGAGGGCGACGCGGGCGTTCCCGGCGTGCCGGCCTGGCCCGCCAGCGCCTCGATGGCTGCGCTGGTCGTCTGCACGTTCTGCACGGCGCTGGAGGTCGACAGGCCGTTGCCCGCGAGCGTCAGGCCGTTGACGGCGCTGTTGCTCGTGGCGGCGGCGCTGGCGCTGTTGCCGTTCGAGGCCACGCTCGAGCCGGTGACGTTGCCACCGATCTGCGTGCGGATCTGCGAGGCGCTCGCGCCCGGTCCGGTGCCGTTGCGCAGCGAAGCGCTCAGGCTGCCCGAGCCGTTCTGCACGCTCTGCACGCTGAAGGCCGCGTCGGTCGTCGCGGTGGTGCCGTCGTTCACGGCGCGCGGCTGTGCGGTGACGGTGGCCAGCGTGTTGCCCGACACGTCGAGCGTGTTGCCGCCGGCGCGGTTGCCGTAGGCCAGGGCCTGCAGCTGGTTGCCGGAGGTCGCGACCGTCGATGCGGCGACGTTGTCCTCGATGGCCGTGGAGACGACGTTGCCGCCCGGCACCGAAGCGGTGATGGTCGCGCCGTTCACGTTCTGCACGCTGGTGACATTGCCCACGGCAGCCGCGCCGGCCACGGTGGTGCCAGTGCCCAGCGCCAGCTTGGCGGCGTTGGTGACGTCGTTGCCGTAGGCGGCGCCGACGAGGGCGTTGCCCTGGTTCGAGACGGCGCTGCGGGTGACGTTGCCTTCGATCAGCACGGTCTGCGAGCCGACCGGTCCGAGGCCGCGACCGTCGGCCACGGCGCTGACGGCACCGGCCACCGACTGGTTGCTCAGCACGCCGTAGGCGGCATTGACGGTGGCAGTGCCGGCGGCGGGCGTCGCCACCGAGGCGGGCGTTGCCGACACGGGCACGCTCGAGCTGTTGGCGGTCACGTTCAGGCTGTTGGCGCCCGAGTTGCCGTAGGCCACGGCGCGCTGGAGGTTGTTCGTCAGCGCGACGGTGCTGTCGGTGGTGTGCGTGCCGAGATAGGCACCAGCCACGGAGCTCGTCAGCTGTGCATTGACCGGCGAATTCGCATCCACGACCTGGACGCTCGCCACGCCGGCGCCCGCACCGACGGTCGTGCCGGTCAGCGACAGCGCGTTGTTGGCACCGTTGCTCACGGCAACCGCCTCTTGCGTGTTGCCGCCCACGGTGAAGGTGCTGCCGTGGATGGTGTCGCCACCGGTGCCGCGCGAATCGGCCATCAGGCCGATGACGGAGCCCACGGTCTGGGCGGTGACCGGGGCGGCGTAGTTGCCCTGCAGGTTGGTCACCGTGGCTGCGCCCGCGGCCGAGACGTTCCCGTCGGGCAGGCTGCCGCCGGTGAGCACCGCATTGCCGCCGGACAGCGGCAGCGCGTTCGCCTCGAGCGCGAGGCTCTGGCTCGCGTTGCTGCCATAGGCCGTCGCGGCGGAGCGGTTGCCCGACACCGAGACCGAGCTCGCGTTGTTGGTGCCGTCCTCCGCGCCCGTGAATGCGGCGATGAAGGTCGGGCCCGAGATGGCGTTCACGCCGCCGTTGTAGTTGCTTTGCTGGTTGGCCAGGGCCGCGCTGGCAGTGAACGAGGCGGCGCCCTTTCCGCTGACGATCGCATTCGATGCGGCATTGCCGGTTGCCGAGGCGGTGACCGCGTTGTTCGCGACGGTGACGGTTCCGCCGTCCACCGACTGCACGGCGGCGCCGATGCCCGAGGCCTGCGTGGCTGCGCTGAGCGAGACGCCCACGTTGCCCTGGCTGTTCGACACGGCCAGGTCGGCTGCGACCGAGCTCGACAGGCTGCCTGCGTTGTAGGCGCTGGTGTTGGAGGTCGGGCCGCCCGAGCCGGTGACCGACACGCCGTCGGCCAGCACGATGCGGTTGCCGGCCGTGCCGGTGGTGGCGCCCAGGGCTTCATTGCCGGTGGCGCTGCTGGAAATGGTGTTGCCCTGCACCGACAGCGAGCCCTGGAGCGTGTTGGTGCCGCCCGCGGTGTTGCTGCCGATGGAAGCGACGATGCCGTTGCCGTTGGCCGAAGCCGTGTGCGTCACAGCCTCGGTCGACTGGTTCAGCTGCTGGTTGGCGACGACGGCCGAGCCGGTGAAGGCCGGCGCGCCGCCCGACTGGACGCTGGCCGTGTTGCTGGCCGTGTTGCCCTTGAGCGAGGCGGAGACGGTGTTGCCGTCGAGTACCGGTGCTGCGTTGACGGCGTTGGCGCCGTCGGCGGTCAGCGTGAGCGTCACGCTGTTGCCGCTTGCCGCGGCGGTCGAGGCCGCGCCGGTGCCGCGCTGCACGGAATTGACGACCAGGCTGCCCTGCGCCGTCACGCTGCCGCCGGCGGGCGTGTAGTTCACCGAGATCGATCCCGGGCTGGTCGAGGCGTAGTCGACGGGCACCGTGCCCGCGATGGTCGACGAGCCGCTGTTGAGCGTGGTGTTCGCCGCAATGGTGTTGTTCGTGTTGACAGCGCCGCCGCTGGCGAAGCCGTCGAGGTCGACCTTCACCGTGTTGCCGGTGGCGCTGCTCGAGACCACCGCGCTGTTGGTCTGCACGCCGAGCGAGGCCGCGCCTTCGGTGGGCGTCGCGCCCGTGCCGCCGGTGAGCGACAGGTCGATCGCGTTGACGAAGGCATTGCCGGTGGCGTTCGCCTTCACCGCGTTCTGCGTGACCGTGTTGCTGTTGCCGGTCTGCGGGCCGCCGGTCGTGATGTCGATGGTGGTGCCGGCGGCCGTGGCGCTCACAGGCAGCACCTTGTCCTGCACCGACTGCACGCTCTGGTAGGCCGTGGTGTTGACCGCCACTGGCGTGACGCTCGTTTCGGCGGCTTGCGCGCCGCCGGCCACGAGCGTGGCCAGCACGGCCATGCCGATGCTGCTGAGCGGTGCGCCGTTGACGCGGCTGCCCGGGTTCTTGCGATTCTTCTGCATGCTCTTCCTTTGATGATCTGAAAAAAGACTGACTCGATGGATTGCGGACTGGCGGAATGCCACTGTTTTGCGATGAAGACCTTGTGTGTCCCGGTTACTTCCCTCCGGTTGCGTTCTCCTCACGGACCGGACGGGCCGGCCCACCCCTCACCGCGCCCTGGACGCGGAGCTTTGCGATCTCCTGCAGGCCGGGGCCGTCGCGATGGATCGACGTGTCCGCCTTGTCCGGGCGCCATGTGACGCTGATGCCGCCGGGCGCCAGGCCGCGCGACGCGAGCGCCGTCGTGACCACGCCGATGCGCTGGTCGGTGAGCAGGTCGCGCTTGCCGGCGTCCCAGTTCTCGGTGTCGCGCGCGACCAGCACGACCTCGGTGGGTGCCTTGGCGGCGGCCGCCGCGATCTGGTCGATGAGGTTCAGCGTGCCGCCGGTGAGCGCGGCCGCGCCGAACTCGAAGGGGATCTGCACGCTCGAGCCCGTCAGGCTCGCGCCGGTCTGGCTGGCCGCGTTGACCGCCTCGCCCTGCTGCACCGGCGCACCGGCCGAGTCCACGAGCGGGTTCGGCACCTTGCGCAGCTCCTCCGCGGGCGTGAGGCTCAGGTCGTTGGCCATGCGCATGCCCAGGCAGGGGTTGGGATCGACCTTCGACACCGCGGCCACGAGGCGCACGACGCCCTCTTCCAGCGCGGCGCGCACGCCCATCTGCACCGGCTCCTGGCCCTTGGCGCCGACGTCGATGTCCCACAGCTTGCTGCCGAAGAATCGGAAGACGTTGAAGCCGACCTCGTAGCCGTTGAACTGCTTCGTCAGGCTGACGGTCTTCACGATCATCAGCGACCTGGTGTCGACGATGCGCAGGTCGATGCCCACCGACTGGCTGAAGGTGCGCGCCTTCACGCCCACCTGGTTCACGCCGATCTCGGCGCCGCCCGAGTTGATGTTGTAGTTGAGCTCGGTGATGCCGCCGACGATGAAGTAGTCGGACTTGCTGATCGAGCCGCCGAAGTACGGCAGCCACGGCACCGCCTGGCCGCCGTTCGGGCCTGCGAGCTGGTGCGTTCGGCCGTCGCCGAGCTGGCGGCGGTCGGCATAGCCGAGTTCGCGCTCGGCGATGACCGGATCGAAGCGCTCGGCCACCTGCACCGCGCCGCCGAGCTTGCCCAGCGCCGAATACACCATGAGCGCGCCGCCCTGCGTGATGGCGTTGCCTTCGTTGATGCTGTACTTGCCGGTGTAGTCCTTCACGTCGCCCACGGTGACGACGATGGGCGGCCGCTGCATGGCGGCCACGTGGTCGCCGAAGCAGGCGAGCACCGCCTCCATGGGCGTGACGTTCTGGCGCACGGCGGGGCCGAGGACCACGGGCGCCTCCTTCGGCGCCATCTGCTGCTGCGGCGCGACGACGCAGCCGGCCAGGCTCATGACGGCGGCCGCCGCGGCCAGCCCGCGCGACGCGGCTTTGCCGCGCGGCAACGCGCGGATCGACTTGAATGTGATCATTCCTCTTTCTTCCCTGTCTGTTTGGGTGTCAGTTGAGCGCGCCGAATGCGCAGGCCGAGCTGCCGCTGATGCTTGCGCTCTGGCTGCCGGTGTTGGTCTGGTTGGAGTTCAGGGCCTGGCTCGACCAGCCCTGCACGTTGCTGGTGGTGGAGCCGATCACCGCCGAGCCGACCGCGCCGCTGTTGGCCTGGCCGGTGCTCACCGTGCCGGTGCCGCCGACGCCGGTGCTCGAGTTGCCGGTGGAGTTGGCCGCTGCGCCGCTGGTGCCGGGCGAATTGGCGGTGGTGCTGTTGGTGCCCTGGTTGCCCTGCGCGGTCGAGGTGACGTCGCAGTTGTACTGCTTGCCGATGTAGTTGTTGGTGGTGTAGTTGGCCGCGCCGTACGAGCCGGCTTTCTTGCGCTGGATCATGTCCTGCACCGCGGCCTGGTTGGCCTTGTCGGCGGAAGACTGGAACTGCCACGCGGCGTTCTCTCCGACGTTGTTGGCCAGCGCGCATGCGCCTGTGACGGCCAGCAGGCCGGACAGTGCGACGCGCGCGGCCCTGGAAACCCTGGTGATTTGAATAAGCATGAAAGTCCTACGAAACGGAAATGGGGAACGTGGGAATCGGATGCGCGCTGCGATCACGCGCGCATCGCCCTTCGGATCGGCGCGGTGAACGAAGGCCACGCGAGCAGTTCGGCGCCCTCTTTCCCGGCCGGTGCGAGCGGCTGGCCGGGGGCGTGCAGCGCGGCCTCGAGCGCGCGGTACTGCGCAGCGGCGATCAGGTCGCTTTCGCTCGCGCCCGGCTGGGGCGCGTCGCACTGCTGCATCAGCTCCTGCACGGCGCGCTGCAGGACGAGAAGATCGGTGCTCAGCCGCGCGAGGCGCAGCTGGATCTCGGCAGGCAGGAGCGTCATGGCCGGCCTCCGTCCAGGTCCGCGCCTGCGTCATCGACGACGTCGTTGCCGGCAGGGGATCCCGCGCGCACATACCGCTCGGCGCCGCGCACGCCGAAGCCCTGCAGCCATTGAGCCCCGGCCATCGACGCGATGTGCAGGTCGTCGTCGCGCTCGATGCCGTCGACGACCACGTGCGACGCGAGATGCGCGCACAGGGACAGCATGTCGCGCAGGCACTCGCGGCCGAAAGCGCTTTCGCGCGCACGCCGCAGCAAGGCGGCATCGAGCTTGACGATGTCCGGCCGGCAGGCCTGAACGGCGGCGAGGTTGTCGGCTCCGCCGCCGAAATCGCGGATGGCGATGCGGCAGCCGCGCAACTGCAGCTGCACGCAGAAGTCCCGCGCCGCCTCGAAGTCCTGCAGCGCGACGCTGTTCGCGATCTCGATCACCAGCCGCGAGGCCAGCGCAGGCTCCTTGTCGAGCACCGCGAGCAGCGAGGCCCACCAGTGATCGACCTGGATGCCCTGCGCCGAGATGCTCACGCCGATCTGCACGGAAGACCGCATCCGCAGCGCGGCGACGGCGCGCCGCATCACGGTGCGGTCGAATGCGCGCGTGAGGCCGAGGCGCTGCAGGCAGGGCATGAACACCTCGGGCTCCAGCAGCGCCGGCTCGCCCTGCCTCGATGCGATGCGCGCGCGGCCTTCGCGGTAGAGCACGGTCGCGGCGCTGCCGGACTGAACGACCGGCCGCCAGGAGAACGACAGCTCCTCGCTGCGCAGGGCCTCGCTCAGGCGAACCGCCATGTCCATGTCGGAGCGGTAGAGCTGCCGCCAGCCGTCGGCCCGGCTCTCGCGCGAGTCGGGAAAGGGCTGGGCGGTCCAGAGCGTCAGTTCGATCTCCGACGCGCCGAGCTGCTCGGGCGGGCACACCTCGATCCAGTCCGCATGCAGCTGCACCAGCGCGGCGATGCCCCCTGCGCGCACCGGCTCGGCGCCGAGCACCGCCAGCAGCGTCTCGATGGGGCGGCTCGCGCGTCGCATCGTGCCCGGCAGCTCGCGCGGCGCGCGGCCATCGAAGGTCGCGCACTCGAAGGCTTCGTTGTGCCAGACCAGAAAGCAGTCGTCCCGCAGGCGAGCCATGTCGGACGGCGGGGACACGACGAAGTTGGCGCAGAGCCGGCGCTGGATCTCGAGGCTGGCGGCGGATGCGAAGTCCTGCCCGTACGCTTCGGCAAGCAGCGGAAGGTTCGCGACGAACACGAAGGCGCAGGCCCTGCGCGTCGCCGGATGGCCCGCGGGTGCTCCCGGCGCCGCATGGGCATGTGCACCGGCCACGGCTGGCGCGGCAGGCTCCGCGCGCAGGCCATGCAGGCACACACCCGTCGAAGCACGCGGAGCCCATGCAGCGGGCCGGTGCGCGCTTGAAGGCCAGGCAGTCAGTGCTGAGATAGCAGCCATTGCATCCTCGATCGAAATTTCTTCCCGAACCCAGTGAGGGAGAACAGGCCACCTCTTCTTGCGGCAACAGCTCTCCATCTCGCGCAGCGGCGCGAGATAAAAACGACAGGCGAAAAATCTCCGGACGAGCGCAAGCCGCCACGCACGGCCCCGTCGAGGGGCTAGCGGCAAGCAGCTGTCGGGTCGCGGAAAGCGGCCGCGCAACTCACGGCTTCATGCCGTGGAATGCGCGACGAAAACTAGGAGTGCGGCATGAGCGTGGCCTTCGATGTGACGGGGCCACGCGCTCGTGCGGCGTACCCTCGAGTCGCTTCGAGCGGCTCGTACGTTCGGAAGAACGAGGGTATGCAGGCCATCAGTGCAAGCTCCGTAAGACGTTTGTGAAACAAAATGAATACTACGGATTGCAGTAGTTCTTGGCATTCGCTTTCGAATCGCGGATGTGTGCCAGTTCACATTTGTCAACAGCTGATACGAAAGATGGCAATGCTGCTCCCATCAATATGGGAGGCGTCGGGATGACCGCTCGAACGCCGCAGCGCAGCGGCTCAGTTGCTCTCCGATTCCTGTCGGATCAGGGCCAGGCCTTCGCGGTATGTGGTTACCCCGAACCCGGGGAACCTGCGCTTGAACTTCGTGGAGTCGAAGAGGTTTTCCTGTTCGTAGCGGGGCAGCAGTTCGCCGATCTCGCGCAGTGGGAGCACGGCACACTGCAGGCGCAGCTCGCGCAAAGCAAGGATCAGCTGGTCGAGCTGATGACGCAGATCGAAGCGAAGCCGGACGACATGAGCTGCGCGGTCAACGCGAAGCGGGTGCTTTCTGGAATGCGGCTGACTTCCGCAAAAAAGGCCGGAGCCTCCAGGGCTTCCCGTCGCGGCTGACCTGCCCGGCTGACGGCTATGCCGCCGCCCCGTCCCGCTCGCCGGACCTCATCGAGAAGCCGATCTCCGTCACGCCCGAGCGGGACGTGGCGTACGTACGGCCTCCATGCATTCGCGCGATGGCTGCCACGATCGCCAACCCGAGCCCGTGATGCTCCGAAGAATCTGTGCGCGAGGGCTCGGCACGGAAGAAGCGCTTGAAGAGCTGGGGCAGCAGCTCGGGCGCAATGGGTGCGCCGCTGTTGGCGACCTTGATCCACACGCCGTCCTCGTGCGTGTCGATCACCACCGCGATGGCCGAGCCGGGGGTCGCATACCGGCTCGCATTGCTCAGCAGGTTCGACAGTGCCCGCCGCACCAGCCCTGCGTCGATGCCGATGTGCGCATCGCCGCTGACATGCACCTTCAGCCCCGCGTCTTCGAGCGTGGCCTCATGAAAGTCGAGCACCGTGCGCACCTGGTCGGCGAGGCTCACCGGCGTCGAGCGGCGCGCCACCGTGCCGCGGTCCGCCTTCGACAGGAACAGCATGTCGATCACGATGGCGGACACGCGCCTGGCCTCTTCCAGCGCCGACAGCATGGCGTCGTTCAGCTCCTCGATGGTCCGGGGCCGCGCAAGTTCGACTTCCACCATGCCGATCAGGTTGGCCAGCGGCGTGCGCAGCTCGTGCGCGACGTCGGCATTGAAGGACTCCAGCTGCTGGTAGGCCTGCTCCGCGCGATCGAGCACGGCGTTGAACTGCGCCACCCACGGGGTGATCTCGGATGCATAGGGCGACGGATCGATGCGCCGGCCCGGCGCCGTGGGGCCGGTGGCGGCGGTTTCACCGATCAGCTTCTTCAACGGCTTGAGGCCGCGGCGGACCAGCAGCGCGCCGGTCAGCGCGATCGTTCCGGCACCCAGCACGACGGCGCCCAGCAGGGTCCATGCAAGCCGGGCGAGGATGCGTGAATCGTCCTGCACGTCGAGGCCCAGCTGCAGGTGCATGACGGCGTCTCCAGGCCGTGCCTGCTGTTCCTGCGTCGGCATCCACATCCATTGCGCGGCCGGCCTGCCGGGCCTGCTCGAATAGACGATCTCATCGCCGCGGCGCAGCACCAGGCTGATTTCCGCATGGGTCGAGAAGAAGTCGTCGAGCTTGTGGCGCAGCCCGTCGCGCCCCGGCTCGTCGCGCGACTCCTCGATGAGGTGCCTGATCAGCTCCGACTGGCGTTCGAACTCGCTGGATTGCTTGACCTGGAAGCTCCACGCCGTGACCGCGTAGATCGCGATGCAGACAAGGCTCAGGCCGATGAACGCCTGCGCCGCGAACCAGCGGGACAGCGAAGCCTGTATGGACCCCGTGCCTTCATGAACGGACAACGGCACAGGCAGCGCATCGGCAGCGGCGTTCACGACGCGCTTTCCTGCCGGCTCTCCAGCACGTACCCCATGCCGCGCACCGTGTGCAGCAGCTTCTCCTCGAAGGGATCGTCGATCTTGCCGCGCAGCCGCCGGATGGCCACTTCGACGATGTTGGTCTCGCTGTCGAAGTTCATGTCCCACACCTGATCCGCCAGCTGCGTGCGCGAGAGCACGTTGCCCTGCCTTCGCATGAGCAGGGTGAGCAGCGCGAACTCCTTGGCGGTCAGGTCGAGCCGCTGTCCGTTGCGCGAAGCCTTGCGCGCGGTCACGTCCAGGGTCAGGTCCCTGAGCGCGAACACGGAAACCTCATGCAGCTTGCCGCGGCGCAGCAGTGCCTGGATGCGTGCGAGCAGTTCGGAGAAGGCGAAGGGCTTGGAGAGGTAGTCGTCCGCGCCGCTCTGCAGTCCGCGCACGCGGTCCGCAACCTCGTCACGGGCGGTGAGCATCAGCACCGGCATCGAGCGGGTCTTGCGGACCGCATCGAGCACCGCGAAGCCGTCGATGCCGGGCAGCATCACGTCGAGTACCAGCAGGTCGTAGCTGCCGTCGAGCGCAAGGTTGCGACCCTCGATACCTGTGCGCGCGAGGTCGACCACGAAGCCGCTCTCGCAGAGCCCCTTCACGAGGTAGTCGCCCAGCTTCTGTTCGTCTGCGATGACCAGGATTCGCATCGCCTGATGCTACGGCGCGGGCTCGCTCGCGTGGATTACTTCTTTGTAATCCATCTGGTGGCTGACTGGCGGACTGGCTTCATAGAGTGCATGCACGCCAGCCGGTTGACTGGTGTCGCCGGCCCGGCATCCGATGCCGGTGCATTCGATGCAGCAGCTCGCGCAGTCGGGCAATTCCCTGGAAGAAGACCTGTCATGAAGAACCGCCGAAAGATGCTCCCGCTGGCACTCGCGGCTGCGGCCTGCGCCGCGGCACCCGGCGCACCGCTGCAGGCGCCCGGGGGCGAAGCAGGCAAGGCTCGCGCACAGGCACGGTCCTGAAGCTGGGTCACCGCCCGACACGCCGTCACATTCAAGACTCGCCACATGCACCGGGTTCGCCTGTTCGTCCTCTGGATCATGATGTTCGCTGTGCCTTTCCAGGGCTACGCGGCGGCATCCATGGTCTTCTGCGGACCCGGTCACGCAGGCTCGGCGACGGAGATGTCCGCCGACCAGTCCGGTGCGCACGGCGATGCCCCGCATCCGCATTCGGCGGATGAACCCGGCGACCACCATCACGAAACGGCACAGGCCGCCAAGCCGCCCGCGAAAGGCGACACCGCCAAGGCCGCGGGCGCCGGACCCGACGCCATGCACAAGTGCGGCACATGCGGCGCCTGCCATGCCACGGCACTGACCAGCACGCTGGAGCTGGCCGTCTTCCACGACCTCCCCCGCGCCGACCTTGCGGAGCCCGCCATCGCGGTGGCCACGCTCGCGCCGCGCGTCCTCGACAGGCCTCCTCGCGCCTAACGCGTTCGCACGCCCGTGATTCGCTTCACGGGTGATCGCGAACGCTCATGCATCGCCTGCGTCGTGCCGTTTCCGGCAGCTGCGACGCACTCCGTTCATGAACTTGCGAGGACCCCATGTTCCATTCATCGCCAGCCCGTTGGCTGGCCCTTTTCCCCGCCGTGGCGGCCATGGCCGCGGCGGCACAGCCCGCGCCGCCGCCGGTACTGACCTACAGATCGGCACTCGAAGGCTACAGGCCCTTCACCGACGAGAAAGCCATTCCCTGGAAGGAAGCCAACGAGACGGTCTACCGCCGCGGTGGCTGGCAGGCCTATGCCAAGGAAGCGTCGGGCGCCGGCGCATCCGAAGCCGCGTCGCCAAAGCCGGCAACGCACCCGGCCGGTCATTCGATGCCGATGCCCGCCCGGAAGGAGCAGCCATGAAGCGCGCGCTGCGCCTGACGGCCATCGCGCTGGCGGCCGCCTTTCTCGCCGGTTGCGCGTCGGTCGGCATCGACGATGCCTTGAACGACACCAATGCCGGAGCACGACAGTTCACCGGCGGCAAGCTCGAACTCAGCCGCACGCAGGAGCAGCGCGATCGCCGCGCCGCATTGACGCAGGAGCTGCTTTCGAAGCCGCTGTCGCAAGACGACACGGTGCAGCTCGCGCTGGCCAACAGCCCCTCCGTGCAGGCCCTCGTTGCCCAGAGCTGGGGCGACCTTGCCGCGGCCAACCAGAGCAGCCGGCTGCCCAACCCGATCTTCACCTTCGAACGCATGCGCCTGAACAGCGAACTCGAACTGGGGCGCCTGCTGTCCTTCGGGCTGGTGGATCTCATCCTGCTGCCGCAGCGCCTGTCGATCTCGAAGAGCCAGGCCAACCAGGCAAAGCTCCAGCTGACCGGTGCCGTGGTGGACCAGGTGACGCAGGTCAGGCAGGCATGGGTTCGCGCGGTCGCCGCGCAGCAGACACTGAAATACGCCGAGCAGGTCAACAGGTCTGCGCAAGCCAGCGCCGAACTCGCGCGCCGGATGCAGCTGATCGGCAACTTCAGCAAGCTGCAGCGGGCGCGCCAGCAGGTCTTCTACGCCGACGCGACCACCCAGCTCGCATCAGCGCAGCATGCGACCACCGCGGCGCGCGAGGAACTGGTCCGCATCCTGGGCCTGGACGATGCACAAGCCGCCAGGCTGGCGTTGCCCGAGCGGCTGCCCGAGTTGCCGAAAACGCCCCGCGAGGCAAAGGAAGTCGCCGCCACCGCGACCGAGCAGCGCCTCGACGTGCAGCTCGCGCGCGCCCAGCTCGACGTGGCCGGCAAGTCGCAGGGCATCAACCTGCTGTCGACCTTCATCGACGTGGAAGTGGGCGGGCGCCGCGACACGGTGTTCGACAACGCGGAAGGCACGAAGAGCACGCGCCGCGGCTTCGAGCTCGACATCCGCCTGCCGCTGTTCGACTGGGGATCGGCGCAGCGCGACGCGCTGAACGCGCAGTCGCTCGCAGCGGCCAACCGCTACGACGCCACCGTGCGCGGCGCGGCCTCGCAACTGCGCGAGGGCTACTCGGCCTACCGCACGGCCTACGACATCGCGCGCCACTACCGCGACGAGATCGTGCCGCTGCGCCAGGCCATGGCCGACGAGAACGTGCTTCGCTACAACGGAATGCTGATCGGCGTGTTCGAGCTGCTGGCCGAGGCGCGCGACCAGATCTCCGGCGTGACCAACGCCATCAACGCCCCGCAGCAGTTCTGGCTGGCCGACGCCGCACTGGCCGCATCGGTGATGGGCAAGCCCACGTCCACGGGCATCGCGGCGGCCGGCGCGGAAGGCGCCTCCGCCGGCGCTGCTCATTGACCCCTCGGGCACTTCAACCGATCCAACGACATGACCAACAGACGCAACTTCCTCAGCGGCGCCGGTGCCATCACGGGCGCCATCGCGGCCGCCAGCGTGAGCAAGGTGGCTATGGCCGCCCTGCCCGAGCCCGTTTCGCAGACCTCGCCGGACACGATGCCGCCACTGGCCCCTTCGAGCGGACGCCCCTACAACCCCGTGGTCACGCTCAACGGCTGGACGCTGCCCTGGCGCATGAACAACGGCGTGAAGGAGTTCCACCTCGTCGCCGAGCCCGTGGTGCGCGAGATGGCGCCCGGCTTCAAGGCCAATCTCTGGGGCTACAACGGCCAGTCGCCAGGGCCCACCATCGAAGTGGTCGAAGGCGACCGCGTGCGCATCTTCGTGACCAACAAGCTGCCCGAGCACACCAGCATCCACTGGCACGGCCAGCGCCTGCCCAACGGCATGGACGGCGTGGCGGGCCTGAACCAGCCGCCGATCCGCCCGGGCAAGACCTTCGTCTACGAGTTCACCGCACGCAGGCCCGGCACCTTCATGTACCACCCGCACGCCGACGAGATGGTGCAGATGGCGATGGGGATGATGGGCTTCTGGGTCACGCACCCGAAGGCCGATCATCCGCTCATCGAGAAGGTCGACCGCGACTTCGTGTTCCTGCTCAACGCCTACGACGTCGAGCCCGGAAGCGCCACGCCGAAGATCATGACGATGCTGGACTTCAACCTGTGGTCCTGGAACAGCCGCATCTTCCCCGGCATCGACTCGCTCAACGTGCGGCTCAACGACAGGGTGCGCATCCGCGTCGGCAACCTGACGATGACGAACCACCCGATCCACCTGCACGGGCACGAGTTCCTGGTGACGGGCACCGACGGCGGGCCGACCTTCAAGTCGTCGCGGCAGTACGAGGTGACCACCGACGTGGCCGTCGGCCAGATGCGGCAGATCGAGTTCCTGGCCGACGAGGAAGGCGACTGGGCCTTCCACTGCCACAAGAGCCATCACACGATGAACGCCATGGGCCACGACGTGCCGACCATGATCGGCCTCGACCACAAGGACGTGGCCCGGCAGATCTCCAGCCTGGTGCCCGACTACATGGTGATGGGCGAACGCGGCATGGCCGACATGGCCGAGATGGAAATGCCGATCCCGGACAACACCGCGCGAATGATGACCGGCGAAGGCCCGTTCGGCTCGGTCGAGATGGGCGGCATGTTCAGCGTGGTCAAGGTGCGCAGGGACCAGAAGCCCGGCGACTACTCGAACCCCGGCTGGTTCAAGCACCCCAAGGGCACCGTCGCCTACGAGCTCGACGGCACGCCGCCGGCGCCCCCGCGCCAGCGCAGCGCCGGGGCCGCCGCCATGCCCGCGAAAGACATGCCCGCGAAGAACATCGAAGTCCAGGTTCGCAAGCCGGGCCGCGGCCATGCCGGGCACTGAATTTTTCTCCCTCCCCTCCAACCTCCACTCTCAAAGGAAAGACATGAAACACACCCTCCGCAGCTCCGCATTCGCGACCCTGCTGGCACTGGCCGCGGCCGGTGCCTCCGCTTCAGGCACGCACGCCGGCGGCCACGGCCCCGACGAGGCCGTCGGCAAACCCGGCGTGGCCTCCAAGGTGACGCGCACCATCAACGTCGACATGACCGACAGCATGCGCTTCACGCCCGCGGACATCACCGTCAGGCAGGGCGAGACCGTGCGCTTCGTGGTGAAGAACTCGGGCCAGGTCAAGCACGAGCTCGTGCTCGGCACCGAGAAGGAGCTCAAGGAGCATTACGAGGCGATGAAGAAGAACCCCGAGATGGAACACGCCGACCCGAACATGGTGACCCTGGCCGGCGGCAAGACCGGCGAGATCGTCTTGCAGTTCACCAAGGCCGGCAAGGTCGACTTCGGGTGCCTGCAACCGGGCCACTACGACCTGGGCATGAAGGGGGCCGTGACGGTCTCCAAGGCCGGCAAGTAAAGGCGCGCGCCGCCCGACCATCATCAGGAGACCCGCATGTCGAATGCCCGCCTTGCATTCCTGGCGCTCGCCGCCGCCCTCTCGTTCGCCGGCCCGGCCGGTGCGCAATCCACCCAACCCTCAGCCGAAGCCCCGGCCGCCGCCGCCACGGAGCTTGCCGAAGGCGAGATCCGCAAGATCGACAAGGACAACAGGAAGCTCACGATCAGGCACGGCCCGCTGAAGAACCTCGACATGCCCGGCATGACCATGGTGTTCGGCGTCAAGGACGACGCCATGCTCGACAAGGTCGAGGTGGGCTCCAAGGTCCGCTTCGAGGCGGAGAAGATCGACGGCAGGATCGTCGTCACCAAGCTCGAAGCCACGCGCTGAGCCTCGGCGGCCACGCCGCATCGGCGCAACACGACGCGGAACGCATCATGTACGTGACCGGACGCTGGGTCTCGCAGAACGTGGTGGGCACCATGTTCGCGGCCTGGCTGATCGGCGTGGCCGTCTTCCTCTGCATCCTTTTCTGGCAGCTGCGCCGGCGACGCGGCAAGACGGGCGGCGTGCCCCGGGCATCCCCGCGCGCCCGAAAGTGCCGCGCTGCCCGGCGCCGCCGCCGGAAGGGCCGCTGAAGCGGTCCTGCCTCTCCTGCAGTTTTTTTCGCTTGACCTTCACACGATGTCAACCTTCACACTGGCGGCATCAACACCAAAGAAGGAGCGATTCACATGCAAGAGTTCGAAATCCAGTCGATGACCTGCGGCGGCTGCGCAAGCCGCGTCACACAGGCGATCCGCAAGCTCGACGCGCAGGCGAAGATCGAGATCGACGTGCCGGCTCGCAAGGTACGCGTCGAAACCGGCGAAGACCGCGCGAACGTCGCCGCAGCCCTGGCCGAGGCGGGATACCCGCCCAGGTAACCGGCGCTTTCGCGCCACCAGCCGCCTACCTGCTTTTCCCGTCGGAGAAACCGCATGAACGACACCACCACCGGCCAGGCACACCAGCATCAACATCATCACCACCACGATCACCACGCGTCGCACGGGCATGCCCCGGCGGCGGTGGCCGATCATGCCGCCGGGACCATCTACACCTGCCCCATGCACCCGGAGATCCGCCAGGACCACCCGGGCAACTGCCCCCAGTGCGGCATGACGCTGGAGCCGGTGATGCCGACGCTGGACGAGGGCGAAGACCCCGAGCTGGGCGACTTCAAGCGGCGCTTCTTCTGGACGCTGCCGCTCACCATCGTCGTCACCGTGCTCGCGATGGCCGGGCATCGGCTGCAATGGTTCGAGATGGGCACGCAGAGCTGGATCGAGCTCGTGCTCACCACGCCGATCGTGCTGTGGGCCGGCTGGCCCTTCTTCGTGCGGGCCGCGCAGTCGGTGGCCAACAGGAGCCCGAACATGTGGACCCTGATCGGCCTGGGAACGGCCGCGGCCTTCGTCTACAGCGTGGTGGCCACCGTCGCGCCGGGTGTGTTTCCCGCGTCGTTCGTCTCCATGGGGCGGGTCTCGGTGTACTTCGAAGCCGCGGCGGTGATCATCTCCCTCACCCTGCTCGGCCAGATCCTCGAGCTGAAGGCCCGCTCGCAGACCTCCGCGGCCATCAAGTCGCTGCTGGGCCTAGCGCCCAAGACCGCGCGACGCATCGAGGCCGACGGGACCGAGAAGGACGTGCCGATCGGCCATGTGCATGTGGGCGACAGGCTGCGCGTGCGGCCCGGCGAGAAGGTGCCGGTTGACGGCGTGGTGGTCGAGGGCGCAAGCGCCGTCGATGAATCCATGCTGACGGGCGAGCCCTTGCCGGTGACCAAGCGCGCCGGCGACAAGCTCATCGGCGCGACGCTGAACACCAGCGGCGCACTGGTGATGCAGTCGGAGAAGGTCGGCTCGCAGACCGTGCTCGCGGGCATCGTGCAGATGGTGGCCCAGGCCCAGCGCTCCCGCGCGCCGATGCAGCGCATGGCCGACAAGGTGGCCGGCTACTTCGTGATGACCGTCATCGGCATCGCCGTGCTGACCTTCTTCGCCTGGGGGTTCTTCGGCCCCGAGCCGAGCTGGGTCTACGGTCTCATCAACGCGGTGGCCGTGCTCATCATCGCCTGCCCCTGCGCGCTGGGCCTCGCCACGCCGATGTCGATCATGGTGGCGACCGGCAAGGCCGCCACGCAGGGCGTGCTGTTCCGCGATGCGGCCGCCATCGAGAACTTCCGCAAGGTCGACACGCTCATCGTCGACAAGACCGGAACGCTGACGGAAGGCCGCCCGGCGTTCGAGCGCGCGGTGGCCGCAGCCGGCTTTACTGACGAAGAGGTGCTGCGCCTTGCCGCGAGCCTGGACCAGGGCAGCGAGCATCCCCTGGCAGACGCCATCGTGCGGGCGGCGCGCGAGCGCAACCTTGCGCTGGCCACGCCGGAAGAATTCGAGTCCGCCAGCGGCATCGGGGTCAGCGGTCGCGTGGAAGGGCGAAAGCTCGCACTAGGCAACACCGCGCTGATGGAACAGTTGGGCGTGGCCGTGGACGCCATCAAGCCGCAGGCCGAGGCGATGCGCGCCGAGGGGGCCAGCGTGATGTTCCTCGCCGTCGACGGACAGCTCGCGGGGCTGCTCTCGGTGTCGGACCCGGTCAAGGCCACCACGATGGAGGCGCTGGCCGTGCTCAAGGCATCGGGCCTGCGGATCATCATGGCCACGGGCGACGGCGCGACCACCGCCCGGGCAGTGGCGGCAAGGCTGGGCATCGACGAGGTTCATGGCGAGGCCAAGCCGGCCGACAAGCTCGCGCTGGTCGACAGGCTGCAACGCGAAGGCCGCGTCGTCGCCATGGCCGGCGATGGCATCAACGACGCGCCGGCGCTCGCCAAGGCCGACGTCGGGATCGCGATGGGAACCGGCACCGACGTGGCGATGAACAGCGCGCAGGTCACGCTGGTGAAGGGCGACCTGCGCGGCATCGCGCAGGCGCGCGTCGTCTCCGAGCAGACCATCGCCAACATGAAGCAGAACCTGGGCTTCGCGTTCCTCTACAACGCGCTCGGCGTGCCGCTGGCGGCCGGCGTGCTGTTCCCGTTCACCGGCTGGCTGCTCTCGCCGATGATCGCTGCGCTGGCGATGAGCCTGAGCTCGGCATCGGTCATCACCAACGCGCTGCGTTTGCGGGGCGGCGGAAGCGGCGCGCATGGTCACGGACGCGCGGGGCATGAAGCCGTCCCCGCCTCTCAGAAGGCGTGACGGATGCCGAAGTCGTAGCCCATCGCACTGCGCGGCTCCATGCCGCCGGTGGTGACGTAGGCAGCCTGCGGAAAGATCGCCGGCAGGCTCACCACCAGCGGCGTGACGCCCATCACCGTCGGGTTGTTGTGGCCGTTGCGGATGCCGATGCGCGCCACCGTCGCGTACAGCGCGGTGCGCTTCGACAGGTTGTGCACGTAGCCCAGCGCCAGCTTGTCGACCGAGGCATCGCTGTTCGGCAGGCCGTTGCCATTCTTGAAATTCACGCGTGCGAACGACGCGCGGATCACGCCCGGCCCCACCGGCACGTTCACGCCGGCGACGAAGCCGTCGTAGCGGTCTGTGGAGCGCGTGCCGAAGAGCCCGGCGTTGTCGCGCGCGTCGCGCACGCTCGACCATTCGCCGAAGACCTTCACCGCGCCGAAGTCGTAGGAGGCGCCGAGGTTCAGGCTCTTGATCTTCTCGCCGGCAGGCGCGGCGCTGACGAGCGTGCTCTCGCCGTAGCCCAGCGCCACGTCGGCCGGGCCACTGGCCCATCCCACGCGTGCTCCTGCATAGCGGCCGCGCCCTGATGCGCTGTCGGGCGTGCCGCTCACCTTCACGTTCTCGTGGAAGGCGTACTGGACCTGGCCATAGAAGCCGCCGAGCCCCGGCGGCAGGAAGTAGCTCACGGCGTTGCTGGTGCGCAGGTAGCTGTCGGTGCCGGCGGAGAGTCCGCCGTTGAGCAGGCCCCCGGTGGCCAGCGCCCGCGAGGCGGCGATGTTGCTGTTGACCACCGCGATCAGGTTGGTGCCCACGCCGTTGACGGAGAAGGGGTCGAACACGGCGTCGTTCCAGAACGACGCCGTGTAGTCGCGGCCCAGGCGCAGTTCGCCGAAGGGCCCCGACAGGCTGAGCGTGGAGCGGCGGCCGAAATTCGCGATGCCGCCGCCCGTGTCGTTGGACAGCGGCGCTTCCAGCCAGAACCCCGCCGACAGGCCACCGCCCAGGTCTTCCGTGCCGCGAAAGCCCAGCCGGCTCGATGCATAGCCCGAGGGCGACAGCACCGTCTGGCTCTGCGTCACCTGCCGGGGCAGCGTGGGGCCCCAGGACCGGCTCTTCGTGCTGTAGTGGCTGACGCCGGCGTCGATGACGCCGAACACGGTGATCGACGATTGCGCCGCGACGCCGCCGGAGGCGGCAAGCACGGACAACGCCAGCATTGTTCTTTTCATGGACATGTTCTCCTCACGTGGACCAGGTGGATCGCGACGGGCGCGGTGGAACACCCCGGTGCTTCGAGAGCACCGGGGAATCAGGGAACCGGGGGCTTCAGGGAATCAGGACGGTCGATCCGGTCGTCCTGCGGGACTCGAGCGCGCGATGCGCCTGCGCCGCGTCGGCGAGCGCGAAGCTCTGCTGCGGCTCGCTGACGATGCGCCCGGCCAGCACGTGGTCGAACAGCTCGCGAGCCATGTCGAGCATGTGGGCGCGCGGGTGGATGTAGTGCACCATCGCCGGCCGCGTCATCCAGATGGAGCCCTTGGCCGCGAGCAGCTGCGAGTCCACCACCACGGGGCCCGACGAAGTGCCGTTGCTGACCAGCGTGCCGCGCGGCTGCAGGCAGTCGAGCGAATCCATCAGCGTGTCCTTGCCCACCGAGTCGTAGACCACCGGCACGCCCCGGCCCTCGGTGATCTCGCGTACGCGCTGGGCGATGTTCTCGCGCGAGGTCACGATGGTGTGCGCGCAACCGTTCGCCCGGGCGAGCGCCGCTTTCTCGTCGCTGCTGACGGTGCCGATCATCGTCACGCCCAGCGCGCGCGCCCACTGGCAGGCGATCAGACCCACGCCGCCGGCGGCCGCGTGGTACAGGATGGTCTCGCCGCCCTTGAGCGGATAGACCTGGCGGAACAGGTACTGCGCCGTCATGCCCTTCATCATCAATGTGGCGGCGGTACGGTCGGAGATGCCCTCGGGCAGCGGGATCAGCACGTCGGCCGGCATCACGCGAGCCTGCGAGTAGGCGCCCTGCGGGCCGAGCAGATAGCCGACGCGATCGCCGGGCCGGACCTCCGTCACGCCCGGCCCGACCGCCTCCACCACGCCCACCGCGTCGGACCCCAGCCCGTTGGGCAGCGCCAGCGGATAGCGGCCGGTGCGGAAGTAGATGTCGATGAAGTTGACCGCGATGAAGCTGTGGCGCACGCGCGCCTGCCCGGGACCGGGGTCGCCGACCTCGACGTCCTCGAGCCGCAGTACTTCGGGGCCGCCGGTTTCATGGAAGCGGATGGCTTTGGCCATGTGATCTCTCCTCGTTTTCCTGTTTGTCGGCGCTGTGCCCCGGCTCAGTTCAGCCTGATGTCGTAGCTCTTGACGATCCCGGCGTTGCGGGTGAACTCCTCCTGCAGCTCGATCTGCGCCTGCGCGGGCGTGCGCTCCGCCATCGGCTCGAAGCCGGCGTTGGACGCGCTCGCGCGCACCGCCGGGTTGGCCGCGACCTTCTGCAGCGCCGCGTGGATCTTCTCGACCAGCGGAGCCGGCATCTGCGACGAGGCGATCACGCCGGTCCAGTTGCCGAAGTCCAGCGCCGGATAGCCCAGTTCCGCGAAAGTGGGCACGCCGGGAAACTCCGGCAGGCGGGCCTTGCTCGCAACAGCCAGCAGCCTCACCTTGCCCGCGGCGATCAGCGGCCTGGACGTGACCGCGCCGTCGAACATCAGCGGCACCTGCCCGCCCATCACCTGCGCCAGCGCAGGGGCGGAGCCGGGATACGGAACGTGCTGCATGTCCAGCCCCGCCGCCTTGTTCAGGATGGCGCCGGCGTACTGCGACGCCGTGCCCGCGCTGTAGGAGGCGTAGGACAGCTGGCCCGGATGCGCCTTCACGTAGGCGATGGCCTCCTTCGCGTCCTTGGCCGGGAACTGGGGCGAGGCGATGAAGAGCATCGACGAGCGCGCGATCAGCGCGACGGGCTTCACGTCCTTCAGCGGATCGAAGCCGCCCTTGAGCACGTGCGGCACCTCGGTGAGCACGTTGCTGGCGGTCATCATCAGCGTCTGGCCGTCGGCCGGCTGCGACAGCATGTACTTGACGGCGATGGCTCCGCCCGCGCCCGGCTTGTTCTCGACCACCACCGGCTGGCCGATGTCGCGCGAGAGCTGGTCGCCCACGATGCGCGCGAGCACGTCGATGGTCCCACCCGGCGGCGCCGGGACGATCATCTTCACGGGTTTGTCGGTGTAAGCGGATGCCCACGGCGAGCCCAGCGCGGCCGTGGCGGCGACGAGCATGGCGGCAAGATGAGAGAGACGCGGCATGGCTGCTCCGGTGATCGGTGAAATCGGGGGAATCCGGGAAATCAGGCCGCCTTGCGCAGGAAACCCTGCTGGCCGCCGTTGCGGTTGGGTGCGAAGCCGTTGGCCAGCAGCGTCTCTTCCACCGAGTCGTAGAACACGCCGATCTTCGAGATCTCGCGCGCCTGCTGCGCAGTTGCGATCGGGCGGCCGAACTCGCGCGAGATGCGGACCAGCTGTTCGACCTGCGCTGCCGTGCCGATCTTGGCCGTGCGCGACTGGTTCCACAGGTTGTCCTCGGTGCCGCAGCGCACGTGCAGGCCCATGGCAATGCCCATCATGTTCACTGGCAGCACGTTGAGCACGGAGCTTTCCACGGTGAGCACTGCGCCATCCGGAACCGCGCGCACGAAGTTGGCCAGGCTGTAGATGTTCGGCGCGTCCATGCCGCCGCCGATGGCCACCCAGTTCATCACCAGCGGGCCCTTGTAGATGCCCCGGCGCATCAGCCGCTCGACCGACTCGAAGCTGTTGATGTTGTAGCACTGGAAGGCGCTCTGGATGCCCGCTGCCGTGAGGCGGCGGATGTGCTCCTCGGCCCAGCCCGGCTGCGCCGGCACCGTCATTTCCTTGTAGGCGTTGAAGACGGCCGGGTCTTCCATCGAGGTGCCTCGGATGTCCCGTGCATCGAACTGCTCGAGGATGTTCATCTGCGAGGTGTTGATGGTCACCGTGACCTGGTCGGGCTTGGGATCGAGTTCGGCCAGCATGTGGCGCGTGTCGTCCGAGAGCCACTTGGCGGCGGCGCCTTCGGTCTCCGGCGCGAAGCTGATGGAGCCGCCCACCTGGATGATCATCTCCGGCACGCGTGCCCGCACGCCGGAGATCAGCTCGTTGAACTTCGACAGCCGCTTGCTGCCCTTGCCGTCGAGTTCGCGCACATGCAGGTGCAGCACGGTGGCGCCGGCGTTGTAGCAGTCCACCGCCTTCTGGATCTGCTCTTCCATCGTCACGGCGATCTCGCCGGGGAAGTCGGAGGGCAGCCAGGAGGGCGCGTAGGGCGCGGCGGTGATGATCAGCGGCTGCTGGTTTTCGGGGAACAGGTGACCGTCGAGAAAGTTCATCGGGAGCTCCGTGGGAATTGCGGAAGAAGAAAAAGAGGAAGCGGGGAGATCAGAAAGTCGGCGTGCCGACGATGCCGGCGCGCTCCATCTTTCGGTGGCAGGGCGGGTAGTCCATCACCGCGTAGTGCTGCGTGGCGCGGTTGTCCCAGATCGCCACGCTGTCGGGCTGCCAGCGCCAGCGCACCTGGTATTCGGGAATCGCGGCCTGGCTGATGAGGTACTGCAGCAGCGACGACGCGCCCTGCGTGAAGTCCTGTCCGTAGCGCACGTTGGCGGGCGTGTGGAAGTTCGTGAAGTGCGTGGTGAAGCCGTTGACGAACAGCACCCGCTCGCCGGTCTCGGGATGGGTGCGCACCACCGGATGCTCCGCGTCGGGGTACTGGGCCTTGAGCGCGAGGCGCTTCTCGATCGGCATCGCCGCGCCGAAGGTGCATTCGATGCTGTGGCGGGCGCGCAGCGGGGCGATCAGCTCCTTCACGTGCTCGGGCAGCCGCTCGTAGGCCATCGCCATGTTGGCCCACATGGTGTCGCCGCCGACGGGCGGGCATTCGACGCAGCGCAGCACGCAACCCATCGGCGGCGCCTCGCGCCAGGTGGCGTCGGTGTGCCAGCTGTTCTCGTAGCGGTCGTTGGGCGCGTCGGGCGTCTTGTAGATGCGCACCAGGCCCGGGTGCTCCGGGTCGCTGCCTGCGACGGGGTGGTCTTCGAGCTCGCCGAAGCGCCGCGCGAAAGCCACGTGCTGCGCCCGGCTGATCTTCTGATCGCGCAGGAACAGCACCTTGTGCCGCAGCAGCAGCGCCCTGATTTCCGCGAACAGGTCGTCATTCTGTGCCGCATCGGCCAGGCTGACTCCGACGAGCTGGGCGCCGATGGCGCAGGTCAACGGTTCGATCCGCATGTCTTGTCTCCATGTGGGCCGGCGGCAATCCGCGGCCGGGCCCGCGGAAGCTGTTGTCGTCGTGCTTTTCTTTTGTCTTGCCTGTCCCCTGGCTCACGGGCACCGGCGTAGGGGAAATGTAGGAGTGCGAGCCCAGCCGCGCTTTGCATTTGGTGCCATTCGCTTTGCATTTGATGCCAGAATCCCGGGCACTCAAGGCACTCGAGCACTTGTGGAAAGGCCCGTCATGACGGCACTGGTGCGCGCCGCCTCGCTGACGAACTTCGCGGAGGTTGCGCAGGAACTCGGCCACGACCCCGGCGCGGCATTGCGCAGGGCCGGGCTGCGCGCGCAACTCATCCGGGAGCCCGACCAGCTGATCGAGGCCGATCGCGTGGCCCGCCTGCTGGAGGACGCGGCGAGCCAGACCGGTTGCGAGTCCTTCGGGCTGCGCATCGCGGCGCGGCGGCAGCTCTCGAACTTCGGCATGGTCAGCCTGCTGCTCATGCACCAGCCGACGCTGCGGCAGGTGCTGCTCACGCTGATCGAGCACCTGCACCTGCTCAACGAGCAACTGGCCATCCAGGTGGAGGACGTCGGCAGCATGGTCGTGCTGCGCGAGGAGCTGGCCGTGTCGGTGCCCTCGCGGCAGTCCATCGAACTCGCGATCGGCGTGCTCTACCGGATGTGCGAGGCACTGCTGAGGGACCGCTGGCAGCCCGCCAGCGTGAGCTTTGCCCACGAACCGCCCACCGATCCGGCGTTTCACCGCCGCTTCTTCAAATGCCGCATCGAGTTCGACGGCGGCTTCAACGGGCTGGTGTGCCGCGCGGCGGACCTGGACGTGCCCAACCCCGGAGCCGACCCGGTGCTCGCCGCCTACGCCCGCAAGCTGATCGCGGCGTTACCCGACGATCGCCAGCGCTCGATCGACCAGGAGGTGCGCAAGGCCATCTACCTCATGCTGCCGGCGGGGCGCGCCACCTGCAAGTCGGTGGCGATGGGGCTGGGGATGAGCATGCGCACCCTGCAGCGTGAGCTCGACGCGCGCAAGCTGACTTTCAAGCAGCTGATCAACGACGTCCGGCAGGAACTCGCCCGCCGCTATGTGGCCAACAGCCGCTACAGCCTGGGCGAGGTGGCCGCGCTGCTGGGCTACAGCACGCACAGCGCGTTCACGCGATGGTTCGGCGCACAGTTCGGTTGCTCGCCGGAAGCGTGGCGTGGGAGCCGTCCGGATCCATCGGAGCGTCGTGCCGGCAGACACGGCAAGCATGGGAAAAGCACAGCCAGGTGAATCCGTCGTGCCCGCAACCTGGCCGCGAGCCGAAGCCTCAGCCCGCCTGAAGAGACTGCACCAGGCGCACCACCTCGAACTGCCGGCGGCAGCCCGTCTTGCGCATCAGGTTCTTGAGATGGCTGCGCGCGGTATGCGGCGTGCAGCGCTGGAGAGCCGCGAAGTCGAGCACCGTATTCCCTGCGGCCAGGCTTGCGGCGAGCCTGGCTTCCGTCGCCGTCAATCCCAGCTGGTCCGCGATCACATGCGACGCCGCGAAAGAAGCGGACTGCGAGGCCACGATGAACACCAGTGCCAACGGGACCGAGCGGGGTGATGCGAGAGGATGGTTGGCCTTCAACGGAAGCACCGAAACAAGCATCGGCGGCCCTTCCCCGAGCGGCATTCGGAATCCGCCGCCGACAGCCGTGCTCCGCCCCGGGGCGCACACGTTCCGCACGAGTTGCTCCAACCTGTCCTGCACGTCCGCCTGCGTGAACTGCCAGCATCCGCACACCATGCGGCACGGCCCCGAGGATGCGCAGAGACTTTCCGCGCGACGGTTGACGTACTGCACGCGGCAGTGCTGGTCGAGCACCGCGATGGCCTGGGGCAGACTTTCCAGCGCCGACAGGCCGATGGCCGCATGGTTCGCGAGTTGCCCCGCACGATCTACGGGGGAGTGAGCGAGAGTCGGCAGTGACATTGAGACCTTGGACCGGAATACCTGAACGAGTGGCGATCCTAGGGACGATGTCTTCCACGCGCATTGGACTAAAGTCCAATGCACCGCCAACCTGTGAACCGCCGGCAGCCCCCGCCGGCAGGAGTTGCCGCCCACATGAAGAGCACCGCCCCGCAGCTCGCCGTCGTCGAAGAACGCCGCACGTTCGGCTGGGTCGATGCGCTGGTCATGCTGACCTTGCTGGGCCTGTTGTGGAGCGCGCTGCACTTCGGCAAGGGCATGCTCGTGCATTTCGATCCGGCCGCGGTGCCGCAGGTCGACAGCTCGCCGGGCCTGATTCCGTACTACGCGGGCCGCACGCTGATGCGCATGTGGATCGCCTTCGGCTTCTCGCTCTTCTTCGCCATTGCCGTGGGCTACCTGGCGGCAAAGAACCGGGCTGCGCGCGCCGTCATCCTGCCGGCCCTCGACGTGCTGCAGTCGGTGCCGGTCCTGGGGTTCCTGTCGGCAACGGTTGCCGGGTTCATGGCACTGTTTCCCGGCAGCCTGCTCGGCGTCGAGTGCGCGGCGATCTTTGCCATCTTCACCGGGCAGGTATGGAACATGGCCTTCGGGTTCTATCACTCGATGGTCACCGTGCCCACCGACATGCAGGAGGCCGCCTCCACCTGCGGCCTGAACCGCTGGCAGCGCTTCAGGACGGTGGAGCTGCCGGCATCGGCGCACAGCCTGATCTGGAACTCGATGATGTCCTTCGGCGGCGGCTGGTTCTTCGTCGCGCAGAGCGAGGCCATCAGCGTGATGAACAAGGACATCAGGCTGCCGGGCCTGGGCTCGTACATGGTGCAGGCGATCTCCGACGGCGACAGCTCTGCCGCGCTGTGGGCGGTGCTGGCCATGATCGCGCTGATCCTGGCCAGCGACCAGCTCGTCTGGCGTCCGCTGCTGGCATGGGCGAACAAGTTCAAGATCGAGCTGACGGAGTCGACGACCCCGGCGACCTCGTGGGTCTACGACCTGCTGCGCGGCGCCTACCTGTTCACCTGGATCAGCGAGCGTGTCTGGCACCCCCTGCTCGACAGGATGTTCCAGGCGCGCGCGCCGATGGCGCGGGTGCCGCTGCGGCTCAAGGCCTTGTGGAAGAAGCTGCTGTGGCGCGTGGCGGGCATCCTGCTTGCCATCTGGATCGGCATCGAGCTTCTCCGGGCCGTGGCGGCCGCCACCGCCGCGCTGCACGGCGCGCTGTCCCTGTCCGACCTTGGCCACATCGTCTGGCTCGGCTTCCTCACGGCCTTGCGCGTCGCCGCGATGACGGTGCTGGCCACGCTGATCTGGACACCGGTGGGCGTGTGGATCGGCTTCCAGCCGCGCGTTGCGCGATTCGCCCAGCCGCTCGCGCAGATCGGCGCGTCGTTTCCGGTGAACATGACCTTCCCGATCGTCGTCGGCTTCTTCGTGGCCAGCCACGTCAGCCTCAACTGGGGCAGCATCCTGCTCATTGCCATGGGCACGCAGTGGTACATCCTGTTCAACGTGATCGCCGGCGCCATGGCGATACCGAACGACCTGAAGGAAGCCGCGCGCGTCTACGGCCTGCGCCGCTGGAGCCTCTGGCGCACCCTGATCCTGCCGGCGATCCTCCCGTTCTGGGTGACGGGCGCCTGCACCGCGGCCGGAGGCGCGTGGAACGCCAGCATCGTGGCCGAACTCGCCACGTGGGGCGGTACGAGCCTGCAGGCCGATGGCCTGGGTGCGTACATCGCCACGGTCACGAAGGCGGGCGACACGCCGCTGATCATCGCGAGCATCGGCGTGATGTCGATCTTCGTCGTGCTGATGAACAAGCTCATCTGGCGCCGGCTGTACGCCTTTGCAGAGCGCCGATTCAGACTGGATTGAACATGAACACCCCCGCGCCCTCCAGGGAGCCGAAGCAGTCCGTGCCGGTGGCCGAGCTCTGCGCCGTCACCAAGACCTTCATGACCGCCGGCAACCACGAGCTCAAGGTGCTAGACAACATCGACCTCGCCGTGAGCGAGGGCGAGTTCCTGGCGCTGCTGGGGCAGTCCGGCTCGGGCAAGTCGACCATCCTGCGCTGCCTCACGGGCCTGATCGAGCCGAGTTCGGGCCGGGCTCTGGCCAACGGCAAGTCGCTCAGCGGCGTGAATCCCGAAGCGTCGGTGGTCTTCCAGACCTTCGCGCTCTATCCGTGGCTCACGGTCGAGCAGAACGTGGCGGTGGGGCTGATGTCGAGAAAGATCGGCCGCGCCGAGCGCGACGCGGCCGTCGACCGGGCGATCGAGCTGATCGGACTGGGCAACTACCACTCGGCTTTTCCGCGCGAGCTGTCCGGAGGCATGAGGCAGCGGGTGGGCATTGCGCGTGCGCTGGTCTCGCGGCCCAAGCTGCTGTGCCTGGACGAGGCCTTCAGCGCGCTGGACGTGCTGACCGCGGAGAACCTGCGGCAGGAGCTGATCGGCCTGTGGCGCGACCCGGGCGGCGACCTGAGTTCAGTCTTCATGGTCACGCACAACATCGAGGAGGCGGTGGAGATGGCCACGCGCATCGTGGTCGTGTTTCCGCGCCCGGGGCGCATCGGCCTCGTGCTGGAGAACAGGCTGCCCTATCCGCGCGACGCCAGGGACCCCGAGTTCCAGCGGCTGGTGAACGTGATCCATGAATGCATCACCACGATGACGCTGCCCGACCTGCCGCCGGAAACGCCGGTGAAGGGGCAGCCCGTTTCGCGCGCGCGCACGCGCATGGAGTCGATTCCGCTGGTGCCCGTGGGACAGATCCTGGGGCTGATGAGCATCCTCAGCGACTCGCCGGACCTCTCCAACATCTACGACATTTCCGACGAGATCGGAAAGGAGTTCGGCGAGACCATCGCCATCCTCAAGGCGGCCGAGATCCTCGATCTGATCGACACGCCGCGGCAGGAGGTGCGCTTCACGGAGCTCGGGCGGAAATTCGTCGCCGCCGACCGGCTCGGAAAGCGCGCGATCTTCGAGGAGCAGGTGTTCAAGCTGCGGCTGTTCCACATCATCATCGCGCTGCTCAAGGAATACGAGGAAGTCGAGGCCGAGCGCGTGATCAAGGACATCGGCAGCGCCCTGCCGTACGACAACCCCGAGAAGATCTTCGAGACGATGATCGCCTGGGGCCGCTACGCGGGGCTGATGGACTACAACGCGAAGACCGGGATGGTGTTCGTGCCGGAGGATGGGGAGACGGTCGGGGACGTGCACGTCTAGCGGCCCCTGAACGCGAAAAGGGCTGGCGGGGAAGTCCCACCAACCCTTTGAGTGACTGGCGGAGAGTGTGAGATTCGAACTCACGGACGCTTTCACGTCGGCAGTTTTCAAGACTGCTGGTTTAAACCACTCACCCAACTCTCCGAAGCCGACGATTTTAAGCCGACCGCGCGGCCCTACTCCTCGTCGGGCAGGAACATCGCCTGCAGATCGCTCAGAAAATCCAGTCCGCGCTCGGTCGGCCATACCCGGAACAGGTCGCGCGCCACGAGCCCCTTGCGCTCCGCTTCCTCCAGGCCTCGCTGGATCGACGTCATCGCCAGCCCCGTGCGCTCGCTGAACTGCGGCAGCGTGAAGCCCTGCTTCAGCCGCAGCGCATTGAGCATGAACTCGAACGGCAGATCGGCCAGCGCCACTTCGTCGCTCTGGGACACCGCGGCACCCGCGCGCGCGTTCTCCATGTACAGGCGCGGCTCGCGAAAGCGCACCTGGCGCACGATGCGGTGCGCAAAGCTCAGCTTGCTGTGCGCGCCCGCGCCAATGCCGAGGTAGTCGCCGAACTGCCAGTAATTGAGGTTGTGCGCACAGTGATGCCCCTCGCGCGCATAGGCCGACACCTCGTAGCGCGACATGCCGCTGGCGCCGGTGCGCTCGGTGATGCGGTCGAGCATGGCGTAGGCGATGTCGTCCTCGGGCAGCGTGGGCGGAAACTTGGCGAACCAGGTGTTGGGCTCGATGGTCAGGGGATACACCGAGAGATGCGGCGGCGCGAGCGCCAGTGCCTGCGACAGGTCGGCGTCGAGGGCCTCCAGGGTCTGGCCCGGCAGCGCATACATCAGGTCGAGGTTGAAGGTGTCGAAGGTGCTCGCGGCCCCCTCGAGGGCGGCAATGGCCTGCGCGCGGTCGTGCACGCGGCCCAGCGCCTTCAGGTGCTCGTCGTTGAAACTCTGCACGCCGACCGACAGGCGCGTGACGCCGGCTGCACGATAGGCACGGAAGCGGTTGCGCTCGAATGTGCCTGGGTTGGCTTCGAGCGTGATCTCGCAGTCGGCCGCGAGCTTCAGGCGCGCGCGCATGTCGCCCAGCAGGCGGTCGATGGCCTGCGGGGAGAACAGGCTGGGCGTGCCGCCGCCGATGAAGATGGTGTGGACGGTGCGGCCCCAGATGAGCGGCAGTGCGGCGTCGAGGTCGGCCACCAGTGCGTCGATGTATGCGGCCTCGGGAATGCCGTCGACATCCGCCTCGCTGGTGGCACGCCATTCGTGCGAGTTGAAGTCGCAGTACGGGCACTTGCGCAGGCACCACGGCAGGTGGATGTAGAGCAACAGCGGTGGCAGCGCACTGAGCTGCAGCGGGCCGGGCCGCATCCAGTGCAGCACGTCGTTGGCCTGCGGCGCACCGACGGACTGCGCCGGCTGGATCGGGAAGGTAGTAGCCATCGACTACAGCCAGCGCTCGCGTATCAACGCCAGCATGGCCTGCGCGGCGCGGCCACGGTGGCTGTTGGCGTTCTTCACTTCGGGCGGCAGTTGGGCAAAGGTCTTGCCGAAGGCCGGCAGATACATCACGGGATCGAAGCCGAAGCCGTTGTCGCCAACGGGCGCGGGCGCAATCTCGCCGACCACGCGGCCGACGGCGATGAGCGGCTCGGGGTCGTCATGGCTGCGCAGGGCGACCAGCGTGCTCACCAGCGCGGCGCGGCGGTTGGCCACGCCTGCGAGCTGTTCCAGCAGCGCCTTCACGTTGTTGGCGTCGCCCTTGGCGTAGCCGAACTGCGTGGCGTAGTAGGCGGTGTCGACGCCCGGCAGGCCGCCGAAGGCATCGACGCACAGGCCAGCGTCGTCGGCGATGGCAGGCAGGCCGGTGGCGGCGCTGGCGTGGCGCGCCTTGGTCAGCGCGTTCTCGACGAAGGTGCGGAAGGGCTCCTCGGCCTCGCCCACGCCCAGCGCCGATTGCGGCACGAGAGTGACGGCCAGCTCGGCAAAGAGTTGCTGGAGTTCGGCGAGCTTGCCTGCGTTGTTGGAAGCCAGGACCAGTTTCATGTGGGAATCGGAAGGTTGCTGCGGCGCCCGACCGGCGGGCGCCGGTGGCTGTCGTCAGTTCGCGAGCAGTGCCTGCTTCTGCAAGGCCACGAGCTCGCCGATGCCCTTCTCGGCCAGGCCGAGCAGGATGTTCATTTCTTCGCGCGTGAAGGCCACGCCCTCGGCCGTGCCCTGCACTTCGACGAAGTGGCCGGCACCGGTCATGACGACGTTCATGTCGGTGTCGCAGGCGGAGTCTTCGGTGTATTCGAGGTCGAGCAGCGGCACGCCTTCGACGATGCCCACCGAAATGGCGGCCACATGGCCCTTGATGGGCGATGCGGCCAGGGCGCCAGAGGCGATCAGCTTGTTGACGGCGTCCTGTGCAGCGACAAAGGCGCCGGTGATGGCCGCGGTGCGCGTGCCGCCGTCGGCCTGCAGCACGTCGCAGTCGAGGTGGATGGTGCGTTCGCCGAGCGCGGCGAGGTCGAACACGGCGCGCATCGAGCGGCCGATGAGGCGCTGGATTTCCTGCGTGCGGCCGGTCTGCTTGCCCTTGGCTGCCTCTCGGCTGCTGCGGGTGTGGGTGGCACGCGGCAGCATGCCGTACTCGGCCGTGACCCAGCCTTCGCCGCTGCCCTTCTTGTGCGGCGGCACCTTCTCCTCGACGGAGGCGGTGCACAGCACGCGGGTCTGGCCGAACTCGATGAGCACCGAGCCTTCGGCATGGATGGTGAAGCCACGGGTGATGCGCACCGGGCGCAACTGGTCGGCGGCGCGGCCGCCGCTTCGTGTGAAAGCAGTCATTGTCGAATCCAAAAAAAGAAAGAAGGGGCGGCCGCTCTTGTGCGGCCTGTCTAGCTCTTGCGTGCTGCCGATCGGCGAATGGCTTCGTTGATCTCGGCGATGGAACGCTCGATGGCGTCTTCGTCGAGGTCGTCGATCTCGTTGTCGGAGGGCATGCCGGCCTGGATGGTCGAGGCGAACACGCCGTCCTCGATGGTTTCGGTGGAGACGCCGCTGCGGTCATCGGCGCTGTCGGGCATTTCCCATTCGAGCGCGATGAGCGTGACGTTGTCGCTGTGTGCACCGCCCTTGCGCAGGGCCATTTCGGCGAGGTCGGGGGCGGCATCGGACACGGGCTTGCCGGAGGAAAGCGTGTGCACGATCAGCTCGTCGTCGAGCACGCCCCAGACGCCGTCGGAGCACAGCATGATGCGGTCGCCGCGCTGCAGCTGCAGCGGCGCCGAAACGTCGAAGAGCGGCGTGGTCGGCGAGCCGAGGCAGGTCAGCAGCAGGTTGCGGTTGACGGGCATGTCGGAGCCGTGCGGCTTGGGTCGCTCGGCGTGCGAGTGGTCGCGCGTGCGCACCAGCAGGCGGCCGTCGCGCACGGCGTACAGGCGCGAATCGCCGCAGTGCATCCAGGTGGCGGTGGTGCCCTGGAGCACGGCCGCGACGACGGTGGTGCGCGGCGTGTCGAGCATGGCCTTGTGGCTCGCGTATCGCATGCTCTGCTGGTGCGCGGCCATGGCCGATTCGGCCAGGAACGACTTCACGTCCTTCACGGTCGGGCGTGCCTCGCGCTGGTAGAGCGCGGCAATGGTCTGCAGCGCGAGCTGCGCCGCCACTTCGCCTTCCGGGTGCCCGCCCATGCCGTCCGCCAGCACGAACAACCCCGATTCCCGCGTGTAGCAATAGCCCAAGCGGTCTTCGTTCTTGAGACGCCCGCCCTTGCGGCTGACCTGGAAGACGGAGAATTTCATGATGTCATGCAGGGCGCGTGGTGGGCGCGGCAGCCTTGGGCAGACCCTTCTTGTCGAAGGAACGGATGTTGTCGATCGACAGGCGCACCTTCTCGCCCACCGTGAGCTTCGTGTAGCGGCGCTCGCCCTCGCGGCTGAGTTCCTTCTGCAGCGCGAAGACCGACTGCGGGCGCGACAGCGGGTCGAGCGACATGCACCACTCGACCACCTCGATCAGGTTGTCGGAGTACACGCCGCGCAGGCGCGACAGCGACAGGCTGAGGCGGTCTTTCTCGATGCGCCGCGGCGCGTCGTTGGGCGGATAGCCCTGCATGCAGGCGTAGATGCAGGCACCGATGGCGTAGATGTCGGTCCAGGGGCCCATGGACGAATCGCGCCGGTACATCTCGGGGGCCGCGAAGCCGGGGGTGTACATCGGGCGGATGAAGATGCCTTCCTTGCTGAGCACTTCGCGCGCGGCGCCGAAATCGATCAGCACGGCGCGGTCGTCGTCGGTGACGAAGATGTTGGCCGGCTTGATGTCCAGGTGCAGCATCTTGTACTGGTGGACGATGCGCAGGCCGCGCAGGATCTCGTCGAACAGCGAGCGGATGGTCGACTCGCGGAACACCTTCTGCTTCTTCAGGTCGCGCGCCGTGACCACGAAATCCTGCAGGGTGGCGCCCTCCAGGTAGTTCATGACCATGTAGACGGTCTCGTTCTCGCGGAAGAAATTGAGCACGCTGACCACCGAGGCATGCGAGATCTGCGCGAGGGAACGCCCCTCCTCGAAGAAGCTCTTGAGGCCCAGCCGGTAGAGGGACAGCTTCTCGGGCGGCACCTGCGGCGCAAGCTCGCCCGGCCCCCGGGTGGCGAGCGACGACGGCAGATATTCCTTGATGGCCACCTGTTGTCCGCTGGAATCGATGGCGAGGTAGACGACACCGAAACCGCCCGCGGAAAGCCGGCGTACAACGCGGTAACCACCAATGACCGTATCGGGCGGCAGGGGCGTAGGCTTGACCTTTGACATAATCCGGGAGTTTCGCCCGAAGGCGATGGTGCGGCAAGCGAACGCCGTGCCGACGCCTCGGTGCATGCAAGCAAAACCACAGTGAGGCGCAATGCCAGTTTACAGCATGACCGGCTACGCCAGCGGCCAGAACGGCCCCGCAGGCAGCCACTCCGAAGCCGAGGCACGGCCTTCCGCCGCGGGCCGGCTCGGGGTTGAAATCCGCTCGGTCAACAGCCGCTTCCTCGATCTCACCTTCAAGCTGCCGGAAGAGCTCCGCCAGCATGAAACCGCCCTGCGCGAGCTGCTCACGGGCAAGCTCAAGCGCGGCAAGGTCGAAGTGCGCGCCGCCATCGAGAGTACGGCCCAGGCTGGGGTGGTCGAGCCCTCCGTGAAGCTGCTGCAGCGGCTCAACGGGGTACAGGACAGCGTCAAGGCATGGCTGCCCGGCGCTCGCGAGCTCAGCGTGGCCGACGTGCTGCGCCTGGCCGGCGGCGACAGCGCCGCCCGCGGCGACTGGGGCACCGATCTGCTCGAAGTGACGGGCAAGGCGCTCGAAGACCTGATTTCGGCTCGCCAGCGCGAAGGCACTCGGCTGGCCAGGATGCTCGAAGCCCACCTCGCCCAGCTGCGCACCCTGGTGCAACAGGCCGGCCCGCTGGTGCCGCAGCTGGTCGAACAGCAGCGCACCCGCTTTCTGGAGCGTTGGCAGGAGGCCATGGGGCTGACCGCCGGCACGGGCGGCACGCTGCCCGAAGCCGCCCAGGACCGCGCCCTGACCGAAGCCACCGCCTTCGCGATCCGCATCGACGTGGCGGAAGAACTCACCCGGCTGAATTCGCACCTCGACGAGATCGAGCGACTGCTCAAGAAGGGCGGAGAAATAGGCAAGCGCCTCGACTTCCTGATCCAGGAGCTTCATCGCGAGGCCAACACCCTGGGCTCGAAGTCGGCGGCGCTGGAGCTCACGCGCATCGGCGTGGACATGAAGGTCCTGATCGAGCAGATGCGCGAACAGGTCCAGAACATCGAATGACGACGAAGACGAGCGAAAGAATGGACTACCCCGGCAATATCTTCGTGGTGGCGGCGCCCAGCGGCGCCGGCAAATCGAGCCTGGTCAAGGCGCTGATGGAACTCGATTCGGCGGTGCAGCCTTCGGTGTCCCACACGACCCGGTCGCCGCGCGGGCAGGAAAAGCACGGCCGCGAGTACTTCTTTGCCTCGCCAACGGAGTTCGACGCGCTGATCGCGGCCGATGGCTTCGTGGAATGGGCCCATGTGCACGGCCACCGCTACGGTACTTCAAAGAAGGCCATCGAGGAGCGCATCGCCCAGGGGGCCGATGTCATCCTCGAGATCGACTTCCAGGGCGCACTGCAGATCCGCAAGACCTTTGCCAACGCGGTCATGATCTTCATCCTGCCCCCCAGCTGGGAAGAACTGCGCTCCCGGCTCGAACGGCGCGGCGAAGACAGTGCCGCGGTCATCGAAACGCGGCTGAAGAACGCCGCCGAAGAGATGGCCCAGGCCGGGCAATTCGACTTCGTTATAATCAACGAGTTATTTGAGCGCGCACTTTTCGATCTCAAGGCGATCGTCCACGCTCAGCGACTCCGGTATTCCGCGCAACGCCGTGCGCGTGCCGACACCTTCGCCGCACTGAACATCCCCTGATTTCCGAGCTCACCGCTCCCAGACCGACCGAAAGATTCTCATCATGGCCCGCATCACCGTCGAAGATTGTCTCGTCAACATTCCGAACCGCTTCCAGCTCGTTCTGGCCGCCACGTACCGTGCGCGCATGCTGAGCCAGGGCCATGCCCCCAAGATCGAGAGCAAGAACAAGCCCGCCGTGACCGCCCTGCGCGAGATCGCCGAAGGCAAGATCGGCCTCGAAATGCTCAAGAAGGTGCCGGGCTGATCTGACGCAGCCCTGCAACGAAAAGGCACCGCAAAGCGGTGCTTTTTTTATGTCCGGCCGCGTCCATACAGCGGTCACGCTAAAGTGGTAGCCATGAGCGCGGTCGCCAAATCTCAGTCCCATGCCCCGAAAGGCACGCCGAAACCGAGTCCGGCGGCGCTGAACGCGGCCGCCGCGAGCTTTGCCGCACTGACCGCCCGACTGGACTACCTGAGTCCGGAAGATACCGAACTGGTCCGCCGCGCCTACCGCTTCGCCGACGAGGCGCACCTGGGGCAACTGCGCAACAGCGGCGAGCCGTACATCACCCATCCCATCGCCGTGGCGGCACAGTGTGCCGAGTGGAAGCTCGACGCGCAGGCACTGATGGCCGCCCTGCTCCACGATGCCATCGAGGATTGCGGCGTCACCAAGCCGGAACTCATCGAACGCTTCGGCGCTCCGGTCGCGGAGCTGGTCGACGGGCTCACCAAGCTCGACAAGCTGCAGTTCAACACCCGCGAAGAGAACCAGGCCGAGTCGTTCCGCAAGATGCTGCTGGCCATGGCGCGCGACGTGCGCGTCATCCTCGTCAAGCTGGCGGACCGTACGCACAACATGCGCACGCTGGCCGATGCACCGCGTGAAAAATGGGGCCGCATTTCGCGCGAGACGCTGGACATCTACGCTCCCATCGCGCACCGGCTCGGGCTGAACCAGACCTACCGCGAGTTGCAGGAGCTGTCTTTCCGGCATCTGAAACCGTGGCGCTACGCCACGCTGTCGAAGGCCGTTGCCAAAGCCCGCGGCCGCCGACGCGACCTGATCCAGAAAGTGCAGAAAGAGGTCGAAACCGCCTTTGCGGCAGCCGGCATGACGCTGCGGATCGCAGGACGCGAGAAGACGCTCTATTCGATCTACCGCAAGATGGAAGAAAAGCACCTGAGCTTCGCCCAGGTGACCGATATCTACGGCTTCCGCCTGATCGTGCCGAACGTGATCGCCTGCTACACCGGGCTCGGCATCCTGCACCAGATGTACAAGCCCCTGCCGGGCAAGTTCAAGGATCACATCGCG
>Ga0126362_10000152_pt1 | contig 64404 bp, 58 predicted proteins | sample ANMtaG_FD_126269 | JGI IMG/M metagenome (GOLD analysis project Ga0126362, IMG submission 126269) | Continental margin sediment microbial communities from North Pacific Ocean - ANME2c_DSS_Sorted | ecosystem: Environmental > Aquatic > Marine > Continental margin > Sediment | place: Pacific Ocean... | reverse complement strand
TTTCTTGTCGGGCGACCACGAGAGGTTGTTGCTGCGCTTGAGCAGCTCCTGCCGCTCGCGGGACAGGCGCAGGTTGCTGCCCATGATGCCGGGCAGGAACACGATCGGGATGAGCTTGCCCGGGGGCACGCGCACGCGGATCTTTCTCCTGTCGTCGAGCGGTGTCGTCACAGCGGTGACTTCCGCGAAACCGCCCAGACCCAGGCTGAAGTCCAGCCAGATGTCCTCTTCTTCTCCCTGCACTGCCATCTCTGGTCCTCCCTGGCTTGCGCATGCCGCTGTGTCCGCGCCGTGCTGGGGCGTGGGCAGTGCAGTTGCTCTTGATTAGTCTGTTTTGACTATATGAAAGTCAAATTCGCCATATATGACATCGAGGTAGGAGCAGAAGCGATACGTGAAGAAATGCTCAGGTCACCGGGATGCATGGGCGCCCCCGGCGTCCTCCTGCTCCACCCAGTGCGTCCCGGCGCCGTGGGCCTTGTTGCCGGCCTCCACGGCTGCCTGGAACGCGGCGCGCACCGAAGGCGTGTCGGGCTCCCACAGCCAGTGGCCTTCGACGACGTGTCCGAACAGGCCTGTCTCCTGCAGGCGCCAGCGCAGGCGGATCCATGGTCTCGAGGCTGGCGTGGACATGCCGGCGAGTCTGCGCGGCGATCTGGGAGGCATCTTGAGGGACTCCCGTCGGCTCCTTCGACGACGGCGTGTGGCCGGGCGGCCACAGTCTTCTCCACCGATTCCCGTAGGAGTTAGTCGGGCTTTGTAATCTAGTGTTTTTAATTGCAACGAGTGTTATATTTTTTGCCAGAAACATTCCTCTAACACTTAGGCATTCAATTCGGGGCGGGCCGCAAGGCTTTCCGTGGAGGTCTTGCCGACGGGAGCTCTTGAATTGCAGTTCAAACCGCAAGAAAGCCCCAAATTGGTGCGCTCGATGCCGGTCGCCGAATGGCTACGCCCGAGCCGCCGATGACCACGCAGGCCACCTCGCCACGCGGCCGCCGGCCACTGCTGAGCTTCAGCGTCGAAGGGTTGCCGGCCCGCGACGAACTCCTCTTCAAGTCCCTCGTGCGGTTGCTCGACCACCGCACCCACCAGCACTGGGCCTGGCAGGTCGAGGACGCCGACTTGCGCGTGGTGGGCGACAGGCTCCCGGCGCCGCCAGCCGAAGCGTCCGACCGGCCCGTGCCGCTGCTGACGATCGGCGACACATCCCCGTCGCGCGGGCCTTTCCTGCGCCTGCCGCTGCATGCCGATGCGCTCGAGGCCATGCTCAACCGCCTCGGCGCGATGGTGATCCATGCCCGTGAGCTCGGTCTTGCCGCCTCTCGGGAGCGTGCCGGGCGCGGCGAGGAATACCGCCTGCTGCGCTGGCCCTCGGTCGCGCTGCTCGACACCACCATGCGCATGAAGCTCGCCACGCTGCTCGCGAGCCGGCCGGCTTCGCTGCAGGCGCTGCAGCAGCGCTCGAACGCCAGCGCGCAGGAGTGCGCCGACTTCATCGTGGCCCTCGAACGCGCGGGTTTCGTCGCGAGCATCAGCCCCGGCGGCGCCGGCGCCGGCACCGGCTTCGCGGCCAGCCGCGTGCCCGAATCGATCTGGCCCGACTCGCAGGGCCCGTCCGGCGGGGAGGCACCGGATGCCCCCGCGACGACGCGCCAGGGCGTGCAGCCGGGCCTGCTCGCACGCATCCGCAGCCGCCTCGGATTGTTGTCTTCCGGGCCGAGGGCCTGAGGCGATGCGGCCCTTCGACATGACTTCAACCGAACCCGACTGAGCGTGGAGCACAAGATCCTTTTCACCGGCACCATGGGCGCCGGCAAGACCACCGCCATTGCCGCGGTGAGCGAGATTGCACCGGTCCGCACCGAAGTGCGCAACAGCGACGCCTCGGTCGCCAAGGCCACCACCACCGTCGGCCTGGACTACGGCGAGCTCACGCTCGACAACGGCGAGAAGCTGCGCCTGTACGGCACGCCGGGGCAGATGCGCTTCGACTTCATGTGGCGCATCCTCGCGCGCGGTGCGCTGGGCCTCGTGATCCTCGTCGACAACAGCCGCCCCGATCCGCTGGCCGACCTCGAGGTCTACCTCGACGGCTTCGCCGAGCTCATCGAGAAGACCGCCTGCGTGGTCGCGGTGGGCCGCACCGAAACCCATCCCGAACCGGGCCTCGACGCCTACGCCCAGCGCATGCAGGACAAGGGCGTGCTGTGCCCGGTGCTGCTGGCCAACGTGACCGATCCGCCGCAGGTGGTGCAGCTGCTCGAGCTGCTGCTGATCCAGCTCGAAGCCTGAGCGCCGCACCGCCTCTTTTCCTTTCTCTTCCCTTCTTCGCCGGACTCGAGCCACATGAACATCTCACCCCGCATCAAGGACGCCGCAGAGACCGCCGTGGACACGCTCATGCGCGAGATCAAGGGCGCGAAGGCCGTGGTGATCTCGACCGAGGACGGCATGGAGCTGGCCGCGCGCACCGAGAACACCGCGCAGGTCGCGCGCCTGTCGGCCATCGCGAGTTCGCTGGCCGCGCTCGGCGCAGTGGCCGGAGAGGAGAGCGGCCTCGGCCAATGCGAGAACGTCGCCATAGAAACCGCGCTGGGCCACATCCTGATGCTCCAGGCCCGCCACGACGAGGCCGACCTGATCGTGAGCGTGGTGACGGGCAAGGACGCCGTCATCGGCCAGGTCCTGTACTTCTCCAAGCAGGCGACGCTCGCACTGCAGCGCGCCTGAACGCCCGCGCAGCCTTTCACAAGCGGCCGCCGCTCATCACTCGCCCGGGTGGCGGCCGATTCTCAGGGCGATGCACTACGAAAGACTTCGATGGCAAATATCAAGCAATCCATGGACGAACTGATGACGATCGACGGTGCGCTGTGCGCGGCGCTGGTCGATTCGGGCAGCGGCATGATCCTGGGTCAGATCGGTTCGGGCGTCGACCTCGAAGTGGCCGCCGCGGGCAATACGGAGGTGGTGCGCGCCAAGCACAAGACCATGAACGCGCTCGGCCTGAACGACGTGATCGAGGACATCCTGATCACGCTCGGGCACCAGTACCACATCATCCGCCCGCTGCAGAAGCACGAGGGCCTGTTCGTCTACCTGGTGCTCGACAAGTCGAAGTCGAACCTCGCGCTGGCGCGGCGCAAGACGCAGGACGTGGGGCAGGCGCTCGCGGTCTGACACGGCCTATTCCACTACCGGCACCTCGCGCCAGTTGAGCAGCCGCAGGCTCAGGCTGGACGACAGCGACACCTTCAGGTTCGTGATCGCGCCGGTGGTGCCACCCACCGACAGCGTGGTGCCGCCATTGGTGCTGCTGGTGAAGCGCAGGTCGGTCACCGCGTACGACTCCGAGATGTAGGCGGCGTTGTTCTCCAACGCCGACTGCCCGGTGCCGAAGTTGATGGCATACACCCGGCTCGTGCCTGAAGGGCTGCAGGCATCGGCCGTGGTGAGCGTGGAGGCGAAGGCCACAACGCCGCCGGTGGTGGTCGTGGCGGTGATCATGCGCCAGGCGATGCCGCTGCTGCTGTCGGTGCCGAGGTCGACGTACCAGCCCATCGAACTGCTGCCCAGCGTCGTGGTGCTGGTCAGGTCGGTCAGCGCGGTCAGGTTGCTGCGCGCAAGCGGAAAGCTCACTCCCGAAGGCAGCGAGGAAGAAGTGTTGAAGGCCGAGGCCGTGCCGTCGAGCAGCGCGTAGAAGTCCTGCGCCGCCGTGGAGCTCACGTCGCTGGACGACAGCAGCTGGCCGGTGCCCAGCAGAACGTAGCGTTTCTTCGTGGTCGGATGCACCTCGACCAGCGGCTGCGTGGTGACGGGCTGGGCGTTGCCGCTCGCATCCGTGAGCTTGGCCATCAGCAGCGGCGAGCTGTAGGTCGAAGTGCCGGTGACGTCGAAGCGCCAGACCTGTCCGTTGAGGTCGCCGGCGTAGATGGCGTCCGCCGTGCCGTCGGTGAAGTCGCGCACGTAGGCGGTGGCATGCGTGAGACCGGCGGCGGTGCTCCCGGTCTTGACCTTTTCCAGCAGCGCGCCGGTCTTCGGGTTGACGAAGTAGATGTAGCCGTAGCCGTCGGTGTTGTTGTAGCCCGAGGTCAGCACCACCACCCAGCCGTACTTGGCGGTCTTCGCCACCACGGGCTCGCCGTAGCTGTAGCCCATGGTCGAGTCGGTGAACTCCCACAGCACCTTGCCCGCGACCACCGATTCGGAGGTCATGCCCGCCGGGTTGGTGACGTCGATCGCGTAGAAGCTCTTGCCGCCCTTGCCGAGGCCGCCGATGAGAATGGTGCGCCAGTCGGAGGTGGCGGTCGAAGTGGTGGTGAGCGAGCCGCCCGCGTAGTTGAAGTCGACGTCGAAGCTCAGCGGCGTCGCGTCGACGTAGTAGTGGTGGGTGTAGCTCGGGTTGCCCAGCGCGGTGAGGCCGTCGGAGGCCGATGTGTTGGGCGTGCCGCTCGGTCCCTGGAAGAGCGCGCTCGGCACGTAGGCGAAGATCTCGGTGCCGGCATCGGTACCCGACAGCGAGCCGTTGAATGCGTGCAGCATGCCGTCGTTCGCGCCCGTGAAGACCAGCGTCGGCCGGCTCGACCAGGTGCTCTTGAAGGCCGCGTAACCGGGGTTGATCGAGTCCGAGTAGGTGAGGCTCGGCACTCCCACCGCAGTCACCTTGGAGCCCACGATGTCGCCCAGCAGCACCGAGCGTGCCCGGTAGGCCTGGCTGCTGCCGCTGGTGGTGGAGCCCGACTCCTGCGTCTGGTCGCCGCGCAGGTAGTTCAGGTAGTCCGACCCGTCGCTGCCGCGGTAGGACGTGACCAGCGCCGCCTTCTGGCTGGTCGTGAGGCTCGCGTAGCGGAAGGGCTGGCCGCTGCTGCCGTCCCAGGTCGCCACGCGGCGCGAGGTGCTCCAGCCGGTGCTGGCAAGCTGGGTGGCCAGCTTGGCGGTGGAGGTCCACATCACGGTCGAGGTGGTGCTCAGGTCCGTGCCGATGGTCACGCTGCTGGCGGTCAGTACGCCGCTCCAGGTCTTGGAGGCGTACTGTGCGGCATACGAGGCGCTGCCCGAATCGCTCACCTGCGCGGACGACAGCGCGAGCGACGTGGTGTAGGCGCTGACGGCGGTGGCGATGGCGGAGAAGGCCTTGGTCAGGCCCGAGACCATCTGGCTCGCATTGCCGGCCAGGAAGTAGTTGTCCGGCCGGTACTCGGTGGCGGTTCCCATCGTGATGGTCTCGCTGCTGCTGTTCCACCAGCTCTGCGTGAGCGCGGTGCTGGTCTGGCTTGGGTCGTAGCCCGAGGGGACCGTGAAGCCGCCGTACTTGGCCGCGAGCCAGTAGGGGTTCTTGTCGGCCGCCGTCTGGTACTCCATCACGTCCATCCAGTAGGTCGAGATGGTCTGCGTGCCCGTCAGGTCGGAGCGGATGTCGTTGGTGTGCGCGCCGTAGGCCAGCCCGGCCATGTAGTAGGTGGCGTAGGAGCTGTTCCACCACGCGTCGACCTTGGAACTCAGGCCTTCGAGCGTGAGCAGGTTGTTGGTGTACGTGCGCGCCAGGTTGAGCGTGTCGCTGCTCACTTCCGAGGGCTTCGTGCGCGTGTTGCTCAGCGTGCCGCCGCCCACGTTGTAGTCGTAGTGCGTGTTGGTGTCGCCGATGCCCAGGATGACGTTCTTCTGGCACGCGTACAGCACCGGGTCGGTCCAGGTGGTGACGGCCGGGAAGCCGTCGAGCAGCGTGGTGCGCGTGCTGGAAGAAGAGGTGGTGGCCGGCGTGATGTAGCTGGTCCACGTCGACACGTTGCCCAGGTTCTCGAAGTAGCGCACCGCGGCGTAGTAGAGCTCGCTGACGTTGTCGTAGGTCATGTACGACGAGGAGGCGGTGCCGAACTTGTTGAGGTAGTTCATCACGCCGCTGTTGCTGATGGTCACGCCGCTGGTGCTGGTGGTCGCCGTGGCGGTTGCGCTGTCGGGGTTCGTCACCATGATGCCGGTGGTCGAGCTCCACTCGGCCTTGCTGTTGGTGGTGACGGTGGTCGACAGCGGCGTGGGGTAGGTCGGGCCGATGTAGCCCATCGGCGCGCGCAGCACGGCGCCCTGGTTGGTGGCGCCGCTGCCGTTCAGGTAGGAGAAGGCGCTGTAGCGGATCTTGTTGGCGTAGCTCTGCATCAGCCCTTCGGGCTTGTACTGGCCGTTCGGATACAGCACGCAATTGGACTCCACGCCGCCCGAGGAACTGCCCGAGTCGCAGACCAGCACGCGGATGTACACGCGGTAGGTGCTGGCCGCATTGTTCGACGACGAGGCGCTCACCCAGTCGGTGCCGCTCACGCTGGTGTTGCTGTAGCTGCTGCCGGTGCCCGAGAACACCATGGTGTTGCCGCGCTTCCAGATGCTGGTGTTGAACGAGGTCCAGCTCAGAGGCGTCACCGACGAGATCAGCGAGGACGCGATGTTGTGGCCGGTGGAGGTCGCCTGGCTGGTGCCACGCAACGGGAAGTTGGTCTGCGAGCCCTGGCTCGATCCCCAGGCCTTCTCCAGGATGGTCTGGCTGGTGGTGTCGACGCTGCGGTAGCCGCCCGTGAGCGCCCAGCGGAACGGGTCGATGGTCTGCATCGTGGCCCAGTTCATGAAGTTGCCGCTCCACTTGCCCGAACACGTGTGGTAGTTGGTGCCTGTCGCAAGGCCCGCGGGCTGGAAGTAGCTGCTCGCCGGCGTGGTGGAGTTCAGCACGTAGGTGTAGCACTTCAGCGGATCGAAGTAGCCGAGGTAGGTCGAACTGTCGGCGTAGTTGCCGAGGTTGGCCACGCTGATGGCGGTCGGGTATTCGACCGACAGCGTGAGCGCCAGGTTGCCCGGAACGTCCGCGCTGGCGAAGACCGGCTGGTCGGCCAGTGTCACGGCGGTGGAGGCGGACGAGCCCAGCAGCAGAGCGGCGGCGGCCAGCGCGAGGGAAACGAGACGGGATCGATTCATCGGAGTCACTCCGGCCGGGTGAACGAAGTCTGGAGAAACACCTGCGTCGAGCGCACGCCGGTGACGCGCACGCTGAGCCGGTAGACGGGCGAGATGGTCGAGGCCGGCCGCTGGCTCGCCGGCAACTGGCTGCTGCCGCCGGTGACGTTGCTGCTCGACGGCGCATAGACACAGCTGCTGGTGGTCGCCGTGCCGGCGGCGCGGCAGAGGCGGTCGATGACGTAGCGGATCGTGATGTCCGAGGTCGCGCCCGCCAGGTCCGACGCGGTCGGGCTGAAGGTGGCGCCGGTGAAGTCGGTGCCGCTGGGCGAACTGCTGCTGGACAGCAGCACGAGCGGAATGCCCTGGTCGTTGGCTGTCAGCTCGACCGCGCTGTAGTTGGCCGAGGGAATGCTGGCCGCCGAGAGCGCGGCCGTCTTCAGCACGCCGCTCTTGAAGGCCGTGAGCACATTGGAAGCCGCCTGCTCCCCCTGGCTGGAGAGATCGCGCCGGAACACAAGGTTGCCGGCGCTCGCGAGAGAGGTGTGCGTGGAACGCATCACGGCCACGCCGCCGATCAGCAGGATGACCAGCACGATCAGGCAGAACAGCAGCACGACGCAGCGCTGGCGCCGGCCGCGCGGAATGCGGAAAGAAACAGTTGTCATGACGTGGGCAGAAGCAACACGTTGCGAAGAGGAATCGTCGATTCGACGACGCGATGGCGGAAGTGCTGCTCGCTGGTGCTGAAGCTGATCGTCTGCTGCAGCGAGGTGGAGAGGTCACTGAAAAGCGTGAGCGAGGCCGGCGAGGGCAGCTCGCCGTTGTCGTTCGCCCGCTCGGGGTTCGCGCTGCGCAACACCAGCGCGATGCGGATGGCCACCACCTGCCGCGCGGTGGCCGGCGTGGCCATCATGGTGGCGATGTCGTAGCCCGTGGCCCCCGGGTCGACCCAGGTGTCGAGCACGCCGTCGGAGTTGGTATCGAGCCCGTACAGCGCGTGCATCTCGGACACGCCGTCGGCCACGGCCTGCGATGCGTCGGTGCCGTTGGCCATCAGCAGGTCGTAGCTGTAGAGCGTGTTGTTGCTGCCCACGCCGAACATCTGGAACTGCGTGTTGCCCGCGCTCACGTTGCCCAGCGGCGTGAAGTAGGCGCTGCCGCTGGCCGCCAGCGTGGAGAGGCTTGTCGACGCGCCCGATGCCGTGTAGTAGGTGCTGCCCAGCGGCAGCGCGTCGTTGCCGCTGCTGTCGGCGAAGGCGGTGCTGGCGTGCACCTGTTCCAGCAGGCAGTCGGTGGTGCCGCTCGCGCTCACCAGCCCGAGGTCGCCTTCGGCCAGGCCCACGGTGCTGTCCAGGCGCAGGATGCTGGTCGACTTGCCGCTCGAGAGGATGAGCCGGGGCACGTCGCCCGCCGCGGCAGTGCCGCCCATCACCACCAGCACGTCGGAGCCGGCGTCGGACTGGCTCTTGCCGATCAGCACCGGAGCCACGCGCAGGTTGGCGCTGCCGCTCGCGCCACCGAGGAAGGCGGTGGCGAAGGGAGCGGGAAAGGCCGGGCTGCGCGGCAGGCTGGGCGTGCCCGGCAGCGTCGCGTTCAGCAGGCAGCCGAAGGCGCCCGCAAGGGTCCACGACTGCGTGAAGCCGGAGCCGGCGGTACGCACCGCGCGATCGAGCACGTAGGCCGCATAGGCGCCGGTCTGTCCCATGTCGTTGGTGGCGGTGGTGGAGCGCTTGCTCGATTCGCCGAAGATCAGCAGGCTGGTCACCGCCAGGGTCACCAGCAGGCCGATGATGACGGCAACCATCAGCTCGATCAGCGTGACGCCTTGCTGACGCAGGCGCTTCATGGCAGCACCACCCGCGTGACGAGCTGGCTGGCGGCATTGGCCGCGGTGGATTCGCGTGTCACCGCGCGCCAGGCGATCACGATGTCCGCCGCGTTGGCCGTGCCTGAGCTGTTGGTGGCGCCCGAGACGGCGGTGACCGTCAGCGTGGCATTGGGCAGGCCGCCGTTGGTCATGTCCTTCACGCGCGTCTGCCACGCGGTGGTGTCGACCGAGATGGAGTTCTTCAGCCACATCGTGCTGGCGATCTCGTTGGCGAGCAGCGCGGCGCGGTTGCGGTCCTCGGCGTCGATAGAGATCGTGAGCGAACGCGCCAGCATCCCCGCCATGCCGAGCAGGCCGAAGGAGAAGATCAGCAGAGAGACGAGCACTTCGATCATCGCGAAGCCCGACGAAGGCGCGCGGCGGTTTGGGCCTGGAGTCTTCATGCTCAGCTCGGGCAGCCGTCGGGCGCGCTCGACGAAAGCGTCTTGGCCGGATCGCACATGTGCACATGTCCGCCCAGGCTCACGAGCACGCGCAGCGGGCGGTCGGCCGAAGTCATCGTGACGTTGTAGGTGGGCGTCGAGCTCAGGCTGCAGGTCGCGCCCGTGACGCCGGTGCTGCTGTTGGCAGCCAGCCGGCCCAGCGGGCTGAAGCAGATGGCGGCCGGCCCGCTGATGCTCACGCCGGTGCCGGCGACGGTCAGCACGCCCGCTTCGACGAAAGTGGCGACGCCGGAGGTGTCGAGCGTGGAAGAGGCCACGAAGTTGATCGACCAGTTGCTGCCGTTGGCCACGGCCGTCAGGCTGGTCTTGGGGGCCGTGTCGTTGGTCAGCGAGAACACGGCCGTGCGGCTGCGGCGAACCGCCTCGGCCTGCGCCTGCCGCAGGCCGTTCTGCAGCGTGTCGCTCACCGTGCGAACACGGGTGTTGGCGATCCACGCGAGGAGCGTCGGCATTGCGAGCGCAATGAGGACGGCCATCACGACCAGTGTCACGGAGAGTTCCACCAGAGTGAAACCCGCGAGCGGCGCGGCACGCCGGACCATCAGCAGGCTCCCCGCTTCGTCACCCAGTCGCTGCTGCAGGTCGTCCACCCCGTGGGCACGCCGACCGTCGCGCGGTTGTTCGATTGGTCGACGGTGAAGATGAAGCCCGCGGTGGTGCCGCTGCCCGTGGCCACCAGCGTGTAGCCGGTGGCCGTTACCGCGCCGTACGTGCCGTCGCACGACAGCGTGAAGGTGCCGACCATGCGCAGGGTGGAAGAGACCAGGCACGGCGAGGTGTAGCTGCCGGTGGACAGGTAGGTGCGGTTGTCCTGGAAGTAGCGCTCCATGTTCGCGCGCATCGTCGACAGGCCGCTGGTCGCATCGACGATGCGACCGCGCAGCACGTAGTCGCGATACGAGGGATACGCGATGCCCGCGAGGATCGCGACGATGGCCACGGTCACCATCAGTTCGATCAGCGTGAAGCCGCGTTCACGCGGCTGGCGTTCGTGTGGCTTCTGCAGCCGCTTCATGGTGTTTCTTCTCCTCTTGTGTGGGAAGCAATCCGATGCTTCCAGGGCACCGAGTCGACCATGCAATCTGGGAAGAATCTGGCTGATGCGTTGTGGTTTGTGTACGCGTGGGCGCAGCCGAATCCGAGGTTTCTCCGACTTTGTCGCCGAGCATTCATGCCGCATCGGGCATGCCGATGCTCAGGAGAAGCGATCGATGCAAAAGAAGATATGGCCGCCCCTTTTTGCTGGCACGCATTTCGCCTGCATCGGGTTCAACGATGTTCAGGAGATGCGAGCAATGAGAAAGAAGATGCGGCCAGCCATCGTGCTGGCATGCATGGTCGGTCTGGCGTCGGCTGCGTACGCAGCGACGGCAACCACGGATGGTGGCGGTGCCGCTCTGGACGCCGCGCTGAAGACTTGTGCTGCCAGCGTGGCAAAGGATTCGAACGGCGGCCCCGACCAGACCGCGATGAGCGCATGCATGACCAGGGCGGGCTTCGCGAAGCCGTCGCAGGATGGAGAGCACAGGCCACCACCGCCCGCCGGCGCTGCACCTCGCAAATGAAGGTGCAGAAACCGCTGCCGCGAAGCGACCGGCGAAACGAAGCGCAGCGGCAAAGGCCGCCTGCAGGAGCCATCCGGAAGGCGATGAAGCACGCGGGCCCGGTGGATGCGGATGGAGATGCCTTGCCCATGACCGAGCCCCGACCGAGGGTCGACGCGATCAGCCTCGAAGCCGCCATCGCCGTGACCGGCATCAGCAAGCGCACGTTGTGGCGACGTGTGTCCGACGGGACCATCGCCAAGCACAAGGAGGATTCGCGGGGCAGGGCGATGCTCGCCCTTGCGCAGGTTGCCGGCCTGATCGATCTCCCGTTGACCGATGAGGACCTGAGCCTGATCGTGAAGGCTGACGGCGGCGATGCGGAAACGCAGGCCGATGCCGGCGCGATGTTCTTCCTTGCGGGCCGCTTCGAAGCGGCCGTCTATTGGTTCGATCTCGCGGCCTCGCAAAGCAATGCCGACGCCATGCAGTGGCTCGGGAACTGCCATGCATCAGGCCTGGGCGTGCCGAAGGACGACAGCCTTGCGATCATGTGGATCGCGAAGGCGGCTTCGCTGGGGCATTCGGTGGCTTGTCGCCAGATCCAGGGCATGAGGGCTGGGCGTGGCGAGTCGTAGTCATGCGTTCGCCTGCGTGGTTTTCCCTTTCTGCACTTGTACTCACGGCGCTGGCAGGCTGCCGAGGCTCGCACATGCGCGGCGACGAGCCGGCCGACTTCGGTGCGGATGTCACGGTGCGCAGCTTGATCGTCGCGCAACAGAAGTGCAAGGCGGCGGGAGTGCCGGATCTCTACGAGTGCGCCGAAGCGCCGCTGTCGCCGACAGGTGAGCGACTGGCGGCTCGCGCGGCGCTCGACATGTATCGGATCTTCCAGCAAGGCTGTCTCGATACCGCGGGTGCGGGGCAGTGTGAGGCGCTGATGGAGACCGCATACCGCAAGGCCAATGCGAAACAGACCTCGTCGCCTTGATGCAGACGAAAAAAAAGCCGCCAGAAGGCGGCTTGCGCTGGGTAGTGCGGCTGAATCAGGTGCCGTTGGGGCAGCCCGCGGGTGCGTACTTCGAGTCGGCCGTGGTCTTGCAGGTCCAGCTGCCTTCAGCGGTGCGAGTCCAGGTGATCGTGAAGGGCGTCGCTTTCAGAATCGCGGCCGCCTGGCCAGCGAAGGTGCCTGCAATGGTGCCGGTGGTAGTCAGAGCGACGGTGTTCGTGGTGGAGGTGCCGAGCGACGTGCCAGCCGTCGAGGTCAGGGGCGAGGTCAGGCTCAAGATCCCGGAGCTGGTGGCTCCGAGGTCGCAATCACCCACGACAGTCTTTCCATTGTTCAGGCAGTCTTCATAGGCCGTCTTCAAGGCGCCGGTTTCGCCCATGGCCCGGGACACTTGAGACTTGGCGATGTAGGTCTGGTACTGCGGAATCGCAATGGCAGCCAGGATACCGATGATCGCCACGACGATCATCAACTCGATGAGGGTGAAACCCTTTTGCACGTTGCGTGCGAAGGAACGACGGTTCATTGTGAAACTCCTGCGGTTGAAAAAGTGCGCCCGGAAAGATCGCCGGGACGTGCTTCTTTCTGCAGTCCGCATGCCACCCGCGCTGTGGCGGTTCATGCGTGTTCCAGCAGGTGTTTCAGGAGGTAAAGGCGCTGGCACATTCGTGCCGCTTCGTCATGACGCGCAGCCGCGCGTGCCATGGCATTTCGCCGGTGGTGTCATCGAGCGCGCGGCGGCGTGGGCACCGCCGCTCATCGACTCGCGCGTGTGCGTGCGTCGTTCAGTGCGCGGCTGCAAGCCGCTGCGCCTCGAGCGCCAACGGCACCCGAACCTGCGCGATGAGTCCGTGCGGCCCCGACTTCAGCACCACGTCGCCGCCATGCGCGCGCGCGATGGAGCGACACACGGCTAGGCCGAGGCCGCTGCCTGCCGCGCGCGAGGAGCGGGCCTGCTCGGTGCGATAGAAAGGCTTGAACACCTGCTCCAGTTCGGAGGCTGGCAGGCCCGGCCCGCGGTCGCCGATCTCGACGACGGCGTCGGGGCCGTCGGTGAAGAGCCGCACGCGCGCCTGGTGGCCGTACTTGACGGCGTTCTCCATCAGGTTGTCGAACACGCGCCGCATGCCGATCACGTCGACCTCCACCGGCGCATGCTCGATGCGCCGCAGCTTCACGTCCTTGCCGACGAAGGCCGCCTGCTCGACCACGTCTTCCACGAGGCTCGCGAGGTCCATGCGCTCGCGAGCGGTGACCACCGAGGCGTCGCGGATGAAGCTGAGCACGGAGCCGATCATCAGCTCCATCTCCTGCACGTCCTCGAGCATGCCGGCGCGCACGTCGTCGGGCACGTCCTCGATGCGGAAGCGCAGCCGCGTGAGGGGCGTGCGCAGGTCGTGGCTGATGGCGCCGATCATCACCGTGCGGTCGTCGACGAAGCTGCGCAGCCGCGCCTGCATTCGGTTGAGGGCCTGTGCGGCACGGCCTATCTCGGCCGGGCCCTCCAGCGCGAGCACCGGTGCGGCAGGGTCGCGGCCGAGCTGGTCGGCCGCGCGCGCGAAGCCGGCAATGGGCCGTACCAAGCGGCGCGAGAACAGCCAGCCCGCGGGCGCGACGATGGCCGCCGCGATCAGGAACCACAGCAGCACGCGGCGCTGCCAGGCATTGGGAAAGGACTCGGGCGCGGGCTGCACCACGACCCAGCTGCCCTCGGGGGTGTACACGGCCGCGATGAAGTCGCCTTCGACGAAGGGCGCGGGCGCGAGGCCGAAGAGGCCGCGTGCTGCGGGGCGAACGGTGTCGGCAGTCTCGGTGGCTGAAGCGTCGGTGTTGGCGGGGGTGCGCGGCGGTCCGGCAATGACGGCTGGTGGCGGTGCCGTGCTCGCCGGCGGGGCGGTGCCGGACGGAGCAGGGCGTGCGACGGATTCGGAGCGTGGCACTGGCGGAGTCGACGGAGGCGCCTCTGCCTTGACCGGAGCCTCGCGCGGCAGCGGGTTCTCGACGACCGGCGGCAGGCTTCGCATGGTGGTTCCCGGCTGCATCGATGGCGCAGTGGGCTGGCCGCGGGCCATGCCCGGCGGTGCCATCGATGATGGCGGGGCCGTGTCGGGCGCTCTTGGCGCAATCGCCGTGGCGGGTGGAGGCGATTGCGATGGCGGCGTGCCCGTCGGGCCCGTGACGCCGGATGGAGGTGCTGTCGTCGTGCTGCCCGGGGCGCTTGCGGCCGGGGGTGCGGAGCCGGGTTCGGATGCAGTGGCCGGCGTGGATGACCGGGACGACGTCGATGGCCCGCTCGCCGGGTCCGTGGACGGCGTGCTGCCGTGTGGTGGCTGGCTCGTCGTGCCGGTGGGCGACGACGGTTGTTGCTGCGATGAAGTCGGAGGCGACGGCGGGGCACCTGTCATGCCGTCCCTCGGTCCCCTGTCGGTGCCGAAGCTGCCGCCGGGCCCGCCGAAGCCGCCCGGAAATCCCATGCCTCCTGGGCCTCCCGGTCCTCCACCGCCTCCACCGCCCGGTGGCCCTCCCCGGGCCTGCACCCGCAGGAAGCCGCTCTGGGAGGCCGCACTCGCGATGCCATGCGACGCATCGTGCCCGTTGTTCGTGGCCGCCACGGGGCCCGTCGTGCCGGCAAAGGGCAGGGGAGTGAAGAAGTAGAGCCGCACCTCGGCCTCGTCCCGGGTCAGCAGCTGTGCGAGATCGCGCCGCGAGCGCTCGGATGTCAGCCAGCCTTGCCCCTTGGGCTGGGGCGCCTTCGCCTGAAGCGTGCGTTGCAGCAGTTGTGCGTTGCGGCCTTCGGCGTTGCGGCCCGAGAGCACGCGCGCGATGTCGCCCAGCTCCCACTGACGCTGGGGCTGGGGCGGGAGCAGCACGGTCAGCGCCAGCGTCACGATCTGCGCGACCACCAGCCCGCCCAGCAGCAGGCCCATGATCTGCCACGCGAGCGGCGGGCCCAGCCAGCGGCGCGCGGTACCTTGGGTTTTCATGGGGCCATGCTGGCACGGACGGCAGGTGATGTCACGCCGGCGTGGCTCGATCTTTGCATTCCCATCTTTTTTCTCCCAAGTCAGCGCGCTTGCGCAGGGCGAGGGCATGCGCAAACGTTCGAGCGCGCGAGTCTGTGCAGCGGATGTTGCTGCCGGATTTCACCGCATTGCAATTCATTGCAGCGCCCGGAGTGCTTCGGGCGGGGGCGATGCGCGGCCTATGATGCGCCCATCCGATCCGCCGTAACGTGAACCTGTCAACCCGTATCCTCATCGTCGACGACGACGCCGGCATCCGCAGCCTGGTGGCGTCCTTCCTGGAGAAGCACGGCTTCCAGGTCGACGCGGCCGGCCATCCGGCGGAAATGCGCGAACGCCTCGCGCAGGCCGAGTACGCGCTGATCGTGCTCGACGTGATGATGCCCGGCGAGGACGGCCTGAGCGCGCTGCGCGAGCTGCAGCGCATCGGCGGGCCGCCCGTCATCATGCTGTCGGCCGTAGGCACGGACATCGACCGCATCGTGGGCCTGGAGATCGGCGCGGAAGACTACCTCGCCAAGCCCTGCAATCCGCGCGAGCTGCTGGCGCGCATCCGCACCGTGCTGCGCCGCACCTCGCATGGGGCCGGCGCCGCAGGGAAGCCGGCGCAACCGCAGCCCGGAGCGGCCACGCACGACGCGCAGCAACAGCAGCCTTCGGTGCTGTACTTCGCGGGTTGGCGCTTGGACATCGAAACCCGGCTGCTGCACGACCCGCGGGAGCGGCCGGTGGAGCTGTCCGATGGCGAATTCCGCCTGCTGCGCGCGTTGGTGCAGCATCCGAGGCGGGTGCTCACGCGCGACCAGCTCGTGCAGTACGCGCTGGGCGCCGAGAGTGATTCGTACGACCGCGCCATCGACGTGCAGATCAGCCGCCTGCGCCGCAAGCTGGCTTCCGGCGAGACACGCGCCGACCTGATCCGCACCGTGCGCAACGAGGGCTACATGTTCGTGCCCGCGGTCACTCGCACGCGCGAGGCCTGAGGGTTTCCTGCAGCCAGGCATGGTCCCGTTCGCGGGAGGGTGCCAGCAACACGATGAAATTCGCAGGAAATGCGAAGCCCTCAATCTCGGGGCATCGCATTCAACACTACCCCTACCGATCCATGACATCGTTCGACTGGCTGTGGGATTGGCGCACCCTGATCGCGCTGGCCGTCTGCGACACCGTGCTGCTGGCGATGTTCCTGGCCTGGGACGCCCGGCGCATCGCGTTCCTTGCCCGGCGGTGCGTCGCGGCACATGAGTCGCCCGGGGCGCAGCGCTGCCGCTTCAGTCCCGAAGACTGTGGCGCATTTCCCCGGGAGTCGCCCGGGTCCGGGACCTGAGCTCGAGCTTGCGGCAGTCGCCGAAGTCGCTTTCTCCCTGGGGGCCGGCGGCGGCGCGGTCCGGCATTGCAAGCATTTCGGAGAGCATGGACAGCAGATGGCCTGCCGCCCGCGGGTCCAGCACGGTGCCTATTGCAAGGGCACGCAATGAATGGGCGATCTCGGCGTCTGCCGCATCGCTGAGCAGACAGCCCGTCGCGCCCGACGCGAACGCGGACATCACGATGTCCCGCTCGTCCGTGTCCGACAGCGCGATGACCTGGGCGCGCGGCAGCTGCGCGCACACGTCGGCGATCAGCGCCACGCCGTCGCCGGGCGGATAGAGCTGCATGTCGACGAACACGAGATCGAAGGGCAGGGCGGCCAGCATCGCGTCGGCTTCCTCGCGCGCGGATACGAGCACAACGCGCCGCCCTGGGGCGAGGTGCTCCAGGATGCGCTTCATGCGGCTCGCGACGCCTGGCTCGCTTTCCACCACGAGGGCGCCGAAGAAGAGCTGTGGCCGGTGGCGTCTGGGATCGAACATGGGTGTGCTTTCCGGGGCGTGATGCCGCAGGCGACGCGGGCGTCCCGTCTAGGGCGCCGTCTTCGGATGCCCGATGCGGCCCGGCTTGTGCCTGCAGCTGCCGCTGCGCAGGCCGGTGGCAGCCGTGCCGCTGTCGGTGGTGCCGATCGGTGCAAGGGTCGACTGGCTGTAGTTGCCGGCTTCGCGCTCCGTGCACCTGTCGCTGCCTGCCATGAAGACACCGAACGCCAGCGCGCCGAAGGCGAGAAGGCCCGCGAGGAGCGGCAGCCAGAGGGACTTGTCGCGCGGCGGAGCGGCGACGAGGACGGGCTGCGTCCTGTTCCATCGGGCGTGTACGGCGAGCTCCGGGGCATGTCCGTCCGCGTGGGCCAGCACCGGCAGGCTGTGGAGTCGGAACGCGCGCGATGCGCTTCGTGTGTTGCGATGCCAGATGCTGTTCATGACCGGTATCGTGAACTTCAAAGGGGGAGAAAATTTGGATGGCTGCACGCGCGGCGGCCATGACTTCGAAGGAGCCCTAGAAATCGAGCTTGGCGCTCAGGCTGAACGTGCGCGGATCGCCGGGCTTGATGTAGTTGTCGTACTGGTATTCCCAGTAGCGCCTGTTCGCCACGTTGTTGATCGCCGCGCGGAAGGTCGTGCTGCGCCCTGCGATGCGCGTGGTGTAGCTCGCACCGATGTTCGCGATGGTGTAGCCGGGCACGCTCAGCTGGTTCGCCGCGTTGAGCATGGTGTTGCCGGTGTACTTCATGTCGGCCGAGAGCTTGAGGCCCGGCACCTGCGCCACGTCGTAGGAAACCTGCGCGGTCGCCACCAGCTTCGGAGCGCCGGCCACGCGGTTGCCGACGTAGCTGCTGCCGCGTTCGTACGAGCTGTCGAGCAGCATCAGGTTGCCGCCGATCCGCCATTGCGAGCCGAGCCGCGTGGAGGCGCCGAGCTCCAGGCCCTGGTAGATCGACTGGCCGTCCTGCACCAGCACGTTGCGCTGTTGGCGTATTCGGCGCCGCGCTCGATGCGGAACAGCGCGGCAGTCGCGCTCCAGCGGTCGCGCTCGGTCTTCACGCCCAGCTCGTACTGCTTGCTCTTCAGCGGGTTGAGCAACTGGCCTTCGTTGGCGTAGAGGCTGCCGACGGTGCTGCCCGGCTCCAGCGATTCGACGTAGCTGGTGTAGAGCGTGGTGTCGGGCGCGGGCTTGAACATCAGCGCCAGCGTGGGCGTGATCACGCCGCTCTTGCGGTAGCTCGAGTTCTGCAGGCCCGTGGTGTCGTAGCCGATCTGCTCGTAGGTGGTGCTGCGCAGGCCGCCCAGCACCGACCACCTGTCGGACAGCTTCAGCGTGTCGCTCGCGAACACCGCGCGCTGCGTGATGTCGCTATTGCGGTAGCGCGTGAAGTCGGTGGTGCTGGCGTAGCTGTTCGTGTTCTGCCCGAAGATGCTGCCCGTGCCGATGAGCTGGTAGATGCTGTTGCTGCTGTAGTAGTTGACCTGCTTCTGCCACGACGCGCCCAGCGTCAGCTGGTGATCGAAATCGCCGGTGCGCAGCTTGCCCGTGGCCATGGCCTGCCACTGGTTGAAGCGGTGGCCCTCGGCGCTGTCGGAGCGGTAGTCGTCGTAGCTGCCGCCGGAGTCGAGCAGGTAGGCGATGCCCTCGTTGCGGCTGCGCGTGGCGCTGCTGTGGCTGTAGCTGGTGCTCAGTGTCCAGTCGGGCGAGAGCTGGTACTGCAGGCCGGTCGAATACAGGTTGAAGTCGGTGGCCAGATGCTGGCCCGCGCCCACGAGGCTCTGGTTGTTCGCGCTGATGGTGGCGGGCAACTGCGTGCCCGTGTAGCTGCCGAGGTAGATCGATGGCGTCTGGCCGGTGGAGGTGCGCTTCTGGTAGAGCGAATCGAAGGTCCAGGTGAGCTTGTCGGTGAGCTTCGCGTCGAGCCCGAGCGACACCGAGTTGCGGCGCACGTTGCCGTCGTTGTAGGTCTTGCCTTCCTCGTGCGTGGCGTTGAGCCGGTAGCCGAAGCGGTCGTCCGTGCCGAAGCGCCCGCCGAGGTCGACGTGCTCGCTCCAGATGCCGGCGGTCTTGTAGCCCACCTCGATGCTGCGCACCGGCTGGTCGGTCGGCTTCTTCGTCACGTAGTTGACGATGCCGCCCGGCGAGCCGAAGCCGTACATGAAGCCGGACGAGCCCTTCAGCAGTTCGATCTGCTCGAAGTGCTCGTAGGGCAGCGTGATGGCATAGCTGAGGAAGGGCTGGCCGTTGATGCGATAGCCGTTCTGCCAGTCCAGCGGCAGGCCGCGCACCGTGATGTAGCTCGCCCAGGCGCTGTAGGCGCCGCTGTTGTCCGACACCGAGGCGTCGAGCGCGAACACGTCGCCGAGCTTGGACACCTGGCGCTCGGCCATGTCCTCGCCGCGCACCACGGTGGTGGAGAAGGGCGTTTCGAGCTGCGAGCGTGCGCCGAGCGCGCCGCTGCTCACCTTGGCGCCGAGATGCTGCTGCGTGTCGTCCGGCGATTCGGCCGTGACCGTCACGGTCGGCAGCGCGGCGGAGGCATCCTTGGCTTGTTGTGCCTCCTGCGCATGCGCGCGGCCGATCTGGGCGGCCGCCCACAGCACCAGCAGCGTGGCACGCGCGGGCGGGCCGAAGGCGCTGCGCCCGAACGAAATTGGAGAAGTCTGGGAAAGGGCCGTGACGGTGGCGGCTGCGGTTTTCTGGCGTCCTGGGTTCAACTTCGACTCGCGTTGTAGATAAGAATGACTCTCATCTTCGTGGCGAATCTCGTAGAAATCTTGGAGTCAGGCGCCTCTGGCGCGTGCGGCTTGCTCCTTCGGGCTCAGTGCCCGTTGCCAGGCGACGGCGCGAGCCCTCGCTGCTTCAGGAAGTCGTAGAGGCTGACCGCAAGCACCTGCGCGATCGGAATGGGCAGCGTCACGCGCAGCACCGCCGCCCGGTGGACCGGGCATTTGTCGGAGCTGTGGTCGACGCGGCTGGCGTCGAAGGTGATGTGGACGCAGCCTGCGTTGACCCAGTAGCCCGAGACTTCGTCCGCGAACACCTGAGGGGCGTGCAGGTCGTCGATGTAGGTGGCTTGCGGAGGCTGGGACATGAGGGCTCTGGGAATGCGGAAGCCCCGATGATCGGCACCAATCTCGTAGAAAAAATGGTGCGGCCGGCCTCCTGCCTTCGCTCCTGCGCTCAGACGATCCGCACCGACAGCTCCGGCAGCCGGTCGATGTGGATCTCGATCAGGTCGCCCCGCACCACAGGCCCCACGTTCTCCGGCGTGCCCGAGTAGATGATGTCGCCCGGTCTTAGCTCGAAGGCCTGCGAGAGCCGGCTGATCTGCTCGGCCACCGACCAGATCATGTGCCTGAGCGTGGCGTTCTGCTTCGTCTGCCCGTTCACCTTGAGCCAGATCGCGCCGTCGGTGAAATGGCCGACCTTCGCCACGGGGTGGATCGGGCCGACGGGCGCCGAATGGTCGAAGCTCTTGCCGATTTCCCAGGGCTTCTTCTGGTCGCCCATCTCGCGCTGCAGGTCTCGGCGCGTCATGTCGAGGCCGAGCGAATAGCCGTAGACGTGGTCGAGCGCAGAGCTCGTCGGGATGTTGCGTCCGCCCTTGCCGAGCGCCACCACCAGTTCGACTTCGTAGTGGTAGTTCTTCGTGAGCGTGGGATAGGGATGGTCGGCCACCTTGCCAGGCGTCACGACCTGGATCGCATCGGCCGGCTTCTGGAAGAAGAAGGGCGGCTCGCGGCTCGGGTCCGAGCCCATCTCGCGCGCATGGGCCTCGTAGTTGCGGCCGATGCAGTAGATGCGGCGCACCGGAAAGACCTGTTCGCTGCCGACGATCGGAATGCTCGACGCGGCGACATCGAACGGCGTGGCCTGCGCGCGGGCGGCCCCGGCGGGCAGTGCGCAGCCGGCGATGGCGCCAGTGGCCATGGCGGCGGAACCGGCCAGCAGGCCGCGACGGGAAGTGATCATGAGGGTCTCCTTGGTTCTTGTGGAATGCGCGTGCCGCAGTTCGCACGGCAGGCTCATTCTGGAATGGCGAAGCGCCGCACGACCGCACGCATCTACGCAAAAACAGGACGGAACCCACCACTGCAGAATCGGCGCATGGGCCACGACGCCGGCCCGACAGGACGCCTCCATGCTCACCCACAAACAGCTCCGCTATTTCGTCGACATCGTCGACGCGGGCAGCTTCAGCCTTGCGGCGGAGCGCCTGTTCATCGCGCAGTCGGCCCTGAGCCGGCAGATCAAGGAGATGGAGCGGCATCTGCAGGTGCCGCTGCTGGAGCGCGACGCGCGGCACCTGGAGATGACGCCCGCGGGGCGCTCGCTGTACGCCGATGCGCGGCGCATTCTTGCGGCGCTCGAGAGCGCGGCTGTCGGAGCGCGCCATGCGCAGCGCGGCATCGAAGGCACGGTGCAGCTGCTGCATTCGAGCTCGGTTCCGCTGACGCACGGTCTGCTCGAATGCCTGAAGAGCCATGCACAGCGCCATCCAGGTGTTTCCATCGAGGTGTCGCAACGCGCGTCGGAGCACCAGGCGATGGACATCGAGCAAGGCAATGCCGACATCGGCCTGGCGCGCGAGCCGGTGCTGCGCCGCTACCCGGGCGTGCAGCAGGCGCCGCTCTTTTCCGAGCCGCTGGTGGTTGCCGTGGCCGCGGCGCATGCGCTGGCCGGCCGCGAGCGCGTGACCATCGCCGAGCTGCGCCAAGAGCCCTTCGTCGCGACGCCGCATCTCGAACGCGGCGGCCTGAGCCACCGCGTGGCCGAGCTCTGCCGTGCGCAGGGCTACCACCCCACCGCCGCGCAGGTGCGCTCGCGCAAGTGGTCGCAGCTGGCGCTGGTGCAGGCGGGCTTCGGCATTGCGATCGTGCCGGAGTCGATGGGGCGCATGGCGCCAGAGGGCGTGAGGCTGCTCGCACTGGATGGAGGCGATGCCGTTACCACCGTGCTGGTGCTGTGGCGCGCGGACGATGCTTCGCGGCTCGCGCAGGACCTGGTCGCGTCGCTGCGCAGCGTTACCGGCTAGCTGATTTCGAGATCGATGGGCGCCGAATTCGGCATTGGCGCGCAAGCCGCGAAGTCCCTAGATTCGCGGGCATGGATTTCTTCTCCGGTGCCTTGCCCGTCACGCTTTGCCAGTTCGCCATCGTCTGCACGGGCGTCGTCCTCGCCTACGTCATCTTCGGCATCGCCGGCTTCGGCACCGCGCTGGTCGCCGGGCCGGTGCTGGCCAACTTCATCCCGGTGGCCAGCGTCGTTCCGCTGCTGGCGCTGCTCGACTTCTTCGCGGCGGTGGTCAACGTGAGCCGTGATTCGCGCTCCGCGGACACAGGCGAACTGCGGCGGCTGGTGCCGGTGATGGCGCTGGGCAGCCTCGTGGGCGCTGCGTTGCTGCTGCTCGGACGGCCGCAACTGATGCTGCTGGCGCTGGGAATTTTCGCGGTGGCCTATGCGCTGTATTCGCTCAGCGGCTTCAAGCCTGCTTCACGGCTGTCGCAGCGCGCGGCGGTGCCCTTCGGCTTCGTGGGCGGCATCTTCTCGGCGATGTTCGGCAGCGGCGGCTTCATCTACGCGATCTACCTGTCGGGCCGCATCGAGGCGAAGGAGCGGATTCGCGTCACGCAGTCCACGCTGATCGGGCTCAGCACGCTGACGCGGGCGGTGCTCTTTCTGCTGGCCGGCGTGTATGCGCAGACGTCGATCCTTTGGCTGGCGGTGATGCTGTTTCCGGCCATGCTCATGGGCACGGCGGTGGGGCGGCGCATCACGCTGCGGCTGTCGCGCGAGCAGTTCCTCAAGGTGGTGGCGCTTGCGGTGCTGTGCTCGGGCGCCTTTCTCATCTACCGCTATGCCGCCGGCTGAAGGCCGAAGGAGATCAGCGGCACGCCCGCGTAGGCCAGGCTGAACGTCCAGAGAATCAGCATCGCATAGAGCCCGGTCAGGAGCCACACCGCGGCGCGGCCCCACGGCATGAGCGACATGCTGATGAGCGCGCCCGCAAGCGGCAGCATCTGTTGTGCATGTATGCCGAGGAAATGCGGCACGCGCAGGTCGCCGGCGGTGGCCGACCAGCCGAACAGCGGAAGCGTGGCGCCGCCGACGATCGCGCCGATGGTCGATCCGCCATGCTGGCTGATGGCGATGCCCGCGCCCGCGCCGGCCACGAAGGTCAGGACCAGCCCCAGTACTACGGCCAGCCGGTAGGGCGCCGCCAGCGCATCGCCATGGCGTGCGAACAGCCACGCGAGCGGCAACGTCGTGCCGCTGAGCGAGAGTGCACCCACGCCCATCAGGCTGTACATGACGATGTGGAAGGTCGAGTCGGAATTGAAATGCGAGGCCTGCCCGAGAGCGCCCTGCAGCGTGATGTAGCCGATCTCGAAGACGCCCGTGGCGATCACCACCGCGACGATGGCGCGTTCGATGCGGCCGCCGCGCCGCTCGCGTGGCAGATCGCCGAGCAGCCACGCGGTGGTCAGCGCATAGAGACTGACCGAAGCCATGAACTTCAACGGCTTGACCCACACGCCGATGCCATTGACCGTGCGTGGATCGAGCCATGCGGCGACGAGGGCCGGCATCATCGCCGCGAGCAGCAGGCTGCCGAACCATGCGAGCTGCGGCTGACGCCGGTGCAGTTCCCGCGCCAGTGCCATGCAGGCGGGTGCGACCCGCAGCGCGAGGAAGGCCAGCAGGCCGACCGGGCCGAACAGGAAGGTGAGGGCGAAGCATGGGATGAGCAGCACCGGTGCAATGCCCGCGCGCTCTCCTTCGCGGGCGATCCAGGTGCCCACGAACAGGTCGAAGGCGAGGTAGTGGAACCATCCGGCCGTGAGCAGGCCAGGGTGCTGGAACAGCGCATGCACCGCCGACAGCGAGCTGTATCCGCCACCGGCCGCCGACCAATAAGTGGCCATCAGCCACCAGTACGCCAGCCCCAGGCCCACGGGGATGACGAGGCCTGTCGTGACCCAGATGACCGGCTTGGCGCGGCCGAGCCATGGGGCCGCGCCGAGCGCTGCCCACGCGGGAAGAGCCACGGTGCTGCCTGCGCTGAAGAGTGAATCGAACATGTGAGCCTCGCGGTCGAAAAAGGCCATCCAGGGTTGGATGCATGCTATCTTTACAGTGTTCAGATAAAAGCGCAACACGTTTTTCGAAGCGGTAGAGTTCTTCCTTTGAAGACCGGAGACGGCAACCAGTCATGGCGGCAAAGAAAATCGAGGAAGCGCCAGCTCCTTATCACCACGGCGATCTGCGCGCGGCGCTGATCGCGGCCACGGAAACCTTGCTGGCCGAGCGTGGCATCGAAGGCTTCACGCTGCGCGAGGCGGCACGTCGCGCGGGTGTATCGGCGGCCGCGCCCACGCATCACTTCGGCAGCGCGGCCGGGCTGCTGACCGAAGTGGCGGTCCTCGGCTTCGAGGAACTCACGCGCTATCTGCGCGAGGGCACCGAGACAGGGGGCACCGATCCCGCACGTCGCCTGCGTGGGCAGGGCATGGGCTATGTGCGGTTTGCCCTGGCCTATCCGGCGCGCTTCCAGCTCATGTTCCGCAAGGACCGCCTGTCGCAGGATGCACGGCTGGAAGCGGCCAGCGACGCGGCCTTCGCCGAGCTTGAGATGGCGATGCGCGACTACACCGGCTGGGGACGCAAGAAACCGCTGAACCGCGCCACGCAGGCCGCGGTGCTGGGGGCATGGTCCGCGGTGCACGGCTTCGCGCACCTCGCCTTGGACGAGAAGCTCGGCGGACAAGCCTGCGGTGCGGACACCAGCGACTTCGCGGAAAGCATGCTGGCCGAAATACTGAAACAGTTCTGGCCCTAGCCTTCGCCCGCTCGTTCATCCGTCTTGTTCATGGCCCCGGAAAGGGTGGCAGTCGCCTGCGGATCGTCTGCGCCTTGACGATGGATGTGTTGGTCTCGGCCTTGCTCGCGATGCGGTCGAGGATGCCGTCGAGCTGCTCCAGCGACTGCAGGAACAGCCGTGCGACGAAGCAGTCTTCGCCCGTGACCTTGTCGCACTCGCAGAACTCCGGCGTGCCCTCGATCAGCTTCTGCACCGCCTGCAGCTGCCCGGGCAGCGGACGGATGCGCACGATGGCCTGGAACTGGTAGCCCAGCGCCTTCGGATTCACGTCCAGCGTGTAGCCGCGGATCACGTCGCGCTCCTCCAGCCGGCGCAGCCGCTCCGACGTGCTGGGCGACGACAGCCCCACGTGATGGGCCAGTTCCTTCAGCGACATCCGCGCATTGGCCGCGAGGGCCTGCACGATGGCTTCGTCGATGGGGTCGAGCATGTTGTCGATCTCCGGTGAATTGGCTGCAGCGGCTTATTTTGAACGGCAATCGGTGTTGATTGCCTTATTTAAAGCATATCCAATCCGGAGCGGACGTGGCACGCTTGCTTCCTTCCTTTCCGCCGTTCGGATCAGACATGCAGACACAGCTTCGCGGCGCGCTGGAGATGAGCGCGGCCATGGTGATTTCAGGAACCATCGGATGGTTCGTCGTGCGCTCGGGCCAGCCGCTGCCCGACCTGCTGTTCTGGCGCTGCGTGTTCGGCGCGGCCTCGCTGCTGGTCGTGTGCTTCGCGCTGGGGCTGCTGCGGCGCGGCCTGACGCTGCGCCAGTTTGCGCTGGCCGCATTCGGTGGCGTGGCGCTGGTCGTCAACTGGGTGCTGATCTTTGCCTCTTTCTCGCACGCGTCGATCTCGATAGCCACTGCCGTCTACAACACGCAGCCATTCATGCTGGTCGCGCTCGGCGCGCTGCTGTTGTCCGAACGGCTGACCGCGATGAAGGCGATCTGGCTGTGCATCGCCTTCGCCGGCGTGGTGCTGGTGGCGCAGGCCAAGTCCGGCGGCGGCGCGGGGGGCTCGTCCTATTTCGTCGGTGTGCTGATGGCGCTGGGCGCGGCCTTCTGCTACGCGGTGGCGGCCTTGGTCGCGAAGAAGCTCGACGGCATCGCGCCGCATCTCATCGCGCTGATCCAGGTCTGCGTCGGCATCGTGATGCTCGCGCCCTTTGCGAACCTGAAGTCGTTGCCCGCCGACGCGGCCACGTGGGGCGTGCACCTCGCCATGGGCGTGATCTACACGGGGCTGGTGTTCGTGCTGCTGTATGGGGCGCTGCAGAAGCTCTCGACGCCGGTGGCGGGGGCGCTGTCGTTCATCTATCCGCTGGTGGCGATCGGTGTCGACTACGTCGCCTTCGGCCAGCGGCTGGGCGCATTGCAGGTGGTGGGCGCGGCGGCCATCCTGATCGCCGCGGCGGGCATGACCTTCGGATGGACCCTGCCAGGCTTGCCGGGGCGCTCGCCCGCTGCCGGAAAGAGCTGACGACGACGGTTCCTCAGGAAGCCGCCGCGACGCTGCCGCGCCTGTAGAGCCGGGCGGCCGCCCGCTTCACCAGCAGATAGAACAGCGGCACGAAGAAGATCCCCAGCATGGTCGCGGCCAGCACCCCGCCGAACACGCCCGTGCCGATGGCCACCTGGCTCGCCGCACCCGCGCCGTTGGCCAGCGCCAGCGGCACCACGCCGGCCAGGAAGGCCAGCGAAGTCATCAGGATGGGCCGCAGCCGCAGGCGTGCGCCTTCGGCCACCGCGTCGAGCAGCGGCACGCCGCGGCGCAGCGCTGCTTCCGCGAACTCGATGATCAGGATCGCGTTCTTCGCCGACAGCCCGATGGTCGCGAGCAGGCCGACCTGGAAGTAGATGTCGTTCGACAGCCCGCGCAGCGATGCGGCGATGACCGCGCCGAGCACGCCCAGCGGAATCACCAGCATCACCGAGAACGGCACCGACCAGCTTTCGTACAGTGCGGCCAGGCAGAGGAACACGACCAGGATCGACAGCGCGAACAGCAGCGGCGCCTGCCCGCCCGAGAGCCGCTCCTGGTACGACAGGCCGCTCCATGCCTGGCCCGTGCCGCGCTGCTTCTTCGCGATGCTTTCGATCGCCGCCATTGCCGTGCCCGAGCTCGTGCCGTGCGCGGCCGCGCCCTGGATCTGCACCGCGGGCAGGCCGTTGTAGCGTTCCAGCTGCGGCGCGCCGTGCGACCAGCGGGTGGTGGCGAAGGCCGAGAACGGCGTCATCGCGCCGGTCGCGCCGCGCACGAACCACTGGCGGATGTCGTCCGGGTCGGAGCGGTAGGGCGCATCGGCCTGCACGTACACGCGCTTGACGCGGCCGCGGTCGATGAAGTCGTTGACGTAGCTGCCTCCCCAGGCAATGCCCAGCGTGTTGTTCACGTCGTCCAGCGACAGGCGCAGCGCCGAAGCCTTGATCTGGTCGATGTCGATCTGCAGCTGCGGCGTGCCGGCCACGCCGTTGGCGCGCACGGACTGCAGGCGCGGGTCTTTCTTCGCGTCGCCCACGAGCGATTCGCGTGCCTGCACCAGCCGCTCGGCGCCCATGCCCGAGGTGTCCTGCAGCCAGAACTCGAAGCCGTTGGATGCGCCCAGCCCCTCGATGGGCGGCGGCACCATGCCGTAGACCTCGGCGTCGCGCTGCTGCTTCGAGAGCGCGGTGCCCGCGCGCTCGACGATGGCCTGCGCGCGCAGGTTCGCGTGCCTGCGTTCCGACCAGTCCTTGAGCGAGACGAAGGCCATGCCCATGTTCTGCCCCGAGCCGCCGTAGCTCCAGCCCGTGAGCGTGAAGATGGTGTCGGTCGTGTCTGTCTCGGCTTCCAGGAAGTGCTTCTCGACCGCGCGGTTCACCGCGTCGGTACGGCTGCTGGTGGCGCCGGCCGGCAGCGTGAGCTGCACCATCACGCTGCCCTGGTCCTCCTCGGGAAGGAAGCCGCCGGGCAGGCTCAGGTACAGCGCGCCCATGCCGGCCACGATGGCCGCGTACACGGCCGTGAAGCGCAGCGGCTTGCGCAGGATGCGGCCCAGCAGGCCGACGTAGCGGCCCTGCGCAGCGTCGAAGCGCCGGTTGAAGGCTCCGAGAAAGCCGCGCGTGCGCGGCGCGTCGCCGGCCTTCAGGAAGCGCGCGCACAGCGCCGGGATCAGCACGATGGCGACCACCACAGAAAGCGCCATCGACGCGATGATGGTCACCGAGAACTGCCGGTAGATCACGCCCACCGAGCCGCCGAAGAAGGCCATCGGCAGGAATACCGCCGACACCACCACCGCGATGCCGACCAGCGCACCGGTGATTTCCTTCATCGACTTGATGGTGGCCGCCTTGGGGTCGAGCCCTTCCTCGTGCATGACGCGCTCGACGTTCTCCACCACCACGATGGCGTCGTCCACCAGCAGGCCGATGGCCAGCACCATGCCGAAGAGCGTGAGCACGTTGATCGAATAGCCGAAGGCCGCGAGCACGCCGAAGGTGCCCAGCAGCACCACCGGCACGGTGATGGCCGGGATGACGGTGGCGCGCCAGTTCTGCAGGAACAGGTACATCACGACCACCACCAGCGCGATGGCCTCCAGCAGCGTCTTGATGACCGACCTGATCGAGATCTTCACGACGCGCGTGGTGTCCTCCGCGTAGGCCACGCGCAGGCCGGCCGGCAACGAAGGCTCCATCTCGGCCATGCGCGCCTTCACCGCGCTGGCGGTGGTGAGCGCGTTCGCGCCCGGCGCCAGCATGACCGCCGCGCCGGCCGCGGGGTGGCCGTTCAGGCGCGTGGTCTCGGCGTACGACTCGCTGCCCATCTCCACCCGCGCCACGTCGCCCAGGCGCACCACCGCGCCGTCGGCCTGCGTCTTCAGCACGATGTCGCGGAACTGCGCGGGCGTCTGCAGGCGAGACAGCGCGGTCACGGTGGCGTTGAGCTGCTGCTTCGCGGAGGAGGGCCGCGCGCCGATCTCGCCGACCGACACCTGCGTGTTCTGCGCGGCGATGGCGGCGGTCACGTCCGAGGGCATCAGCTGGTAGCTCGCGAGCCGGTGCGGGTCGAGCCAGATGCGCATTGCATACGCAGCGCCGAAGGCCTGCACCGAGCCCACGCCGTCGACGCGGCTGATCGGGTCGCGCATGTTGCTGGCCATCCAGTCGGCCACGTCGGTGTCGGTGCGGCGGCCGGTCTCGTCGTAGAGCGCCACGATCAGCAGGAAGTTGTTCTGCGACTTCGCGACCGTCACGCCCTGCTGCTGCACCGCCTGCGGCAGGCGGCTGGTGGCCTGGCTGACCTTGTTCTGCACCTGCACCTGCGCGGTGTCGGGGTCGATGCCCTGGCGGAAGGTGACGTTGATCTCGGCCCAGCCGGCCGAGCTGCTGGTCGACTTGAAGTACAGCAAGCCGTCGATGCCCTTGAGCTGCTGCTCGATGACCTGCGTGACGCTGCTTTCCACCGCCTGCGCCGAGGCGCCCGGGTAGTTGGCGGAGACCACGACCGTGGGCGGCGCGATGTCCGGGTACTGCGACACCGGCAGCGTACGGATGGCCACGCCGCCGGCCAGCATGATCAGGATGGCGATGACCCATGCGAAGACGGGCCGCTGTATGAAGAAATTGGCGATCACTGGGGTTGTCTCAATCTGCCGAAGAAGGCGTTGCCGCGGCCGATACCGGCACGGGCGTCACCTTGTCGCCGGGGTGGGCGCGCTGCAGGCCGTCGACCACGAGCCGGTCGCCCTCGCGCAGGCCGCCGGTCACGATCCACTGGTCGCCCGCCGCGCTGCGCACTTCGAGCGCACGCAGCTCGACCTTGTCGCCGGCGCCGATCACCAGCGCGGTGGGCTCGCCCTTCTCGTTGCGCGACACGCCGCGCTGCGGCGCGAGCACGGCCTGGCGCTCCACGCCGGACTCGACCTGCGCGCGCACGTACATGCCGGGCAGCAGCAGCCCCTGCGGGTTCGGGAACTCCGCGCGCAGCGTGACCGAGCCGGTCGCGGCATCGACGGCCACCTCGGTGAACTTCAGCGTGCCGGCGTGCGGGTAGGGCAGGCCGTCTTCCATGCGCAGGCTCACGCGCGTGCTCGCGGGTGCCATGTCGCCCGAGATGAAGCGGCGCTTGAGCCGCGTGAGCTCGAGGCTCGACTGCACCACGTCGACGTAGATCGGGTCGATGCGCTGGATGGTCGCCAGTTCCGTGGCCTGGCCCGGCGCGACCAGCGCGCCTTCGGTCACGCTGGAGCGGCCGATGCGGCCCGAAATGGGCGCGGCGATGCGCGTGAACTCGAGGTTGATGCGTGCCGCCTTCAGCGCCGCCTGCGCGGCTTTCACGCCGGCCTCGGCCTGTACGAGCGCGGCCTGGGCCTCCTCGTGCTCCTGTCTGCTCACGGCGTTGGCCTTCACCAGTTCGCTGAAGCGCTCCGATTTGCCGCGCAGGCTCGCGATGCTGGCTTGCGCGGTGGCGAGCGTCGCCTGCGCCTGCTCGTGCGCCGCCTCGAAGGGGCCGGGCTCGATCTCGTACAGCACCTGGCCCGCGCGGACCATGCTGCCTTCCTCGAACAGCCGCTTGCGCACGATGCCGTTCACCTGCGGCCGTACCTCGGATACGCGGAATGCGGCCGTGCGGCCCGAAAGTTCGGTGTGCACGGGCACGTCGCTCGCGTGCAGCGCCATCACGCCGACTTCGGGGGGCGCGGCGTCGGTGTCCGGGGCCTGCCTGGCGCCGCATGCGGCGAGCACGAGCAGGGAAAGAGGGAACAGGAGCTTGAAAGTCATGGCTGTCCGGGAACGCGATGCGGCGCGAGCCGGAGTCGTCCGGGTCGCGCATGTTTGATGTTTTGCACTGTTATGGTGCATTGTGCCTGCCGTGTTGCGACGCAACATGAAGGATTCCTGAGGGTTCCGAGGGATAAGACCCAAGGAAAAAGGCCCACGCAGGCAAGAGCCCGCCGCCACGTCGATCCGTGGCGGCGGGCCCTGCCGCGTGGGCCCGATGGCGGTGGCTGGCTCGGAGCTAGCTGGCGCTTTGCTGACGCCGTCCCAGCGCGAACACGGAGTTCGGCGCGTCGACGACGAAAGGCTTGCGCGTGGCCGGCTGGCCGGCCGGCGTACGCCGGGTTTCGGTTCGCACCGCGGCCTGCACGCCCTTGGCCTTCTGCTCGTCGACCAGGCTTTGCAGCGAGATCGACTTGAGGAACTCGACCGCCCGCAGGTTCACGGTGGCCCAGAGCTCGTCGATTTCGCAGCGGCCCGTTTCGCCCGGCGCATCGGCATCGCGCCGGTGGGTGGTTTCGGCATCGTGTTCCTCGATCGAGAGGACGATGTCGGCCACGGAAATCTCGGCCGCCTTGCGGCTCAGGGAATATCCGCCGCCCGGGCCCCGGGTCGATTCGACCAGGCTGGCGCGCCGCAGCTTGCCGAACAGCAGTTCTAGGTACGACAGCGACACGCGCTGGCGCAGGCTGATCGAAGCCAGGGTGACGGGGCCCGAACGGCCGTGCAGGGCGATGTCGATCATCGCGGTGACCGCGAAGCGGCCTTTGGTGGTGAGACGCATGGGATGTTTTCCTTCCTTCGTGGGGAATTACTCGTCCCGGCCGCCGGCGATGCCCAGCAGGGCCAGCAGCGACTGGAAGACGTTGTAGATGCTGAGGTACACACCCAGCGTGGCGGAGATGTAGTTGGTCTCCAGGCCGTCCTTCACGCGCTTGAGGTCGTGCAGGATGAAGGCCGAGAAGATGCCGATGGCCAGGACCGACAGCGTCATCATCAGCGCGCTCGACTTCAGGAAGAAGTTGGCGATGCCGGCCACCAGCAGCAGGATGGCGCCGATGAAGAGCCACTTGCCCATGCCCGACAGGTCGCGCTTGATGACCGACGACAGCGTGGCCATGCCGAAGAAGATCGCACCGGTTCCGGCGAACGCCGTCATCACCAGGCTGGCGCCGTTGGCCAGGCCGAGCACGGTGCCGACCAGGCGCGACAGCATCAGGCCCATGAAGAAGGTGAAGGCCAGCAGCACCGGCACGCCGGCGGCGGTTTCCTTGGTCTTCTCGATGGCATACATGAAGCCGAAGGCGCCGCCGAGGAACACCATCAGGCCGATGCCCGGCGACATGGCGCGCGAGAAGCCGGTGGAGACGCCGATCCAGGCGCCGAGAACGGTGGGCACCATCGACAGCGCGAGCAGCCAGTAGGTGTTGCGCAGGACGCGGTTGCGCTCCTGCGGCGAGGCGATCGGGAGATCGATGCTGTCGTGATAGGCGGTAGGGCTGTTGTTCATTTTGTGTTGGTTCCTTGAAGCTGGACCTGTTCCGGCTACGCGGCACGCAATGGCGCGCGAGGTGGCACAGGGCCGTGAATGGGGTGTCGGGTAGCGGCTGCGAGCCGGGCACCGCCGGATGGCGGCCGGCCCGGATCGCAAAGGGGGAGCCATGGCGGCTCCCTGTCACGCAGGCCTTCGGGGCCTAGGCGACGAAGGAAGCGGCCCGGGGTGGGCGCTTGAGTCGCGCCAGGAACGGCGAGACGATGGTGGTCAGGCCGAGTTTCGGCGGCTGTTCCGTGAAGTGCAGCAGCGCGGGCGCGCCGTTGCGTGCGTCGACCAGTTCGGCATGTTCGGAGCCGGCTTCGTCGATGGAAAGGGCGTCGTCAGATGCCTTGTCGGCATCGCCCGCCGGCAGCTTGGCGCCAGCGGGTTCGGTGAAGGCCACGCTGACGACCAGCGTCTGGGCAGCCTTTGCAGCCTGCGGATTGCCGTGCGAATGGCCGGCACCGATCATGCTGTGGGCAAGCACGGCAAAGCCGTAGCAGGACAGCATGATTGCAAGGACGGTAGCGGCAAACCAGCGGGGCATGTAGGGGTATTTTACCTGCCGCGCTCCGGGTTTTTTCGCGGCGGCGATTTCAACCGACCTGATCGCACGGATGTTCCTCAGGCCGGCGCGGTCGTGGTTTCGCTGCCTTCGGGCTGCAGCCATTCGCTCGCGTGGGTGCGCAGGGCGTCTATCTGCAGCCAGATCAGACCGAGTTCGGTATGGAAAGTTCGCGCCTGCGGGTCGCCGTTCTCGCCGCCTTCGCCGGCCACGACGGCCTGGGCCAGCGCGGCGCGCGCGGCCGATTCGGCTGCCGGATTCGCGGCCGGATCGCCCGCAACGCCCTTTTCCAGCCCGGCCGCCAGCGCTTCCAGCGCCGCGATCGCCCCTTCTGCCGATGCGTGCAGCACCGCCATCTGCGCCGAATCGGGCAGCGCCGCGCGATGCGCGCCCAATGCCGAGAGATAGCTCAGCAGCGTGTGCGAGCGGATCAGGAAGCGCAGCGCCACCCCCGCGCGCGGCCGCACGTAGCCCGGCTCGCGGAACATGTCCGACACCGCGGTGGACAGCGCCGCATCCGCGTTGTGGTCGTTGCGCCGCGCCAGCCGGTAGTCGAGGTGGTCGCGCGCGCCGGTGCGGTACTGCACGACGATCTGCCGCAGGTAGCCGGCATGGCCGCGCATGGCGGCGGCGGCCAGTTCGTTGATGCGCCGTGCCTGCCAGTGCGGCAGCACCAGAAGCACGGCCAGCCCGGCGATCGCGCTGCCGATGGCGGTGTCGACCAGCCGCGGCACCAGCAGCACGCCACTGTCGCCGACCTGGTTGAAGCACATCAGCACCAGCAGCGTCATCGAAGCGGTGGCCAGCAGGTAGCGCGTGGTGCGGGTCGCGAAGAACAGCACGCCCGCCGCCACCGCGAGCACCGACTGCACCAGCGGTTGCGGAAAGAGCTGCAGCAGCGCCCATCCCGCCACCACGCCGAGCGCCGTGCCGGCAATGCGCTGGCCCATGCGCGCGATGGTGTCGCCATAGCTCTGCTGGCAGACGAAAAGCGTGGTCAGCAGGATCCAGTAGCCCTGTGCCGGGTGGATGGCATGCATCACGCCATACCCTGCCACCAGCGCGATCGACAGCCGCAAGGCGTGTCGAAAGAGCGGCGAGCGCACGGTGAGCTGGCGCCGCACACGCTCGACCGCGTCGCGCCACGAGCGCGGGGAGCGGTCGAACAGGCCCATCTCCGTGCGGCCGGCGCGTGCCGAGGGTTGGCTGGCGCCCGTGAGCTGGCCGTCGAGCAGCGCGAGATTGCGCGCCAGCGCCTCCACCGAGGCCAGCAGCACCAGCCGCCCGTGCGTGTCGGCCCGCGCGCGTTCGTGCTCGATGGCGCTGCGCAGGTCGGCCAGCGCCTGCACGGTTTCCGGACCCACCTCGAAGGGCTCGCGCCGCGCGATCGAATCGGCCAGTCGCTGGCAGGCCAGGCCCTGCAGGCCCAGCACGCGCTGGCAGCGGTAGAGCAGGTCGCTGTGGAAGAAGGCGTCGGCAAGCGCGTTGTAGTCATCGTGCGAGGAGCTGGCGCGCTCGTGCACGTCCTGCGCGATCAGGTAGAGCCCCCGGTAGCGCGAGATGCGCCCGGTCGGCGCACGCGCGCCGATGCGGCGGAAGATGCTTTCCTTGGCCGCGTTGAGCTCGGTCACCACTTCCGCGTTGAGCTGCGACAGCGCGAGCCGCTTGCGCTCGATGTCGATGCCGCGCAGCGGCTCGAACAGCGAGGCCTTGAAGCGCACGTAGTTGCCCAGCACCGTGAAGAGCGTCACCAGCCGTGCCTGCACCGGCTGCGCCGGAAATGCCGCGCACCACAGCACCGAGAACACGCCGTACCAGGCCGCACCGGCCAGCAGCAGAAGGGGCTCCCTGCCGCGATGGGTCACGCCATGCGCGCCCATGTTCTCGATGCCGAGCGTGGCGTACATCGCGAGGATCAGCGTCGCATACGCGATCGCCTTGTAGCGCGCTTCCACCGCGCCGAGCATCGTGAGGCAGAAGGCCGAGAGCGCAAGTCCGGCGATGAACAGCAGCGGCATGCCGAAGGCCGCTTCCACCGCGAACGCGATGGCCGCGAAGCAGCCCAGCGTGACCAACTGCGCGCGCAGCCGGCCGCGCCAGCTGTCATCGGTTTCCGCGAGCGCGCTGGCGATGGCGCCGAGGAAGAGGGGAATCACCGCATCGGGGTGGCCGGTCCAGGCGCAGGCCGCCATGAGACTGCCGAGCGTGAGGAGGATGCGCACGGGCTGCGCGCGCGAAGCGAAAGACCGCAGCTGCTGGCGCAGCGCGTCGGGAGACAGGGGAAGCATGATGGGCCGATCTTGCACGATGCATGCCACGGCCGTGTGGCGCCGGCCCGAAGATTTATCTACTTGCGTGGGCTGTGCAGGAAGCCGTGGCGCGGCGCGATCCAGCGGATTTCGTTTTCGCCGGCCGCGTGGTCGTCCGGCGTGCCCGTGAACAGCACCCTCTCTTCGACCAGCAGGAACCGGCGAGGCTGCGCTTCTCCGTCGCCCAACAGCACGCGCAGCGTGGCGTCGCCGAGCTCGATCCGTTCGCCGGGCGGCAAGGTGGAAGCATCGGGCCATGCGTCGAGCGCGCGTGTGGTTTCTTCCGTGATCGCCTGTGTCGACAGCAGCCATCGCACACGCCCCGGCGCCGCCGCGACGAGTGCCTCGATGTGCGCCGGGCTCGCGGGCAACGCGTCGATCAACGCGCAATCGCCGCCCGCGGTGCCCACGAAGTAGCTGTGCGCCAGCGCGCCCTGAGCATCGCCTGTGACCCGCACGACCCGCGCCGACAGCCGCGTCACCAGCCCGGCCTCGTGCGCGTACCGCCCGCCGCCTTCGCCGTCGGGATCGAGGTGGCCGACTTCCTCGTATGACGGCTCTTCCATGTTCACCGGCCGCCGTCCCGCGGGTCCGTCCGCCAGCCGGGGCATGACGCGCGGAATGTGCTTCAGGCCGTGCGCATGAGCCATGAGCCCGGCCACGCTGTCGAACTGCGCGAGACCTTCGAGGATGCGGCGCGTCACGTTCATCAGCTTGAGCCCGCGCGCCGGGGCCACTGCTTCCGCGGGGCGCAGCCACATGTGCTCGATCGTTTCGCGGCCGTCGGGACGGACGCTCTGCACCTCGGGCATCGCCGCGAGAAAGAAGCGCGTGTCGAAGCGGCGCGGCATTCCCGGCGGCGTGAGCCAGTGGGAGAAGTAGGCGAGCCGGTCGGTCGCGAGCTTCCAGCCATGTTGCTCGCACAGCGAGAGCAGCGCGTCGGTGCCTTGTTCCGCTGCATGTCGCATGGTCGCGAGCTGGTCGGGCGGCAGCTTGTCCAGTGCAACGATCTGGCCGGCGCCATCGGTCGCGAACAGCACGCCGGCTTCCTCGAAGCATTCGCGGATCGCGGCCGCGTAGTAGTCCAGGCCACCCTCGGGCACGCCGAGGCGTTCGCTCGCGGCACCGTCGTCGAGGCCGTTGCAGAAGCCGTGCAGGCCACGATCGTGCGCATCGATCACGCCACCCGGAAACACGCTGGCGCCGCTGTTCTGGTCGTTGGCCTTCTCGGCCCGCCGCAGCATCAGCACCTCGAGGCCCTGGCTTCCGTCGCGCAGGACGATCAGGGTGGCCGCCATCCGCACGGGGCGTGGCGAAGCGGGGCGTGGCGAGGCATCCGGTGAGCTGGCGGTCATGCCTGCATTGTCGCGCCGGCCGCTGCTGCGAAGGTGACAGCACCGGGGCTCCGCTGTCGCGCGGAAGACCGTGCGAAACGCGGCGCGCGACGTACCGTCAAGGCACATCGACTGTTGCTGAAGGACGCACCATGCATTTCGAATTCACGCCCCGGGTGATCGCGCTGCGCGAGGAACTGCTCCGGTTCATGGACGAGTTCGTCTATCCGAACGAGAAGCGCCACGAGGAAGAACTGGCCGCCAACGCCCGCGCCGGCCGCCCCTACGCCGAGCTGCCGATGATGGCCGGCCTGAAGGCCAAGGCGCGCGAGCGCGGGCTGTGGAACCTGTTCCTGCCCGAGTCGGAGCACGGCCCGGGCCTCAGCAACGTCGAGTACGCCCCGCTGTGCGAGATCATGGGCCGGCGCTACTGGAGCTCCGAGATCTTCAACTGCTCCGCGCCCGACACCGGCAACATGGAAGTGCTGGCGCGCTACGGCACCAAGGCGCAGCAGGAACGCTGGCTCAAGCCGCTGCTGGCCGGCGAGATCCGCTCCTCCTTCGCCATGACCGAGCCCGAGGTGGCCTCGAGCGACGCCACCAACATCCGCTGCAGCATCCGCCGCGAAGGCGACGAGTACGTCATCAACGGCCGCAAGTGGTACATCACCGGCGCGATGAACGAGCGCTGCGAGATCTTCGTGCTGATGGGCAAGACCGACCCCGACAACGCAGACCGCCACAAGCAGCAGTCGATGATCCTCGTGCCGAAGAACACGCCCGGCGTGACCATCGTGCGCGACATGGCGCTGCTCGGCGTGTACGACCCGCCCTTCGGCCACCCCGAGATCGTGTTCGAGAACGTGCGCGTGCCGGTCGAGAACATCCTGCTCGGCGAGGGCCGCGGCTTCGAGATCGCGCAGGGCCGCCTCGGGCCCGGCCGCATCCACCACTGCATGCGCGCCATCGGCATGGCCGAGGCAGCGCTGGAGATGATGTGCCAGCGCCTCGTCTCGCGCACCGCCTTCCACAAGCCGTTGTCGGAACAGGGCGTGTGGCGCGAGCGCATCGCCGAGTCGCGCATGCTCATCGAGCAGTCGCGCTGGATGGTGCTCAACGCCGCCTACCGCATGGACACCGTGGGCAACAAGGTCGCCGCGAAGGAAATCGCGATGATCAAGGTGCTCACGCCCAACAACTGCGTGAAGGTGGTCGACTGGGCCATGCAGGCCTTCGGCGCGATGGGCCTGAGCCAGGACACGCTGCTGACCCACTTCTACGCCTACGAGCGCCACCTGCGCGTGGCCGACGGCCCCGACGAGGTGCACCGCAACGCCATCGCCAAGCAGGAGCTGGCGGCGTACCAGTAAGAAGAAAGAAGCCTCAGTCCACGCGCTTGGCTCTTTCGAGCATCGCGTGCAGCAGCACGTTGCAGCCGGCCGTCAGGTGGTCGGGCTGCGCGTCTTCTATCTCGTTGTGGCTGATGCCGTCCTTGCAGGGCACGAAGATCATGCCGGCCGGCGCCAGCCGCGCCGCGTAGATCGCGTCATGGCCCGCGCCCGACACCACGTCCATCGTCGAGTAGCCCAGCACTTCGGTCGCGCGCCGCACCGCATCCACGCAGTCGGGGTGGAATGGGCAGGGCGGTATGTACGACACCCGCTCGATGGTCACGCCCAGGCCGGTCTCGCGGGCCGTGCGTTCGACGAACGCGAGGATCTCCGCGTGCATGCGGTCCAGCAGCTCGTCGTTCACGTTGCGCAGGTCGATGGAGAACTTCACCTGCCCCGGAATCACGTTGCGGCTGTTCGGGTGCACCTGCACCATGCCGACCGTGCCCCGGCCGTACGGCTGGTAGCTGTAGGCGATGGCCACCACCTCCTGCATGATCCGCGTCGCCACCTGCAGCGCGTCGCGGCGCAGGTGCATCGGCGTCGGCCCCGCATGGGCCTCCATGCCGGTGACCACGCAGTCGTACCACGACAGCCCCAGCACCGCCGGCACCACGCCGATCACCTTGCCCGCGTCTTCCAGCACCGGGCCCTGCTCGATGTGCGCCTCGAAATAGGCACCGATGGGGTGGTCGCCCGGCGTCTGCGGGCCGACGTAGCCGATGCGCTCCAGCTCCTCGTGCACCGTCTTGCCTTCGGTGTCCTTCGCGGCGTAGGCGTGCTCCAGGCTGAAGGCGCCGCAGAACACGCCCGAGCCCATCATCACCGGCACGAAGCGCGAGCCTTCCTCGTTGGTCCAGAAAGCGACCTCGATGGGCGCCTCGGTGCGGATGCCCTGGTCGTTCAGCGTGCGCACCACCTCCAGCGCCGAGAGCACGCCGTAGTTGCCGTCGAACTTGCCGCCGGTCGGCTGGGTGTCGATGTGGCTGCCCGACACGATGGGCGGCAGCGCGGGGTTGGTGCCCTCGCGGCGCATGAAGACGTTGCCGATCTTGTCGACCGTGATCGACAGCCCCGCCTCCTTGCCCCACGACACCACGAGGTCGCGCCCCTGCTTGTCGAGGTCGGTCAGCGCCAGTCGCTTGACGCCGCCCTTGGGCGTGGCGCCGATGCGCGCCAGCTCCATCAGCGAGTTCCACAGGCGCTCGCCGTTGATCTTGAGCACCTGCTTTTCCACTACTGCATTCATGTCGAAGACTCCTTGGAATTTCAGCGCGCCACGGCCGTGGGCGCATGCTGGTGCTTGAAGCGTTCCAGCGCGGTGAACATCGGCGCGAAGGCCGGGCGCTTGAGGTAGCGGCCGGTGCCGGGCTCGGCGCGCAGGTCGCCGTCGCGCCAGACCCAGCGGCCGGCGCTCAGGGTGTGCTTGGGCACGCCCATGACTTCGCGGCCTTCGAAGATGTTGAAGTCGCTCTTCGAGTGCTGCGTCTTCACCGACAGCGTCTTGGTGGCCTTCGGGTCCCACACCACGATGTCGGCATCGGCGCCGGCCTGGATCACGCCCTTGCGCGGATACAGGTTGAACAGTTGCGCCGCGTTGGTCGAGGTGACGCGCACGAACTCCGAGGGCGTGAGCCGGCCGGTGTTCACGCCCGCGTCCCACAGCACGGCCATGCGTTCTTCCACGCCGCCGCAGCCGTTGGGAATCTTCGTGAAGTCGTCGCGGCCGGCCGCCTTCTGCGGGGCGCAGAAGGTGCAGTGGTCGGTCGCGGTGGTCTGCAGGTTGCCGCCCTGCAGGCCGCGCCACAGCATGGCCTGGTTCTCGCGCGAGCGGAAGGGCGGGCTCATCACGTGGGCGGCGGCGCGCGTGAAGTCGGGGTCGCGGTAGGCGCTTTCGTCGACCACCAAGTGGCCGGCCAGCACCTCGCCGTACACCCGCTGGCCGCGCGCGCGGGCACGGGTGATGGCATCGAGCGCCTCGCCGCACGACACGTGCACCACGTAGATCGGCACGCCCAGCACGTCGGCGATGGCGATGGCGCGGTTGGCGGCCTCGGCCTCCACCATCGGCGGGCGCGACAGCGGATGGCCCTCCGGCCCGCGGATGCCCTGCGCCAGCAACTGCTGCTGCAGCATCGCGACCAGCTCGCCGTTCTCCGCGTGCACCGTGGGCATGGCGCCGAGCTCCAGCGCGCGCTGGAAGCTCTTCACCAGGATCTCGTCGTCGGCCATGATCGCGTTCTTGTAGGCCATGAAGTGCGTGAAGCTGTTCACGCCATGCTCGTGCACCAGCTCGCCCATGTCCTTGTGCACGCTGTCGCTCCACCAGGTCACGGCCACGTGGAAGCTGTAGTCGCCGGCCGACTTCTCCGACCAGCCGCGCCACATGCGGAAGGCGTCCATCAGCGGTTGCTGCGGGTCGGGAATCACGAAGTCGATGATGCTGGTGGTGCCGCCGGCCAGGCCCGCCGCGGTGCCGCTGAAGAAGGCGTCGGCCGCGACCGTGCCCATGAAGGGCAGCTGCATGTGCGTGTGCGGATCGATGCCGCCGGGCATCACGTAGGCGCCGCCGGCGTCGATCACCTGCGCGCCGGCGGGTGCCTGCAGGCCGGCGCCGACCTGCACCACCTTGTCGCCTTCGCAGAGCACGTCTGCGCGTTGTTCGGCATCGGCGTTGACCACCGTGCCACCGCGAATGAGTACGGTCATGGCATGAGTTCCTTTTCTAGCTGGGGTTCTTGAGCGGCGCGGCCACGCCCTGCAGTCGCGGCGCGCGCGCCTTCATGAGGCCGAGGTACACGATGGCCGACAGCACCACGCCGACGAACCACGCGTAGGTGTAGATGGTCTTGAAGAACTCGGGCATCGACGGAACGGCCGACGGAAACGCCGCGTTCAGGAAACCCGGGATGTTGGGCAGCACGCCGACCGCGAAGGCCACGATGGCCGCCATGTTCCAGCCGTTGCCGTAGGCGTACTGGCCGGTGCCGCGGTAGAGCGCGTCGACGTCCAGTTCCTTGCGGCGCACCAGGTAGTAGTCGGCGATCAGGATGCCGGCCACGGGCCCCAGCAGCGCCGAGTAGCCGATGAGCCAGGTGAAGATGTAGCCCTGCGTGGTCTCCAGCACCTTCCACGGCATCATCACGATGGCGATGCCGGCGGTGATGTAGCCGCCCTTGCGGTAGGAGATCTTCTCCGGGTTGAGGGCCGAGAAGTCGTAGGCCGGGCCCACCAGGTTGGCCGCCAGGTTCACGCTCACCGTGTCGATCAGCAGGATGATCAGCGCGATCAGCACCGCCGCGCCGGTCATGCGGCTGGCCAGGTCCACCGGGTCCCACAGCGCCTTGCCGTAGATCACCACGGTGGCCGAGGTGACCATCACCGCCATCATCGCGAGCAGGCCCATGGGCGCGGGCAGGCCGATCACCTGGCCCACCACCTGGTCGCGCTGCGAGCGCGAGAAGCGCGTGAAATCGGGAATGTTCAGCGCCAGCGTGGCCCAGAAGCCCACCATGGCCGTGAGCGACGGCCAGAACACGGCCCAGAACAACCCGGCCTTCTTGCCGCCGGGCTCGAACTGCGAGGGCTGCTCGAAGATCGGCCCCAGCCCGCCCGCGCGCTGCACCGCCCAGTAGAGCAGGGCGATGCACACGATGATCTTCAGCGGCGCGGTGTAGGTCTCCAGCCGGCGGATCGACTCGATGCCGTGCACCACGAAGTACAGCTGTATCGCCCAGAAGATCATGAAGCACACGAGCTGCGCGCCGTTGATGCCGAGCACCGGCAGCTTGTCGCCGCCCAGCGGCTGGCCCATGAGCACGCCGACCAGCGTGTAGATCATCTCGCCGCCGAACCAGGTCTGGATGCCGTACCAGCCGCAGGCCACGATGGCGCGCAGCAGGGCCGGCAGCCGCGCGCCGCGGGTGCCAAAGGACGCGCGCGCCATCACCGCGTACGGAATGCCGTACTTCGCGCCGGCGTGGCCGATCAGCAGCATCGGCACCAGCACGATCGCGTTGCCGAGGAACACCGTGAGCACCGCCTGCGACCACGACATGCCGCCCTCGATCAGGCTGGCCGCCAGCGTGTAGGCGGGAATGCACATGACCATGCCCACCCACAGTGCCGCGAAGTGGTACCAGCGCCACGTTCGCTGCGCCAGCGTGGTGGGCGCGAGGTCTTCGTTCCAGAGGTTGGCGGCGGGCGCGCCGCCGTGCGATGGGGTCGTCATGTGGGTTGTCTCCTGAACGTGTGTTGTGGTCTTTGCCGTGTTGTCGTTCCCCTCCTGCCGTCGCCCGGTCTGCGCCGGGTTCGTGTCCTTGCTCAGGCGTGCCGGTCGGCGCGCATCGGGTTGTTCGGGTGCGTGGTCCAGTTGGCGTACTGCGCCACCACCGGATGGCCGGTGCGCGCGTCCACCTCGCCGGGCTTCAGGGTGCGCATCGACAGCGCGCCGGGCACCGGGCAGATCGACACGCACAGGTTGCAGCCGACGCACTCTTCTTCCTTCACCTCGAAGTAGCGCATGCCGTCCTTGGTGGCGGTGATGGCCTGGTGCGAGGTGTCCTCGCACACCACGTGGCAGCGGCCGCACTGGATGCAGGCGTCCTGGTGGATCACGGCCTTGTCGACGTGGTTGAGGTTGAGCTCCTTCCAGTCGGTGATGCTGCCGATGGCGCGGCCGCGCAGCTGCTCGAGGCTCTGGTAGCCCTTCTCGTCCATGAAGTTGGAAAGGCCGTCGCACAGGTCCTGCACGATCTTGAAGCCGTACACCATGGCGGCGGTGCACACCTGCACCGAGCCGCTGCCCAGCGCGATGAATTCCGCCGCGTCGCGCCAGGTCGAGACGCCACCGATGCCCGAGATGGGCAGCCCCGCGGTCTGCGCATCGCGCGCGATCTCGGCCACCATGTGCAGCGCGATCGGCTTGGCGCCGGGGCCGCAGTAGCCGCCGTGCGAGCCCATGCCGCCGGTGTTGGGGAACATGGCCATGGCGTCCAGGTCCACGCCCATGATCGAGTTGATGGTGTTGATGAGGCTCACCGCGTCGGCGCCGCCTTTCTTCGCGGCGCGCGCGGCGGGGCGGATGTCGGCCACGTTGGGCGTGAGCTTCACGATCAGCGGCAGCTTCGAGTAGTGCTTGCACCACTCGGCCACCATCTGGATGTACTCGGGCACCTGGCCCACGGCCGCGCCCATGCCGCGCTCGCTCATGCCGTGCGGGCAGCCGAAGTTCAGCTCCAGCCCGTCGCAGCCGGTGTCTTCGACCATCGGCAGGATGTTCTTCCACGACTCTTCGGTGCACGGCACCATCACCGAGGCCACCAGCGCGCGGTCGGGCCAGTTGCGCTTGACGCGCGTCATCTCCTCCAGGTTGGTGCGCAGCGGCCGGTCGGAGATCAGCTCGATGTTGTTGAAGCCGGTCACGCGCCGGTCGGCCGCATAGGACACGGCATAGCGCGGCCCGTGCACGTTGACCACGTTCGGGTCTTCGCCCACGGTCTTCCAGACCACGCCGCCCCAGCCGGCCTCGAAGGCGCGCACCACGTTGATCTCCTTGTCGGTCGGCGGCGCGGAAGCGAGCCAGAAAGGGTTGGGGCTGCGGATGCCCACGAAGTCGATGCTCAGGTCTGCCATGAAATGCTCCTGTCGCGGCCGTGTATCGCGGCCGTGTGCGACGCTGGATGAAAGGGAGTGTGAAGAAGGGCGGCGGGCGCTGCTTCAGGCCGCGCGCAGATGCCGGTCGATGGACAGCGCGGCCTGCTTGCCGTCTTCCACCGCCTCGACCGTGAGGTCGCGTCCGCCGAAGCGTGCGTCGCCGCCGGCCCATACCTTGGACCGCGAACTGCGGCCTTCGGTGTCGGTGCTGATGCGCCCGCCCTGTAGCTGCACGCCGCCGTCCTCGAGCACCGTGGCAATGAAGCTCTGGCCGATGGCGCACAGCACCATGTCGGCCTGCAGCGCGAGGCTTTCGCCGGTCTCGACCAGCTTGCCGCCCTCCAGAGCGGTGCGCGCGAAGTCGATGCCGCGCAGCACGCCGCCCTTGGCGCGCAGGGCCTTGGGCGCGGCCCAGTGGATGATGCGCACGCCGTTTTCCTTGGCCCAGCTCTGCTCGTCGGCCGAGGCGCCCATGCTTTCCTGGCCGCGGCGGTAGACGATGCTCACGTCTTCCGCGCCCAGCTTGCGCGACTGCACCGCGGCATCGACCGCGGTCATGCCGCCGCCGATCACCACCACGTGCCGGCCGATGGCCACGTCGGCCGGCGAGGCGGCCTGCCGCAGCTCGGCGATGAAGTCGACCGCGTCGCGCACGCCGGCCTGCTCGCCCAGGCCCAGCGTGTTCACGCCGGCCAGGCCGAGGCCGAGGAACACCGCGTCGTACTCGGCGGCCAGCGCATCCAGGTGCAGCTCGCGGCCCAGCGCGTGGTTGCAGCGCACCTCGATGCCGCCGACCGACAGCAGCCACTCGATCTCGCGCTGCGCGAAACCGTTCACCGTCTTGTAGCTGGCCAGGCCGTATTCGTTGAGGCCGCCGAGCTTGGGCCGCGCATCGAACAGCACCACCTGGTGGCCCAGCACCGCGAGCCGGTGCGCGCAGGCCAGGCCGGCCGGGCCCGCGCCGACCACCGCCACGCGCCGGCCGGTGTCGGCCGCGCGCACGAACAGCGGCGTGCCGGGCTTCTCGAAGAAGGCATCGGTCGCGTGCCGCTGCAGCAGGCCGATTTCCACCGGCTTGCTCTCGTTGGTGTTGCGCACGCAGGCCTGCTCGCACAGCACCTCGGTAGGGCAGACGCGGGCGCACATGCCGCCCAGCGGGTTCTCTTCGAGGATGGTGCGCGCGGCGCCGCGCAGGTTGCCGTCGGCGATGCGGCGGATGAAGGTGGGAATGTCGATGCCCGTGGGGCAGGCCGTCTGGCACGGCGCGTCGTAGCAGTAGTAGCAGCGCTCGGCCTCGATGTTGGCCTGCACCACGTTCAATGGCGGATGGGCGTCGCAGAAGTTCTTGGCGTACTGCGCGGGGTCGAGGCGGCCCGCCCGCACATCTGACGCGAGATGTGCGGTGGGAGCGACGGGATTCATCGTGCTGCTCATGGGCGTTCAGGCTCCAGGATCGTGGTGGGGATCTGTTTCGACACGAGGGATCGAGCCCTCGTGAAGTTTGACCAAGTGGTCGAATGTCGCGATGATTCAGCAAACGAGGGGTGCCGCCCATACACAGTTGAAGCGGCAAGCGAGAAAGTGTTTGCCGCCGCCGGGCGCACCGTTTGGTCCGCCGCCCAGCACAGTTCCTCAGGGCAAACCCTTTCCTGCACCGCCGCATGCATGGTTGCCACATGGGTTCCCAAGGAGACACAGCGATGCAAGGTTCACGCGGCAGCGCCACGGCGTTGCTCAAACCGGCGCAGGCCGGCGCCGGATGGATGCAGGGCCTGATGGGCGAGATGGACGACGCCGCCCCCGGCCTCGGGCTGGCGCAACGCCTGGTGGTTGGGGTCGAACTGCGTGTGAGCGACGGGCGTCTCGCACCCGGCACCAAGATGCCTTCGGTGCGCGCATTGGCGGGCAAGCTCGGCATCAGCACCTTCACCGTCACCGAGTCATACAGCGCGCTGCGTGCGCGCTCCGTGCTGGCTTCGCGGCCGGGCAGCGGCTACTACGTGTTGCACCGTCCCGCGCGCGTGGCCGATGAGCCCGAGACGGTGCCGCGCATCGCCGACGCATCGCAGGGCAACGAACGCCCGCCACCGCCCGAGTACCGCGGCGACGACCTGGTGCGCGAAGCGATGCGTCGCGTCGCACGCACGGCCCCCGAGTGGGACGGCGGCGCGCGGCCCGGCTTCGGCCTGACGCGCCTGCGCGAGTTGATCGCTGCGCGCCATCGCACCGAACTGCCCGCCCTGGTGCCGCAGCAGGTCATGACGGCCGCAGGCAGCCTTGGCGCCGCCATGTGCCTGCTGCAGGCGTGGACCGAGCCCGGTGACGCGGTACTGGTCGAGTCGCCCGCGTCCCGCCAGTTGCGCAACCTGGTCCTCACGCTGGGCCGGCGCATCCTCGAAGTGCCTCGGCGCGGCGGCTGCCTCGACATCGCGGCACTCGACGGCTTCGCGCCGCAACTGCCCTGCGAAGCGCGCAGGCGCCTGCTGTTCGTGTCGACGGCGGTGTCGAACCTGCTCGGCATCTGCATGAGCCCGCAGGGTGCGCACCAGGCGCTGCAGGCGGCCGAGCGGCACGACCTGCGCGTGGTCGAACTCGACACTTGGCGGAGTCTCTCGCCGCTGCAGGCGCCCAGCCTCGCGGCAATGGACGGGCTGCAGCGCGTGGCGCAGATCGGCAGCGTGTCGACCACGCTGTCGGCCAGGCTGCGGCTGGCCCATGTGCTGCTGCCGCAGCGCTGGTGCGACGACGCCGCGCTGCGCTGCCTGCACACCACGCTGGGGCCGAGCGAGTTCGAGGAGCGCGTGGCCTGCGAGGTGCTGTCCGATGCGGGCTACCCGCGCTTCCTGCAGAAGCTCAACACCGCGCTGAAGATCGCGGGCGAGCGCACGCTGTCGCTGCTGACCGGCGCCGGCCTGCAGGCGCTCCATGTGCCCGACGGTGGCCCGTTCCTCTGTGCGGGCTGGCCGCCCGGCAGCGAGCCTAGGCCGTCCGCCGACGCGGTGCTGCAGGAGGCGCGCAAGCAGGGCCTGCCCCTCGCGGTTGCCACCGACTTCGGCGGCACGCCCCAGCCCTTCGCGTGGTATCGCTTCAACGTCACGCAGTGCGGCGACGAGCGGCTGGTGCGCTTTCTTGCGCGGATGAAGAACCCATGAGCGCCGTTCGCCCACCCGCGGTCAAGCGCCAGGCCCGTCGACAGAACATCGAGAGCGCCGTCCTCGCCGTCGCGCAGGAGCGCTTCGCGCTGCAGGGCTACGGCGGCGTCTCCATCGACGACATCGCGGCCGAGGCCGGCATATCGAAGCAGAGCCTGCTGTACTACTTCCCCTCGAAGAAGGCGCTGTACCGGCGCGTTTTCAACGACGTGCTCGACTCGTGGCTGTCCAACCTCGACAGCCTGGCCGCGGCTGACCTGGAGCCGCATGCCGCGCTGGAGCGCTACGTCACGCAGAAGCTGCAGTTCTCGTACGACCATCCCTCGGGTTCGCGCCTCTTCGCGCAGGAAATCATCTCGCAGGCGCCGCAGTGCGGCGACGACATCGAGGCCAAGCTGGTACCCGCATTCCGTGCCGAAGCCGCCGTGCTGCATCGCTGGATGAGCACCGGCCATGCCGCGCCGCTGCCCGTGGCGCACCTGCTGTTCACGCTGTGGGCCATGACGCAGACCTATGCCGACTTCGCGTGGCAGATGCGCATGCTGCTCGGCAAGAAGGCGCTGGAGCCGGCCGACTTCGACCTGGCGCGCGAGACCATCATGCGCATGCTCGAAGGCGCGCTGGGGTTGACGCGACCGGCCACGTCGGCCGTGGTGACGAGCCGGCCGGAACCGCTGCCCAAATAAAAGGCATGCCTCGCGAAGCCACGGCCAGAGCCACTTCGAGACCGATGCATCCCATCGACCACAAATCAAAAACAGTTGTGAATTTTTGTTGACGCTCTCATTGCTGCATCGCAATAATCCGCGCATCTTGTTTTTTGGAGCACCTTGCGTGGACAGTGCCAGTTGTTGCAGCAGTGATGCAGAGCGTGCCTTGATGGCCGCTGTTGCCTGCCCGGCCGCCTGAACACCCGCTCCCCGGGTTGAAGGTCGCCGCGCCGACCTCAGCCCTTTGCCGATGCCCGGCTCCCCATGGAGCCTTGGTGTCGCGCCCATCTCCTCACGTCCAGTTCACTCACCCTTCCGCCCGGGGCGGCCCGATCGCGTTCGCGATCTTCGGTCTGCCTGCGGGCGGCGGCTGCGCGCGCGTCCGTGCATCGGGGCTTCCGTTGCATCAACCGGTTCGAGAGAGCCCGAGGAGAAGACCATGGACCCAGACCCTAGTTGGCGCTCGCGCGCGCCCGCCATTCCTCCGACCCATTCAATGAACCCGCATCCGGCGCTGCCCCGGAGGCCTCGACTCGCCTGAACCCGGGCGTGAGGACTCCTGCGCGCCGATGCCGCAGGAGCCCTCGTCATGTTCGCCCTCTCGCACCGCCGTGAGACCCTGGGCTGCGCGCTGCACGTCGCGCTGGCCCATCGCCGTCCCCGTGTTCTGCAGGCACTGCTGCAGAGCCACGGCCCCGCCGCCTTCGCGGCCAACCTCTCGCTCCGTTCCGGGCGCGTCATCGCCGACGCGCTCTCGACGCTGCCTGCCTGGCAGCGCGAGCAAGTCTTCCGTCACCTGACACGCGCGGCTCGCCGCCGCTGCGTGGAGGTCGGAGGCCGCGCGTTCGATGTGCCGTCCCGCTCGGGCCTGCTCGAACGGCTGCTGTCCCTCTGCCTGCCGCCGCGCGCGGCACGGCCGTGAGGGCGGCACGCATCAACACAACCAGGACAACGGATCTCCAGATCCCCAGGAGAAGAACCATGAACAGAACACTCATCGCCGCGCTCGCCGCGGGCTTCACGCTCGCCGGTTGCGACGCGGGCAGGATGCTCGCGTCCGAAGCCGTCGCCGCATCGCCGGCACCTACCGCTCGCGCCGTCGTGCACGACGGCCCCCTGATCGCCGTGCCCGAGAACTCCCCGCTGCGCGCCTCGCTGCAGGTGGCGGCGGTCGAATCGCAGCAGGTGCAGCGGCCGATCTCCGCGCCCGGCAGCATCGAGGCCGCGCCCGAGAAGCTGGTGAAGGTCACCTCGCCGGTGACCGGCCGCATCGTCAGGCTGCAACGCGCGCTGGGCGATTCGGTAAAAGCCGGCGACGCGCTCTTCACGCTCGACTCGGCCGACCTCAGCAGCGCCTTCGGCGACGCCACCAAGGCCGAGGCCACCCTGCGGCAGGCGCAGCGCGACTTCGCGCGGCAGAAGCTGCTGTTCGAGGCCGACATCACCGCGCGCAAGGACTACGAGGCGGCTGAGTTGGCCTTCGGTGCCGCCACCAGCGACGCGCATGTGGCGAAGAACCGCCTCGCGCAGCTCGGTGCCGGCTCCGGCGGCGGCTCGCACCGCGACTACGTGCTGCGCTCGCCCATCAGCGGCCGCGTGATCGAGATGACCGGCGCGCAGGGCGGCTACTGGAACGACATCAATGCACCGGTGATGACCGTGGCCGACCTGTCGACCGTGTTCCTCACCGCCAGCGTGTCGGAGAAGGACATCGCCGCGCTGCGCGTCGGCCAGAAGGCGCGCATCGACCTCAGCGCCTACCCGGACCAGGCCTTCGACGGCACGGTGAAATACATCGGCGAGGTGCTCGATGCAGACACCCGCACCGTCAAGGTCCGCGTGGCCGTCGACAACCGCCAGGGGCGCTTCCGCCCCGGCATGTTCGCCAAGGTGGTGTTCTCGGGCGACGCGCATCCGGCACTCACCGTGCCGGCCTCGGCGCTGGTGCAGAGCGGTCTCTACACCAAGGTGTTCGTCGAGAAAGGGCCGTTCGCCTTCGAGGCGCGCAAGGTCACGGTCGGGCCGGTCATCGGCGAGCGCATCGAGATTCTTTCGGGGCTGCAGGCCGGCGAGCGCATCGCCGTGAAGGAAGGGGTGCTCCTCAATGATTGAGCGCCTCGTCACCCTGTGCTTCCACCGGCGCGGCATTGCGTGGATCGTGTTCGCGTTCGTCGCGCTCTACGGCTGGACCTGCTGGAAGCAGCTGCCCATCGAGGCATATCCGGATATCGCCGATGTAACCTCGCAGATCGTCACGCAGGTGCCGGGCCTCGCGGCCGAGGAGGTCGAGCAGCAGATCACGGTGCCGCTGGAGCGCGAGCTGCTCAACACGCCGGGGCTGCACGTGCTGCGCTCCAAGAGCACCTTCGGCCTGTCGCTGATCGTGGTGGTGTTCAAGGAGGGCGTGGACGGCTACTGGTCGCGCCAGCGGTTGCAGGAGCGCATCGGCGGCGTCACGCTGCCGTACGGCGCCACGGCCGGCCTGGACGCCTACACCTCGCCCATCGGCGAGATCTACCGCTACACGCTGGAGTCGAAGACGCGCGACCTGCGCGAGCTGTCGGAGCTCCAGTTCTGGACCGTCATCCCGCGCCTGAAGAAGATCAGCGGCGTGATCGACGTGGCCAACTTCGGCGGCCTCACGACGCAGTTCATGTTGTCGCTCGATCCCGCCCGGCTGGTGCAGTACGGCGTGACGCTGCAGCAGATCAAGGACGCCATCAACGCCAACAACGGCAGCGCCGGCGGCAGCTTCATGAACCGCGGCGAGCAGGCCTACGTGGTGCGCGGCACGGGCCTCATCGGCTCGCTGCAGGACATGGGCAACGTGGTGGTCACGGCCAAGTCGGGCACGCCGGTGCTGGTGAAAGACCTCGGCACGCTGAGCTACGGCAACGTGGAGCGGCGCGGCATCCTCGGCAAGGACGACAACCCCGACACCGTCTCCGGCATCACGCTGCTGCTGAAGGACGCGCAGGCCTCGCAGGTGATCGAGGGCGTGCACGCCGCCGTGAAAGACCTGAACGACAACCTGCTGCCCAAGGACGTGAAGGTGGTGCCGTACCTCGACCGCGCGGCGCTGATCGACGCCACCACGCACACGGTCGGCAAGACGCTGCTCGAGGGCGTCGTGCTGGTCACGCTGGTGCTGCTGCTGTCGCTGGGCAGCCCGCGCGCGGCGGCCATCGTGGCGCTGACGATTCCGCTGTCGATGCTGATCGCCTTCGTCTTCATGCGGCACCTGAACGTGCCGGCCAACCTGCTGTCGCTGGGCGCGATCGACTTCGGCATCCTGGTGGACGGCGCGGTGGTGCTGGTCGAAGGCATCCTGCGGCGGCGCGAGGAGGCGCAAGACAAACCGCTCGCGCCGGCCGACGCCATTGCCGCCACGGTGCAGGTGGCACGGCCGATCTTCTTCGGCATGCTGGTCATCATCGCGGCCTACCTGCCGCTGTTCGCGTTCCAGCGCATCGAATACAAGCTGTTCTCGCCGATGGCCTTCGCGGTGGGCTCGGCGCTGGTCGGCGCGCTGCTGGTGGCGCTCACGCTCATTCCGGGGCTGGCGTGGCTGGCGTTACGCAAGCCGGGCCGGGTGTTCCACAACCGGCCGCTCGAATGGCTCACGCTGCGCTACGAGGCCTTCCTTTCCCGCGCGCTGGGGCGCGGGCGGTGGGTGGTGGCGACGTGCGGCCTGGCGCTGCTGGGCGTGATCGGCCTGGGCGGCACCATCGGACGCGACTTCCTGCCGTACCTCGACGAAGGATCGCTCTGGCTGCAGGTGACCATGCCGCCGGGCATCACGCTCGAGAAGGCCACGGCCCTGGCCAACGAGCTGCGCAGCGCCACGCGCGAGTTCCCCGAGGTCTCGTACATCGTCACGCAGACCGGCCGCAACGACGGCGGCACCGACCCCTGGACCGTGTCGCACATCGAGGCCAGCGTGGGGCTGCATCCCTACGACACCTGGAAGTCGGGCATGACCAAGCAGGAGCTGATCGCCAGGCTGGCCGAGCGCTACAGGCGGCTGCCCGGTTTTTCCGTCGGCTTCATGCAGCCCATGATCGACGGCGTGCAGGACAAGCTCTCGGGCGCGCACAGCGACCTGGTGGTGAAGGTGTACGGCGACAGCCTCGACGAGATGCGCCGCATCGCGCTCGACGTGACCGGCGTGCTCGAGAAGGTGCCGGGCGCGGTCGACGTGGCCATCGACCAGGAACCGCCGCTGCCCAACCTGAAGATCGACGTCGACCGCGCGGCCGCCGCGCGCTACGGCATCAACGTGGCGGACGTGAGCGACCTGATCTCCACCGGCATGGGCGGCGCGGCCATCGGGCAGGTCCACGTGGGCGAGAAGAGCTACGACATGACCGTGCGCTTTCCCGAAGCCACGCGCAACGATCCCGATGCCATCGCCGGCCTGATGCTCACCGCGCCCAGCGGCGCCAAGGTGCCGCTGGGGCAGGTCGCGCGCATCCGCACCGTGTCGGGCGAGACCACCATCACGCGCGAGTCGTCGCGCCGGCATCTCACGGTGAAGCTCAATGCGCGCAACCGCGACCTGTCGAGCTTCCTGGCCGAGGCGCAGTCGGCCATCGAGCGCGGCGTGAAGTACGACCACCTGCGCTATCAGATCGCCTGGGGCGGCCAGTTCGAGAACCTCGAGCGTGCGCAGGCCCGGCTGATGGTGATCCTGCCGCTCACGCTGGCGATCATGTTCCTGCTGCTGTTCGCCGAGTTCGGCAACCTGCGCCAGCCGGCGATGGTGCTGCTGGTGGTGCCGCTGGCCATGCTCGGCGGCCTGGCCGCGCTGCACCTGCGCGGCATGACGCTGAACGTGTCGAGCGCGGTCGGCTTCATCGCGCTGTTCGGCGTGGCGGTGCTCAACGGCGTGCTCATGGTCTCGCAGATCAACCGGCTGCGCCACGAAGAGGGGCTGGCGCTGCGCGAGGCGGTGATCGAGGGCGCGCGCAGCCGCATCCGCCCGGTGCTGGTGACCGCCACCGTGGCCGCCTTCGGCCTCACGCCCGCCATGCTGGCCATGGGCCTGGGCAGCGACGTGCAGCGGCCGCTGGCCACCGTCGTCGTGGGCGGCCTCGTGACCGCCACCTTGCTGACGCTGGTGCTGCTGCCGGCGCTCTACCACCTTGTCGAAACACGGGCAGAGGCCGCCGCCGGAAGGCGCGCCGAAGCCGGGACGGCCGCGCCGGACGCGGACCTGCAGGAGCAACACGCATGAAGAACAGGAACATCCACTGGCACGGCGTCGGCCTGGCGTTGCTGTCGCTGTACACGGGCATCGCCTGCGCGCAAGGCACGGCCCCGGCAGCCGACGCGGCAGCGGCCCATTTCGCCGGCTACCTCGCTGCCGTCGAGAAGCACAGCCTCGACCTCGCGTCGCAGCGCGAATCGATCACCGCCGCGGAGGCCGGCGTGTCGATCGCGGGCGTCGTGCCCGACCCGAAGCTCACCCTCGGCTATGGGCCGAAGGAGTTCAGCAAGGCCATCGCGCTGAAGCCGCCGGTCAGCCGGACGGTCGCTCTCGAATGGGAGATCGAGACCGCCGGCAAGCGCGACAAGCGCGTCAGGCTCGCGAAGAGCAATGTGAAGCTGACCGAAGCGAACGTGGAGGGCTTCAAGCACCAGCTCTACAGCGATTCGGCCGCCGCCTTCGCGGAGGCCTGCCGCACCCGTGAGGCGCTGGTGCGGCAGGAGTCGTCGCTGCGCTCGCTCTCGGAGGTCGTGCGGGCCAATGAGGTGCGCCGCAAGGCGGGCGACGCGGGCGGGCTGGAACTGCTGCAGTCGCGCACCGAGCGCGACCAGTTCCAGGCCGGTGTGGTCAAGGGGCGGGCCGATGCGCAGGCCGCGATGCTGAACCTGTCGGTGCCGCTCGGGCAACGCTTCGACGCGCTGTTCGCGCAACCGCGGCTGGATTGCGACTTCGCCGACTTCGCGCCGGGCGATGACGTCGACGCCCTGATCCGGCAGGCGCTCGACGCGCGCGACGAGGTGCTGATTGCCCGAGCGACCCTCGACAACGCCCGCGTCAACGCCGAACTCGTGCAGGCCAACCGCTATGTGAACCCGACCGTGAAGCTGACGGCCGGCCGCACGCCCATGGGCCGCAGCAGCTTCGACGGCGACGGCAAGGAGACGCCCGGCTCGCCGGTCTCGCGCACCCTGGCGGTCGAGGTGGCGATTCCGCTGCCGTTCTCGCGGCTGCAGAAGGGCGAGGTCATCCAGGCCGAGTCGGCCGTCACGCAGGCGATGCTGGGCCTGCGCGCCGCGGAGCTGAAGACTGACGCCGAGGTGCGCGCCAGCTACGCGCAGTTCCTGGCCGCGCGCGAGAACCTGCGGCGCTACCGCGAATCGGTGCTGGCCGATTCCGACAAGGTGCTGTCGGGCATGCGCCTGTCGTACCGCAACGGGCAGGCCTCGCTGCTGGAGTTCCTGGCCGCGCAGCGCTCGGCGGACGACGCCTACCTGGCCTACCTGCAGGCACAGGCCGACCTGGTCACCGCCACCGTGCAACTTCAACTGAGCGTCGGGCTGCACCCCGCGCTGTGAACTCAAGGAGATTCACCATGGCTGATTTCGACCCCGGGCAGGTGAGCCGCCTGCTCAATCACCGCCTGACGCTCATCGTCCACGCCGATGCGCTCGATGCCGCGCGTGAGGCGCTGCGCTGCGGCTTCTTCGATGCGCGACTCTACTGGCGCCGCTCGCAGGAGCAGCCGCTGGGCATGCCGCCCGTGAAATGGGCGCTCAGCGGCGAGTTCCAGGGGCCGCTGGGCACCGCGACGCGGCTGGTGCAGTGCCTGGCGCTGCACCTGACGACGCTGCCGGTGGTGCTGGTGCGCCTGGAGACGCTGGGCGGCATCGCGTCGCCCGTGCGGGCCGCCTTCTCGTGGCGCGACGAAGCGCCGGACAGCGCGCCGGCTTTCCCGTTCGCGGGCCCGATGCGCGATGTCGCGACCCCTTCCTCCAACCAGCCGGAAGCACGCGGATGAACATCTTCAAGACCTGGTTCGAGGCCTTCCTGAGCAGCCGCCACACCTCGCGCCTGTTCGGCCGGGGCGAGATGCTGGAGACGGTGTCCAAGGGCGGGCGAGGCGGCGCACAGCCCGTGCCCGAGCGCCTGTCGCGCGACCTGTTCCGCGCGGCCGACGACGACATCCCGTCGCTGCTCGTGTGGCTCGATTCGCACGAGGACGGCCTCAGCAGCGCCGAGGCCGGTCGCCGTCTCGCGCAGCACGGTGCCAACGAGGTCGCCCACGAGAAGCCGCTGCCCTGGTGGATGCACCTGTGGCACTGCTACAAGAATCCGTTCAACCTGCTGCTGACGCTGCTCGCGGTGGTGTCGTACGCGACCGAGGACGTGAAGGCCACGATCGTCATCGGCACCATGGTGGTGCTGTCGACGCTCATCCGCTTCGTGCAGGAGGGGCGCTCCAACCGCGCGGCCGAGAACCTCAAGGCGCTGGTGAGCAACACCGCCACGGTGATCCGGCGCGACCTGCGCACCGAGGCGGCCGAGGTGGCCGAGCGCTACTTCGACGCCCGGCCGCTCGCGCGCCATGCGCCCCGGCGCGTGGAGCTGCCGATCCGCGACCTGGTGCCGGGCGACCACATCGTGCTGTCGGCCGGCGACATGATCCCGGCCGACTGCCGCATCCTTTCCGCCAAGGACCTGTTCGTGAGCCAGTCGGCCATGACGGGCGAATCGCTGCCTGTGGAGAAGTTCGCGCAGCGCCAGGGCAGTGGCGCCAGTCCACTGGAGCAGGCCAACATCGTGTTCATGGGCACCAACGTGGTCTCGGGCTCGGCGGTGGCGCTGGTGGTGGCCACCGGCAACCGCACCTACTTCGGCACGCTGGCCACGCGCGTCACCGCGTCGGACCGCACGCCCACCGCCTTCCAGGCGGGGGTCAACAGCGTGAGCTGGCTGCTCATTCGCTTCGCGCTGGTGATGGTGCCGATCGTGCTGCTGGTCAACGGCTTCACCAAGGGCGACTGGACCGAGGCCTTTTTGTTCGCGCTGTCGGTGGCGGTGGGCCTCACGCCCGAGATGCTGCCGATGATCGTGACCTCGACGCTGGCCAAGGGCGCCGTGCTGCTGTCGCGCAAGAAGGTGATCGTGAAGCGGCTCGACGCGATCCAGAACTTTGGCGCAATGGACGTGCTGTGCACCGACAAGACCGGCACGCTCACGCAGGACTAGATCTTCCTGGAGCGCCACACCGACGTGTTCGGCTCGCAGTCGGCCGAGGTGCTGAAGTTCGCCTACCCCAACAGCTACTACCAGACCGGCCTGAAGAACCTGCTCGACCACGCGGTGCTCAAGCACGTGGAGCTGCAGAGCGAGCTGAACCTGCGCCAGGACTACCGCAAGGTGGACGAGATTCCCTTCGACTTCGAGCGCCGGCGCATGTCGGTGGTCGTGTCGGAGCGCGAGGACCACCACGAGCTGATCTGCAAGGGCGCCGTGGAAGAAATCCTGGGCGTGTGTGCTCGCGTGCGCGTCGACGGCCAGGACATGCCGATGAGCGCGCTGCTCTACGAGCGCGTGCTGCAGATCACCCGCGAGCTCAACCACGAGGGGCTGCGCGTGGTGGCCGTGGCGGTGAAGGAGAAGCCCTCGACCGAGGCTGCCTACTCGGTGGCCGACGAGTCCGACCTGACGCTGGTCGGCTACGTGGCGTTCCTCGATCCGCCGAAGGAATCGACCGCGCCCGCGCTCACCGCGTTGGCCAGGCGCGGCGTCACCGTCAAGGTGCTGACGGGCGACAACGAACTGGTCACGCGCAAGGTCTGCCGGCAGGTCGGCCTGAAGGTGGACGGCGTGCTGCTGGGCCACCATATCGACCGCATGAGCGACCCCTCGCTCGCGCATGCCGTGGAGACCCACAACGTGTTCGCCAAGCTGTCGCCGCTGAACAAGGAGCGGCTGGTGCGCGCCATGCGCGACAACGGCCACGTGGTGGGCTTCATGGGTGACGGCATCAACGACGCACCCGCGCTGCGCGCCGCCGACATCGGCATCTCGGTCGACACCGCGGTGGACATCGCCAAGGAGGCGGCCGACCTGATCCTGCTCGAGAAGAGCCTGATGGTGCTGGAGGCCGGCGTGGTCGAGGGTCGCAAGACCTTCAGCAACATGCTGAAATACATCCGCATGACCGCCAGCTCGAACTTCGGCAACGTGTTCTCGGTGCTGGTGGCCAGCGCGTTCCTGCCCTTTCTGCCGATGCTGCCGCTGCAACTGCTGGTGCAGAACCTGCTGTACGACATCTCGCAGATCGCCATTCCCTTCGACAACGTCGACGAGGAACTGGTGACCCGGCCGCTGAAGTGGAACCCCGGCGACATCGGCCGCTTCATGGTGTTCTTCGGGCCGATCAGCTCATTGTTCGACATCACCACCTTCGTGCTGATGTGGCACGTGTTCGGCGCCAACACCGAGGGGCAGCAGGCGCTGTTCCAGTCGGGCTGGTTCGTGGTGGGGCTGCTCACGCAGACGCTGATCGTGCACATGATCCGCACGCCCAGGCTGCCGTTCATCGGCAGCCGCGCGGCCTGGCCGCTGACGGCGATGACGCTGCTCATCATGGCCGCCGGCATCTTCCTGCCGATGGGGCCGCTGGCGGGCTACTTCAAGCTTCAGGCGCTGCCGATGGGCTACTTTCCATGGCTGGTGGCCATCCTGCTGGGCTACGCGGTGCTGACGACGTCGATGAAGCGCTTCTACATCCGGCGCTTCGGCTGGCAGTGAAGTGAAGGGACCGGGCGGCCTCAGCCCGGCACCGGCGTTTCCCACGCAAAGCCCACGCCGTACACCGACCGTATCCAGTCGTGCCCGGGCGTCACCGCGCCGAGCTTGCGGCGCAGGTTCTTCACGTGACTGTCGATGGCGCGCTCGGTCACGTCCACCGTGTCGTCGTAGGCCAGTTCGAGCAGGCGGGCGCGCGAGAAGATCCGCCCCGGATGCCGCGACAGCACCTGCAGCAGCCCGAACTCGCGCCGCGTGAGGTTCAGCGGCGTGCCTTCGAGCGAGGCGCGCCAGTGCACGTCGTCGAGCACCAGCCCCGGCGCGTCGTTCTGCGAGCCCGAGCCCTGCGCCAGGCCCGGCGCGGTGCGGCGCAGCACCGCGCGCACGCGCGCCACCAGCTCGCGCGGTGAGAAGGGCTTGCACACGTAGTCGTCGGCGCCCAGCTCCAGGCCCAGCAGCCGGTCGACTTCCTCGATGCGCGCGGTCAGCATGATGATCGGGTGCGCCGTGTGCTCGCGCGCGCGGCGCAGCACCTCGATGCCGTCGAGCCGGGGCAGCATGATGTCCAGCAGCGTGAGGTCGGGCGGCTCGGCGACGATGCTTTCGAGTGCGCTCTGCCCGTCGGTGAAATGCTCGGTTTCGTAGCCCGCGTGGCGCAGGTAGTCCTGCACCACCGAGGCGATGTCGGTTTCGTCTTCGACGATGACGATGCGTGTCATGACGTTGCTGCCAGTGGAAGGGTGATGGTCAGGCGCAGGCCGCCCAGGGGCGAGGCCGACGCGTCGATGGTGCCGCCGTGCGCCTCGATGGTCGCGCGGCAGATGGAAAGGCCGAGCCCGGAGCCGCCGAGCTCGCGGCTGCGCGAGCTCTCGCCGCGGAACAGGCGGTCGAAGAGGCGCGGCAGCTCGGTCTCGGGCACGCCCGGCGCGCTGTCGTCGAACACCAGCGTGAGGCGGTTGCCGGTCCACGCGCCCTCGACCATGACGTCGATGCTCAGCTCGCCGCCCTGGTCGGTATAGGCCAGCGTGTTCTCCAGCAGGTTCATGAAGACCTGGTGCAGCCGGTGCGCGTCGCCCTCGACGGCGGGCTGGGCGGAAGCCGAGATGCGGTCGATGGCGCGGCGGTCCACCGTGATGCCGCGCGCGGCGAAACGGGCGAGCGTGTGGTCGAGCGCCTCCTTCAGCAGCGAGAGCGGGAACACCGTGGCCGTGAGCATGTCGTTCTGCGGCTCGCGCATGCTGCTGCGCAGGTCGTCGACCAGCTGGCCGAGCCGGATCACCTGCCGGTGCAGCCGCAGCGCGGTGCGCTCGTCGAAGGTGCGGACGCCGTCCTGCAGCGCCTCGATTTCCGCGCGCATGGCGGCCAGCGGCGTGCGCAGCTCGTGCGCGGCGTCGGCCAGCCATGCGCGGCGCGAGGCTTCCATCGTGTCGAGCCGCTGCGCCATGTCGTTGAAGGTGCGCCCGAGCAGTGCCAGCTCGTCCGAGCCCTGCACCGCCACGCGGGTGGAGAGCCGGCCGCGCGCCACGTCCTGCGCGGCCTGGGTGAGTTCGTCGATGGGCTTGAACCAGCGGCGCGCCAGCAGCCACGAAAGCACCAGCGCGAAGCCGAGGCCGCACAGGCCGGTGAGCACGATCACGCCCGATTGCCGCGCGACGAAGGCCCGGTCGGCTTCGCTTTCGAGGCCCTGCAGCGGCGTGAGCGCCAGGTAGCCGATGACGGTGCGGTCGCGCCGGATCGGCGTGCGCGCGGCGTTCGCAAGATCGACCTCGGCCCCCACCACGCGCGCGCCGTGCGCGTCGAGCACGGCCAGCCGCTGGAAGATGGAATCCGGCATGTCGCGCGGATCGCGGAAGAACCACGGCGGCGGCATGGTCGGCAACCGGCGCGGCGTCAGTTCGAGCTGGGGCGACGACAGCGCCGAATCCGAGGGCGGAGGGGGCGGCGGCCTGCCGCCGTCGGCGCCGTTGTCGCCGCCGTTGCCATCAGGGGGAGGGGTCCCGCGCATGGCGCGGTACTCGTACCAGGGCGGGAGCCGCCGTTCGTCGCCATTGCCGCTGCCCGGACCGTCGAGCGCGGCGGCCATGCGGCCCATCTGCAGGCGGCGCCAGGCGTCGTCGTTGTCGTGCAGGCCCTTCCAGTCGCCGTTGGCGACGTAGTACTTCAGCAGCTGCTGCGTGAGCCAGTCCATGCGCCGGATCTCGATCTCGGCCACGTAAGAGCCCAGGCCACGCTGCAGCGCGATGATCGACAGGCCCGCGAAGCTGATCAGCAGCACGATCAACAGGGCGGCGAGCGCCAGGAAGATCTTCCTGGAAAGGGTCAGGTGAGGCATGGGCTCGGAGGGGGCATTGCCGCATTCTGCGGCATGCATTGCAGGCAGGCGAGGGGAGGCTGGATGGGGTGGCAGCCGATCATCGGGGCCGAATGTGGAGGAAATTGGGAGGAATCTTCTCCATCATTTCTCCCCGATCGGTCCGCACGATGCCGGCCATGAACCCCCATATGGACCTGCCGCCGCAGCTGGCGACCACGGCGTTTTTCTGGTTGATCGCCCAGGCATGGACGCTGCTCGTCTTCTGGGCGGAGGGCTGCGCCACGCGCCCGGCCATGAAGGAAAGGACGCCATGACCCAGTCCGATTCGCCGCTCCTCGGGCGCCGCGGCCTGCTGGCCGCCCTCGGCGCGGCGGGCCTGTCGGCATCGGCAGGCCCGGCGGCAGCCGCGTCGCGCCGGATGCCGCTGACCGCCCAGACCACCGAAGGGCCCTACTACCTCGACCTCGCGCTGGAGCGAGCGGACATCACCGAAGGGCTCGACGGCGTGCCGCTGGATGTGCGCTTCACCGTGTGCGACACCGACGGCCGCCCGCTGCCGAAGCTGCGGGTAGACCTGTGGCACTGCGACGCGCAGGGTCGCTACTCGGGCTTCGGCGAGCAGGGCGACGACCGCTCGCTCTCCTTCGAGGGCAAGACCTTCCTGCGCGGCAGCCAGCGCACCGACCGCGACGGCGCGGTTGCCTTCCGCAGCGTTTACCCGGGGTGGTACGCGGGGCGCACCACGCACATCCATTTCAAGGTGATCAACGGTGCCCGCGCGGTGCTCACCTCCCAGTTCTTCCTGCCCGATGCGCTCAGCGAGTTCCTCTACACGCAGGTCTCGTCCTATCAGCGCGCGCGGCTGCGCGATACGCTGAACAGTGCCGACGGCATCGCCCTGAAAGCCGGCACGACGGTGCTCGGCGCGGTGCGCGAGGAGCGCCAGCGCTATGTCGCCACGCTCGCGCTGGTGGTCGACCCGGCGGCGACCCCGGCGATCGACCGGCCGCCGCGTCCCGGCGGCCCTCCGCATGGTGGGCATGGTGGGATGCCTCCCGACGGCCTGCGCATGCCACGCCCGCGCTCGCCGGAGGGCACGGCGCGCGTTCGCGCGATCGTGCCGCCGCGCGCGGAAGGCTGAGCCACGGCTCAGGCCGGCCGCTCCGCGAAGCTGAAGCCCACGCCGTACACCGAGCGGATCCAGTCGTGCGAAGGCACGGCCGCCGCGAGCTTCCTGCGCAGGTTCTTGATGTGGCCGTCCACGGCGCGCTCGTTGACGTCGAAGGCTTCCGGAAACGCCGCCTCGAGCAGCTTGGAGCGCGTGAACACCCGGCCCGGGTCGCGCGACAGCGCCCGCAACAGCAGCAGCTCGCGGCGCGTCAGCGTCAGCGCGCGGCCCTCCAGGCAGGCGTTGCCGCGCGGATCGTCGAAGCGCACGGCGGTCGAGGGCCGGGCGGCGCTGTCGCGCCATTGCGCGTGCCGGCGCAGCACCGTCTGGATGCGCGCCACCACCTCGCGCGGCGAAAACGGCTTGCACACATAGTCGTCGGCGCCCATGTCCAGCGCCAGCAGCCGGTCGGCCTCCTGCGCGCGCGCCGTCAGCATGATGATCGGGTGGTTGCCGTGAGAGCGCACCTTCTCCAGCACCTGGATGCCGCCGACGCGCGGCAGCACCACGTCGAGCAGGGTGAGCGCCGGCGGCTCGCTCAGGATGCGCTCCAGCGCCGCCGCTCCGTCCTCGATCTGCTCGACCTCGTGGCCCGCGCCGTGCAGGTGGCCGAGCAGCAGCGGTGCGCTGTAGCGCCCGTCTTCCACCAGCAGGATGCGGCTCATGGCTGGGCTCACTCGCTCAGAACGAGGTTCCGATCTGGAACTGGAAGCGCTGCGTGCGGTCGGCCGCGATGTTGTTGGCGGTGTCGGCCTTCTGGTAGAGCAGCGGCACCGCGTAGGCCAGCCGCAGCGGGCCCAGCGGCGAGATCCAGCTGATGCCGATGCCGGTCGAGGCGCGGATGCGGTTCTGCGCCTTCCACTGCGCGTCCGTCATGCTGGCGGTGCGGTCGGCGAACACATTGCCCGCGTCGAGGAAGGTGTACAGGCGCAGCGTCTTGTCGTTGCCCGCGCCGGGGAAGGGCGTGCTGAACTCCATGTTGAAGATCGCCTTGCGCGTGCCGCCGAGCGCACCGGCCGTGACCGAGTCGAGCGGGCCGAGCGAGTTCTGCTCGAAGCCGCGGATCGAGCCCAGGCCGCCCGCGTAGAAGTTCTTGAAGATCGGGTAGGTGCTGTCGCCCAGCGCCCGCGCGTAGCCAAGCTGCCCGTTGATGGCCAGCGTGTACTGCTTCGACAGCGGGAAGTACTGCTGGTACTGGTAGTTGGTCTTCAGGTAGCGCAACTCGCTGCCCACGCCCACCTCGAGGTTGGCGCTCTGCAGGCGGCCGCGCGTGGGCACCAGCGCACTGTCGCGGTCGTCGCGCGACCAGCCCAGCGTGGCCGGGATGCCCACCACGCTCGACTTGGCGCAGGTCACGCTCGGCGCGGTGCCGGTGCACTTGAAGTAGTCCAGGTAGGCCTGGGGCGTGGCGGTGTACACGTACGAGCCGTCGACCAGCGTGTAGGTGCCGTTGGTGCCGGGCGTGAACGACCAGCGCTCCAGCCCGATGCCGAGGAACACCGTGTCCTGCTCGCCCACCGGGAAGCCGAAGCGGACGGAGCCGCCCTCGCTCGCGAGCTTGTAGTTGCCGTCGGCCTCGTAGTAGGGCCGCGTGGTGGTGTGGAACACGTTCAGCGTGCGCGAGATGCCGTCCTTGGTGAAGTACGGGTCGGTGGCCGTGAGCGAGACGGTGCGGTTGTACGAACTGGTGTTCACGTTCAGCCCCAGGTAGTTGCCGCTGCCGAACACGTTCTCCTGCGTGATGCCGAAGCTCAGCGAAACCTTGTCGGTCGACGAATAGCCCGCGCCCAGCTGCAGCGAGCCGGTCGGCTTCTCGGTCACGTTCACCGCCAGGTCGACCTGGTCGGGCGAGCCGGGCACGTCGATGGTGTCGACATTCACGTCGGTGAAGAAGCCCAGCCGGTCGACCCGGTCGCGCGATGCGCGGATCTTGTTGCCGTCGTACCAGGCGCCCTCGTACTGGCGGAACTCGCGGCGGATCACCTCGTCGCGCGTCCGTGCGTTGCCGCCGATGTTGATGCGCCGAACGTAGGCGCGGCGCGAGGCCTCGGCCTTCAGCACCATCGTGACGCGGTTGTTCTGGCGGTCGATCTCGGGCTCGGCCTTCACGCGCGCGAAGGCGTAGCCGAATGTGCCGAAGTAGTCGGTGAAGGCCTTGGTGGTGGCGGCCACGTCCTCGCCGTTGTAGGGCTTGCCGGGGCGGATGGTCACCAGCGTCTTGAACTCGTCCTCGCGGCCCAGGTAGTCGCCCGTGAGCCTCACGCCGGCCACCGCGAACTTCTCGCCCTCGGTGATGTTGATCGTGAGGGTGAGCGTCTGCCTGTCGGGCGAGATGGCGACCTGCGTCGAGTCGATGCGGAACTCCAGGTAGCCGCGCGTGATGTAGTAGGAGCGCAGCGTCTCCAGGTCGCCGTTGAACTTGGTGCGCGAGTACTGGTTGGACTTGGTGTACCAGTCGAGCCAGCCGCCCGAGTCCTGGTCGAACAGGTCGAGCAGCGTGCTCTCGCTGAAGGCCTTGTTGCCGACCACGTGCACTTCCTTGATGCGCGCCGACTCGCCCTCGGTCACCGTGAAGGTCAGGTTCACGCGGTTCTTCTCCAGCGGCGTGACGGTGGTGATGACCTGCGCGTTGTAGAGGCTGCGGCTGATGTACTGCCGCTTGAGCTCCTGCTCGGCGCGGTCGGCCAGGGCCTTGTCGTAGGCCTGTCCCTCGGCCAGCCCGATCTCGCGCAGCGCCTTCTGCAGGGCGGCCTTGTCGAATTCCTTGGTTCCCACGAAGTCGACGTCGGCGATGGAGGGGCGCTCTTCCACCACCACCACCAGCACGTTGCCGTTCACGTCGATGCGCACGTCCTTGAAGAGGCCGAGCTTGAACAGCTCACGGATGGCGGCGCTGCCGCGCTCGTCGCTGTAGGTGTCGCCGGCCCGCAGGCCCATGGTGGCGAAGACGGTGCCGGGCTCGACGCGCTGCAGGCCTTCGAGCCGGATGTCCCTGATGGTGAACGGATCGAATGCCCAGGCGGGAGAAACGACGATGGAGGCAAGCAGCGCGGCTGCAGCTGCGAGTGACTTGGGAAACTGCATCGCCGCATGGTTCCCGTCAATGTCGGAGAAATTTGGGACTTTCCCCCGGCTGCCCCGGAACGCTCGGGGTCTTTACCTTCGCTTTGCCTTACTGCAATCCCATTGCATTCGACGCGGCCCACGCCGGCGCGGCGGCCGCGACCGCGGCCTCGGCCAGCTGGTGGCTTCTTTCGCGGCAGTTGCGCAGGTGGTCTTCGATCGTCAGCTTGCCCTGTATCTGCAGCAGGCGCTCCACGGTGCGGTCGATGGCCTGGTCGTCGAGCAGCGGATAGCTGCGCGCGAGGCGGCCGTTGTTGCGCACAAGGCGCGCGATGTAGGGCAGGTCCTGCTGCGTGATGACGGCCGCCGGCATCACGCCTTCGAGCTCAACGCCTTCGCACGGCAGCAGAACGAAGTACTGCAGCCGCAGCTCGTCGGACAGCAGGCTGCGCAGCTGCGATGTTTTTCGTCCCCCTTGCCACGCGGGGTCTTTCACCTCGCGCGCGCTCTTGCCGCCGTGCAGCCGCAGAAACCAGCGCGGGGGCGACTGGTCCGACTTCTTGCGGTAGATGAATGCATTGCGCCAGGCCTTGATCTCGAAGAGGTAGACGCCGGTTTCGCACACCAGCACGGCGTCGACGCGCGCGGTGGGCACCGTGTGCCCCTCGGGCATCGGGATGATGAGATTGCGAAGAATGCGCAGGTACGAAAAGGTGGGGCTGAACGCGCTGGTGAGCTGTTGCACTCCCAGCGAGGTGGCGGTGTTGCTCGGCAAGGCAATGGTCATGGAGGGCTCCTTCGGCCGACGAGCATCGCGCGGCTTTTCGGAGACTTCTTGTGCGAGGTGTTTCCTTCGGTGGAGCCTCGCGGTTTGCGTGCAAACAACAGTTCTCGCGCAGCAGGAGTCAACCACAAGATTCCTCCGAATTTGAACGAGACGATGCGTGCCTGCTGCTCGATGGAGAGCCGCTGCAACTGGAGAACCCTGAATGAAGAAAACCCTCACGGCATTCGCTGCCCTGGCCGTCTGCGGCCTGGCTTCTGCCCAATCGTCGGTCACGCTGTTCGGCGTCGTGGACGCCGGCCTGACCTACCA